>ENA-ORBV01005347-ORBV01005347.1-microbial-mat-metagenome-genome-assembly--contig:-NODE-5347-length-23718-cov-6.204941_pt1 | contig 23718 bp, 22 predicted proteins | sample MGYA00237777_ERZ505514 | MGnify/ENA primary metagenome ERZ505514 (study PRJEB26160, sample SAMN06269048) | microbial mat metagenome | isolation source: Oligotrophic lake microbial mat | place... | reverse complement strand
ATGATACGGCGACCACCGAGATCTACACCTCTCTATTCGTCGGCAGCGTCAGATGTGTATAAGAGACAGACTTCGATCCGCATCTCGCGTTCATTGGGCGCCACCAGGATCAACACGCCGTTATCGGTCTGCTCCTGGCCGACGCCCCACTCCTTGAACAAGCGGGTCGCGTACTCCTCCACCGACAGGCCGTCGAGCGAGGTGACGGTGGCCACCGCAATCTCGGACGAGGTCTTGGCCTCAACGTCCTTCAGCCGCTGCTCAAGCGCCACGCGTGCGTGGCCATCCAGCAGGTCGGCGAAGTCATTGATGTAACCGCTGGCCTTCGGTAGCGCTTGCGCGCCCACCGCAACGGTGAACGCCAGCAGCAGGTGAAAAGTGGCAACAACGACGAGCTGGAGTCTTCTCACTTCGAACCATTCCCTGGCACTGCTATTTGGCCATCGACTTCCTAATCGCCGCCACCGTCGCTTCGGTGCGGAACGCGATCATCCGCTTGCCGTTCTCGATGGTCTTCTCGATCGGTGCCAGCGGCACGCCGTTGATGACGAACTTGCCGGCCTTGACGCGCTCGGGCATGCGGATGGCGTCGGTGCTCACGGTCGCGATCATCGCCGAGATGTAGTAGTCGTCGTGATAGCCCTCGAGCTTCTCGTGAATGCCGAGCACCTTTTCCTGGAACTGCTCGACGTCACCGTAGTTGTAATACTCGGGAATGAAGTGAACGACGCCCTGGCCTTGCCACTCGCCGTTGAGCGTGCTGGCCACTTCTTTCATGCCGTTCAGGTTGCCGCCGCTGTCGCCGAGCATCACGATGTCCTTGAAGCCCTGCCCGCGCAGGCTGTTGGCCACGTCGGTCAGCACGGCGCGATAGGTCGCCTGCGATAGCACCACGGTGCCCGGCGACATGTTCGGCCGCAGCGGATTGCCCGGTTCGAGCGTGATGATCGGTACAACCAGCGCGTTGCCCAGGGCACGGGCAATCGACTCGCCGGTCGCCTTCAGCACGTTGTTGTGCTTGCCGGTGGTCAGGTACGGCCCGTTCTCTTCAATGCCGCCCACCAGCACCAGCGCCGTGGTCCTGCCGCCCTTCATCAGGTCGCGCACTTCCAGCATGGTCAGGTCTTCGATCCAGACGCTGTCGTGCATGTCGATCGGGCGCGGCATGTTGCTGACGTCGACCCGCGGCTGACTGTTGACCGAGGCGACCCGCGGTTGCGGCGGCGCGGCAGGCGCACTTGGCGTCTGCGCAGCAGCACCGATCGCAACGGAAAGAGCAAGCACGAAGCCCAAGGCGGCGGTTCTAAACATGTGTGGTCTCCAAACGTCGCGAGATTACAACCGTTTCGTGATCTGTGTCATCTGCGGCCCCTGATTACAAACAAAGACGAGCCCCACCGGCCGGACGGCGTGCCATCTGCGTCTGCGTTACAATGTGGCGGTTCGGGACCCGGTCGCCATTCGCCGTCCCGGTCCGCAATCAGGAGTTCACATCATGCAGCGTTCGACCACGTCGACTCTTACTCTGGGCAGCGTCGCGCTCGCCTCCCTGTTCATTTCGTACTCCGCCATCACGGCCGCACAGGGTGGTCAGGCCCCGCCGGCCGCCAATACGCCGCCCAAGCCGCTGGTGCCGGTCGCCGCCAGCTCCGTCGCGGCCAATCCCGATGCGTATGTCGGTGAGTACGTCACACTCACCGGCGCGGTCGAAGCCAACCTCACCAAGACCTCGTTCTCGGTGGATCAGGACAAGACCAAGTCCACTGGCAAGGACGTGCTGGTGCTCGCGCCGACGCTGCAGAAGCCGGCCGAGGCCAACGGCTACGTCACGGTGATCGGCCAGCTGATCAAGTTCGATGCCGCGGAGGTCGCGGCGAAGCTGAAGGACTACAAGATCGATCTGTCACCTGAAGATCAGGCCAGGTTCAAGGGCCAGCCGGTCGTCCTCGCCACTGCGGTGATCAACACGGCGGGCATCGACATTGCCAAGAAGCCGATTCCGGCGATGTCGGCCGACGACCTTGCGCTGCAGAAAATCATGACCAAGCTGCCGCCCGCCCAGGCGGCGCTACGCAAGGCCCTCGACGGCAAGGACCTCAAACTCAGCAGCGAGCAGGCGACGATTCTCAAGACCGCGTTTGCCGAGACCGAGGCGTTCTGGAAGGCGAAGGGCAACACCGAGGCGATGAACTTTGCGGCCGAGGGCCGCAAGCACGCCGAAGGCATCCTGATGAACCTCGACCTCAGTAATGTCGACGCCGCCAAGACGTCGATCACGCCGCTCGGCGCCACGTGCGCCAGCTGCCACGGCAAGTACCGTGAGCGCATGGACGACGGCACGTTCCGAATCAAGGCCGGCCAGTAGTTTTCAAGTGCCAGGAGGGCGGCACTTTAGTGCCGCCGCGTGAATGCAGGCAGGAGGGCGGCACTTTAGTGCCGCCGCGTGAATGCAGGCAGGAGGGCGGCACTTCAGTGCCGCCGCGTGAATGCAGGCAGGAGGGCGGCACTTCAGTGCCGCCGTTTGATTACAGAGGACCCATGAAAAAGATCGCCCTTGTCGCAGTGAGTCTCGTCGCTTTTGGTGGCATCTATGTCTCCGCTCAGCAGCCCGGCGCCGCCGGCGCCCCGGCTGGACAGCAGCGTCAGCGCCCCGCACCGGATCCACGCTCCATCGGCGGCGGCAACTGCGCCGACAACCCCTACAACTGCGTCGACGTCGTCAATCCCCTGCCCGCGACCAACACGGTGTGGCTGGAGGAGATGACGTGGATCGATGTCCGCGACGCGCTGAAGGCGGGCAAGACCAACATCATCATCTCCACCGGCGGCATTGAACCCAACGGTCCATGGCTGGTCACCGGCAAGCACAACTACGTGCTGCACACCAACTGCGAAGCCATTGCCCGCAAGATGGGCAACGCCTTGTGCGCGCCGATCATCAAGCTGGTGCCCGAGGGTGGCATTGAGCCGAAGACCGGCCACATGCTGTCGCCCGGCACCATGTCCATGCGTGAAGAGACCTTCCGCGCGGTGCTGACCGACGCCGCCGAAAGCCTGCAGGCGCACGGCTTCACGAACATCATCTTCATCGGCGACAGCGGCGGCAACCAGGGCGGCCAGAAGGCCGTCGCCGAGGCCCTGACCGCGAAGTGGGCCGGCAAGGCGCTGGCCCTGCACATCCCCGAGTACTACGACTACGCCAGCGTGACCAAGCACATGACCGCCAACGGCATGGCCGAAGGCAAGAGCGATGGGCTGCACGACGATGTGATCATCACGCTCAACATGTTCATCGACGATCCGGACTCGGTGCGCTACGACGGTCGCGTCAAGGCGAACAAGGCGACGATTAACGGCCACTCGATTGCCGACAAGGCCAAGGCCACCGCCCAAGCCAAGCAGATCGTCGAGTTCCGCGCCACCAAGACCATCGAAGCGATTAACAAGGCGATTGCCGCGAAGGGCAAGCCGGGAACCGCCGCGCAATAGTCGCAGCGATCGTAGAGGCGGGTCTTGAGACCCGCCTGCAGATTAACGGGCGGCATGGATGAATCCGTGCCGCCCGTTTTCGCGTACGCGGCTCGGGCCTTAGCGAGGCGATACCGGCACGCGCGCCTTCAGCTCGTCGAACCAGTGCTGCACGACCACGAGTTGGGGCCGAGAAGCCACTTTGCCGGTGGTCGATGCCGGTACGTGGAAGAGAAAGCGCCCGTCCGGCGCCACATCGTAGGCCATGCTCCCGTCGACCGAAAGCTTCGCAACGACACTCGGCTTTCCGGCGACGAAGGTCTGCCCCGGCGCGACCGACACCGACCAAAGAACGCGAACACCAAACTGTGCACCGCCAGTGGCAAAGAACAGCTCGCGACCATTCTTTGACCAACGCGGCTCTGAGCTCGCGGCGCTTGAGGTCGAGATTTGCCAGCGCCCCTGGTCGACCGCTGGAAACGGCCGCACATACACTTCGGTCTGCCCCGATTCATCCGACTCGTACGCGAGCCAGCGGCCATCGGGCGAAATAGCCGGACCGTTTTCCTCGGCCACCGTCTGGATGAGCGGCCGAGGCTCCGTCGGCGGCGCGATCGTTGCCATCATGATGTCGGACCTGCTCTTGGGTGCCGTGGTCACCAACAGCATTCGAGTGCCATCGGGAGAAATCCACCGGGCGTCAACCAGCCCGTCCAGCTTGCCCATCGTCTGCGCCTGACCGCTGCCATCTGCGGCCTGACAGAACAACACGTCGGTGGTGCTGTCGTAACATACGCGCCGGCTGTCTGGGGTCCAGATCGGAGCAGTCGCCTGGTTGCTAAAAGTCAGGCGAGTCAATGAGTCCCGGGCGATCTCCCACACCCAGATGTCGCTGCCAATGCGCGAGCTCGCCGACCCGTCAGAGCTAATCTGCACAGCCACTCGCGTGCCGTCAGGCGATACGCGCAAGCCCGTTGCACCAAACGCATAGGATCGAGCGGGCGCCGTCGCGCGCTCCTCTTGACCCAGCCGGTTCATCCAGACCAGCGCCCTCTCACCGGAACTTGCCGACTCAGTGATGAAGACGAACGTGCCCGAGGCCGACCACGCCATTTGCGAAGCTCCGGTCGCACGCCCGCCTGCTTGTCGGATCTCCTCTTGGACCGGCACCGCGCCCCCAGTAACCGCGAGCGTTGCCTCATCAAACGGCATGGCAAACAGCGTGGTCCCACGGGAGTAGACGAGGTGGCCCGTCGGCAGCACGTGTCCGTCGGTGCCGGCGTTGACGAGCACGGTGCGCCGGTCGGTCGCGAGCTCGTGGATGACAATGGCCGATTCGTCCCACGCGCCGGCACCGCTACGTAATGTAAACAAGACGGCGCGTCCGCCTGCGAGCAGCTGGGGACCGTGTGCGAACTCCCCTTTCTTTTCATCCACGGTCACCAGGCGCTTCGCCGTCCCGCCGTTGGCCGGCACCGCGACGATGCCGCGCGGGGAGTCTTGGCCGAGTAGAACCGAATCGCCCACCCATGAGGCTCCGACCGGATTCTGTGCGGGAGAAAGCGTCACCGGTGTCCCGCCCGAGACTGGGACCTTCTTGAGTTCCTCTTTCGACCAGAACGCCACCCACTGCCCGTCTGGAGAAAAGACCGGCTCGGATGGGTCGGAGGCCTCAGTGCCAGAAATCCCTACGGCCGTGAGTTCGTTCATGGCGCGCAGATAGAGCTGTTGATTGGCGACGTAGACCAGCCGAGTGCCGTCTGGAGAGAGCGCCACGAGGTGCCGGCCTCCTCGCGAGAACTCCTGGCCTTCTGGCAAATCCACGGCAAACCGCGACACGAGGTGCGGTGTGGAAGTGGTCGGCCAGAGGGTCCATGCCATCACGCCCCCGGCGATCGCGGCGCCCGCAAGGACGGCAACACCCACCTGCAGAGCGCGAGCGACGCGGCTCGGCGGCGAAGCCATCTGGGTCGGGCTCGTCCTTGTTCCAGTCCCCGCACTGCCCGCCACACCCTTTGCGACCCACTCCAGCTGTCGTTTCAGGTCCCGCGCCGTCTGCCAGCGCTCGTCAGGATCCTTGGCAAGGCAGCGAGCCACGATCTCATCGAGCAGCGGCGGCGACACCGGCTGCAACGAGGTCACCGACGGCGGCGTGTGATCGAGAATCGCGCCGATCAGGCTCGCCTGGCTCTTGCCCTCGAACGGGCGACGGCCCGTCAGCATCTCGTAGAGCACGCCACCGAACGCGAAGATGTCCGTGCGCGCGTCGACCTCTTTGCCTTCGAGCTGTTCGGGCGACATGTACTGCAGGGTCCCGAGGATGGTCCCCTTCATCGTGAGCGGTGAGCTGACCGTCGGCATCGACAGATCCGCAAGGCTGACGAGGCCGTGGCCGAGACCTTCTTTGTTTTCCGAGGCCGCGCCCGGGCGCGACAGGCGCGCCAGGCCAAAGTCCAGCAACTTGACGACGCCCTTGCTCAGCATCACGTTGCCGGGCTTGAGGTCGCGATGCACGATGCCCTGCCGGTGCGCGCGATCGAGCGCCCCGGCGATCTGGATCGCCACCGCGAGCGCTTCTTCCACGGTCATCGGCGGCAATCCGCCTGGGACCGAAAGTGATGGCGGCGCTGCGGGATCGGAGGGGGCGTCGCCACGGTTCAGCGCGGCATTGCGGGTGGCTCGTGACGGACCGCGGGCCAGCCGCGCACTGAGCGTCTCGCCCTCGACGTATTCCATCACCAGGAAGTCGACTGGGGGTTCGTCGCTCCCTGACGGTCGTTCGCGGCCAACGTCGTACAGCGCGCAGATGTTGGGATGGTTGAGCGACGAGATCGCCTTGGCCTCGCGTTCGAATCGCTCGCGCGACTGAACATCCGAGGCTAAGCCGCTGGCCAGGACCTTGATCGCGACCGTGCGATCGAGCCGTGTGTCGCGGGCGCGATAGACCTCACCCATGCCGCCGGCGCCGATCGCGTTGAGGATCTCGTACGGACCCAGGCGTGCGCCGATGGTGATGGAAGGCATGGGAAGGGGTGCTGCAAGAGTATAGCGGACCGGTCCGGACGCCGTCACGGCCGCGGCCACCAAACCCGCGAAGTGCCAGACACCCGTGACCCGCAATCCGGCCGATCTCAAGGGGTTCGGCCGCGCGCCTGCTGATGCCGTCCGAGGCGCTGGCCTGGCTCGCTTCGTCCCGCTGAGGAGTAACATCGAGGGTAGAGCCATGAACACTGCCACGCTCGAGCCAGGCCTCGCCCGCCACTTCCACTCCCTGCGACGGTTGATTGGCAACACGCCGCTGCTCTCCCTGTCGTTGCGCGTCAACGGCACGCCGCGCACCGTTTACGCCAAGTACGAGCCGCTCAATCTGACTGGCAGCATCAAGGACCGCATGGCGCTGCACATCCTGCAGCGCGCCTACCAGACCGGGGCCATCGCGCCGGGCGACCCGATCGCCGAGGCCACCAGCGGCAACACCGGGATCTCGTTTGCCGCCATCGGCCGGGCGCTCGGGCATCCCGTCACGGTGTTCATGCCCGACTGGATGAGCAGTGAGCGCATTGCCCTGATCTCCAGCTTCGGCGCCTCGGTCGTGCTCGTTAGCAAGGCCGACGGCGGCTTTCTCGGCTCCATCGCCCGCGCGGATGCCATGAAGGAGGCCAACCCGCGCACGTTCCTGCCGCACCAGTTTTCAAACGAGGCCAACATCGATGCCCACTTCACCGGCACCGGACCCGAGATCTGGCTCCAACTGCAGGGGCAGGGCTTGAGTCCCGATGCGTTCATCGCGGGGGTCGGCACGGGTGGCACGGTGATGGGCGTGGGGCGCTACCTGAAATCGAAGAAGGCGTCGGTCCACGTGCATCCGCTGGAGCCCGCCGAGTCGCCGACGCTGAGCGCCGGCCACAAGATCGGCCACCACCGCATCCAGGGGATCTCTGACGAGTTCGTGCCGCCGATCATCCACTTCGACGAACTCGACCGCGTGGTCCCGGCCAACGATGGCGATGCCATTCTGATGGCGCAGTTGCTCGCCCAGCACGGCCTGGCCGTGGGCATCTCGTCGGGCGCCAACGTGATCGGGGCGCTCCGCATCCAACAGGATCTCCCCGCCACCGCCGTCGTGGTCACGATCCTCTGCGATAGCAACAAGAAGTACCTGAGTACTGACCTGTTGCGGTCGGAGCCCGCAAAGGACGGCTACCTCACGCCACAGGTCGAGATGCTGGGCTTCGACTCGGTCAATCGCGTGTGCGAGATGTGCGCCGATCCGCGCACCTAGTGTGCGCGGGCCGCGCACTTAACCTTAGGTGACCGATATGCGCGCGCTTGCGGCCATTGCCTTCACGTTCTCGACCCTGGCCGGTAGTCCAGGCACCGTGGTCAACAGCCAGGACGGCAACGGGGCGGGGGCCCAGTTTGACGCGCCGCGCGGCGTCGCCGTCGATCGCGCCGGCAACATCTATGTCGCCGACACCCTGAACAACACCATCCGCAAAATCTCGCCGTCGGGCGACGTAGTGACGCTCGCCGGCATGCCGGGCCAGGGAGGATTCGCCAATGGCACTGGCGCCGTGGCTCGCTTCAACGAGCCATTTGGACTGGCGGTAGACGAGGCCGGCACGCTTTACGTGGCTGATGCGTCCAACAACGCCATTCGCAAGATCACGTCCGCTGGCGTGGTCTCGACGCTGGCCGGCGGAGGCGGCGCCGGTTCGAGCGACGGCATGGGCCCGGCGGCCCGCCTCGACGAACCGCGCGGCATTGCGGTCAACAGCGCTGGTGTGATCACCGTCGCGGACTACGGCTCGCATACGATTCGCGCCATCGCCACGAACGGCAGCACTGTCACGGTGGCGGGTGTCGTCGGGAGCCCCGGCACGACGGATGGCTCATCCACCGCAGCGCGGTTCCACTTTCCTTCTGGCGTGGCCCTGACCACCGCCGGTGTCATCTACGTCGCCGACACCGACAACGACACCATTCGCAAGGTCACCGCCGACGGCGCCGTCACGGCGCAAGGTTTAACAGGACGTGTATACTGTATACATGTCCGACGCCACGCCCAATGTCTCGTCGGTACTAACCGTTCGGCTCACCCCGGACATGGCTCGCCGTCTCGGCCGGGAGGCTCGGCGGTCGCGCCGAAGCCGGAGTGAAGTTGCCCGCGCGATTCTCGAAGCGCACCTGGCGGGTCCGGTCGGTGATCCCCAGGCGGAGGCCCGGCGGCAATCCCTGCTGGCCAGCGCCCAGGACGCCGATCGCGAGACCCTCGACTTCATCGCGCACGCCGGGGATTCGCGCGGATGGACGTAAGCCGCGGCGCCGTCGTGATCGTCCCGGCACGCGGCGCTTACACCGGCAAACCCAGGCCCGCGCTCGTCGTTCAGGCCGACTCGTTCAATCCGACGCATGCCAGCGTCACCATCTGTCCGATCACAACGGCCTGCATCGATGCGCCGCTCTTCCGGGTCAACGTGGCGCCAGGTGAACGGACCGGCCTGAAGGTGGCCTCCCAAGTAATGGTGGACAAGGTCGTCAGCGTCCCGCGCGCCAGCATCGTGCGCGGCGTCGGGCGCTGTGACGAGGCCACCTCACATGCGGTGGACGATGCCCTGAGGAACTGGTTGGGGCTCTAGCGAGGCGGGGCCCCGGTTGACGCCCGCGAAGTAAGACAGTATCTTACCGTCATGAAGACCACCGTTTCTTCCAAGGGCCAGATCGTGTTGCCGGCGGCGCTGCGCGCCCTGGACCGCGTCGAGCCTGGCCAGGAATTCGAGATCGAGCGCCTCGACCGAGGCGACTATCGCCTGGTGCGACGCTCCGGCGCCTCGAATGATGGTGTCGTCGATTGGCTGCTGGCCTGCCCAACCAAGGACTACTTCGTGGCGATTGATTCGGAGTCGACCGACACGCTGTGAAGTTCCTGGTCGACGCCAACGTCCTCAGCGAAGCGACGAAGCCAGCGCCCGAGCCGCGCGTGATCGAATGGCTCCGCGTTCACGAACGGGATCTGGCCGTCGATCCGATCATTCTTGGCGAACTGCGATTCGGCATCCTGCGGCTGGCCAAGGGGAAGAAGCGAACGGCCCTCGAACGGTGGTTCGCCGGAGGGGCCGAGCGCCTCGCGTGCCTGGCGTGGGACGCTGACACCGGCCTCAGATGGGCCGAGTTGCTCGCGCGCCTTCGTGCCAAGGGGTACACCATGCCCGTCAAGGACAGCCTCATTGCGACGACGGCGCTGGTCCACGATTTGACTGTGGTCACTCGCAACGGCGCTGATTTCCGCAAAGCGGGCGTTCGGCTGGTCGATCCCTTCGTGATGTAAGCCGCACGATCGCCGAGGAACGCGCGGCCTGGTCGAGTTCTCCGCCGATGTCTCTCTCCTGAAGCCCGTCGATCCCCGCTCTATCGGTCTCGGCTTTAGTCGATGGTCCACAGCGTGAGCGAGGACAGCGCTTTCACGAACAGTCGGTTGCCGGAGATTGACGGCGCCGCCCAGGTTGCCGAATCGGAGAGCTGATATCGGCCGAGCACCGTGAACGCTTTCGGGTTGCTCGCATCGGCGACGACCAACTCGCCATCGTCCTTGAGCGCCAAGACCACATTGCCGGCCCTGATGATGGCGGCATTCTCGGCGGTGCGCGGCTCGCCCTTCCACAGCACCTCGCCGGTTCTCGCGTCCAGGTACATGAACAGCCCGCCGCTCTTTCCCGACAGGGCAAAGTAGGCATCGCCCACAATCACGGCGTTACTGAATCGGCTGTACTGCTCGTCGTTTTTCCAGGCATTGTCGGTGCCCCACTTGCCATCACGCTGGTTGACCCGGATGGCCGTGATGCCGCTTTCGAAGGCCGTGACGATGATGGTGTCGCCGTAGACGAGCGGCGTGATCGCCTGCACGTCGCGAGCCGAATGGAACGGCCGGCTCCACAACAGTTCGCCGGTCGCCGCTGAGACGCCGACCAGCATGTTCTCGGTAAACGTGATCACCTGCCGCGTGCCGCTCAACTCCACGACGATCGGCGATCCGTAGGCGGGACCGTCGCCGGTCCACTCCCAGTTCACCTCGCCGGTCGCGGGCTTGAACGACGTCAGCGCGCCCTTGCCGTATCCGCCGACATGGACAATGAGCTGGCCGTCCTCGAACAGCGGCGACTGCGACGTGCTGTAGGTTGGCGCCGCCGGTGGCGCCGGCTTGTGCCAGAGCCGTCGCCCGGTCTCGGCCTCGAACGCCGACAGGATGCCGCTGATGCCCAGCGTGAAGATGCGGCCCTCCACGAACAGCGGTGTCGACTTGGGACCCTGCCCATGATCGATGGCCAGGCGGTTCGGCGTGTACGGCGCCGGATACCCAGTCGCCCACAGTTCCTTGCCGGTTGCCGCATCAAACGCGGCGAGCACTTCGTTGTCGCCACGGCGACTGAACATGTAGATGCGCCGGCCGGCGATCAGCGGCGTCGAGTGGCCGGTCCCAACCTCCACTTGCCAGCGACGTGTCAGCTGCTCGGGCCACTTCTCAGGCAAGACGAAGTGTGGCGCGACGCCGTCGCGGCCAGGGCCGCGCCACTGTAGCCAATCGCCATTTGACGCCTGAGGTCCCTGCTTCACGTGCCGTTCCAGCATCCGTCGCCGGACCACGCCCCCGTAGACGTTGCCCTGGGCATCGACGCCAAGGCCTTCAGCACCGGCATGATCCGCGGCGGTCGACTCCGAATCTTCGATGAACGCCGTGACGCGGCCATCGCGCGCGCTGCCGATGCGGATGCCCTTTTTGATCCCCGGCAGTTCGCGCGCGCCGGTGTCGGTGCCCCACGACTCTGAATCGGCGACGTAGATGGTGTCGTCGCTGGTGATGACGATGCCGCTCGGGCGGCCGAACTGGCGCCATTCGTCCAGCACCTGGCCGTTCTGGTCGTAAATGACGATGCGATTGTTCTCGCGATCGCCGACGAACAGGCGGCCGCGCGAGTCCATCGCCATGGTGTGGGGTTCGCTCAGCTCGCCGCGGCCCATGCCCTTCTTGCCCCACTCCTTGATGAACTTGCCGTCCTTCGTGAAGTGGACCACGCGGTTGTTCTTGCCGTTGCGATGGCTGTCGGTGATGAACAGGTCGCCGTTGGGCGCCACCACCACGTCGGTGGGCTGGTCGAACAGGTCGGGGCCGGATCCGCTGACGCCGGCTTTGCCGAGCGCCATCAGGATCTTGCCATCAGGGCTGAACTTGATCGCCTGGTGCCCCTTCCCTGGCGCGCTGCCGGCGTCGGTCATCCACAAGTTGCCGTCGCGATCCACGGTGCCGCCGTGCGGAAAGATCAACTGCCCCTGGCCGAAGCTCGCCAGCAACTTGCCGGCCGCGTTGTATTTCAGGATCGGCGCCTCGGAACGCCCCGCGCACGAGTTCTCGAAACAGCGGTGCACGACGTAGATGGTGCCGTCTGGCGCGGGTTCGATGGCCGTGACGGCGGCCCACTTCACACCTGGCGGCAGCTCGCCCCACGTGCGGGTCGTCGTATACGGTTGCGGCAGGTCGTTGCGCGGGCCGCCTGACTGGCCGCCAAGCGCGGCGCCACAGAGAGCGATCACGATACCGACGGTCACAACCTGCCGGACTGGTATCCACATGGACCATCGATGACTCATAGGCCACAGATTAGACACCGATTCGTCACAGATTCACGTCCTTTCTTTGGAAGTCGCCAGACATGGACTACCGTAGGTCGGTGTCTAATCTGCGCCTAATCGGTGGCTGTTCGGTCGGTGGCTGTGTCATCGGTGGCTAGGCTGGCCGATAGGCACGCCATTCGAGCTCTGCTAAAGCGCGATCCGATATGGAGCGTTTATGCCCGTGGTGATCTCTCGGCGGCCATGTTCTCGAAGACTCAGTGGTTCGGCGGCTCGGACCTGACGCTGGTATTGCACGATTACGGCACCAACATCCTGTTCGCGATGGGCACCGGCAGCATCCGCGAGGCGCTGGACCACGTCACGTGGCCCGTGCATCTGCAGGTGCAAGAGGACGCGTGGAATGAAATCACTCGGCATGCCACACTCACGAATCAGCGGCTGATGTGGCGCATGGGCTGGAGCGGCCGGTCGTCGGCGACGCCGCCGGGACCGACGGTTCGTCTCAGTGCCGCTGATGTGCCGGCGCTGCAAGAGTTGTATGCGGATGGCCAGGCGACCAGCGAGGCGCCCGACTTCTTCCATCCCTCAATGGTGACGGATGGAGTCTTCTTCGGGGTCTACGACGGCACCGCGCTCGTGTCGGCAGCGGGAACGCACCTGTTCGCACCCGACGAGGACGCCGTGGCGATTGGCAACATCTATACGATGCGCGGATGCCGCGGACGAGGCCTCGGGCGCCTCGTCACCAGTGCGGTGATCGAGGCGGTGAAGAACATCGGGACGGTTGGCCTCAATGTCCGGGCCGGTAACCCTGCCGCGATTCACTTGTACGAATCACTCGGATTCGTCCGGCACTGTCCCTTCTATGAAGGGCTGGCGATCGCCAGGATCATCTAGGCAAAGAGCTTCGCCAGCGAAAGCGATTCGCTCATGAGAGCAACAGGCGAGCGGCCCGCTGAGGTCGCGGGGGCGCATGCTTGACTTCCGGGTCGCCAGCGCGAAGACTGGCCTCATGCGCATCGACGTCTTGGGGGCCGCCTTGGCCGTGGCAGGGCTTCTGGCGTCTGCCACCGGCTATGGTGCCGGCGGTGCGGCGACGCCCCCGCCCAACATTCTTCTCGTGATCGCCGATGACTTCGGTATCGACACCAGCCCTTGTTACGACACGGGCACCGAGAAGCCGACGATGCCCACACTTGAGCGCTTGTGCCAGACGGGCCTCGTGTTCGAGCGGTTCTGGACGGCGCCGGAATGCTCTCCCACCCGCGCGGCGATCCTGACCGGCCGATACGGATTCCGTACCGGCGTCGGCGCGGCGCTTCAGCGAAGCGAGGCCGGACTGTCGACCGACGAACTCAGCTTGCAGACGTTGCTCGCCCAGCAGGTGGGCACTCGCTACGCAACGGCTGTCATCGGCAAATGGCACCTGGCAACGGACGCCAACGGCTGGGCCGACCACCCCGCGCGTATGGGTGTGCCTTTCTACACCGGCCTGTTGTCCGGCACGGCGGAGAACTATTCTCGCTGGCAACGAACGGACAATGGCGTGACGGCCCCGTCGACGACTTACATCACGACCCAGATCACCAACGACGCGATCGGTTGGCTTGGGCGGCAGCAGGCACCTTGGTTCTTATGGCTGGCCTATACAGCGCCACACGCGCCGATTCATCTGCCGCCGTCGAATCTTCACTCGCGCCACGACTTGCCAGGCACCGCCGCGGATATTGAATCGCGGCCGTTGCCGTACCATTTCGCCATGGCTGAGGCGCTCGACCATGAACTCGGTCGCTTGCTCGATTCCCTCGACGCGGCGACCCGCGCGCGAACGGTCGTGATCTTCATGGGCGACAACGGGACCGCATCCGCCGTCACGCAACCGGCGTCGGACCGCGCCCGAGCGAAAGGCACGCTGTATGAGGGCGGTGTGCACACGCCATTGATCGTGTCTGGCGCGGCCGTCGCTCGAGCGGGCCAGCGCGAGGGCGCGCTGGTCGGCGCGGTGGACCTGTTCCCGACCATCGCCCAGCTGGCCGGCGAGGCACGAGATGTCTGGCAGGATGGCCGGAGCTTTTCGGCCCTCCTGTCGGATGCGGGTGCGCCGACGCGTTCTGACATCTATACCGAGTACTTCGGCTCGAACCGGACTGCGGCCGAGGGATGGACGATTCGCGACCAGCGCTACAAGCTGATCGTGTTCACCTCGGGCGCGCGGCGGCTGTACGATCTGGCACAAGACCCGGCCGAGCAGCGCGACCTCTCAACCAGTAGCGATGCCGCGGCGGTCGATGCGTTCGGCCGGCTGCTTCGTCGCGGGGAAGAGATTCGATCGACCCGCTAGTCTTGGCGGATCGCGTCGGCCCGCGCTCACGCAAACAGCTTCGCCAGCGTGAGCGTGAACCCAGGCAGCAGCGGCGTTCGCAGCACGACATCCTCGGTGTTATTGAGCGTCGCCATCGGCACGAGACCGCGATCTGCATTCCGGCGATAGACCGTCACCGCCATCGCCTTCGGATCGACCACCCAGTACTCGCGGACGCCGCCGCGATCGAACAACTCGCGCTTGATCCCGCGGTCGCGCCGACGCGTGCTCGGCGACAGTATCTCGACCACTAGCGCGGGCGCGCCCTGGAGGTTCTGCTCCGTGACAATGGCCATCTGGTCGGCCGCGATGAACATCAGATCCGGTTCGACGACGTCCCACGGTGTGACGACGATATCGAACGGCGACAGCAGGACCATGCCCAGCTGCGGATGGCGCTCGATCAGATTCCCGATGGCGAGGTGAATGCGCCCCAGCAAGACCTGATGCTGAAACGCAGGGCTGGGCGTCACGTAGTGCACCCCATCAATGAGCTCGTGACGCATCCCATCGTCAGGGAAGTGCACGAAGTCCTCGTATGTGAGGCGCGTGTCGCGCTGAGTAGTGGGCATGACGTTCTCCCGTTCCACGTTCGGATTCTACACCCGGCCATGGAGGAGATACTGCGAACGGCGTGCCGCAGGAAATCTCGCCCGATTCGTCAGATCGACGAACCGGACGTGTCAGAAACCGCCGCGCGGGGAACGCGGCGGCATAGCAATAACTGCGCACTCCCACGCAGGCAACCCTGAGGTTGCCTCCACAATCAGAGCGCGCTAGGAACGCGCGCCGAAGCGTCCTGAACGCGATGACGGACGGCGTCCGGGCCCACCGGACCCTTGACGCGCGCCCGACCGTGGTCCACTGGACCCACGACTGTTCCTGCCGCCCTGATGACGACGCCCCGCTTCCGGCAGGGCCTCGTGCGATCCGGCGATCGTGGGGAACCCTTCCACCACCACGTGCTCGACCGGCGTCGGCAGCAAGCGCTGAATGTCATGCAGCAAGCTGCGATCGGCCGGCGACACGAGTGACACGGCGCGCCCCGCGAGACCGGCGCGGCCGGTGCGGCCGGCGCGATGGATGTAATCCTCGGCGACGAGCGGCAGATCAAAATTCACGACCAGTGGCAGCTGCACGATGTCGAGCCCACGCGCGGCGATGTCGGTGGCGACCAGCACGTTGACGCGGCCGGCCTTGAAGTCGTCCAGCGCGCGCGTCCGGGCGCCCTGGCTCTTGTTGCCGTGAATCACGGCCGCCTTGATGCCGGCGCCTTCCAGGTACTGGCCGACGCGGTTCGAGCCGTGCTTGGTCTTGCAGAACACCAGGGCCTGCCCGACCGGCTTCTGCATCAGCACATGCGTCAACAGATCGCCCTTGCGCTGATCCGAGACGGGATGCACGCGGTGCGTCACGGTCTGCGCCATGGTCTGGCCTTCGGACACATCGACCCGCTGCGGGTCGCGCGTGAAGTCGGCCGAGAGGCGCACCACGTCCGGCGAAATGGTCGCCGAGAACAGCAACGTCTGGCGCTCACGCGGCAACACCTTGAGAATGCGCCGCAGCGGCGGCAGGAAGCCCATGTCGAGCATGCGATCGGCTTCGTCGAGCGTCAGGATTTCAATCCCCGACAGATCCACCGTGCGCTGCTCCATGTGATCGAGCAGGCGGCCTGGCGTGGCGACGATGATGTCAACGCCGCGCTGCAAGTCGCGCTTCTGCGGCACGATCGAGACGCCGCCAAAGATGGCGGTGACGCGCATGTTCGCGGGCACCCCGTAGGTGGTCAGCGACTTGTGCACCTGCAGCGCGAGTTCACGCGTCGGCACCAGCACCAGCGCGCGCGGCTTGCGGGTGCCGGCCGGAGCACCACCGACGATCTGCAGCCGCTGGATCATCGGCAGGCCGAACGCGGCGGTCTTGCCGGTGCCGGTCTGGGCTTTCGCCAACAGGTCGCGGCCTGTGAGGACGATGGGAATGGACTTGAGCTGCACCGGCGTGGGCGTGGTGTAGCCCAGTTTGGCGAGTGGATTACAAAGGGCGGGCGACAGCCCGAGAGACACAAATGGCATAGCGAAGCGCTCCTGATAGTGCCTGAGCGTTCCCTAACCGCACGCAGCAAGCTGACAATTTCTAGCGAAACGGCGCCGGGTTGGCGCGTTGCGTAGGACGTCCCTCAGCGGGACGCTGTGCATCTGAGCTAACAATACCGAAGGGTGGTAGTCCCGAGGAAATCTGAGGACGGAAGCGCAGTGACTGGTGGAGTATAGCACGGGAATCCGGGATCAGCGATAGGGCGTGGCCCTCCGGGCCACGCGCCAGGTTAACGGGCGGCGCACCGTAGTCGACGAGGCGCCTCCCGACCGCGATCCTTGACATCGTTTTTACAGCGCCATCATACTGATGGCATGGTTCGTACTCAGATCCAACTTCCCAATGAGGTCTACGCGCGCGCCCGCCGGGTAGCCAAAGCGAAGGAGATCTCCCTTGCCGAGCTGGCGCGACGGGGAATCGAAGCCATCCTCGATCAATACCCGTCGCCGGAGCTGATCGGCGCGGAGTGGACGCCACCGCGGGTGCGCTCCGGGGGCGTCAAGGTCGCGCTCGCACGGCTCAAGGATTTCGGCGAAGTCGAGGCCCAGGGACCTGAGCCAAAAGTACGGAGACGGGCGTGATCGCCTTCGACACGAACATCCTGTTCCCCTTCGTCGTGTCGGACCATCCTGACCACGACGAGGTTGGCGATTTCATTCGGGGACTCGACGGCCGCGATGATGTCGCGCTATCGGAACTGGCACTGGTTGAGCTCTACGGTCTGCTGCGGCAGCCCGCCGTTATGCGACGAGTCCTGGATGCAAATGCCGCGTCGGTCGTCTGCACCACCCTCCGTCAGCATCCCCGCTGGCGGCTGCTGGGCTTTCCGGCCGACAGCGCGGCGCTGCATCGGACCTTGTGGGAGCACGCGGCCCGACCCGGGTTCTCGAGACGCCGGATCTACGATGCCCGACTCGGGTTGTGCCTGGTGGCCCAGGGGGTGCGGGAGTTCGCGACCGTGAACCTGAAAGATTTCGCCGGCCTGGGCTTTCGGCGAGTGTTCAACCCGCTGTCCTGAAGCGGGGATCGGGGATCGGGAATTCCTGCTACTGCCCCTTCGCGCAGTACGCCGAGCCGCGACAGTGAGTGGGGACGAATAGTTCGGCCTGGATCAGCCACACCCCGTCCACTTTGCGCCATTGCGCGAGGTAAGTGCCGCCGATTTCGACGACACCGTCCGGCTCGGTCCAGCGGCCCGTCCACTCCCCTCGCTCCGACGCCACGGCCCACGGTGCATTGACTCCGACCGCCACCGGCGTGCGGACATAAACGGTGTCGGGCCGGCGCTTGAACTGGTCTGCCATCCGCTGCTCGTTGATCTCACGGCCCGCGCCTTGCGCGCTGGTTGACGTGACGATGTGGACATCGGGCATCCAGTGCGCAGAGACCCCGGGAATATCGTGTTTGGCAATGGCCGCGTTCGATCGGCTCCGCGCCGATCGAATGGCGGCTTCGTCCGTCGTCGTCGATTGCTGGCCGGTCACCGTCGTCATCAAGCACGCGGCGAGAACGAGGGCCTTAGATGCGACCGCGATCACCGCTATCGCCAGGGCCGCCACAACCCGCTTGTTTGACTCCCGCATGACCCACCTCTCGGGACCATCTGCGCGTCGTGAGGATTCTGACCATTCGAGCGTAGGCTGACGGCCCAATTCGAACCGGTGTGGACGGAGTTCGGTGAAATGAGGATCGCGGCTGCGAGGCCCGAGACGGGAACGCAGCAACGGCAGAGCGGGCGGCGTGGGGTATGACACCGTCCGTTCTTTGATCGGAGTAGTGCACATTCTGCTGATGCTGAACAGCGGTTCCGGTCCAGGTGAACACCGATTCTGGTCAACTGCGTGCGCCACCACATCGCGGTACGCCTCCGCCTTCGACGGGCGGCCGCCGCGGCGACCCGACGGACGGTCCGGATGGACACCACGCAGAGGTCCAGGAGTATACTGGTAGTATGAAGACGAAGACATCAGTCACCCTGTCAGAGGACATTCTGAAGACCGTCGACCGGGCGACGCGAAAGGGCGAGAGCCGGTCGGGGGCGATCGAACGGCTGCTCAAGGAGAGTCTGACGGCCCGAGTGCGGCAGGCGGCTGACGAGCGGGATCGCGCGCTCATCAACCGGCACGCAGACGACCTGAATGCCGAGGCCGGCGACGTCCTGCGCTATCAGGTCGAGCGGTGAAACGCGGCGACCTGTACCGGGTCGCGAAGCCCTCCGCCCGGGATCCCAAGCGTTTTCGTGTCTTCGTCGTCGTGAGCCGGCAGGTGCTCATCGATTCCAGATTCTCGACGGTCGTGTGCGCGCCGGTGTATTCGGCGCACTACGGCCTCTCCACACAGCTCGCGGTCGGGCCGGACGAGGGACTCAAGCACGACAGCAGCATCCATTGCGACGAGTTGGTTTCGCTGGCGAAGTCGGCACTCACGCACTTCGTCGGCCACCTGCCAGCGTCCCGGCTTGGAGAGCTCGATCGCGCGCTGGTTGCGGCGCTCGCTGTCGACATCCGGGCGCTCGAAGACGACGGCACCTGACGGTTGCGGAGGTCGCCGAGCCGCACCGACGCCCAGATCGATCGCATCGTCGAGACCGTGGGCGACGCGATTCCCGCCGTGCTCTCGACCCGGATCGAACGCCGCTACCCGGGCTAGGCGAAGAGCTTGACGAGCGAGAGCGACAGTCGCGGCAGTAGCGGTGTCGTGAGAGCGGCGCCATCGGCGGCACCAAGTGGCGTCATCGGCGTGAGGCGACCGGCGGCTGACCTTCGATACACCGTGATCGCTCGTGCCTTCGGATCAACCACCCAGTATTCCCGTACGCCGCCGCGGTCGAACAGATCTCGCTTGATCCCAAGGTCGCGCTGGCGCGTGCTCGGCGACAGGATCTCGACCACCAGCGCGGGAGCTCCCTGAATATTCGGCTCCGTGAGGATGTCGAGCTGATCGGCAGCCAGGAAGATCAGATCCGGCTCGACGACATCCCAGGGGGACAACACGGTGTCGAGCGGCGAGAGCAAGACCTGGCCGAGCTCCGGATGGAGTTCAAGCCAATTCCCGATAGCCAGAAAAATCCGACCCAGGAGTATCTGATGCCGAGATACCGGACTGGGCGTCACGTAGTGCACCCCGTCGATGAGCTCGTGCCGCTTCCCGTCATCCGGGAAGAGCAGGAAATCATCGTAGGTAAGGCGCGTGTCGCACTGCGTCGTGGGCATGACGTTCTCCCCGTCCACCATCGGATTCTACACCCGGGCATGCGAGTGAGAGTTGCGAACGGTGTGCCAGGGGAGATCACGCCCGATTCGTCAGATCGACGAACCGAGCGTTTCAGAAACTGCCGCGCGGGGAGCGCGGCGATGCGGTAATAACTGCGTACTGCGGTGATCAGACGTCTCTACTGCCCGGGCCGCTTGCCCCACGTCGGCGGCGCAGGTTTGAAGTAGCCATCGAAATCGCGCTGTAGCACGTCGATGATGTAGTCGGCCGCCGAGCCGCCGCCGTTATAGCGCTCGTCGATCACCGCGCCCTGCTTGTCCTGCTGCGCGAAGTAATAGCGGTTGAAGCTCTCGAAGCCGCCCTGGCCCGTGTTCGGCACGTAGACGTAGGCGAGCTGGCCGTTCGATCGCGTGTCAACGAAGCGGCGGTTCTCTTCCACCCACGCGCGGGTCCGCAGGCCCTGCTCACCAGGTACCGGCACCACGGTGACCTGCCGCGCCCCCTGCGCGGCCGGCTGCGCGTTGATCGTCAGCACCGTTTGACGATTCGCGGAGCCATCGAGCAAGCGGTAGATGTTGTCGGGCGCGATCAGATCGATGCCGTTGATGGCCAGGATGTAATCACCCACCGCCACGTTGATGCCCGGTGCCGCGAGCGGCGCACGCAGCTCCGGATTCCAGCTCTCGCTGTCGTAGATCTTGGTGATCTTGTAGCGTCCGTTCTCGACGGTGAAGTCGGCGCCCAGCAGGCCGCCGGGCGAGGCCGGCACTTCGGGCATGGCACCGCCGCGCACATACGAGTGGCCAATCGCAATCTCGGCACCCATGTTATCGAGCAGGTAGTTGAGGTCGGCACGATGCGCGATGTGCGGCAGCATGACGCCATACATCTCTTTCATGCGCGGCCAGTTCGCGCCCTGCATGTTGGGCACGTAGAGGTCATCGCGCTGCAGGCGCCAGCCCTCGTTGAAGATCTGCGCAAACTCGGCCTTCGGATCCAAGTGCATCCGCAGCGTGACATCAATGCGGCCCTGCCCCGCGGCCGGCACCGCCTTGTCGGCGTCCACGAGATACACCGGCTGGCTCTGCCCGGACGAAGGCGCGGCATTCGGCCCGCCCGGTGGCGCCGGGGTCCGATACACCAGCTTGCGGCCATCGGCACTCACCGCATACTCCGCCACGCCGTTGCGGAAGACCTCGGCCTTGCGATCGCTGAGGCGATAGCGATGCAGCGTGTTGCCCCGGAGGTCTGCGCTCGATGGCGATTCCATGAAACACACCGTGCCGGTCATCCCGGCTTTCAACTGCAGATACTGCCGCGACGGCACGCCGGCTACGGGCAGGATGCGCTGTTGAAGGCGATCGAAGTCGATCTGCACGGTCACCGCCGTCTTCGGCGTGTCGCCGGCGGCCGGTGATGCCGGCACGATGCCGGGCTCTTCGTCGCTCTCCGCCAGCAGCGGGCTCGGGTCGGTCTTCTTCAGGATGGCGACATATAACGCAAACGTCTCCTGCCGCCCGTACGACGTCATGTCGAGCCACTGCGACGCCAAACCAAAATCCGTGGAGGCGAGGAACCAGAGATACTTGCCGCTCGCGTCCCAGACGGGATACATCGCATCGGCCAGACCATCGGTGACCTGCGTCTTCTCGCCGGTCTCGACATTCGCCACCATGATCGCGCGATACAAGGTATTGAGCCGCGAGGCAAAGGCGACCCACTTCGAGTCGGGACTCCAGGTCGGCGCCAGCGTCCGCTGCGGCACCATCCACGGATCGTTGCCGACGATCTTCGCCTGGCCGGAGGCGATGTCCATCACCCATACGTTCAGGTTGGTATCGGTGTAGAGCAGCTTGTTCGAGTCGGGCGACCACACCGGCGTGTAGTAGAACGACGCCTTCTGAAACGCAATTCCGCGCGGCGACGCGATGCCGTCCTGCGCTTCGACCACGAGCTTGTACTCGCCCGACTGGTCGCTGAAGTACGAGATCCACTTGCCGTCAGGCGACCACGCCGGCTGACGCTCGGCCGAACCGCTGGAGTTGGTGATGTTGCGGACATCGCCCTTCTCCGCCGGAATCGTGAAGATCTCGCCCCGCGCCTCGACCACCACGCGCTTGCCGGTGGCAGAGATGCCGAGGTTGGTCATGCGGTTGGTCACCTCTTCGAACCGCGGCATCATCCACGGAAAATCGCCCGACGCGGTGATGGTCAGTTGGGTGGTCTTGCTGGTCTTCGGATCGAGCGTGTGCAGCCAGCCGGCCTGCTCGAACACGACCGCGCCGGCTCCCGCATCCAGCGTCTTGACGTCGTAATCAATAAACTTCGTCCACTGCGTCGTCGCTTTAGTGGCGGTGTCGTACGACCACACGTTCGCCATGCCGTCGCGATCGGAGATGAAGAAGACGGTGTCGCCGAGCCACACTGGATCGACGTCTTTCGAATCGGTCCACGGTGGCGACACCAGATCGAACGTCTTGAGGTCGACGATCCACACCGGGCGGTTCTGCCCGCCGCGGTAGTTGCGCCGTTCTTCATCCCACGAGGTGTTCATGCGATAGGCGATGCGGCGGCCATCGGGTGAGATCTTGCCCTGGTAGCCGCGCGGCAGTGGCAGCGGCACCTCGACACCGCCCTTGGCCGGCACGGTCCAGAAGCGCGGCGTGGCATTGGGAGCGGCGGTGGCTCTGGGCGAGGCAAACATCACGCTCGCGCCGTCGGCCGTCCACCCCTGGACCTGATCGGCGCCAGGGTGCCATGTCAGCCGCTTGGGCTCCCCACCTTCAGCGGGCACGGTATAGACGTCGACGTTGCCGCCGTAATCACCGCTGAACGCCACGGTGGCGCCGTCGGGCGAGAACTTCGGATTGGTGGTCTGCCCCTGGAAGCTGGTGAGCCGCCGGGCGTTGCCGCCGCCGCGCTCGACCACCCAGATGTTGTTGGCGTAACCAAAGGCGACATGAGTCGCGCTAATCGTCGGTGACCGCAACATCCGCGTGGGCCCACCTTCGCGCTCCGCGCTTCGTGCGCAAGCCCGTTGTTGGCGGCCACCTCCACCGCCGCCGTCACGGCGAGCACGGTCAGGATCGCCAGGCCAAGTAATCGCTTCATGGGCGGGAATGCTCGCACGCACTGGCCGCTCCGGCGGCGCCATCGCGGTGCTAGGATTGACGCCACGCTGGCATTCATTCGCATCGTCATCGCCGCGTTCATCGTGTTCGCGTTTGCCGGGTTGGCGTCCGCCCAAGGCAACCCGACGGGCAGCGTCGAAGGCAAGGTCACCGACCAGGACGGCCTCGCGCTGCCGGGTGTGACGGTCACCGCCGCGTCCGCGGCCATGCAAGGTCTGCGCACGACCGTCTCGTCGGCGAATGGCGATTACATCATCCCGTTCCTGCCGCCTGGGACCTACGATGTCAGTTACGACCTGCCTGGTTTCCAGTCTGCCCGGCTCGAGAAAGTCGCCGTCGTGATCGCCGAAACCCGCCGGGCGGACGTGTCGTTGAAGGTGGCCGGGATCACTGAGACGGTGCAAGTCAGTGCCAGCGCCGGCTCGGCAGAGATCGCCCCGAACCTCACCGTGGCCAGCACCTACAAAGCCTCCAACCTCGAGTTGCTGCCGATTGGCCGCACTCTCAACTCGGCCGTGCTGCTGGCGCCAGGCGTCACCGACAACGGCCCTGGCGGCAACATCATGATCTCGGGTGCCATGTCCTACGAGAACCTGTTCCTGATCAATGGTGTCGTCGTCAACGAAAATCTGCGCGGCCAGGCGCGCAACGTCTTCATCGAAGACGCCATCCAGGAAACCAAGGTGTCAACTGGCAGCATCTCCGCCGAATACGGCCGGTTCCAGGGCGGGGTCGTCAACATGGTGACCAAGTCCGGCAGCAATGACTTCTCGGGCAGCTTCCGCACCTCGTTCGTCAACGACGCGTGGGGCGCACTGACAC
>ENA-ORBV01005345-ORBV01005345.1-microbial-mat-metagenome-genome-assembly--contig:-NODE-5345-length-23722-cov-5.693170_pt1 | contig 23722 bp, 27 predicted proteins | sample MGYA00237777_ERZ505514 | MGnify/ENA primary metagenome ERZ505514 (study PRJEB26160, sample SAMN06269048) | microbial mat metagenome | isolation source: Oligotrophic lake microbial mat | place... | reverse complement strand
TCGGGGGGTAGAAGTTTGGCCATACGCAAGTCGCTCCTATCGTCAGGCGATGGGAGAGAGCTTGCGCCGGGGCAGGCCGGACTGTCAAGTCCTGTCGTTTGTCGATGGGAGTGGGCCCCACGCGTCAGATACGTTCGACGCCGACATCGGTCGCCCACACGGCCAGGGCTTTCAGGTCGTCGACATCGCCGGTGAGCACAACCCCACCGGGCTCCGCAAACGCCACTACGAGTGCATCGACGGCCGATCCGCGGCGGGCTTTCCGGCGGAGAAACGCCGCGCGCCTGGCGACACTCGACGGGATGGACTCGTGAACATCACACGTACGCAACAGGGCGTTGGTCTGCGCGTCCTTGCCCACATGACCCTGCAGACATTCGACGAGCACTATCGATGGGACGACCGGTGGCCACAACTCGCGCGCCCGCAACTGCTCGATCAGCGCAACCACCCGACGCGATCGCACGGCGAGCCGGCTGACACCCCCGGAATCGAGCACGAGCACGGTCGGTTATCCCGCTTTCCGCGTCCGTCGTCGTTCAATCCGGTCGGCCACCGCTGACGCGTGCGCGACGTCTGCCGTCGTCGGCGGTCCCGTTTCGGCGACCACTCCTGTCAGGTAGCGGTCGGTCTCCGCGAGCAGGTCGCGGCGTCGGAGTTCGGCCCGTACGGCGTCCTGCAGCAACTCTGAGGCAGGCAGCTCGCGCGCCTTCAGCAGTTCGTAGAGGTCGTCGGGGAGGTACACCTGCATCCTCGGCATACGCCTACTTATACACCCTTGAGAACGGATGTCAAAACACGGGGGCACCGTGTGCCCTCCGCAGCCGATCGCCTGCTCCAGCAGCCGAGGCTCCTATTGACAATCTATATGTGACTGGTATGCTCCTGCAGACATTCAATAGGAGCAAGCCACATGGACTTGTTGCAGGGCACCCTCGATCTTCTGATCCTTCGGGCGGTCTCGACCGGACAATTGCACGGGCTCGGCATCTCCAGGCGAATCCATCAAATGACCAGCGGCACCTTCGATGTCAAGCCGGGGTCGTTGTTTCCTGCGGTGTATCGACTTGAGGAGCAGGGCTGGCTGACCTCCACGTGGGGCGAGTCGGAAAACAAACGCCGCGCGAAGTTCTATGCGATCACTGCGGCCGGGCGCAGACAGCTGCAACAGGAAGTGAAGACGTGGGCACGTCTGGCTGCGGCGATGGCCCAAGCCCTGGAGTCCTGACCATGATGACGCGACTGGTCCGGCTGCTCAGCGCCCTCCGTCGGTTGTGGTCTCCCGCTCGCGCAGAGCGCGAACTGAACGAGGAGATGTTGGCCTACCTGGACTTGCTGGCAGCAGAGTACGAGTCCGCAGGGGTTCCGCCGGACGAGGCCCGCCGCCGCGCGCGCCTGTCGGTGGGAGGCATCGAGTCGGTCAAAGAATCAGTTCGGGATGTTCGTGCCGGCGCGATGGTCGAGCAACTCGTGTCGGACCTTCGGTACGCGCTGCGCACCCTGCGACGCACGCCTGCCTTCGCTGTGGCCGTTGTGCTGACACTCGGGTTCGGCATCGGCGTCAACACCAGCGTGTTCACGGTGCTCAACGCCGTGTTGCTGGCGCCCCTGCCATACGAACGCCCGGAAGAGCTCGTCGACATCGGCCATCGACTGCGGGCGGGCACCGCGATGGAAGGCACAGCAATCGGCATCTCATCGGCTGAGCGTGGATTGTGGCGCGAGGCGGCGGCATTGTTCCAGGGCGCTGAGGTGTCCCGACGGGGTGTGCCCCTCGCATGGCGTGAACGAGACGTCGACCTCAGCGTTGGCGCACTGACTGCCGGCCTGCCCGCACTCCTGGGGATCGAGCCTCAAGTCGGACGCATGTTCACCGCGCAGGAAGTCGAGATGCGCGCGCCTGTGCTCGTGATCAGCGATGCACTCTGGGCTCGTGCGTTCGATCGTGAACTCAATGTCGTCGGTCTCGACCTCACGCTTGCTGGATCAAAGCTGACCGTCATTGGTGTCATGCCGGCGTCATTCCGCTACGGTCCCGGCGGCAGCGGTAGTGTCGACGCCTGGGTGGGGTTTCAGGATGGACGAGATCCATCGGCTGGCACCACTTCCGTGTTCAGGCTGCGCACGGGCTTGACCCTTGTGGCGGCCCAGCCGTTGGCAGAGGAGACCGCCCGGCGCATTCAGGACGTCCATCCGCCGTCTGAGCCGTGGACGCCTGTCTTGTATCCCATCGACTCCGAGCGCTCGGCCATGCGCGAAAACCAGGGAACGGCCTTCATGCTCCTGCTGCTGGCGACCACTGCAGTGTTGCTGGCCGCCTGCGCGAACATCGCCAACCTGTTCAGTGCAAGAAACGCCGGACGTCGTCACGAACTTGCGGTACGAGCTGCCTTGGGGGCCACCAGACTGCGATTGGCGAGGCTGATGCTCATCGAGGGAATTGTTGTCTCCATTCTCGGCGGGGTCATCGCCCTCCTCTTTGCGTCGTGGACGATCGACGTCGTCGTTGCACTCATGCCGACCAGGCTGAGCGCGGGACTGTTTTCGGTGAGTGCACCAGATATGAACTGGCGTGTGCTCACATACACGGCGCTTCTCACCGCTGTGGTGGCAACGTTGTCAGCGTTGTGGCCCGCCGTTCGTGGGTCAGGGATCACGTTGCGGCCGGCACTTGCGGACGGGTCCGCGGTTGCCGGCGTCTCACGTGAACGGCGACACCTGAGCGCGACGCTGCAGACAATTCAGGTCGTGCTGGCCCTTGTTCTCGTGACTGCCGCAGGGCTCTTCGGCACAAGTCTCTTCCGGATGCTGACGGTAGATCCTGGATTCGACCCGCAGGGGCTGATGACGCTCTCCATCGAGCTTCCTGCGGGCCCGTACGCCAAGGCTGACGCCCAGCACCTCGCCGCGTCGGACGCCCTCCGTGTGGTGCGGTCGGTGCCAGGCGTTCAATTGGCAGCGCTCGGCAACTCACCACCCTCGACCCTGTCAGGACGATTCGTACGTTCCGGAGCGAAGGACGCGACGGGCTCATTGGCCATCCGATACGCCGACGACGCCTACTTCACCACGACGCGTGTGCCATTGCGGGCGGGGCGATGGTTCGGGCCCGACGACACATCGACGTCCATGCCGGTGGCGATTATCGACGACGCGGCGGCGGCTGCCTTGTTTCCATCTGAGTCACCAATCGGGCAACGCTTCAAGTATTCGCCCTATGTCCCGGAGTTGACGATCATCGGTGTCGTTGGAGCCGTAGCCGCGTCGGACTTCAACACCGGCAGCCGCAGATTCGGGATGTATCTTGCGAAATCGCAGGCGGCATCTCGGTTCCACACCTTCGTCATTCGGACCGATGGAGACGAGGCGGTCGTGCTTCGCTCCGTCCGCACGGCGCTTGAGACCTGGGAGCCTGGGATCAAGGTGTCACGCGCCGCAGCCGTGGCACAACAGTACGAGGAGCTGGGTACTTTCGCCGCCCCGAGGCTTGTGCTGGCTCTGGTGGGACTATTTGCGGCGATGGCGCTCGCCACTGCGGCGGTGGGTGTGTATGGGATGCTCGCGTATGCGGTGGGACAGCGGGCGCGGGAGATCGGCGTGCGTCTCGCTCTGGGGTCGAGCACCCGTGGCATTCGCCGGCTGGTGGTCACGGACGCCCTGAAGCCTGTGAGCGTTGGACTGATCGTCGGCGCTTCGAGTCGATCCGATTCAGGCCCTGAAAGCAGAATGACTCACGCGCGACGAGCGTGCTGCCTGATCCAGTCCGTAAACGTGGACTCGGAGTGGGAACCGGATGCCAGGGCAATGACCGCGGTGACCACGTCGGCGTCGGTCGTATCGAGCTCGTAGCCGTTGACGTCCAGAAACGTCGCCATGGCCAGGAAGCCGATCCGTTTGTTGCCATCGCGATACGGATGGTTCTTCACGAGGCCAAACGCGGACGCGGCGGCCAGCGACGGCAGATCCGCCTCAGGGTCGTAGTGCCACTTCTGTTTCGGGCGGGCCAAGGCTGACTCAAGCACATTGTCGTCGCGCACCCCTGGAAGACCACCGTGCTCCCGGATTTGGTCGTGGTGAATCGCATCCACGACAACACGACTGAGCCACCTCGGCTCCCGCTGAGAATCTGCCGCCATCTATTTGGCCAGTTCGCGGAGCGCTCCACGGAATTTCTTGGCGGCTTTCGAGGCCGCCTGGAGTGCAGCCTCGGCGTCTGGATCAAACGGCGTCAGCAGGATCCCCTGGTCCGTCTCAACGGCAAGCACCCGATCACCTGCCGCAAATCGCAGCCGTGCCGCCATGTCCTTGGGCAACGTGGCGCTCACTGACCCGCCCGCCTGCCGCAACGTCAGTTCCTTGGTCATGAACGGCAGAGTAGCACATTTGTGCTACTCATCATCGCTGCCGTTGCTGGACTGTGTGATTGCCGGAAACACTCACAGTCGCGAGTACGCGGTGCGCAATCTTCTGCAGGCGGTGCGAGTTATTTCGCTGCGGTTCACAGCAATGCGGTCACCTCGGTGACCCCTGCACCGAACCCAGTGGGTACGCATCTTGCCATCTAGAAGCCGAGGTCATATGCAGACGCACATCGACACAAACATCGGCGGAGTGAAAGAGACGAACCACACTCTCCTTCAGTTTGACCCCAACGAAATTGTCTTCCTCCAGGGGGACTGTGAAGAGCACGTGCTCCAGCTCATCAGCGGCGTTGTCATGCTCAGCATGGCCTCGAGGACCGGGCAGGAAGCCAATGTCGGCATGCTCACTGCGGGCGCATTTCTCGGCGAAGACGTGCTGGCGGGGAGCAAGTGCCGCGTGGTCACGGCCACCGCCGTCACGCCTTGCCGTGTGCGCCTGTTCACACCGCAGGTGGTCTGGCAAATGCTGCAGCGCGACGAAGAGTTCCGTGAACACTTCATCGCCAGCATCTTGTCGCGCACGATCCGTCTGGAACACGATCTGGTCGATCAGATGCTGAACCCCGCGAGGGCGAGGCTGGCCCGAGCGCTGCTGCTGATGGCCGGGAAGATTGACCCCAACGAAGACACCTGCCTTCTTCCGCCGGTGTCGCAGGAACAACTCGCCGGCATCGTTGGCACGACGCGCTCGCGCATCAATCTGTTCATGAACGAATTCCGGAAGCGTGGCATCATCAACTACGACCGGAGCGGCATCACTGTCAAACGGTCGTTGCTCCGTCACATGCCCGAGTCCGACAGTCCGCTCGCGCACTGACACCTCACCGGAGACTGCTGCTTGTGCGGGCGTTGCCTTCAGGCGCGGACGAGGCTGCGGGCGGGTCTGGCGAACAGCCAATACAGCCCAGGTGCCCACAACGACAAGCCCACAATCGCGATGAGCACGTGCGGCGAGAAGTGGAAGACGTCGAGCGCAGTGGCCGTCAGGTACGACACCACGGACTGCACGAGCGCAAGCGCGAAGAGTTCGGCGGAGAAGACACGTCCGCGAAATTCGTCCGGCACGTTCATCTGCAGGAGCACGTTGCTCGAGACCCAGAGGATCGAGCCGAAGACATGCGCGGCAATCACGGCCAGCGCGGCAATCCAGATCGTTGGTGAAATCGCAATGGCCGCATAACAGGCACCTGCGATCAGATAGGACGGTCCGATCATCCTGACAAGATTGCGCTGTCGGGCGGCCAGCACGGAGACGATGAGTGAGCCGGCCATGGCGCCGATGCCGCGAGCTCCGTAGAGCACACCAATGCCGGCGTCACTCGAATCGCCGATGCGAAAGACCCGATCGCCAAACACCGTCAGCAGCAACAACGCGCCGCCCACCAAGGCCCAGCCGCCCTTGACCAAAGCGATACGTGCGACCTCCTTGTGCGCGCGCATGTAGGCGAGGCCTTCGAGCAGCCCCGTGAGCCCAGGCGAGGCTCGGACACCCTCCGGGCGCGCCGGGACGCGCAGGTGCCAGAGAAAAACCGCCGAGAGAAAAAACGACGCGGCGTTGATGATGAATGCCGCGTCGCGCCCGAGTGTGGCGGCCACCAATCCACCGAGCGACGCCCCGATGGCCAGCATCGCCGACCAGGTGCCGGTCGAAATGGCGTTGGCCGCGACCAGCCGCTCACGCGCAACAATCGTCGGCACCGTGGCCGATCGGGCCGGTTCAAAAAATCCGCTGGCCGACACCTGAATCGCCGTGACGACATACGCAAACCAGACGGTCTCCGGTGTGCGTACCAGTAGCAGACCCAGCACGGCGAACCCGCGCACCAGGTCGGCGGCAATCATGATCCTGCGACGGTCAAAGCGATCGACCACCACGCCGGCGGCAGGACCGACGATGGCGACAGGAAGCACTTGAAGGACCATCAACACGGCCACGGCTGTCGCCGAACCGGTGAGTTCAAAGATGAGCGCAAAGATGGCGACCGTGTTGAACCAGTCGCCGAGTTGACTGACAATCTGCCCGAACCACAAGAACCGGAAATTCCGATTGGTACGGACGAGCGTGAGGAGGCTACGCAAGAATCCGCCGCAGGACGGACTCGTCCACGTTGCGGCCCGTCACCATCACGCCGATTCGAGCGCCCTCGAGCCCCAGCCCACCCTGCAACATCGCGCCAACAGCGGTCGCACCGGCGCCTTCAGTGACAAGTCGTTCGCGCCAGACCAGCGAACGCATCGCCGTCTCGATCGAAGACTCGGCGACCAGGACCACCGCGTCCACCAGATCACTCACCATCGCGAATGTCATGCTGCCGGGTTCAAGATTGCCGGCCAGGCCATCGGCAAGCGTCTGGTGGACCTGCACCGGGGTGATTGCGCCAGTGGCCAGCGCGGCCGTAAACACCGGCGAGGCTTCCGCCTCGGCTCCGATCAGCCGCACCTTGCGCAAGTGGTCCTGCGTCACCAGACCCGTACCCGCAAGCAGACCGCCGCCACCCACAGGGACGACAATGGCGTCGAGGTCGGAATGTTCCTCCAGCATCTCGAGGGCGACGGTGCCGGCACCCGCGATGACATCCGGATGGTTGTACGGCGAGATATACACGGTGCCGGTCGCTGCCGCGTCCTCGCGCGCCAGCCGTTCCGCCTCGTCGTAGCTGGCCTGCTCGATGAGCTCTGCGCCGTTGGCTGCGAGGGTCTTCTTCTTGGCGTCCGGGGCGCTCTTCGGCACGTGGACTCGGAGTGAGATTCCCAACTCCCGAGCCGCGATCGACATCGCCACGCCATGGTTGCCCGCGGACGCGGTCACGACGGATGTCACCCCCGGCAGCGAGGCCTTGAGTTGCATCAGTGCGTTATAGGCGCCACGAATCTTGAACGACCCGCCGGGTTGCACAGATTCAAGCTTGATCCACACCTCCGCCTGACAACACTCGGACAGCCACGCTGATTTGAGGAGGGGAGTCCGGCAGACGCGAAGCCTTCGGGCTGCGGCTTCGACGTCACGACGGTTCATAATCAGATTATGCACATCTGGACCACCGCCGCGCCCCCCTTCCACAAAAACGGCTACATCGTCGCCTGCGAGGACACCCGTGAAGCCATCGTGATTGACCCGGGAGACGACGTGCGGGAGCAGTTGGCGGTGGTGAAACGTGAGGGGGTGAAGGTGAAGATGATTCTCCTCACGCATGCGCACCTCGACCATGTCACCGGCGTCGGCCCCGCCAAGGCTGCGCTCGGTGTGGACGTCTGGCTCCACGCTGATGATTTGTTTCTGTACGAACGCACCGCGGAGCAGGCGCAGATGTTCGGCATGCAGGCGGAGCAGCCGCCTCCGCCCGACCATTTTTACGCCCCAGGGCAGACGTTCACGTTTGGAAACCTGGCGGTTGAAATTGGGCACACTCCCGGGCATTGCCCAGGCGGCGTGGTCCTGGCCATTGGACGACAGGGGCAGTCCGAACGTGAGTTGTTTGTGGGGGATACCCTGTTCGCCGGTTCGATCGGCCGGACGGATCTTCCAGGTGGCGACCTCGACACGCTGATCGCGTCGATCAGAAACGTGCTGTTCGCCTATCCCGATTCAACCATCGTGCACTCTGGCCACGGACCGGACACGACGATCGGCGAGGAACGACGAACGAACCCGTTCCTGAACTAATTTTCCTGCACTAATCTTCCTGAACCGTAAACGTCACGCGTCCGACGCCGACCAGGTCGCCGGTGCGAAGGACGGCACGTGCCGTCGGCGTGCCGTTGACCGAGGTGCCGTTTGTGCTGCCAAGGTCTTCGAGTACCAGCTGGCCGGTGACGTCGGCCGTCAGGCGGCAATGCAGACGTGACACCAGTGGGGCTTCGAAGATGAAGTCGGCCTGCGCTCCGCGTCCTATCGTTTTGGCGACGCCCGGCGTGATCCGAACCAGTCGCGGTGTCTCATCGTCGCTCTGCAGAATCCATCCGGCCATATGGCGAGAGAGTCTATCGGAAAACGTCGCCGAGCCACGCGATCAACGCGTCGGTGATCGCGGCCGACACGTTTTTGTCGGGCAGTGTCGCGTATTCGTCAACCTCACCGGTGGTCGCCGGTACGAGCAGGTGATTGACGCCCGGCACAACAATCTTCCGGGTTGCCACCGACGGACGGCCGCCACGTTTGTTGGCCAGCGCTTCGAGCGCGTCGGCGTGTGACGGCGGAATCTGCGAATCGAGCGCGCCCTGCACGACAAAGACCGGTTGATTGGTCTTCCGCATGGCGTCCGCCGGGTCAAAGGACAACCAGCTCTTGAACCACAAGGTGTCGGCCTGTTTGCGCAGTTCCGGGGGGACGGACTCCCAGCCACGCCCGGTGATCACTGCATCCATCAATTTTGTCTGCAGGGCGATCTTCTCCTGCTTCGAGGCCTCGGATTCCTTCGCACGAATCAAGGCGTGTCGTTGCTGGGCCAGTGTGATCGCGCGGCCCGTGTCACCGGGAGCGGCGACGAGGGCGATCGCATCGATGTCGCCCTTCTTCTGACCTGCCGCCAGGAGCGCCACCGCGCCACCTTCGGAGTGCCCGACCAGCGCGACGCGATCGCGATCGATGTCCCGGCGCTTGCGCACCCACTGCAGGACGGCCAGCACGTCCTCCGCATAGGCCTCGAGGGACGCGCTCTCGATCCGGCCACCTGTCTGACCGACGCCCCGCTTGTCGTAACGCACCACAAAATACCCGGCATCCGAGAGCCGCCCGGCGACCTGACCGAGGATCGGAATGCCGAACACCGTTTCGTCGCGATCCTGGGCGCCCGAACCCGACAGCAGGATGACCACCGGCGCCTTTTCGACGGGCGCGGCCGGGGGAGTGATCGTCGCCGCGATGTTGAAGCCGTTCGCAGGAATAAACAGTTCTTCGTCTCGTGGGTGGCTGAAGCTGTCGAGCCTCGCCATGACGCCCGTCAGGTCGTCACGCACGACGGCGACCGAAGCCACCGGGATGGCCATGCGCGCAAGGCGTCCGCGCGCGTCCACCCAGACTTCGACGTTGAGCGGGCCCGAGGGATTCGGGAAGACCAGATCGAACTGGCGGAGTTCGTGACGCGTCTGCGGTGTCTCCATCCGGCGAGGCGTAATCCGCTCCACACGCACGGCGAGTTCCGCTTGCGGGGCGATGTACGCGGGAATGATGTCGCCGACCTTGCTTCCGTGCAGGCGCAGCGCCATCGCCTCGTAGGCGGAGTAAAAATTATTGGGCAGCAGAACGGTCGCGGTCGAAACCTTGTGCGTCAGTTTCACCTGCTGACCCGCCTGCACAACCTCGGAGACCGCGTCGTTGTTGGCAAACGACGTCTTGAGCGACATCGGCTGACCGCGCATCTGCCCGTTGATGTCCAGAGACCGGGTCTGCCAATCGGCCGCGTAGGTCGCGATGAATCTGTCGAACGTCAGGTTGAGTGGCGCGCCGGTGTTGCCCGTGGCCGAGATCGTCCAGCCGTCGGCGCCGCGTGTGACGTCCACATGTTCGGTCCCGATGCGCTGACCGCGCAGGAACACGGTGAAATCGGCGGGGCCGGATTGGTCCTGCTGCGCCCGCGCGGGCAGGGTGGTCAGGACGCCGATCGCGCCCACAGCCAGGACTAAGGCACTAGAATGACGAAGCCATCGATTCATGACGCTCCAGTATCGCACCATCGAAGAATCGGCCGTATCGACCGACATCAGTTCACGCGGACGCCTGCGATTTGAGGGGCCCGATGCTGCCTCGTTCCTGCACGCGCTCGTGACGAATGACGTCGAAGGCCTGGCGCCCGGCCGGGGGTGTTATGCCGCCTGGCTCACGCCCCAGGGCCGAATGATCACCGACCTGCGGTTGTTTCGCGATGAAACCGGAGTGACCGCTGAGGTGCCGGAAGGCCTGGCCGCCGCGCTCCAGACCCGGTTCGACCAGCTCATTTTTTCCGAGAACGTCCAGGTCACCGACATCACCGACTCGACCCAGTCGGCGCTCGTCGTTGGCGGCCGCGCCGCAGCGGCCGTGGCGGAGGCGACCGGCGCCGACCCCGCCGCCGTTGAGGCCCTGTCGATATTCGGGCACCTGACCGTGGGCGACTTCCGGGTGATTCGTACCGATGAGACGTTGTTGCCAACGTTTGAGGTCTGGACCGAAAAGACACCCGACGTCTTTTTGGGCCCGGGTTTTTCCCAAGGTTTTGGCGATCCGAAAAAGACACCCGACGTCTTTTTCGAGGCACTGCGCATCGAGGCCGGCCGCCCAAAGTTCGGGGTGGACATGACCACCGACACCATCCCGCTCGAGGCGGGCCTGCTCGACCGCGCCATCAGCCAGTCAAAAGGCTGCTACGTCGGCCAGGAGGTCATCGTCCGCATCCTCCACCGGGGGGGAGGGAAGGTGGTCAAACACCTGATGACGCTCACCTTCGAGGCGGCCGTCACCGACGTCCCGGCGGCGGGCACGACACTCGCGCACGACGGCAAGGAGGTCGGCGCAGTGACCAGCGCTGCGCGCAGTCTGGTCAGCGGCCATGTCATCGCGCTGGGTTACGTCCACCGCGACGCCGCCACCGTCGGTCAGGTGCTGCAATCACCGGCCGGCGCTGTTACGATCACAGGCTTTGCTGGTTGAATACACTGAAGAGAAACATGTCCCAGCTACCCATTACCGAGTTCATCCTCCGCAACTACAAGAACTTCAACTCGCGCGCCACGCGCGACGCGTTCATCGCGTATTGGCGCCACATTGATGGCGGCGGCAAGATGTTCTGGGCGGTCGCCGGTGCGATGTCGTCGGCGCAGCTGGGCATCACGCTGGCACCGGCCATCCGCGAAGGACTGGTGCATGGCCTCTCGGTGACGGGCGCGAATCTCGAGGAATCGTTGTTCCGCCTGGTGGCGCACCATAGCTACAAGGACTTCCCCGAGTACCGCTATTTCACCAAGCAGGACGATACGCGCATTCTCAACGATCGGATGCGTCGTGTGACCGACACGTCGATCCCGGAGGATGAAGCCTTCCGCGCCGTCGAAAAATACGTCGTGCCCATGTGGAAACACGCGAGCGAAACGGGCACCCGCCGCTTCTGGCACGAGTACTTTTACGAGTTGATCCAGGTGATCGACAAGTCGGCCTATGAGGGGAACCCCGATGAATCGTGGCTGCTCGCCGCCGCGCAGAAGAACCTGCCGATCGTGGTGCCGGGCTACGAAGATTCCACCTTCGGCAACATCTTCGCCGCACACGTGAAGGTGGGCGACTGCCACGCGAGCATCGCCAAGTCAGGCATCGAGTACATGGGCGAGTTCTACGACCAGTACCAGGTCTTGTCGGAGGGAGCAGGCGTGGGCTTCTTCCAGATTGGTGGCGGCATCGCCGGCGACTTCCCGATCTGTGTCGTGCCGTCGCTCAAGTACGACATGGAGGCCGAGGCCAAGCCGTGGGCGTACTTCTGCCAGATCTCCGACTCGACCACCTCGTACGGTTCGTATTCAGGCGCCACGCCGAACGAAAAGATCACCTGGGACAAACTGACCGAAGAGACGCCGATGTTTGTCATCGAGTCGGACGCGACCATCGTGGTGCCGCTGATGTTGAGCGCGTTGCTTGAGTGCAAACGTCATCCGAAGGAAGCCGCCGCGCTCATTAACGGGTTCACCGGCTAGCTGATGTCCACGCTGGCCGGCTGGGGCCGGCTTCCCGAGCCGGGCACTGAGGTGCTCGACGAGGATCTGGAACGACTGACCGAGGACGCGGCGCTGTCGCGCGGGCTCGGACGGTCGTACGGTGACTCGTCGTTGCCGGCGAGTGCAACCGACAAGGTCGCGGCCACACGCCTCGCCAGTCGCATCATCTCGTTTGATCCTGCGACCGGCGTCATGCGCGCGGAGGCCGGGCTCAGCCTGGTCAACCTGGTGCGATGGATGTTGCCGCGTGGCTGGTTTCCACCAGTGGTACCGGGCACCAAATACGTCACGCTCGGCGGCATGGTCGCCAGCGACATCCACGGGAAAAACCATCACGTGGAAGGGTGTTTTGGTGCCCATGTGCGCGCACTTCGCGTCCGCCTCGCCGACAACACGATCGTCGAGTGCACACCCGCACAGCACGCAGATCTGTTCTACGGCTGCATCGGCGGGATGGGCCTGCTTGGGCACATTCTCGAAGTCGAGTTCGTTCTGCACCGGATTCCATCACAGTGGATCCGGATGGAGCGCGAACGCGTGCACGACATCGACGCATTTCTGGCCAGCCTGACTCGTGCCGCCGGGACGTGGCCGATGACGATGGGGTGGATTGACTGTGTGCATCGCGGCGCCTCGATGGGCAGAGGTGTGCTGATGGCGGGCAGGTGGGCCACTGCGGCCGAGGCCCCACAGACGCCGCCGCGCGCCAAGGCCGACAAGGTGGTGCCCGTTGAATTTCCAAACTGGGCGGTCAACCCGCTGACGGTCGGCCTGTTCAACACGGCGTATTACTGGAGTCACCTGCGACGGGTGGTGTCGAAGCTCGTGTCGCCGGAGCCCTTCTTCTTTCCCCTGGATTCCCTGCTTGAGTGGAACAAGGGGTACGGCTCGCGCGGCTTTACGCAGTATCAGTGCGTCGTTCCACGCGCAGCAGGAGCACCTGCGGTGCGCGAGTTCATGGACCGCCTCACTAAACTCGGCGGTGCCTCTCCACTGTGTGTCATCAAGGACTGCGGTCCGGAGGGCAAGGGCACCTTGTCGTTTCCGCTCGAAGGCACCTCCATCGCGGTGGACATGCCCGTCACGCCGGATACCCAGCGCATTGTTGATGGGCTCAACGAATTTCTGATCTCGACCGGCGGGCGCATCTATCTCACCAAGGATCGCTTCACGCGGCCCGACCATTTCAGGGCGATGGAGCCGCGGCTGCCGGCGTTTGAAGCGCTGCGCGAGAAGTGGGATCCGGCGCGCCGCCTGCGTAGTGCGCAGTCACGTAGACTCTTCGGGGACAAATCATGAAGGTGGTCGTGTTTGGCGGAACGGCCGGGATTGGTCGAGCGGTGGCGCAACAGTTGGCCGAGCGTGGTGACGTGGTGTGCCTGCTTGGCCGCGACGCTTTGGCGCTCACAAAGAGCGTGGCCGATTTGACGGCGCGTCACCCTTCGCAGGCCTCCGCATCGATGGCCGTGTGTGATCTGGAGAAACCGGAGACCTTTGCCCCAGCGCTCGACGCTGCAGATGCGGCACTCGGTGGACTTGACGCCGTGATTGTCACGGCCGCGATGTTTGCGACGCAGGACGCGCTCGAATCGGATGTTGAGCTGACGCGCAGGCTCACAACGGCCAACTACGCGAACACCGTGACGTTCTGCGAACACGCGCGCAAGCGGCTGCTCGCGCGCGGCGGCGGCTGGCTCACGGTGGTCTCGTCGGTGGCAGGGGACCGGGGGAGAAAGCCGGTCGCGATCTACGGATCGAGCAAGGCGGGTCTCTCGACGTATCTCGAAGCGCTTGATCACAAGTTCCGCGAGAAGGGCTTGTGGGTCCTCTGCGTCAAACCCGGATTTGTGAAGACGGGCATGACGGCCGGACTCAAGCCGCCGCCGTTTGCCGGCGAAGCCGACCAGGTGGCGCGCGACATCCTCCGCGCCATGGACCGCAAGAAGCCGCTAATTTACACGCCGGCGATTTGGGCGTTGGTGATGTTGATCATCCGCAACCTGCCGAGGGCGGTGATGCGGAAGATTGGGTTCTGAGGGTGCTCTATCTTGTCAACCAGAGGGTGACTCGCCGCCTCCGGCGAGCTGTCTGGGCTGCGACGTGAGTTCAAGAGCAAACTGAATCAGGTCTTCTCGGGGCAAGACTCCGACCCGAATTGACCCATCGAGTTGGCCGATTGCTTCTAGAATTGCATCGGGCACACCAATATCTCCTGTCACGATTCCGACTGACAGGCTTTCCAGATGCGGGAGCGCCCGCAACTGTCGCAAGAAATCAAGACCCGACATCCCCGGCATGTGCAGGTCGCAGATCACAGCATCTGGAAGGCTCTGAGCAATCTCTTTGAGGCCATCAGCGGCCGATATGGCAATTCGGCTATCGAAGCCCGCCGCGCTCAGAATTGTGTCCAAAAATTTGAGGATATCGAGGTCGTCATCGATGATTAGAAGCGACGTCCGGCGGCTCGCGTGAATCATCCCTCTCGCCTCAGATCGGATGGTCGCACACCGTAGATGCGCTTAAAGTGACGGTTCAGCGCACTGGCACTGGCATGTCCAGTTCTTGCAGCGATCTCCTTCACGCTAAGCGGCGTTTCCAAGAGCAGCCTTCTCGCAACCGAGACGCGGATATGGTGCACCTGTGCCATCAGCGTGTGGCCGGTTAAAGCCCTGCATTGGCGCTGGAGGGTCGAGACGGAGATTCGACGTGCGGCGGCGAAGCGCCCGGGCGTGCAGCTCTCACTGCATGCCTCTTGTTCAATTGACTTAAGCAGGGAGCTTCGGCTGCCAGACCGAGTGCCGATTGCCGAGCGCTGCTGTTGCCTCAACGTATGTTCCGCCAGAATTCCTCGGAGCAAGGTTTTCTCCAAGTATGTTGCCGCAGGACGTATTCCTGCGAGTTGCACGGAATCCGAGCCGGCGTAGTCTGCAAGCCGCGCAGCCCGGACGACCTCACGAACCCACAAGTGGTCGATCGCAGCCGGGGCGTTGGGAGGGAGGGACATTGGGGAACCTTGGCCAAAAATTTACAGCAACAGCAACAGAAACCATAGCGATCGTGGCTAAATGCCCCATAGCAGGACCGTCGCTGACGCTCAGGGCCAAGGAATGCGCGTATTTTGTAGCAGATCGCAGTTGACCTCGGATGGGTGTTGGGGAAACCTCATGCGTCATGAGTATTGGAAGCCGATGAGTAGCTCTACGGGTGCGGATGCTGGGGCTCGACGGGGATTGCGGGCGTGGCTGGACTTGATCGCTACAATCATGGTCATAGCGGTCGCTGGAGGTCTGCTCTATCGAATAGTTGTGCCGGCGACAGAGGGCGCTACGCGCCCGGTCGCGGCGGCTCGCCCAGAGCCGCCTCTTCCCAGCGAGCCGGTGTCACTTGAGCGCGCGGCGCTGAAGGGCGATCCCAAGGCTCCGGTTGCAATCGTCGCGTTTTCTGATTTTCAGTGCCCATATTGCGAGGCGTGGGTGCCGCTTGCGCCAGTCCAGCAGGCGCCTCTGGCGGGCTCTATTTCGGTGAGCAGCCGAGTTCTGGCCACGCAGAGCCCTGCGAAATCGGACACTCTGACTCCGGATGACTACAGGTGACAGTGGATGTGTGCACTTGCCCGTTGTCAGATTCTCCGCCAGCTCACAAGATGGACACGAGCCGTTTGGCTTGTCGGCGATCGATGGGGATCGCCGAAACTTCTGTGGGTGGATGATGATTAGACGAGTGCTTACAATCATGGTGTTGCTCGGCGCGGCCTGGCATCAAGGTGTTCTTGCGCGGGCGGCGGAGAATGATCAAGGGTGTGTTCCCCATGCGCTTGGCGTGAGTTGCACCAACGATGGCCCGTGCTCCAACATCACAGATGAGGTGTGCAGCGACATCTGTATCGCGAACGGATTCTCTGGTGGGTTGCACGCGTACACCCTGTGCGTCGACGGTCCGGACGGATCGTTTGAATGCCCATGCTACGGACGCCTCGACTGATCTCGTTGTTGAGGAGAGTCGTGTTCGTCGCCGCTGTAGCGGCGACGGGGGTGGCTGGTCCGCATCGGATTGATGCGGGCCAGCCGACTCAGCCCGCTGTAGGGGCGATCTCCGGCGTGGTGTCGGACGGTGTCTCCGGCCGCCCGCTTCTTGGTGCGGTCGTGTCCCTCGCGGATGGTCGCGTCAAGGTCTCAGTGCACGCAACGGCGGACTCCCGGGGGCGATTTGTCTTCATGGGACTCCCGCCGTCGGACGGCTATTCAATGTCAGTCCGGCGTCCTGGATATCGTGCCAGTGACTTGGCGGTGCGGCCGCCGTATGTGCTCGGCGCAGCACTGCGACTGCGAGCCGGCGAGTGGCTCCGCGACCTGCCCGTTGCCATGTGGCCGCTCGGCAGCATCACCGGTACGGTCCTTGATGAAAAGGGAGAGCCCCTGGTCGGGGTGCCGGTTCGAGTGCTGGCAGCACTCGCAGTCGCGGGAACCACTCGCTGGGCCGCCGGCCCTGGAACGAGAACCGACGACAGGGGCACGTACAGAATCGGTGGCCTTCAAGAAGGCGCCTACGTGGTTGGTGTGCCCGCTGTTCAGCTTCTCGTGCCGGCATCGATCAGCCCATCCGCCGCTGCCGGCCTTCCTGAACCGGCCCTGGGCAGCACTGCCTCCAGGCCGCCTGCAAGCGGCGGACTCACAATTGACACCCCCGAAGGTCCCGCTGTGCTCGTGATCGGCCGATATCCGGCGCCAACAGTGGCCGAGGATGGCAGCCTTCTCATCCTTCCCCCCACGTTCTACCCAGGGGTGACGGCATTTCCCTTGGCAACACCGATCGATCTCGCCGAGGGTGAACACCGTCGTTCGGTCGATTTTCGCCTGCAGTCGGTGCCCGCGCGGACTGTCTCTGGCCGCGTGCTGGGGTTGGGAACCTCCAACCGTTTGGTGGCGCGACTCCTGCCGGAGTCTGCACTCGGCTTGGGTGCCGGGAGCGAGCAGGCAACTGGTGTGATCGCACCTGACGGTCGATTCACTTTTATCGGCGTTCCTGATGGGAGGTACGTCATAGACGTGAGTGCCGGCCAAAGTGAACTCGCCCTCGGTTCCCCCCATCTTCCCGGAACAGCGGGAATGGTCGGAGATCGCTACTTGACGTTTTTTCCGACAGGGATGGGTGACGCGTACTATCGAACTCATTACCTTGCAACTCAGAACGGTTTGGTGGGCCGGCAGTCGGTCGAGGTTGGGGCCTCAAGCGTCCGGGACGTGACGATCACCATGACCCCGGGTGCGGGCCTCAGTGGGGCGGTCGTGGGTGAGGGCGGGCAACCCGTTGCTGATCCGCGAGTGTCTGTCGAACCCGCCGACGCCGACCCGTCACGGGGAGGGCAGGCCCTGTCTCGCCAGGCTGGGACATTCGCGGTGGCTGGGCTGCACGAGGGCGAGTACTGGTTGCGTGTGACCGCGACTCGCTTGCGCGTTAAATCGATCACGTACCGAGGGCAGGACTTCAGCAACCGACCTTTTCGCGTGCAGCTCGGAGACGATCTGAGCGGTGTGCAGGTTGTGATGACCGACGAGTACGCCACGCTCAAGGGTGTCGTATCTGCTGCGGACGCGACTACAGCACAGGTCGCCTCGGTCGTAATCTTTCCAGCAGAGCCTTCCGGCTGGACGCGTTTTGGCCTCACGCCGACACGGATCAAAACCGCGGTGGTGTTGGCGGGTCAGGAGTATCAGTTCGCCGGCCTTCCGGCGGGAGACTATTTGGTCGCTGCGGTCGATCATTCGCACCAATATGCCTGGCAGGACCCGCGGTTCTTTCCTGCGATTGCACAGTCAGCGGCTCGCGTTACGCTCTCTTGGGGCGGAACCGTGACACAACCCTTAAGTGTCCAGACGGTGCGTCTCAAATGACGTGGTCAATGATTCTCTGCGCGGCGACTGTGCTGGGGGCAACGCTCCTGGCCTTGCCGCTCGTTCAACCTCAGCGCGACGGCACGGTGCCGTCACCGGGCCAGGTCGCGCGTATTTCCGGCACCGTGACGATTGGCATCGATGACCCGCAACCCGTGCGGCGGGCAATTGTGTCGGCGCTTGGCCGTTCGCGAGGTCTGAGTTTTGACGCGCTAACGGATGAAATGGGGCGATTCGATCTTCATGGGCTGCCGGCTGGAAAGTACTCAGTGACAGTTGCGCGCCCACCCCATGTTGGCGTTGCATTTGGAGCCTCGCGCCCTGGGTGGCCCGGAACGCCGATTGACCTGGCGCCTGGCGAACACGTCGATGGGGTACAGCTGCGACTTGTAAGCGGCGCCGTCCTCACGGGCACTGTCCGCGACGAAGCTGGTCGCCCACTGCCGGAGGTGGAGGTCTGGGTCGAACGCCGTGACGCCACCGGAACGTTCGCACGCGGGAGCACCGCTGCCACCGATGCGGACGGAATTTACCGCGCGTTCGGACTGCCTGCTGGATACTACAGAGTCTCCGCCCGGCCAAACGGAAGCGGGATGGAGTTGCACGTCTCATCAGACGCAGACAACGACGCGGCGTTGCGCATACTCGAGTCTGGCGGCAGACAGTGGCCGTCTGGAAGAGTGACGTCAAGTACATCGGAGGGGGCCGGTAGGGCCGGCGTTGTTCCGGTCTATCACCCGGCGGCTGTTCTGCCCGAGGATGCCCGACCGATCATTCTCAGTGCTGGTGAGGAAGCCAGTGGCGTTGATGTCGAATTGCGGCCCAGGACTTCACCGTTGGTCAGTGGTCAGCTCGTGTCTTCACTCCCGATCCCGCTGACTAATGCTTTTCTCACGTTGACACGATTTGGAAGTTCAGTGGGATCGGCGTCCGCCCGGACTTCCGGCGAGGGGGCATTCTCATTCGGAAGAGTCCCACCCGGCCGCTACTTCGTGCTCGGGCGCGTCATGCGCCCAGAGCGGCTTAGCAGCCTTCTTTCTCCGGGCGCAGTGCCGACGGTGACTTCTTGGGGGCCAGAGCCCTGCGGCGTCGTGGCCTACGAGATCGAACTCGGTGAATCGGACATCCCCCCGCTGCAGCTTGGCGTCGAACCGTGTTTCCGTGTGATCGCTAGCATTGAGAACATCGGCAATCTTCCTGAAAGCGACGCTCCTTTGACTGTGAGCCTTGGCGTTGTCGCGGAAGCCGGGGGACTGGGTCGGAGCCGAGTTTTCACTGCGAGCCTGGGAAGTCCCGAAGCGCCGCAAATCGAGCTGGCGGGTGGCGGCGAACTTGTGCCGGGAAAATACTATCTCGATGCTGTCATTAGCGCGCCTCATAGCCGCGAGTGGGTGATTGATTCGGCTAGCGTCGACGGGCGCGACATTTTGGACGACGCGCAGTTGTTCGGCAGGAGCGCCGGAGATGTGCTGGTGAAGGTCACAGTCTCGAAGCGCGCGACGTTGCTCAGCGGGGTGCTTGAGACGGGTGATGCGAGACCCGCCCCCGACTATACGATCGTCGCGTTTCCTGCTGAGCGTTCCTACTGGCAGGGGACGTTCCGCCGAGTCAGGATCACGCGTCCTTCGACCAGTGGACATTTTGAGCTCACCGGCCTGCCCGCCGGAGAGTATTTTCTCGCGGCAGTGCGGGATGTGGCTCCTGACGAGTGGCGAGACCCGGCCTTTCTTGAAGAGATCGCACCGATGGCACTGAAGGTGTCGATCACGGTTGGGTCGACGAATCATCAGCGCATCCGTATCACGCACGGCCGTCAGTAACTACAATGTCCTCGAATGCCACTCGACCTCGCCTTCGCGCGCTCGCAGTTCCCCGCACTGTCCGATGACCCTGACGCGTGGATCTACCTCGACAATGCGGGGGGTTCGCAAGTGCTGCGTTCGGTCGCCGATCGGATTCGCGACTACCTCCTGACGTCGAGTGTGCAGATTGGCGCGAGTTACGGTGTGTCCACGCAGGCGGCAGAGCGGATGTTCGCAGGTCAGTCCGCGATCGCTGAGCTCATCAATGCCGCCAGACCCGAGGAGATCGTCTTTGGTCCGTCGTCCACTGTCATGATTCAGACGCTCGCACGGGCCATCGCGCCGAAGTTGTCACCCGGTGATGAAGTGGTCGTCTCGATGATTGACCACGAGGCGAATATCGGACCGTGGCTTGCACTGCAGGCAACCGGCATCATCGTCCGGCACTGGAATCTCAATCCCGAGACGATGACCCTTGAGGTGGCAGATCTTGAGCGCCTCATGACGCGTCGCACGCGGTTGGTCGTTTGCACGCAGACATCGAACATATTCGGCCAACTGATTCCCGTGACCGAGATCGCCGCGTGCGCGCATCGTCACGGCGCCGAAGTGTGCATCGATGGCGTGGCGTTTGCCCCGCACCGGTTGGTCGATGTGCGCGCCTGGGACGTGGACTACTACGTCTTCAGCCTCTATAAGGTGTTTGGCCCGCATCACGCCGTGTTGTACGGCAAATACGACCGACTGCTGGAACTCGCGAACGTGTCACATCACTTCGTGCCGATGGACAAGATCCCCGGCAAGCTACAGCCAGGCAATCCCAACTACGAGCTGTCGTACGGGGCCACGGCAATCCCGGAGTATCTGGTGGCGCTGGGAGAACGCTCTGGCGCTGCGGTGGACGCCCCCCGCCGAGCTCGCATGCAGGCCGCCTTCGATGCCATCGCAGATCACGAAGCGCTGCTGGCTGAGCGGCTCCTCTCCTGGTTACGGGAGCGACAGGATGTACGAATCATCGGTCCGACGTCCTCCGACCGTGCCATCAGGGTGCCGACGATCAGCTTCGTCGTTGACGGTCTCGACTCCGACACCGTGGTCCGTGCGGTCGATCCATTGAGGATTGGGATTCGTTTCGGCGACTTCTATTCGCGTCGATTGATCGAAGACCTCGGGCTCGCCCCAGGCAAGGGCGTGGTCCGCGCGTCATTTGCGCACTACAACACGATCGCCGACGCTGACCGGCTCATCGAGGGCCTGGATCAGGCGCTCAGCCGATCACGAAGTCGCGTTGCCAACTGACGAATCGGGACCTGCGTGGAAGAGGCGGAGAGTGGTTGCGCCGCGCCGCCGGGAGTGACGACCCACGTTTCCGTCACCCCGGGAATGGTCTTCGCCAGTGATGGAGGGACCGGGACCGCGTCCACCTGTTGAATCGAAAACTTCGCTTCGATGGCTATCCATCCGGGCCCTGCGGTGCCGTTGGTCCGGACAAGGAAGTCGATCTCTTCGCCCTCTTTGGTGCGCCAGAAGGAGATGTCCAGCGCAAGACCACTGTGATCACGTGCGCGGATGAGCTCACCGAAGACCAGCGTTTCAAACAGCGGACCGACTTGTGGGCTCGCCAGCAGTGGTTCGGCTGTGCGCCAGCCCTGCAGGTGGGCCGCCAGCCCCGCGTCGAGAAAATACACCTTCGGCGTTCTCACGACGCGTTTGTTGAGGTTGGTGTGAAATGGCTGGAGGCGGACGACAAGCGCGTTGCGCTGCAGTGTGTCGAGCCACTGCGTGATCGTCTGTCCCTTCACCCCGACCTGTTGCCCGATGTCCGAGGCGTTCAGGATCGTACCTGTGCGAGACGCCAGCAGTTGCAACGCTCGCAAAAACGCATCGACCTGAAGAATGCCGGCCGTCGCGGCCACGTCCTTTTCGACAAACGTACGGACGTAGTCCGCGAGGTAGCGCGCAGGATCAAGATCGGTGCGGACGTACAGCTCAGGGAAACCACCCCGAAGCATCCAGTCGCTGATCGACGCACGATCGCCAAGTTCGCTTGTCGACAACGTGTGGAGAAAGAAGTAGCTGGCACGACCGGCCAGGGACTCGCGAACGCTTTGATCGAGCAGCTGCCGGTTGGATCCGGTGATCCAGATCGAAGGCTCGGCTCGACCTTCTCGTCGGGCATCGTCGATCCGCCGCTTGATTTCCGCGAACAGTTCCGGGGCCAGAGCAGCCTCATCAAGAATGACTGGCTTGCCTTCGGCAAGTCCCGCTGATTCCAGAAGCAGGGCCGGATCATCCTGGGCTCGCCGACGGACCTGAATGTCATCCAGTGAGATCCAGGTCGCGTTGGGCAAGTGCTGCGCAAGGAGGGAACTCTTGCCCGACTGGCGCGGGCCCACCAGCACGCGCGCGGGAAGCGCCGGCTGATCCAGGAACGCGCCGAGATCTCTAGTGATCCACACGCTGACTATTATACGTTTATAACGTAAAATCGTCAAACGTATGATTATAAAGTACTTATTCTGATACCTAGTCGTCCTTCGTCAGCATGGCGACGAGACCTTGGTCCGCCTCAGGCAGCGTAAGTCCGCGAAGTTCGGTCCGGCTGACCCAGCGCATTTCCTGACCCAGCAGCGGCGCCGGCTCGTCCAGGAGTGTGGTCGCGAAGAAGTGGAGGCGAACCTTACGTTCGGGGTAGCTGTGCTCGACGGTGAAGATCTGGTCGCCGATCACGGATCGCGATCCGACTTCCTCAATCAACTCTCGTTCAAGACTCGCGACGAGGGATTCATCGGCCCCGCACTTGCCGCCGGGAAACTCCCACATGCCGGCCAGGTGTGTGTCCTTGAGCCGACGTGTCATGAAGAAGTGCCCGTCGCGTTCGATGACGGCGGCGGTGACAATGATGGGGGTCATGTGAGACGGCTTCGCACCGCGGTCACGAAGGCAGCAAGATCGCCGAGGTGGTGATCCAGAATCGAACGAATCACGCTCACATCGACATCGTCATACCCATGGACGAGGGTGTTCCTGAAGCCCGTCATGTTCCTGAGGGCACCAGCGTGGCTGGTCTCGATCCAGCCGGCACGTTCGAGCAGGTCGAAGAGTTCACGATTGGTCTGCGGCTCTCCCAACCGCTCGTCCGACACGATGTGGGAGGCGATGTCGAGTGCGGCCTGAATCGCGAGCTGAAGTGTGTGTTCGACGAACCGGCGCTCGCGGACGTCGGATTCGAGCGACTCCGGGCGGGCAAGCCGGGCGAGCTCAGAAAGACACGTCTCGATCAGAGCCAGCTTCTTCGCAACGAGCGCAGGATCAGTCATCGGTGATCAGGCCCGGACCCGCGCGGCTGAGCGCCGGTACAAATCTCGAATGGGCTGGAGATCGAAGTATTCGTTCCTCCGGGTGACCTCGAACCAGATGCGGTGGTTGCGATCACGTTCGCAGACCAGGTCGCCATCTCGCAGGACGCGGTGCACCAGGTCCGCTGATGCCGTGTTGAGTGTGACCAGGTCCACCGGCCGACCGAGGTGACGTTCCAGGTCGCCCTCAAGTGCCAGTCTCGGCCCCATCAGCGTTGCGACCGGCGCCTTGTCGAACAGGACCGCCACATCGACGTCGCTGTCCGGGCCGGACTCACCACGAGCCTGGCTGCCGAACACATAGACGGCCACCACATCTGGAGCGGTGGTGAAGAAGGCCTTCACGCGATCCCGGATGGCTGTGTCCATGTCGCGATTATGGCATGGGGCAGGCGGTCACGGGCTGCCGAGGCGCAGATCAGCTATCTGGCGGGCTTCAGCTTCTTGAAATACACGCATCCCCGTCGCATGACGCACACTTCGCACAGCGGTTTGCGCGCGGTGCAGACGGTGGCGCCGAGGTCCATGAGCGCCTGATTGAAGTCGAAGACGTGTTTGTGGGGAAGCAC
>ENA-ORBV01005344-ORBV01005344.1-microbial-mat-metagenome-genome-assembly--contig:-NODE-5344-length-23722-cov-7.586170_pt1 | contig 23722 bp, 22 predicted proteins | sample MGYA00237777_ERZ505514 | MGnify/ENA primary metagenome ERZ505514 (study PRJEB26160, sample SAMN06269048) | microbial mat metagenome | isolation source: Oligotrophic lake microbial mat | place... | reverse complement strand
GGTCGATTCGCATTCCGGCGTCGTGCTGCGGCGTGTTTGGGTTCAAGGCGACCCGCGGCCGAGTGCCCACGGGGCCGGATGAGGGAGAACTCTGGGGCGGGGCGGTGACGGAAGGCGTGCTGTCTCGCTCAGTGCGGGATTCCGCCGCCATGCTCGATGCCGTTCAGGGAGCCGATGTGGGTGCGCCCTACGCCGCCCCCGCGCGCACATGTTCATTTCTCGACGAGGTCACCACTCCGCCCGGTCGGCTACGCATCGCCTTTACCGACGCTCCCATGTTGGGCCACACGATTCACCCCGACTGCTCGGCGGCCCTTCGCGATGTGGTAGGGCTGCTCGAATCGTTAGGCCACGAGCTGATCATGCAATCGCCGGTGATTGATCGCGAACGATTCAATCAGGCTTTCATGACCATTGTCTGCGGCGAGGTGCTGGCCGACCTGCGGGACGCGGAACAGAGACTAGGAAGACGGGTGAAGCGGGAGGACGTCGAGTTCTCCACGTGGGGGCTCGCGCTGCTGGGGGAAGCGATCAGCGCCGGGGAATACGCCGCTGCACAGCGATACCTCCAGCGGGTCGCGCGCGACGTTGGCGTCTTTTTCGAATCGATCGACCTGCTGGTCACGCCAACGCTTGGACTACCGCCGGTTCCACACGGTACGCTCAAGCCGAAGAAATCGGAGGAGTCCATGCTGCGCATGCTTGGCGCCTTGCGGGCCGGTGGCCTCATGAAGCGATTCGGCGCCATCGAGCAGGCGGCTGCGACGGTGTTCGACTTCATTCCCTATCCGCCGATGTTCAATGTCACCGGTCAGCCCGCGATGTCGGTGCCGCTGTACTGGAACGCCGATGCACTTCCCATCGGCGTGCACTTCGCAGGACGCTTCGGACACGATGGCACCCTCTTCCGTGTGGCCGGTCAACTTGAAGCGGCGCGACCATGGCGCGACCGATGGCCGACCATGGCGATGGACCTCTCATCTCCGTTGCCGTCGACGGCAGCGAGCCACCCATGAGGAGCAAACGCGCGATCACACGCGCGAGCGCACGCGACCGCTTCGTGCGCTGGCCCGCACTTCGTCCAACAGCTTCAGCACCTGGTCGAGCGTCGCATCGTCCACGAGCGCGAGAACCACATCGTCTGCCGCCCGCACCAACGGGTCGAGCGAGCAGGGCTCGTCCATCGTCGGTGATATAGCAGTACACCTGTCGGCGATCGGTCGACGTACGTCGGTCGCGCCTAACGAGGGCTGCCGACTCGAGCTTGTCGATGAGACGGGTAATGCCGGCCGCCTCTTCAATCATCCGCCCGCGAATCGTCAGCGTCGGCAACCCGCCCGACTCCGCGCCGCGCAGAATGCGCAGCACATTGTACTGCGCCAGCGACAGATCGTGCTGCTCGACGACCTTCGACACCGGGCGCTTGACCACGGCGGCGGTCCGCATTATGGCGAGGAACACCTCCTCGCGCTTGGAACCGAACGGACGCCGCTGCTGCAGTTCGTCGTGAACGCTGCTACGCTTTTCTGACATGGCCAGCACGATACGAGGGGCGGCCGCAGACCTAACTCCAGTCTGCCGAGTCGAGACGGAGAATCGTCGCGAGGAGCACGTTGGCGCCGTTGGTAATATCGGCGGCGCGCGACAATTCCTTGGGCGAGTGCGAAATGCCGCCCACACTCGGAATAAAGATCATTCCAGCGGGACAGATCTGCGCCATGTGCTGCGCGTCGTGCCCCGCGCCGCTTGGCATATATTTGGTGCTGAACCCCAAACCCTTTGCTGCCCGCTCCACCGCTCGCTGCACGCGTACGTCGGTGAGCGCAGGGGCGGAATCATGGGTCGATGTGTAGCCGAACGTCGTACCGCTCGATTCGCCAATCGCCGCGGCTTCGGCACGAATACGACCGAAGAGCATGGCGATTTTCTTCGCGTCGAGGTCCCGCAGTTCCAGCGAACAGACCACTTTTCCGGGGATGACATTTGGCACTCCCGGAAATGCCTGGATGCGCCCAACCGTGCCCACCTGTCGGCCGGGAACACTGGTTACCACGCGGTTGACCATTTCCGTGAACCGGGCTGCGGCCAGCATGGCGTCATGCCGGTTGTTCATGGCCGTGGTTCCGGCGTGGTTCTGGAATCCTTCGATCGTCACGTCCCACCAGCCGATTCCCACTATACCCTCTACCACACCGATGTCGAGCTTCTCGGCGTCGAGGTTCCCGCCCTGCTCGATGTGGAGTTCGACGTAGGCCGCCAGCTCGCCCCGGACCTTGCGCGCGTTGGATAGGCTGGCCACATCGCCCCCGATGAAGGTGATCCCGTCGCCAATCGTCTTGCCGCTCTTGGTAGTGAGGAGCAGGTCGCTCGCGCTCACTTCGCCCACCAGGGCCCGGCTCCCCACGGTTCCCCCTTCTTCGTTCTGGAAGATGAGGACGTGAATGGGGTGACGGGTCGTTAGGTGCTGTTCGGCCATCGACTGCGCCACTTCGATGGCACCTAACGATCCTACCGGACCGTCGAAGTTGCCTCCTTCGGGAACCGAATCGATATGCGAGCCGAAGACCAGCGGCTTCCGGGCGGGTTCGGTACCTGCACGACGACCCCAGATATTGCCTGCGGAATCGACCGATACATCGAGGCCAGCCGCGCGCATCAGCCCCGTCGTGTACGCACGCCCCTGACGATCGAACTCGGAGTATGCGACCCGCGACACACCTCCAATGTCATTGCGGCCGAACTTCGACAACTCGGCGAGGTGGGCGTTGAGACGCTCCCCGTTCACGCGGGGGGGCGCGGCATCTGGCCGTGCATGAGGGGCGCTGTTCGGCACGACCGGTGCATTGTGCGATGCGCGACCCACGAGCCCAGCCACGCCGTCGAGCGAAAGTGCTCCGAGGGCGCTCAGTGATGTCTTGGTGAAGTCGCGACGTCGCATACTCTATGGTCCGGGGGGGGGAAAGTGGATCCCATAGTATGCGACTCGCACGGCCGAACTACCACTCCACGTAGCCGACGATCTTGTCCTTGATCATGATTGCGCGATCGGGGACTACACTTCCCGGGGCGAGGTGCGAGCCGTCTACAAACGCACGCACGCCGATGGCTGAACCTCGGCCGATTTTCGATCGAAACACCACGGCCCAGTCCCTCACCGTCACGTCATCGTCGATGCGCGTGAGTTCGTGCGGATCGCTGCCATCGTCCGGGCCACCGTGCACCACGACGTGAAAGCCGAACGCATCGTTCTGCCCGACGTCGATATCGGTGTGCTCAAGGGTGTGGAAGGTCACCCCATTCGGAATGCGGTTGAGAATGCCGAAGTGGAAGTGTTCTCCTTCGTCGGCGCGAATGGACACGTTACGCCCCACCTTTCCGCTCAGGGCGTCGAGTGCGTCGTCCATCCGGACTGCTCCAATAATGCGCATGCGTTCGAAGTCAGCCCGCGCCTCGGACTTGCCGGCAAAGGTGGGAAGGTCGGCGTCGTGGTTGAAGTCGGAGTGACCCGGGTCGCGCCCCACTCCGCGCACCTGCGATGGCGAGGTGTGAAAGAGGTCGATGTATCCCGACGCAAACTCCATATTCACGGTCCCGGTTACAATCGCGGCAGATCACCAAGCAATCGTGATGGCTTCGCTATTCCCGCACCGCCGGAAGTTGATCCGTCCGGCCGACCGTTGCATCTCAATTCAAGGCGAGGCGCTCCAGCTAGCGTCCACTGGCCACCACCCGCTCCTCAGCGGCTGCAATCAATCGTTTGACTTCGTCCAGCTCACCGGCCGCAATGTCGCGCTCGACGATCAGGTGCGAGATGAGCGCGGCGGTGCGCCCCTGAAAGAGCAGGTCGGTCAGATCCCCGACCATGGAGCGCCGCACTGCGGGCTCCGTGACTTCCGGCCGGTATACATATTGGCGTCCGACACGCTGGTGGCTCACCACCCCTCGCCGCTCGAGCCGACTGAGCAACGTGGCGACCGTGGTCTGGGCGAGCTCCCGCTCTGGGAGGAGTGCCTCCTGCACTGCCACCACCGTCGACGATCCACTCGCCCACAGAATGCGGACGATGGCAAACTGCAGATCGGTGAGATGTACGTTCTCGCCCATCGAAATCCCTCGCTGACGCATGTCGTACCTTCTGACACCCTCAGCGAGACGAACGTTTACCTGTGTTTGCGCGAGCCGCCGCACACCCATTCGCGTGTAGCGTGCACACCACACGTCGACAGAAGGTCCGAGCGACGATATGATACTCTTCCACGAGACTCTCCCTCCAGCCGTCCAGACGGTGCGTCATGACGTCCACTCGCCTTGCACACGCCCGCGTGCTCGTCGCCACGCTTTCCCTCGCTGCCTGCTCCACCGAGCCCACCAGCGGTGGTCGTGCCAGCAACCTGCCTACCGAACCCGCGTTAGGCACTCTGGCCTCGAGCTGCGCCTTGGTGCGCAACCAGGGACAGCAGGGGTATCTGGAAACCTTCCAGTATAACGCGAACGGGCTGGTGGAGGTCTACCACGACCTGTTCGGAGCCCAGACGCGCTTCGGATACGACGCCCAAGGCCGCTTGGCCACCGCGGTCTTCGACGACGGCGACCAGATTTTCGACGTCGTATTCGAATACTCGGGCGGACGCATCTCACGCGAACTCACTACCGACGCGGCGACGGGCGACCTGGTAGACGAGGTGGTCAACAGCTATGACGCCAAGGGACGGTTGGTGCGGCGGGAATCGCTCGATGGCGGCTTCTACGCCACCTTCGCGTACGACCGGTTTGGTAACGCCAACCAAGTCGACGTGCTCGGCACCGATGGCTACCTCTTCATTGCCACGACGTATCAGTTCACGCGTGAGGTGCGCGATCCGCATCGCACGCTGCGTGGACTCCCCTACAATGTGCCGTTCATCAACTCGGCCATCAATCCATGGCGACAGACCGCGGCCAAGTCGGTCATCACCGATGCCGAAGGGGGGCTGCTGACGCTGTACGACCAGGACCCCGCGCGCTCCATCCTGCGCACGGGCGCGGACAACTATGCAACGTTCCAGAGCTTCTTCGACAAACTCTCCAGCACGTACTACACGCAGCGCTGGGAGTACGAGGGATGCGCTGGCGGGACGGCCGCGAATGTCAGCGTCGGATCATCGGCGCCGATGCCGGGGAGCGCACTCCCCGTGCGCGGATCGCGGGCTCGGCTTACCCGACACATCGACGCCCTGCGGCAGGCATACGGGCGCTAAGGCGTTTTTTTTGATCAGTGCCGCACGCGGCTGCCGCAGGGCGGTGTGCAACGAGTTGCTCTACCGCTTCACCATCTTCATTTCGATCGTCTTTGTCCACGTCGCGTCGTCCGTGGACTCCTCTCCAATATCATACCACTCGCCGGCGGCGGTGAGTGAAATCGTAAAGCGCGACTTTTTGCCTTTCCCGTCCGACATCGACCAGACGAAGGAACTTCCGTTCACGACCGCTTCGCTCACTCCGAGGTGACCGGTACCTCCGCTCGACACCCAGGTGATTCGGGAGGCGCCCATATCGTAGGTGAGCAGGCCGGCCGCCTGAAACACTTTGCGCTCCGTGTCGTTGGCACCAGCGACACTGCTTCGTCCCTAGATCATCAAGACGGTCCCATTCGCGGCTTCGATCGCCGTCTCACGCTGCGTGAGGGAGAACTTCCGTGCGCCGGATGTCACAGTGGCCGGACCTGCCCATTCGCCCACCAGCCACTTCAACGGCGCCATGCGAGTGCGCGCCGTATCGCTGCTTGCCATGGGCGGCCGTTGCGCGTGGGCATTTCGCACGGTGACCGAGCTCGAGACAAGCACTACGATCATCGATCGGGACAGGTTCGATGCGCCAATTTTCTCTCGACACATTCCGACTCTCCTGGAGGGTGAAGTGTGTCGATGAATGTTATCGCCCGATTGACCGTCGGTCTTGAAGAAATGCGACCTTGGGCATCGCGCGGCGCGTCAGCCTCACCCGCATCGCGTTTCGCCACGCGCTCCCACAACCCCGAGGCATCAGGGTGCGGCGTGATGAGGACGTCGCACCGCACACCCTCCAGCGCAGCGAAGTCGGCCGCAAAGTCGGCGAGCGCTCGCGGATAGGTGGTGCTTGCCGTGAACCGGAAGTCGTCGGCCGAGATCGGCGACTGCGAGTCGGCACAGACCAACTCCAGACAGCGGCTCCGCTCGCACGACGTCCAGGTCCAACTTGTCGCTCATGGCGTATGTCCGGCGGTATGCATGGCACGCTCCACCAGCGGAAGCAAACGCACGGTATCGTTGGCCGGAATAGCGCGCACCCGTGCCACGGCTTCAATCGGCGTGGCGATGCCGAACTGCGGGTCGTCACGTCCGACGGTGCCCTGCTGCAATACCGGTACCGACGGCGCGCTCGCGTACACCTCCGCCCCCCGACAAGCGCTGCAATGCCGCCAGTCCACTGGCGTGGTCGTAGTGCACGTGCGTATTGAGCAGCACGCGCACGTCTTCGAGTCGAAAGCCCAAGGTACGAATGTTGGCGGCGATGAGCGGGGCGGACTCCATCAGCCCGCGGTCGATCAGGATGTGTCCGCTGGGCGACGTGATGAGCAGAGCGGTCAGCCCGTGCGTGCCCACGTAGAAGGTGTTGCCGACGAGCTTGAAAGGCGCCTGCGGCGCGTTCCACTCGGCAGAGCTCGGGCAGTTGGGCGTGACCGCGCGACCGGCGCGCCGAGTGCGCTGCCAACAGCTAGTAGCGGGCCGAGGAAGGTCAGAAGGCGCAGACGGGACATCGGTAGATGTTGCACAGGGGGTGAATGAAACGGAGAAGCGGAGGAAGGGGGTCGGACGGGGAGGAAGTGGTCGAACGGGGAGATTGCACGTTATCCACGCGGTCCGCCACTGCGATAGGTGTGCCTCTCTATCGACTCGGCTCCACCCCCTTCCACCACTGCGAAGGCAACACCCGCGCCACCGGCCACACCTGGTTCAGCGTCTCCCCCTCGTACATCCGGCCGTTCTTCATGACATAGTGCACGCTGTTGGTGTTCGTGATGTCGACCAGCGGATCGCGGTCCAACACCACGAGATCGGCAAGTTTGCCCGCCTCGAGTGAGCCGATGTCCTTGCCCAACCCGATCGCCTCGGCTCCGTGCAGCGTTGCCGCGCGCAGCATGTCGTGCGGCTTGAGTCCACCGGCGGACATCATCCACATTTCCCAGTGCGTGCCTAGTCCTTGGAGTTCGCCGTGCGAACCCAATCCGATGCGGCCGCCAGCACCAACGAGCTTCGTCAGTTGCTGTGCGTGCAGCATGTGGACGTACTGGTCGGGACGCTGCCAGGTGACCGTCTTCCACTTGTCCAGTTCGTCGTGCGGGGTGAAGTGGCGAAGCTTCTGGTCCTGGTCCACGTCGTAGCTGGTGAGATATTTCGAGAAGCCGGCCGGTCCGCCATACGCCACGATGAAGGTCGGCGTATACGTGAGACCACTAAAGGCGTGCAGCTGTTGTACGTCCTTGTACAAGGGACTGATGGGCAGCGAGTGCTCGAGGCCCGCGTAACCGTCCTGCATCAGGGTCAGGTTCATCATCAGGTCGGATCCACCCTCGGTGGTGGTCGTCAGTCCCATTTCGCGGGCGGCGGTGATTACCCACTGGCGGACTTTGCGATCGCCGGCGAGATACTGCTTGATGGTCTGCGTGTTGAAGTGGTCTGCATAACGACGCACGACGTCGCGCGCGTCGTCGAGGCTCCGGATGTTGTCGGAACGAAAGATTCCCGGACCGGTGGAGTACAGGCGCGGACCGATCAGGGCGCCCGTCTCCATCATGTCACTGTAGGTAACGATGTCTTCGGATGAGGTCTGCGGATCGCGCTGCGTAGTCACGCCATAGGCGAGTTGCGCGAGGAATTGCGACACCTGCTCGCGATGGAGTCCCCACGCCACCCACGTGTGCGCATGAATGTCCACGAGTCCCGGGATGATCGTCTTGCCCGTCACATCGATGGTCCGTGCACCGGAAGGAATGGGCACGCTGCCGCGCTGGCCTACGGCGACAATGCGATTATTCCGTATGACCACGTCACCGTTCTCGATGACTTCATCTCCGTTCATGGTGATGAGCCGAGCGCCGCGCAACACGACCTCGCCACTCGGCTTGTCCTTGCGCATGGTGATGGCGACATCCACGCGAAGCGCGTCGTACGCGGCTGCGCCCCGCTTGATCGTGTCGGCTCGTACTGCGGGAGTACCGGCGGCAGCGGCTCCCGGGGCCGGCGGATTTCCCGCGCCACCGCCAGGTACCGCACCGGCACCACCGGCGACTGCACGCGCGGTGGAATCGCGCACCAGGGAATCGGCGAGCGCAACATGGTGCGAGAAATAGCTCTTGCCTATCGAGTAGAAGGCAGTACGCCCGTCGTAGTTCCACCCGATAAAGTCTCCGCCCACCCTCGTTAGGCGCAGGGTGGGTACCACAGACGCCGGCGTGATCGATACGGTCGCCGGCGTTCCCCCCACGGGCGGCACGGTGATCATGAAGACGTTGCGATCGGAGCGCACGAGCGCCCGCGTGCCATCGGGCGAGATGACAACTTCGTCGGGCACAGTCGGCGTCGCCGGCGGTGGGGAACCGGCCGGAGCGGGCATGCCGGTGACCTTCACCTCGGTGCGGCTGTCGGTGCCGTCGAAACGCATCGACATCAGGCCGTCATTCCCCTGCCATACGTAGATCCGAGTACTGTCGGGGCCGAAGTGCGGAACGTTGCGCCCTTGTTCGGTCGCACCGCTGCCTAACCAGGCCACACGCGTTGCCGCTCCTCCGGTCGCGCTCAGCGTGATGATCTCGAGCTCCGCCGTCGCGCCATGTGAGCCGAAGTCCTCGAGCAGGCGCATGCGATGGTTCCGTGACCCCCGCACCGCGAGCAGGCGATCCCCTCGCGGAGAATAGCTGACCTTATCATAGAACGCGGATCGCGTCGTGAGCCGCTGCGGGGCTCCGCTCCCGTCCGCTCGCATTCTGTAGATGTCGGCCCCCACCGAATCGCTCCACGTCACGTAGGCAACGAAGCGTCCGTCGGGTGACCATGTCGGCGCGTGCTCGACCACCGCCGCACTCGTTAGGCGCCTCGCGTTGGCGATCGTGCCGGGCGTCATTGCCGACCCCGGCGTTCGGCCAGCGCCCCCCCGACCCGCGGGCAGGTCGACGACATAGAGCCGATCGAGCGCCGTGAAGGCCAGGCGGCGACCGTCAGGCGACGGGCGCGCTCCGCGAATCTGACTGACCACCAGCGTACTATCGTTGATGGGATAGTCGAAGCGGGCCAGCGGGCCTAACGATTGCTCCACTTCTGCAGAAAAGGGAATCACCGTCGTCGTGCCGCTCGGGACGTCGACCCGCCGGATTTTGCCGCCGTATGCCGTGATGAGTGCACGCGAATCCGGCGTGAACGCCGAGCCGGGATAGACGTCGCGCTCCGATCCACCCTGGCTCGCGTCCCGCTGCACATCCATCACCAGCCAGCGCACATCGCCGCTCTCCACATCGAGCAGCCTGAGCGCCTCCCGCGCGTCATATCGCGTCGCGTACACCAGCCACTTGCCGTCCGGGCTCGGCATCGGGCGAAAGGCCCCCTCCGATTCGCTCGTGCGAACCGCCGTGCGCCCCACCACGCGATCGAGCAGGCCGATCTGGTAGGTGCCGATGCGACGCGCGCTGCTGCGCGGGGCATCGTGATCGTGCGCCGCAGCCGCCGTCGGATCCTCGGCGATCGCCGATTGAAACGCGCCGCCAAGATTTCCGGCTGCGTTCACCCACACGTAGCGCGGATCGTTGGAGAAGGCTGCGCCGAGCAGCGCCGGTGGAGCCGACGGGCCGGTCACCGGTCCGGTCGCGCCCGCAGGACGCACGCCCGTCATCTGCACGCCGCTGCCGCCATCCCTGTGATACAGCCACAACTGGCCTCCCCTGGTCACCATGGCGTACTGCCCATCGGGGGTCCAGGTCGGCGACACGTAGTTGATGCCTTCGCCCTTGCTCAGCGCACGCGCCTGCGAGCCGTCTGCGTTGGCGATCCAGATATTTTCCGATCCGTTCCGATCGCTAATGAACACGAGGAGCAAGCCATCGGGCGAATACCTCGGCTGCGTATCGTAACCCGCCCCGCTCGTGATGCGCGTCGCCGAGCCTCCTGTGATGGGAATCGTGTACAGGTCGCCGAGCAGTTCGAAGACGATGGTGCGGCCACTGGGCGACACGTCCAGCGAGATCCACGTTCCCTCGTCCGTCGTGAACTTGAGAGTCCGAGTGTCGATGAGCGGAAGTGTGCTGGTCCTCGAGGCAGCACGTGCGGCGCTATCGGCCTCGGCGACCGTTTGGGCGCGGAGCGTGGGCGCGAGGGCGCAGAGGAGTGCGACGAACAGAGCGCGAGAGGCGTGCATGGCGGCGGAGAGGGGTTGGACGGATCGGAGACTCGGAAGGGGGCGCTCGAACTGCATGTTCAGGATTCTCGTTGCGGCGGCGCATCGAAGATCACCCAGTGCATCGCCTCTCTGTAGTCCTCTCGACTCTTGTGGTCGGCGAGGGGCCAGTGCTCCAGCCCATGTCCACATCGAATGCGCCTGCCTCAATTATTTCCCTCGGCCGCGATCGCCACAAGGACTTGGTGACCATCGCCGTACAGTCCCAGCGGGCGCCACGGTGCCTAAGCGCATCGACGGGTATCCGTGCGACTTCGCCTACTCGAACGACTTCCGGTGGACGTGCGCGAACGAGGTGCGGACGGGTTTGAACGAAGTGCGGACGTGTTTCAGTGACGTCGGAAGTGTTTGCGTGACGTCGGAAGTGTTTGGGTGACGTCGGAAGTGTTTGGGTGACGTCGGAAGTGTTTGAGTAACGTCGGAAGTGTTCGAACGAGTTGCAGAAGTGTGCGAGCGAGGTGCGGAAGTGTGCGAACGAGGTGCAACTCTGTGCGAGCCAACGGGAGAACTGTGTGAGCGAGATGCAGATTCGTTTGAAAGAGTTGCAACTTCGTTTGAGCGAGTTGCAACTTCGTTTGAGCGAGTTGCGGTTTCGTTTGAGCGAGTTGCAACTTCGTTTGAGCGAGTTGCCAATGTGTGCGAGCGAGCGTGACATCTGTCTTGGCGCGCGCCGATTCTGTTTTGGCCGCCGGGACAAGTGTTTGAGTGATGTGCACGATCGTTTGAATCAACGGGACAACTGTTTGAACGAGATGCGAAACTGTCGGCATGGGAGTGGAAAGTATTTGGATCGGTTGTGCTTCGGTTTCGGGCATGTATGAACTCGTTCGGGCCAGTGGGACATCTGTTCGAGCGAGGTGCTACAGTGCGAGCATCGTCGTTGATTCTGTTTGCGTCATCTGCGGAACTGTTTGAGGTGGCGTGCATTCCGTGGCGACGAGGTGTGAATCTGTTTTGGTCATGGGGGAAGTCGTCGCGATCGGAGTGAGAAGTGTGTGGACGAGCGTCGTATCTGTCACAGCCGGTGGGACATCTGTCGCGATGACATGCAGATCTGTTTGAGCGGGGTGAAGAAGAAGCGGGGGTTTTCGAAGATCTGCCCGGGAACGCCGAGCCGGCTGGTGCGCCGTCGGGAATGCGGTGTGGAAGGCCTCATATTCCAAGACGAGGTGAGGCATCGCCAACGCAAGGGTTTCCTCGGCACAGTTCGGAAGTTGCGGCAACGTCTGACCAACTTCGAAAGTCGATCAAACACACGGTGGGTCGGCGGAGATGTTCTGGAGATGGCGGCGCACCGGAGTGTTTGGTGCGTGCACGTCATCGGGCTGACCCGCCACCCAGCCCCGTGTCGCATCGAGCGAGCCTCCTTCTATAGAAGGGGGGAATGTGTCCGCGACGGAGCATGTGGACACGCGTCGGGAGGTCCCTCCAAGGGTCCCATGTTCGTTCCGTTTGACCTTCAACCGAAGCTAGAAAGGGCGTGGCCAGACTTGGATGCGGAACTGAAGGCTCTGAAGACTCGCCTGTCGGTCGCCACGGACGCCGAGCTAGCGAGTCACGGCCTCCTGGCAGCACAGCTCGACTTCAAACTGGCGGTGATCGATCGTCTCTTGTCTCGCTTCCTCACTGCTCCCGTCCTCAAGTGGCTTCGCCGCCTACTGAGGGCCATTGACATCCTCGTTGACAGCATCTGCCGCCGTAGGCATCGGGGCGATGACCAAGGAGATCAAGAAAGCGTTGGAAGATCTCTTGGAGAAGCGTGAGGAAGGCGAAGCGTAACGGCCCGCAGCGTTGATGTGCCGGGCAGTATAACGAAGTAAAGATTCTTGACGCGCGAAAGCCGCGGCAAAATCTGGTGTTGAAATGAAGCCGCCGGTGCGAGGTGCGACGCGGCGATGGTCTCTTGGACTTTCAATCGCGCGGAGGTTATCTGGTGCGCTTGCCGAGGGCGACACAACTGCGCTCTTTCAGCAGCGTTTCGGGGCGGCGCGGCGCATCGTGGACGCCGTGGGAAACATCACGAAGGTCAATCACTTCGAATGCAATGGGCCGGACAAGGATTGCGGCTGGCCGGTCTTTCGGGTGCAGCGCCCGGGCGGACAGATGGTCCTGGCGACGTATGACGCGCGTGGAAACCTAACGAGCAGCACCGACTCGACAGGGACGGCCCCCGGCGTCCCGGACACCACACGCTACGAGTGGGACCAGACCTACGACCAACTGACGAAGATCGTCCCGCCGGAGCGGGACCCTCAGCATGCGCTTCGGTATCGACCCGATCTGGGGCGCGCGGCGGACCTGGCAGGAGGACGGACGTGGCATTTCCAGCCGGATCAATATTCGAGATCCGCGCGCCCGCGCTGGCCGCGCCCGTCCGCCCCCACGGGGGCTCCCCAGAACCGCGTGGAGCAACGTCTCACTTGCGACAGCATGCTAGAAAAGACATATTGCGGGATGCCCACTGAGCACCCGCTCGTCCTCAAACCCGTTGAGTGGATCGGCTCGGCTCGTGACGATCTGCGGGAGATGCCTGAAGACATCCAGGGCACGTTTGGCTATGCGCTCCACGAGGCCCAGCGCGGCAAGCACCATTCGAACGCGAAACAGCTCAAGGGCGAACTGCACGGCTTGATCGAGGTCGTCGATGATTTCGATGGAGACACCTATCGCGCGATTTACACGGTGAAGCTCGCCGGCATCGTCTATGTGCTGCACGTCTTTCAGAAGAAATCCACGCGCGGCATCGCCACCCCAAAGCGGGAGATCGCCGTGATCAAGGAACGATGGCAGCGAGCGAAGCGGCATTACGCCGCGCACTACGGCGCAGGAGACTGATGATCCTGAGTGAGAGGAGGAACGCAGCATGACAAAGCGGGTCACGATGGAGGGGCGCACCGATATCCCCGTCACGCGCGGGAGCGGTAACGTCTTCGCGGATCTTGGAATGTCGAACCCGGCGGAACGGCTGGCCAAGGCGCAACTGGCCTCACGGATCGATGATGTGATCCGCGCGCGGAAGCTCACGCAGCAGGATGCTGCCGCGCTCATGGGCATCGATCAGCCGAAGGTCTCGCATCTGCTGCGCGGCCGTCTGAGTGGCTTCTCCACGCAACGCCTGATCGATTTTCTCAATGCGCTCGGGCAAGACGTCGAGATCATCGTCCGGACAGCGCCCCGCTCGCGCAAGCGTGGGCGGCTGCACGTCGCCGCGTAGGCGCACGATGCGGGCGCTCGTGGTCACGACGACCCTCCGCAACGGCGCTATCCCAGGGGGAGATCATGCTGGCCTCCATGCGGCCGGCGACGCACACGAACGGGCGGACTCCCCCTCGAAACCGCACGTCCGGGCCTCGACACGAAACGTACGACGGAATAACCGGATAACCGCGCGACTAAATGAGGGCAGCACACTGACTTAGCAGCACACAATCGTACGACGGCATCGAAAGGGATCACTTCACGCAGGAAGACCCGATCGGGCTGGCCGGGGGGCTCAACCTGTACGGGTTTGCGAACGGCGATCCGGTTAACGAAGCGCGGTTCGTCGGCGCCGATGTGTTGATCGCGGGGCTCTCTCGCGCGGCGACGAAGGGGCGGCTGGACCACGCCATCGAGCCGTACGTCCAGCCGCACGTGCTCGTGATCGACGAGGTGGGGTACTTGTCGCGATTCGCGATTGTAGGGACCCGCGCGACGTCGCGCGCCTGGAGCGTCGGCGATCAGAACGCGCTGCGCGCGCGCGGATGGCGGCGAAGCGCGCATCCAAGCTCGAAGGTCCATCAACCCGGGATGATCAGGAATGTCAACTTCGCGCTCGCCAACGACACAGCGAGTTTACTCCCCTGTTCTTGACGAAATTGATTTCGCCTGCTTCGGATATTTATGAACGAGCCACTTGAGAACCTCCAGTTGCTCATCGCCGCCAGCGCGGCGCATTTGCGTTAGGAGTAACGACGCCTTCGGACGCGGCAGCGTGAGATTCTGGGCACCCTCGTTGCAAAAGATCGCGCTGGTCATCGGCACCGAGCTGCTTTCCGGCGATTGAGAAGGGAGGACAGGGAACACCACCGGCGAACAGATCGATTCCGCGGAAATCCGCACCGCGAAACTCTCTGACGTCCTGCTGCAGGACATTCCACCTCGGGCGATTCGCGCGGAGCGTGCTCACGGCGTGCGCATCGAGCTCAACTGCGGCCTCGTGCGCGAAACCCGCTCGCTCGAGCCCAAGTGCCTAGCCGCCCGCGCCGGCGCAGATTTCCAGGGAGGTGAGTGGAGTGGCCATAGGGGGTCAAGATAGAACCTCCGAACGAACGCCGAAAGAGCGAAATGCTACGTTCGCTGTGTGCCCGTTTCGTGTCGGGGTCGGATCGGCGCGGCTAGGATAGCAACTCCAGCAGCCACACGACAATCCTCAGCGGGACGGACACGCGGCCAGCCGTCGGAACGTATCGACCGGTCGCAGGCGATCGGCGCTCACGAGGAGGCGTCAACCCACCGCTCCCCGTGGGAGATGGGCGAGGAGGGGACGATCGGCGTAGGGGACTTCTTTCGAGAACTGCCAACCAAGCTCGGTATAGAGTACCTACACCGTGCTGTCCGACGTCTGTACGACTCCAAGGATCTCGCTTGGCGGTGTCTCGACTGCACGGGAATCAACACAGCGCATTCGCCGGACATCTTCCCGAAACTGCTCGCGATAGTCATGGCCGTGCGAGGCGTGTACACGCAACGCGTGGACCCGGCCACCGGCGTGAGCAGCGGTCCGCCGCAGGCGCACTATGGGCGTCAGGTGATCTGCAACTTCGACCCCAAGGTCGCCGCGCACATGATTGGCATGGACAAGTTCTCACGTACCGTGCGGCGCAAGCTTGACTATGACTATTCGTACTCGAGTTTTGTGTTGTACGGGATCGTGAAGGACATTGATCTGGCGCAGCATGGTTTTGGCGACTGGAATATCTGGCACTGTCAGCCGGATCACAATCAGGCGTTTTCCGACATGTACGACCACGCGGATTACTCCACGCCGTACTTCGCCATGAATTGTCGTTCGTTGCACACCAACGACCGCAGCAACTGCCCAACCGACGGGACGCAGAGCTTTCAGATCTGCACTGTGGCGAACTATGAATACTGGAGCGCGCTCAAACTACGCAGCATCAAGGCGTACAACCGCAAGAAGCTGGAAGTGTTGAATCACCTGCTTGATGTGGTGGAGCAGCACTATGTGCCCGACATTCGCAAGCACCTTGTGATGAAAATGACGGGTAGTCCGACCACGAACGCGCGCTACGTGAACGCGCCGGAAGGAGGATCGTATGGTGTAAACCTTACACCGCGCAATTTCTCGTTCTCCCGCAAATTGACGGCCGACACGTCACTGAAGAACTTCCACTTTTGTTCAGCTGCGTCCGGCGTGGGTGGTTTCGGCGGCACCCTCATGACCGGTGTGCGGCTGTACGAGGCGTTGACAAAGGACTACCTCGATTAAGTGGGGCGCTGACCGCCGTCACTTATGCACGCAGCGCCGCCCGACGCGCCCGATCCTCCTCCCACTCGGCAAACGGTCCGTCAAAATCGACTAGGCGCGTTCCGTCAAACCACCACACACGGGTCGCGACTTCGCGCAAGAACGCGCGGTCATGGCTCACCAGTAGCATGGAGGCAACGATTCAGCGAGTATGGCGGTTCGTGCAATTCAGTCATCCGCGAACGCGTATTGAACGACGCACGCGGATCACATCTGCCGACACGACAACCGTTCAACATCCGCGGTAGAATGTCCGTAGATGGTCACTCGATCGTCAGCCGGTCCCGCGATTAAAGCGACGAAGTAGTGAGTTCACGTTCGCTTTGCTACGGCTGCACCACCACCATCACATCCACCGTGCGCACCAAGGCGCCGGCCGTCCCCGTAAACCGGACCGTATAAGGTCCCGGAATTACATTCGGGCTCGCGTACATGCGCACCGTTACGAATGCAGTAGCAGGATTCGTGACAAACTCGATGATCATGTTGCCGGGCAACGGATTCACCGCACTAAATGTTATCGGTGCATTGAATCCGCCAACCGGGTTCACAACGATACTGAATGGGGTGAACGCAGAACGCGGCAGCGCCCATGTCGTCGGTAAACTGCTCAATAAAAAGTCAGGTGCCGGCGGAGCGGTGACATTGATGTTGAGTGTTGCTGTGCGCACCACCGAACCATCCGTAACTCGCACGGTCATGGGATGCACACCGATTGGTGTCGCGGTTGGGTTGAGGTTGATGAACGCAACCGTGGCAGTCGTGGGCGATAATGCCGGTACCGCGATGGACTGGAGCGGTGCGTCCGTAACGGTGATCGTGAGGGGCGAACCCACCAAGGTGCCGGTCCGGTCTAAGTTGAGTTGTACCGAAGTGGTTTGCCCTTGCGGCGCCGTCAATTGTTGCAGTGCGAATACTGCGGTGAAATCGCCCGGAGGGGCCGTAACCGACAACGCCACTGTTACGGTCTGCACGACCGTGCCCGCGGTTGCCTGGACCGTGATGGTACGGTTTCCCGCTGTGAGACTCCCACTTCCTGTCAATTGCAGCACGCTCGAAGTACCGCTTGTGACAATCGAAGGGGTGAATATTGCCGTAATGCCTGGCGGGGGGTTTGGCACATTCAGCGTCACAGCACCAACGTTTCCAGTGCGCACCACATTGATGGTAGTTGACACTGGAGTGCTTGAATTCCCCGGCATCATGAGCGATGCGGGGTTGGCGGAAAGCGTAATACTGGGCGGTGGCGCGATGGTCAATTGCACGGTGGCACTACGGGACACGCCATTCGCGGTTCCTGTGACCGTCACCGTCGCAGGCGTGGTTGTCGCAACCGCATTGTTCGAAACAAGTGTCATGCGACTGACCGTGCCGGTGACCGTTGACTGCGAGAACGTCGCCGTGACATTGACCGGTAGTCCGCTTACACTCAACGCGATGGCGCCAACAAGTGGCGATCCCGTTCTTCCCAATGTAATTCCCACCGTGTCACTGCCTGACGTGGTCAGCGTGATTGCGGGAGGTGAAAGCAGTAACGAAATATTCGGCGCGGGTAGCGCTGCACTCACCACGACGTCAACGGGCGTTGCAATCGACACCCCGTTGCCGGTGGCGACGAACTGCGCGGCATACGTGGTGATGGTCGCTGTCGCCGGAGGTGTGATGGAATAGCGCGCGACAAACGCTGCATCTGGTTGCGACGGATCGAACGTTACGACGAAATCTGCCGGCAGTCCGGTTATCGAAAACGTCAAGGGCGCGGTAAATCCTTCTGTTCGCTCGATGATGACAGGCTGATTGAGTTGTTGTCCCGCACTGACACTCACCGATCGCTGCGTGAGCAACGCCAACGGTTCGACAATCTCAAGCGCGAGAGAAACCCATCCGTTCGCACCGACACCCCTCGATGAAAGGCTGCGTCCCGTCACAATGGTGAGGTCGGGAGTCTTTCCCGCAGTTGTCAGCGCACTGGCTGTCACAGTGGCTATGGCAGACAACCCTTCTTCAATCAGATTCCGCGACAGGGCTACGGAAACTCCGGGCATGCCGACGAAGGTCGTAAGTTCGAAAGATTCGCGCGATGACAGCACCGTCTGCCCAACTCCGCCGCGGGGCACCCTCAACGCGGATGGCGTCGTCGTGATCTCTAATAGTTGACGACTTGGGGGCGGTGAGACCGGATCTTCCGGACACTGCCAAAACGGGCAGCCAGTCAGGCTTACAAGAATGAGCGCGCGGGCAATACGACGAGGAAAACGCTGAATTGGTCGCATAGATTGGCTGCTTGTTGTGACGAGAACGATGTTGACCGTAATATGGTGCGAGGGTGTGAGGCAGTCACTATTCGCTACACCACTATCCAGGCGCACACCATCTGACAAATCGAGCTCAACCGTGGCACAGCCTACGAATACTTCAATTACGGTCACCTAGACTCAGCAGTGACTTACGCACGCTGCGCCGCCTTACGCGCCCGATCCTCCTCCCACTCGGCAAATGGTCCGTCAAAATCGACTAGACGCGTTCCGTCAAACCACCACACACGGGTCGCGACTTCGCGCAAGAACGCGCGGTCATGGCTTACCAGTAGTACAGTGCCTTCATAGTCGTCCAATGCATCTTCAAGCACCTCGATGTTCTCAACGTCGAGGTGATTTGTTAGCTCGTCGAGGATTAACAGATTCGCCTTCGACAGTGTGATGAGCGCCAGCGCCACACGAGCGCGTTCACCACCGCTTAGGCTCCCGATTTCGCGCTGAACTTCGTCGTCGCTAAAACCAAATGCGCCGAGATGGTTTTGCACCGCACCGCGACCCCAGAGTGGGCGCCGTTCCTGAATGGCGTCGTACATCGAACTCCTATTAATAAGCGGCAAGTCTGACAAATCTTGACGGAACCATGCCGGTGTGATGGACACGCCAATGCGCGCGTTGTCATGCGCCGCGTCGCGATCGCCAATGATGGTAGAAATAAACGACGACTTACCTGCGCCGTTTGGACCAACAAGCGCGACAAAATCGTTACGACGCAACACGCTCGTAAAGTCGTCAACTAGGGGTTTGTTGCGCAAGTTGGCGGTTGGCGAAGATAAGCATAAGTTTCATTTTGCACCCATCTCGGAACCACTCAAAAATATCCAATGTCATCGCTCACGCTCGTCGGTACACGAGACCCTGCGCACCGCTGGTGGCTTCATGGCCTTCTCTGGGTCGCAAGCGCCATGGTGAGCGTACCCATTGCGCTCGGCGCGCTGACCTCCTTGCTGGTGCTTGTCACGACGTCGTCGGGCGCTCCTGTTTCCTTCCCTGATCTCGAGGTCGTGTTCCTCATGGGGTGGGTTGTGGCCGGCGTGTACGCCCTGTACTTGGGGCTTGCGTACCTGCCGGTGTTGCTCGCTTGGGGCCGTTGGGGTCAACGCTTTGGACCTTGGGAACGTCGCCGAGGCCGCCTGTGTGTTGCGTTGGCTGGCCTCGCAGTTTCCGCCGCGGTAACTGCGCACGTGATATCTGCGCGCATGGAGTTGCCGTTCGGGTCCCGCGGGCCTGAGCTCGCGCGGCTGGTCGGCGCTGTTTTTGTCGGAACCTGGCTTGGGATGGTACTGCCGAGACTGGTGCTGCCCGCGTTGCGACCGGGAGCATTCGCCAAGGACCCCATGACTAGTCGGGAAGATGGGTGAGCGTATGACCGACATTCTGCAGATTGTTGCCAATGGTGGCGCGCGCGCTATGGCTAATGCCGAGACGCGCGCCACATTCGAACGGGTGGTGCAAGAGACATTGCCCAATGCTCGCGTGGCGTTCATTGAGGAAGGCGGTGACGTCATGCAAGTGGTGAAGGACTGCATTGACCAGGGCGCCACGACCGTGATTGCGGCGGGCGGTGACGGCACAGTGAACGCGGTGGCGTCGCACGTGATGAATTCGGCGATGACATTGGGCGTCATACCCATGGGCACGCTTAATCACTTCTCACATGATCTGGGCATCCCGTTGGAAATGACCGACAGGATAACACAGGATAGGAATTTCGTGCATGGAGCCGGATTTGCGGACTATCTGCAGAACCTGTTTGTGGAGCGTTTTACTGTTCCGCTGCTGGCGTTTAATGTCGGCATCGAACTTGGACAGATTGTCGTGCTGGCCTTCGCCGCCATTTTGTTCGCGCTTATGGACCGGGCCCTGCGCGGGGTGCCTGTAAACGCTCTCGCCAGAACCACGCCGTTTCAGGTGCGGCTGGTTACGGTTTCGGCACTGGTGACGGTGGTAGCAACCGGTTGGGCGTGGGAGCGATTGCCCCAATGAAACGGCCCTTCGTTGTCTTGCTGTTCAGCGCATGTTTCGCCACGGACGCGTACGCGCACCCCATTCACACCACGCTCAACAAGGTGTCAATCGAGAAGCACGCCATCACCCTTCAGGTGCGCACTTTTGCCGATGATTTCTCGGCAACCGTCGCGAAGTTTGCGGGTCGTCGTCCGCCAATGGACTCGTCTGTCGTTGCAGCCGAAGTCCTGAAATACGCCCAGTCATTTTTCGTCGTGACCACCGCGAGCGGGGCTCCGGCGGTGCTCGAATCGTGCGGAATCACGCGCACCAACGAGCTCTAATGGTTGTGTTTCCGGGCGAAAGTGCCGAGCCGTGGTGCACGCGTGCGCAACCACATGCTGACGGAGATGCATGCAGACCAGGTGAACATTGTGCAGATGGAACCCCCCGCCGCACGTCGAACCATGCTGTTTACCAGGGGCAGCCCATTTGCCGTGGTCGGGCAATAGAACCTATATTACCGACTCCCGTTGTTCTGGCACAGGCGACCCTCGACCTCCGCGAACCCGTGTCACTGGCGGACGGCATTACGGTCAGTCGTATGATGGCAGCGCCACTCTTGCTGGCGGCGGCCGTGAGTGGTTATTCGCGAGCCTTTCTGGCCATTGCGTTGTACGGATTCTTGTCCGATGCTGGAGACGGATTGGTCGCTCGCATTCGAACCACAGCCTCCGTGCGAGGCGCTCAACTTGATTCGCGTGCCGACTTCTACTTCTACACCGCCGTCTTGCTGGGTCTGGTGTGGCTGTTCCCCGCGCGGCTCGGTGAGCACTGGATGCTGCTTGGAACCGTCGCGGCGGCGTATGCCACACCCATCGCGGCCGGCTGGCTCAAGTTTCATCGTCTGACTTCGTACCACACATTCCTGGCTCGTGCCTCGCTCGTTCTGCTGGCGGCGGGTTTGTTTGCTTGGCTATTGTTGGATTACATTCTGCCGCTGCAGGTCGGTACGGTTGTGCTGGTGCTCTCGGCTATTGAAGAACTCGCCATCACGCGCCTTCTCACGGAGATAGGCGACAATATCCCCACTGTTTTTCGCCTGCTAAACAACACCCCTTCGGAGACGATCGATGCCTGCAACCCCCCTTGGCCAGACAATGCAGTCAAACTTGCTGGTGAATCAACGGCCCGTTGGCCGGCGGTTTGCCTGGCAGCGACACCTGTTACAATGGCTGGTCGTCGCGGCGGCCAGCGCGGCGTCGGCATTGCCCGCGACCGCGCAGTGGCGAATTGGCGGTTTCCTCGGGGGCGAACATGACAGCAGTTGGGATGAATTTCTGGTGATTGGTGCCGATGCGCGCGGCGCAGTGGGCACCAAGAACATCGAACTCAATCCGCGAATTTCGTACTTCGTACGCGACCTCACCACGCGTATTCAGCTCGACTTCAATGTCATCAAGCCGCTGACGCTTGCCAGCAGCAGTAAACTGCTCCCGTTCATCGGCGCGGGACTGGCCCTGGAACGCGTGAGCTACGACAACGCCCTGACTGGCGGCACGGGTGCGGGAACCAATACCAGCGAATCAAACGTCGGCTTCAACTACATTGTCGGGAGCACGTTGAAAGTGTCGGGCCGGGTACAACCGTTCGCGCAATTTACGTACAGCGTCTTGAACGAAGCCGCCAACTCCGCAGTCATAACATTTGGAGTGCACTTCAAACTCGGCGGCACCAAGTAAATCACGAGTCACCAACAGCGTACACCAGGAGAGTCATGCGAGGAACACGGGTCCTTGCATGACTCTCTGATTTTTGCACGCTGCCTATCGCGGATGGCCGAGCAACGTCAGGCCGCGTGCGCCCCCAGTCCCCGCATCGCTTCTGGCTTCGTCACTCGCGCAAACGTCTCCGCGCGCGCAACCCGCCATGCCTCCGCCATGGCCCCTTCACCACGATCGGCCAAAAGAGCACCAGGCGCCGTCTGCGGATACAAATCCTGATAGCTGCGAATTTCGGTGGCACTCACCCGTTTCATGATGAGCGACGCCTTGAGTTCCGACGGCTGTGTCAGCCCCGCCGCACCCAGCACCTCAAAGAAGCTCTTCACCGTTTCGCGGTGATAGCGCGTAACCCGTGTAGCCTTGTCGCCAACGTGCAAGCCACCAACCAGATACGGATCCTGCGTGGCAACCCCCGTTGGGCATTCGTTCGTGTTGCACTTGAGCGCCTGAATGCAACCAATGGCAAACATCATCGCACGCGCCGCGTTACACATGTCCGCACCCAGCGCAATCTTGGTCGCCATCTGGAAGCCCGTGTTGATCTTGCCAGACGCGATAATGCGAACATGATCGCGTAGCCCGGCGCCAATCAACGCGTTGTGCACAAAGGAGAGTCCTTCGTTCAGTGGCGTGCCCACAGAGTCGGAAAATTCGTGCGGCGCAGCACCCGTTCCGCCTTCGGCGCCATCAACTGTGATGAAGTCGGGAGCAATACCCGTCTGCAACATGGCTTTCACAATTGCGAGGAACTCGTGCGGATTGCCGACGCACAGTTTGAAGCCGACCGGTTTGCCACCAGAGGCGTCCCGCAATTGCCTGAGGAAGTGCAGCAGTCCGATTGGGGTGGAAAACGCCGAATGCGCCGCTGGGGATACGACATCCTGGCCCATTTCCACGCCGCGAATTTCGACGATCTCCAACGTCACTTTTTTTGCCGGAAGGATGCCGCCGTGCCCCGGCTTGGCGCCCTGCGATAGCTTCACCTCAATCATCTTCACATTGTGCAGCGCCGCACGTCGGGCAAACTGCTCGACGTCGAATTGTCCCTGCTTGTCACGGCAACCAAAATAGCCGGTGCCAATTTGCCAGATGATGTCGCCGCCCGGTTGTAAATGATACGGACTGAGTCCGCCTTCGCCCGTGTTGTGCGCGAAACCACCTGCTTTCGCGCCAGTGTTCAATGCGAGCACGGCATTCTTGCTGAGCGAACCGTAGCTCATGCCCGATACGTTGAACAGCGAGGCCGAGTACGGCTTCTTGCAATCCGGTCCGCCAACAGAGACACGCGCCTGTTCAGCGCGGGCGTGTACGGGTGCCAATGAGTGGTTGATCCACTCATAACCGGCGGCGTATACGTCACGTTGCGTTCCAAAGGGCAGTGTATCCACATCCCCTTTGGCGCGCTGGTAAATGACAGACCGATCATTGCGACTGAATGGTTTGCCATCGCTGTTCGATTCCACAAAATACTGATTGATCTCCGGTCGGATTTTCTCCAGGAGATATCGAAAGTGGCCGAGGATGGGGAAGTTGCGGCGAATGGCTTGTTTCTTCTGCGCCATGTCGGCCACACCGCGCGCAAACAGCGGGATCACAACCAGCAGGGACCAGAGCACCGGCGTCCAGAATCGTGCGATGACGGCAATCGCACCAACGGTCAGGTGGGGGCAAACTTGGGCCAGGGC
>ENA-ORBV01005343-ORBV01005343.1-microbial-mat-metagenome-genome-assembly--contig:-NODE-5343-length-23722-cov-22.060689_pt1 | contig 23722 bp, 25 predicted proteins | sample MGYA00237777_ERZ505514 | MGnify/ENA primary metagenome ERZ505514 (study PRJEB26160, sample SAMN06269048) | microbial mat metagenome | isolation source: Oligotrophic lake microbial mat | place... | reverse complement strand
CTACCGGCGATTCCCCGATGACGCCTCAGAGGCATTCGCCCCCTTCAGCTCGTACACCACGCCTCGGGGCACGACCATGTAAGCGAAACTAGCCCCGCTCGAAAGCAAATCGAGGGAGCGAAAATCCCTGCGTACAGTCACTGGCGCCGACACATATTCTCTGCTTCGCGGCCCGATGCGGCGTCAATTTGGCTTTGCCTCCATCGCGATCTGCGCCGCAAGGCCGGCGCGCGAGCGCTGTGCACTTGACCGACTGGTGCAGCGCTCTCCGGATCAACTCACTGGCGGCTTTCACCGGCTTTGGCGCATTGGCTTTGGGACGTTCGCAGGACGCCCCGGCCTACACACAATTGTTTCTGCAATGCGGCGCCGTGGCGATGCTGAGCGGCGGGCTCTGGTTAGCGTTTGCTGCGGCGCGGCGGCCACACCGAGCTCAGTCCCTCATCCTGAACGCCATGCCTGCCTTAGTGTTTCTAGCCTTGGGCGCGAGCGCGATCTGGGCGCCGGCCCCAAGCGCCGTCCTCCTCGTCTTCGGATACGCTGCCGCAGCGACCTTGGATCTTCAGGTCGCCGCCCGTTGGCGCACCTGACCGCCCCAACTGCCCCCCTCGTACGCCCTAAAGCGGCGAGCCTTTGGGCAGATTGAGAATCGCAATGATAGCGATTGGTCGGCGCAAATTGCGCGCGCGCGACGCCTGACGTCTTGAAGACGCCAGCGGGCGGCTTAACTCCCCACTCGTGCGGGCCGGGCCCCTCTGACGGCGAAAAGTCCTCGATGGGCTTTGTCGTGATGTCGGACCGCATCGGGAATCCATCCCGGTGTTGGCTCGGTTCTGCAACGCCAGACTTAGCGCGCGCCGGCTCCCGTGGGAGCAAGCTTATGCTGCGGAGCGCGCGCGCCATGTCCTCGATCCGTTACGTGTCCGACGCGCGGCCAAAGCCATTTGCGTGCACTTTGCTACGCCTGCCCTCGTCCATCGAGATTGCTGAACGGGCCGCCGCGTGACCGGACGTACGGTTGCGCACTTTCTGAAGACAGAAGCCGGCGGCGGCATGCTGCTCGCTTTTGCGGCTTTGCTTGCGCTCTTTGTCGCCAACACGCCCTTCTCCGGCGCCTATTTCGATGCGCTGAAAACGCAGTGGACGCTCGACCTTGGCGTCTGGCGGATCGACGCTTCACTGAAAGATTGGGTCAAGGACGGCCTGATGGCTGTCTTCTTTTATGTGATCGGCTTGGAGCTCAAGCGCGAACTCATAACCGGCGAACTCTCAAACCCAAGGACCGTCTTGCTGCCCGTCGCCGCCGCGATCGGCGGGGCCGCAGCGCCGGTGCTCCTCTATTGGATCATGGCTGGGACGCTCGACCCGCGCGGTTGGCCTGTGCCTGTGGCGACCGACATCGCCTTTGCGCTGGCCGCACTCTCAATTCTCGCGCCCAAGGTCGATCCACGGCTCAGACTGTTTTTGCTCACGCTCGCCGTCGTCGATGACTTGCTGGCGATCATGCTCATCGCTTTTTTGTTCACGAGCAATTTGGCGCTGACGCCGCTCCTTGCCGCACTCGTGCTGCTCGCGGCGACCTCGGCGCTTGGCCGCCGGTACGCGCTGGCGATCTGGCTCTATCCGGTGATCGCCCTTTTCGTATGGGGGCTCGCAAAAGAATCAGGCGTGCACACCTCGGTGATGGCGGTTGCCGCGGCGATGATCGTCCCGCCGCGTTTGCTCCCCGGCGGCTACTCAACGCTTATCAGCAAGCTTGAACACGCAATTCACCCGGTCTCGGCTTTTTTCGTGCTGCCGGTCTTCGCCTTCTGCGCCGCGGGTGTCTCATTTGCAGGGCTGAGTTTGGCGCAGGTCGCCAGCGGCGTTCCAGCGGCTGTTGCGCTCGCGCTTGCTTTCGGCAAGCCCATCGGCGTCGGTATTTTCGCCTTCGCCGCCGCACGCCTCTTCGGCGCGCCGCTTCCCTTCTCGGCGCGCGAGGTCATCGGCGTGGGCTGTCTTTGCGGCATCGGTTTCACGATGAGCCTCTTCATCGGCGGTCTCGCTTTCGCCGGCGATGAGGCTGGCGAAGCGGCTGCGAGGCTCGGGGTGCTGATGGGATCGATGCTGTCGCTTCTTATGGCAGGCGCGGTGTTGCGCTTTTGGCCGCGCACGAAAGCAGCGAAAGCCGCTGGGGGTGCATGATGGAAGCAGCAATCCAGATTGTCGCAGGCCTTACGCTGCTGGCGCTCGGCGGCGAAGGCGTGGTGCGCGGCGCGGTTGGCGTGGCGCGCAGGCTTGGCCTGTCCGAGCTCCTCATTGGCCTCACGCTCGTCGGCTTCGGCACGTCGACGCCTGAACTGATGACCAGCATCGATGCGGCGCTCTCGGGCTCGCCAGGCATCGCCCTCGGCAATGTGCTCGGCTCAAACATCGGCAACATCCTGCTCATTCTCGCGATTGTGGTGTTGATCCGCCCACTTGGGGTGAACCCGGCCGCGATTCGTCGCGACGGAGCCCTCGTCATTGCCGCATCGATCTCACTGACAGCAATTGCGCTCATCTTTGGCGAACTCAATCGCTGGATCGGCGCCCTGCTTGTGATCTCGCTGGCCTTCTACCTGCTTGCGATCTGGCGGATCGAACGCAGCGGCGGCGCAGCAGCGCAAATGCGTGAAGCGGAGGGCCATACCCACGACCCCGTTCCGCAAAAGCTTTGGCAATCGGCGTTGTTCGCGCTCGGCGGCCTTGGCCTCCTCATCTGGGGCGCCGATCTCCTGGTCGAAGGCGCGATCGTCACTGCGCGACTCGCTGGCGTGTCCGAGACTGTGATCGGCTTGACCATCGTTGCGATCGGCACATCATTGCCAGAATTGGTCGCCACGCTCGCGGCGGCGCTGAAAGGTCGGGCAGACGTGGCCTTCGGCAATATCGTCGGCTCCAACCTCTACAACATCCTCGGCATCTTGGGCGTCACCGCACTCATTCAACCAATCGCCATTCCGGGCGACATCGGCTGGATCGATTGGAGCGTGCTTATCGGCAGTGCGTGTTTGCTGCTCATCTTCGCCGTCACTGGAAAGCGTCTTACACGGGTCGAAGGCGCGATCCTCCTTTGCGGATACTGCGCCTATGTCGCCTTCCTGATCGCCAGGTGAGCAATGACCGCCGCCGCTTGAGAAGATACAACCACGCCCACGCCATATTCATCGCAGGAGACAAGCATGCACGCCAGACTGATCCTCGCCACCGCCGCCCTGTTCGGATTGGCCGCATGCGGCGAACTGAACGCGGACCTTGAGCGCGCCAAGCAAGGCGCCGTCGAACTCGGTCAGGAGGCGCTCAATGCGGGCGCCGAGGTGCTCGATACGCGCAGCGCCTGCCTTCTGGCGGGCCAGTCCGTCAGCTTTTGCGGATGTCTGTCAGAGCGACTTGGGCCTGATCTTACCGCCGAACATGTCGAGGTCTTGACGGATATGGTGCGCGCTAGTGTCAGTAGCGAATCTCCGGGTGCAGCGGCGGAGAGCGCCGATGGGGTCCATCCTCAAAGCCTTGAAGCCCAGGGCCGTGAAGCCATCGTTGCGTGTGCTGCGCGCGCGGCTATCGAAGGTGCGGTGACGGAAGGCCCCAATTGATTTGAAGCGACACCGATCAGCAGCCCTAAGTCGCGCCTTCGTCAAGGAACCAAACCGCGCGCCGCTCGCGCCACCCCTTTTTCAATGAGGCCAACCTCATGCCGACGCAGAAACCCAAACTCATCAATCTCGACCTCGATCTCCTCCGCGCCTTCGTGGCGGTGGCCGACGCCAAGAGCTTCACGCGCGCCGGCGTTAGGCTCGGGCGCACCCAATCGACGGTCAGCCTTCAGATCAAGAGATTGGAGGAGCAGTTGAACGCCGCGCTCTTCAGTCGCGATCCACGCAACGTCGTGCTGACCGGCCAGGGAGAGGCGTTACTCGCACAAGCGCGCCGCATGCTCCGGGTCAATGACGAAATCATCGGCGAAATGTTTGAGCATGCGCTTGAGGGCGAGGTTCGCTTCGGCGCGCCGGAGGATTTCGCCACCACCCACCTGCCCGGCATATTAGGCGATTATGCGCGTGCTTATCCTCATGTCAGTCTCTCGGTGACATGCGATCTGACACTCCGCCTCATGGATAAGATGGGCCAGGGCGAACTTGATCTAGCGCTGATCAAGCGCGAGCCCGTGGGCGCCGATGTCGGCGTGCCGGTCTGGCGCGAACATCTGGTTTGGGTTGGCGCTGATGAAGACGTCTTGCCGAAGGATGCGCCCGTCCCGCTGATCGCAGCGCCCGCGCCGTGCGTCTATCGTAAACGCGCCACCGCGGCGCTCGATGCGGCGGGCAGAGCCTGGCGCATTGCCTATACAAGTCCCTCGCTCGCGGGTCAGCATGCAGCGCTGCGCGCAGGCCTCGGCGTCACAGCCCTGCCCACCGAAATGATCCCCGAAGACTTGATGATATTCGGATCCGAACACGGCTTTCCGCCTTTGGCGGACGCTGAGATCGCTCTTGTGCGCGCCAGTAAGACCTTATCTGTCGCGGCCGAGCGCCTCGCCAACTTCATTCTCGCCTCCCTCGACGCGTCGGCGGAAGCCGCGCGCCCCGCGCCAACGTGATTTCCGACGTCGATCGCCTGCATTGTGATTTCCAATCACCGCGCGGCTTGATCGATAGAGGCGCCGCGCCATCTCCCAACCACCAGGCCCGGGCCCCTCTGGCGGCGGAAACGCCGCGATGTCGGACTGGAGGATTGCGGAGCGGAGCGCGCTGGAGATCTCGCACCATTCGCCCCCCGAATCCCGGCGCGGGATTTCGGCCCTCCGTCCGCGATCCGTACGTGACACGAATACGGCAAAGGATGAGATGGCCTTCGAGGATTTCCAAAACCAACGTGCGCCGGCGCGGGTCGACGCGATCCGCGCGGACGCGCTTTACGATGCCGGGCTGCGTCAGCACATGCTCGGCATCTACAATTACATGTTCGCCGGCTTGGGCTTGAGCGGGGCAGTCGCGTTCCTACTGACGCAGACGGGCGCCAGCGCCCTCTTCTTCACCGCGCCGGGCCAGTTCACCCCGCTCGGGTGGGTCGCAATGTTTGCGCCGCTGGGCTTGCTGCTGCTTGCCTCGTTCAACGCCCAGCGCCTCAGCACCGCGGCGACACATGCGATCTATTGGAGCGTCGCGGGCTTGCAGGGCGTCAGTTTGGCGGTGCTGTTCCAGGCCTTCACTGGTCAATCGATAGCACAAATTTTCTTTGTCACAGCCGCCTCTTTCGGGGCCTTGAGCCTCTTCGGCTATTCGACGAAGCGATCGCTCTCCGGCATGAGCACGTTTCTCATGGTCGGCCTCATCGGTGTCGTCATCGCCTTCGTCGTCAACATGTTCCTGCAATCAGGCCTGTTGCAGTTCGTCGCGTCTGTCATCGGCGTTCTTGTGTTCGCTGGTCTCACAGCCTTCGACACCCAGCGGCTTAAAAATGAATACATCGCCGACGTAGAAGGCGATGTCGCCATGAAGGCGCAGGTCTGGGGCGCGCTCAGCCTCTATCTCAACTTCATCAACCTCTTCCAGTTGCTCTTGTCGCTGTTCGGCCAGCGCGAGGAATAGACAACACTCCTACTTCAGCTTCGCCCGCGTGCTTCGGCCCGCGGGCGCCTTATTAATCCGCAGCGAAAGCACGCTAAGTCATGGACGTTCTCTCCGCTGAGTATGCGAGCCAACCGATCTGGCTGTGGCTCAGCTTTCTTGGCTTCATCGGTTTTCTGCTCTGGGTCGATCTTGGCCTCCTGAACCGCAAAGACGGCGTCGTCTCGCCCGCGAAGAGCGCGCTCATGTGGGCGGGCTTTGCTTCGCTCGCTCTCCTGTTCGGTCTCTATGTCGGCTTCGTCTACGATCCCGATCCGCGCTTCTACAATTCTGCGGAACATCTCAATCAGCAAGCCGTGATCCAGTACTTCACCGGCTATCTGCTTGAGACCGCGCTGGCGTTTGACAACATCTTCGTCATCTCGCTCATCTTCACCTATTTCGCCGTGCCGCGAGAGTACCAGCACCGCGTGCTGTTCTGGGGCATTATCGGCGCCATCGTCTTTCGCGCTCTCTTCATCTCGATGGGCGCCGCCGTCGTCAATTCCTGGACCTGGGTGCTCTATATCTTCGCCGCCTTCTTGATCTTTACGGGCTGGAAGATGCTAACAGGCCACGGCCAGGAGATGAAGCTCGAAGACAATAAGCTCCTCGCGTTCGTGCGCCGGCGCATGCGCGTCACCGACACAATCGAGAACCACAATTTCTTTGTCCGCCGTCGCGATCCGGCGACCGGCAAGCTCGTGCTCTATGCTACGCCGCTGTTTCTCGCGCTCATCGTGGTGGAAACCGCAGACATCGTCTTCGCGGTGGATTCCGTGCCGGCCATCTTCGCGGTCACGCGCGACCCCTTCATTGTCTATACCTCCAATATCTTCGCCATCCTTGGTCTGCGCTCGATGTATTTCATGCTCGCCGCCGCAGTGGAGCGCTTCAAGTATCTGAAATACGGTCTTTCGCTCGTGCTGGTGCTGATCGGCGCGAAGATCATCTGGAATTTCGGGCTTTCGAAAGAGCTCGGCTGGGCGCCGTATCTCGAACCGCACTGGGCGCTCCTGATGACGATGACCTTGATCGGCGGGGCGATGGTTTTTTCGCTCTATCGAACCCGCCTACCCAAATCGGAACCGGCATGATGCGGGCGCGGCACGACGCAATGGGTCATCGATGTTGCCGTCTCCGGCGGTTATTGGGGCGTCTTTGCGCTGATGGCGCTGGAGAATCTGTTTCCACCGCTGCCCTCGGAATTGATCAGGCCGCTTGCCGGCTATGCCCGCGCCGACGGCCGGCTTCAGCTTGCGCCCACCGTCGCCGCCGGAACCTGGGGTTTGGTGGTCGGCGCCCTGCCTGGTCTTGGGGTGCGCGTTGGCGGGGCGCGCACGCATCGAAGCCATCATTGATCGGGCGGGACCAGGGCTCGGTCTAGAACGCCAGGACCTCGCACGAGCGCACGCATGGTTCACGCGCACTGGCGCCTTCGCGGTTCTTGTGGGACGGCTCGCACCAGGCGTGCGCACCTTGATCTCCGCGCCGGCTGGTCTTTCGCCATGCCAACGCTCCTCGGCGCCGTCCGATCACAGCCATTGAGGCTTCTCATCGTCGCGCAGCTTGTGCGCCAAGAACCGATTGCCCAACTCATTCAATGCGGGCCGGGCCCCTCTGGCGGCATGTGCTGCGATGTCGGCCCGCATCGCTCCGACGCGGACAATCACGCCGCCGGAGTGGACAATGAGGAGCACCATGATCAACGCAATCGGCGCCATGCATGCCGTGGTACGCGCCAAGAAGCGCCCCGAGGACGAGATCAATTTTCGGGTCGAAGTGAAGAAGCGCCGGCGCAAGCCGGAGGAGGACAAGGCGGATGAACGTCCGCGCCGCGCACAGCCCGAGCGCGGCGTGTCGACCTGATCGCTGCGCATCCTGCGAGCTTGGCGCGGCGCCACGCCGCGTTAGAACACGATCTCGACCACGAGCTGAAACGGCCTCTGCCGGTCTTCACCCGCGTGAGACGGTTGAAGCAGCTGACGCTCCGGATCAAGGACAAGCTCGCGGCGCTTTACGTCGATCGACGGCCGCAAAAGCGGCCTTAGCCCTTCGCGCGCCCCGGTTTGCCCGGACCGGGGCGCGCCTCTTCTGGAGACAATCATATGCCGCTCCTGCTCTGTCCGAATTGCCAGTCGAATATGCAAGCGCTCAACCGCGCCGATGTCGAGTTCGACATGTGCCCGACCTGCCGGGGGGTTTGGCTCGACCGGGGCGAGCTTGAGAAGATCATTGAGGGCGCACGCGAAGCCGCGCCGCCTTCAGCTCCGCTCGCGGCCCCGACGCAGCACAATACACAGCGCCCTCCCCCGCGCGATGCTTATGGTGAGCGTGGCGAGCAGGGTGAGTATGGCGAACGCGGAGAATACGGAAAGCGAGGCGAATACGGTGAAGGCGGCGGCTCCCATCCGCGGCGGCGAAAACGCGGGTTCGACCTCTTCGACATCTTCGACTGAACCATAATAGACCCACGCACACCATGCTTCTTGAGCAGAGCAGCGCCAGCGCCTTGCTGGCTGCGGTTGATTCAGTCATGAGCGAGACGCTCGTCGCTCCGTGTGTGGGCGGTGAATCTGATCGCCTGCTTGAATCTTGTGCTGATTGGGCGCCCTTGCTTGGTCGAAGGCTTAAAGGCGTTGAACCCGGGCATGATCACGCGAGTCGCTAGAAGCGCTCGGGGAGGAGCACCTTGGCTTCGCTCATCGCCACGACGCCTGGATAGGACTTGAAATAGTCGGTCAACCAAACGAGGGCCGCCTGCGCGGCAGCATCTGAACCGATGGTGATGATCAAGCGCATGCCGGCTTCGTCGACGCCGGTCTGGCGCCACGATCCGTGACTGCCCGAACCTTCCACGCCATCGAACACGCTCCACCCTTTGAACCCCGTGTCCGCCAGCATGCGCTCGACCTCGTCCAAGCCATGCGCCTCCACGAAGATTTCGAGTTTTGTGCGGACCAGTAGATTCATGGAAACTCACCCGTACATAAGGCGCGCAAGCGCGTGATAGAGCGGAATGCCCACCAGAAGATTGAACGGAAACGTCACGCCTAGGGAGAGCGAAAGGTATATTCCAGCGTCGGCTTTCGGCAGCGCGATGCGCATTGCTGCGGGCGCTGCGATATAGGAGGCGGACGCGGCCAACACCGCCATCAGACTTGCATCGCCCAGTGAAAGACCAAACCCTGCTGAGGCGGCAAGGGCGATCGCTGCGCTGAGCACCGGCCAACCCAGCGCGAACGCGACCAGACGTCCATTGAGCTTAGGCGCCTCGGCCAAACGGCGCGACGCCACCAAGCCCATGTCGAGCAAAAAGAGGCAGAGCGCCCCCTGAAACAGCGCACTCACAAAGACGTCGAGCCGCTCCATACCTCGATCACCGGTGACCGCCCCGATAATGAAGCTGCCGACGAGGACGACGGCCGCGCCGTTGAGCAACACCTCGCGCAATAAGGCCGGCTTGAACCGCGCACCGCTGCGTCCCTCTCGCGACCCGGCGATCAGAAGCGCAGCCAGAATCGCTGGCGTTTCCATCAAAGCCAGCACCGCCGCCATGTAGCCGCCGAATTCAACGCCGATAGCGCGCAAATATTCACAGCCCGCCGCGAAGGTGACGACCGAGACGCTGCCATAATGCGCCGCCGTCGCGGCGGCGGTCACCCGCTCCAATCCCGCGAGCGTGCGGAGCACCGCGTAAGCCGCAAACGGCGCGGCGAAACTCAAGACGAGCCCCAGCCCTCCCGCGGAAAGGAGATCGACACTCAAACCGCTCGCGCGCGCCTCCACGCCGCCCTTGAAGCCTATGCACAGCATCAAATAGAGCGCCAAGGTTTTGGCGACCTGATCGGGGATCGTGAGATCCGATTTGAGCCAGCCCGCGATGGCGCCCAAGGCGAAAAACAATACCGCCGGCGCGAGCAAATTTGCGCCAGCGGCGGCGCCTAGGGCTTCGAGACTTTGCAGACCGCACTCTCCGGATTCAAATCCGGCGGAAGATGCCCCAGTTCGGCGCGGCGTTCGATCAAGCTTTGTCAATCACAGCGATCAGCTCCGGCAATGGCGAAGCGGTCCGAGCGCCATCCGTCACACGCTCCCTATTCCTCACCATTGCTGAAACCGATTGCAGTCATTGCGCCTTCTCATGATCGATTTGCGCGATCGCAATGCCGCTACCGAGCGCGAAGCCCCATCTGAGGCAAAAGGCTGCCCCCCGGGCGACTCGGTTGGCGGCGTTGGAGCATGAGTATGACATTGCGACGGATAATGATGTGGCTGCAGGCGGGCGCCGCAAACAGCCAGTTGATCGCAATCGGCGCCAGACTCGCCGCCGAACACGGCGCCGAACTCAACGCCGTCATCACCACGCCCAAGCTCGCCAGGTCAGGCCATTGGGCCGTCGGCGGCATGGTTTCAGGCATGGCCGCCGAGGTGGAGACGAGAGCCGAGCGGGCCTCCGCAGAGCTTGCCAGCGCCGTCGCGCAGGCGCGCGCAACGTCGGGAATTGGGGGCGCCGCCATCACGCAGGCGCTGGCGCCGCATCTCTATGGCGAGTTCGTCGCGGTGAAGGGTCGAACATCGGATCTCGTCATCGCCCGCGCGACAACCGACGAAGAAACCCGCGGCCAGATTGAAGCGCTGATCTTCGCCGCCGCCCGCCCCGTCTTGCTGCTCCCGACGGACGAAGAAGCCTCCGCTGACAACGCCTTCGATCCGCATAAGATCGCCTTGGCATGGGACGGCAGCCGCACCGCCACGCGCGCGGCCTTCGACGCCTTGCCTTTGCTGAAGCACGCGCGCGAGGTGACGCTCGTCCAGATCACCGATGACAAGGATCTCAGCCGAACAGGAACCGCAGCCGACCTGAGCGCGCTCCTGGCCGGTCATGGGGTCAAGGCGACGACGCTTGAGGTTCCAGGCCGCGGGCGCCCCACCGCGGTGGCGCTGAAGGACGCGTTCGAGCAAAGCGGCGCAGGTCTGCTTGTCATGGGCGCTTACGGTCACTCGCGCGCCCGCGAGTTCATCCTGGGCGGCGCGACGCGCGGCACGTTGCAGGCTTGCGCCTTCCCAGTTCTGCTTTCTCATTGAGGTGGACCCGCCTCACGCGGGTCATCTCAGCCACAGCGCCGCCGCAGCGGCGTCGTTTGGCCGGCAGGTATGACGATGCCTGGTTCTTCTCGCCATAGGATAATCGCAATGCCCCCCGTTCTTGGAGAACTCGGATTTGGTTGCGCCAATCTCGACACTGCGGACGGCGCCAGGGCCGCCGAGCGTCTGCTTGAGACCGCGATTGAGTGTGGGATCAAGCACTTCGACGTGGCTCGCTCCTATGGCGACGGTCGCGCTGAGTCCATTCTCGGACGGGTCGCCCGGCGTCATAACGGGCGGATCAAAATCGTCACCAAAGCCGGGATCGATCCCCCCAACGGCCTTGAACGCCTTGCCCGCAAGATGGGCTCGTCATTCGGCGCCCGCCTTAAACTTGCTCGGCGCCGCCATGGACGCTTCCGTCCCGCTGAGATTACGGGTTCTGTGCACAAGAGCTTGCGCAAACTTGGAATGAGCACGGTGGATGTGGTGTTGCTGCATGATTGCCGGCTCCACGACCTCACCGATGAAGTTTTGTACGTGCTGCAAGCAATGGTGCAAAATGGCGACATTGGCGCGTTCGGCATTGCGGCTTCTGTCGCCGACGCCAAGGAAATCATTTGTGAAAGGCCGGCGTTCGGTTCTGTCGTTCAAACGCCAGATGACGGCGCTTCGCCGTTGCCCGCCGCACGCGGCACTCTGATCACGCACTCTATTTCTTCCTATCATGATGTCGAAAGGTACGATCTGAAACTCAAGCGTGCGCTTGAGCGCAACGCAACGGGAATTGTCCTCTTCTCTTCGTGCAGCATTGAACACATCCGCCATAATGTGCAGGTGGCGAATGAGCTGGCCGCTGAACTCGCCGACGCAAAGGGGCGCCTCGATTTGTCGGCCCTGTCGGAAAATGCCGGCGCTCCACGCTTTGATCTCGATCACTCACCGGGTTGATCCATGGCGATTGGATAAGCATGGGCGATCCGAGCGCCCTTGAAATCCATCGAGGCCTGATTTGGCTGAAGTCAACACAATCGGTCTGGACGCGCCGCTGCGCTGGCTGGCGCGAGGCTGGCAGGACATGATGAATGGGCTCGTCCCCTCGCTCATCTATGGAGCAGCGATTGCGCTGGCGAGCTTTGCGATCTGGCGCGCGCTTATCGTGTCCGATCTCGCCTTCTGGGCGCTGAGCTTAAGTTGTGGCTTTGTCTTTATCGCACCGATGCTGGCCATGGGTCTCTACGAAGCAAGCCGGCGCATCAGCTCTGGCGGGCGTGCGACACTCGCGCACATGATCGTGGTGCGCAGCGCCTTACGGGTCGACGTTTTCTATCTCGGGCTCGCGCTCCTCTTCATCTATCTCATGTGGGGACGCATCGCTCAGATCGTCTATGGCTTATCAACCTATCGGCTGCATACCAGGGTGGACGAGTTCGTCGCCTTCAGCACGCAGACCTCCGAGGGCCTCACAATGCTCGTGACTGGCGCGATCGTCGGCGGCGTCATGGCGTTTTTCACCTTCGCCATCAGTGTGGTCTCCGCGCCGATGCTCTTGAATCAAAGAACCAACGTGTTCGAAGCGATGTTCACGAGCATTCGAGCCGTCGCCAAGAATTTCGTGCCCATGCTGTTATGGGCGGCGTTGATCACACTGGCGCTGCTCGCCTGCGCCGTGACCTCGTGGCTCGGTCTCACCGTGATCTTTCCTTGGCTGGGGCTCGCGAGCTGGCGCGCCTATCTCGATATCGTCCCGGCGCACGCGAGCGTTGGCTTGCCGCGCTAAACTGTGCGTCCGCCGCAGACGCAGCGCTGTCCACGATAGGCGGGATTTGTCTTTGTGTCGCCGGGGTACGCCGCGCACGTAGGCGTGACGAGATCGCTCTCAACGCCTCTTGCTGACGCGAACCGCCTCAGTCTTGCGGCGCCTTACCAGAATAAGGCAATCTTCCGCCCGCCCTGTCCCACACATTGAGTAGCGCCGCATGCCATCAAAACCGCCGATCACGGCGCCAGAATCATCCATCGCCGCAGCGAAGCGCCTGGTGATGCGCCGTCCCGATGATTGGCATGTCCATCTGCGGGATGGCGCCATGCTCGCCGCCGTCGTCGCCTTCACAGCGCGGCAATTTGCGCGCGCTATCGTCATGCCCAACCTTGATCCGCCGATCATTTCGGTCGCCGCGGCTGACGCCTATCGGGCGCGCATCAAAGCAGCGCTCGCGCCAGGCCATACGTTTTCGCCCTTAATGACCTGCTACCTGACGGACGACAGCGATCCGGATGAGATCAGACGCGGGTTCGAGGCGGGCGTCTTCGCGGCGTGCAAACTCTATCCCGCGCACGCCACGACAAATTCACGGCGCGGCGTCACAGACCTTCGTTGTGTCTATCCCACTTTGGAAATCATGCAGCGCATGGGCATGCCGTTATTGCTGCACGGAGAGGTGAGCGACAAAGAGGTCGACATCTTCGACCGCGAAGCGGTCTTCTTGGATCTTGTCCTGACCAAGCTTGTTGCGGATTTCCCCGGGCTCAAGATCGTGCTCGAGCACATCACCACCGCGGACGCAGTCGCCTTTATCGAGAGCGGACCCGCCACCCTGGCCGCGACCATTACGCCGCATCACCTCGCGATCAATCGCAACGCGATGTTCGAAGGCGGGATACGGCCACACTTTTATTGTCTACCCGTAGCCAAGCGCGAGCTACATCGCCTCGCCCTGCGCAAAGCGGCGACATCCGGTTCCCCGAAGTTTTTTCTTGGCACCGATTCCGCCCCTCACGCGATTGGCGACAAGCAAGCGGCGTGCGGCTGCGCCGGCATCTTCTGCGCGCCCTATGCGCTGGAAAGCTACGCCCAGACCTTTGAGGACGAAGGCGCGCTCGATCGCTTGGAGGCTTTCACCTCTGAGCATGGCCCCCGCTTCTATGGTCTGGCGTTGAACACGGATCGGGTCGTGCTTGAACGCACGCCGCATGAGACGCCGCATCGGCTGGGCGCCGGCGCAACCGCGTTGGTCCCGTTCCATGCGGGCGCTACGCTGAACTGGCGGTTTGCCGGCGCGGCGGACGACCAAGACTGAAACTATTGCTTGGGGTTCTTTGGTTGGCGTCATTGCCGGACTCGATCGTTCGCATTGCGCTTGTTCATGGCAGAAGGCGGAAGGCTGGGATTAGGTTTCGCCAAGTGGACGCTGGCCACACCGAGGAGACGGCGTTATGGGACGAAGCACTTTAGAAACGAGCATGGCGCGCATGAGCGCCATTTGGGGGCCGCTGACCTCAGAACTCGTTGCCGCCGCCCGCGCTCAGATCGAAGCCTTGGCGCAAGCCTCCCCTGAAGAGCCGTGGCTCGCCGAACTCCACCGGGCCCAACCGGCGAGCCGCGAACTCTATCGCGACGCCGAGAGTGGCTTTGTACTGCTCGCGCACTTCGAGAGCGCAGCGCTCTATCGACCGCCACACGATCACGGCCGGAGCTGGGTGATCTACGCCGTCCAACAGGGCGAGAGCGAAATGGGTACCTATGCGCGCGTCGAAGATGAAGCCGGCAGGATCAGGCTCGTCAAGCGTAACGCGGCTCTGGTGAGACCCGGCCAGGCGCAAGTGTACTTGCCCGGCGACATCCACGACACGCTATGCGTCTCGGGTCCGGCGCTACTCTTTCGGTTCACAGAACGCGACCTGAAGAAAGAAGACGCAGTCGAGAAGAGAGTAACGCGATACGCCCAGTGTTACGGCATTTGGGTTCCAAATACGCCATGACCGCGCGAGTCGATAAGTGTGGCGGCAGTGAACACGCTGTTACATCTGCTAGCCCTAGGCGCATTGTCTCGATTGGCGCAGTGTTGTCGGCAATGGCGCTCGTCGTCGTCGATGCTGGCGGCACAAACCTAAGCCTGCCGTCTATCGCCTCCTCTCTGAGCACGGATCCTTCGACGGCCATTCTCGTCGTAACCGCTTATCAGCTCGCTGTTGGGTCCTGTCAGCCCAAACTTAGCGCCTCGGTAAGACGGCGCGCGCCAGGCTCATGGCATGGCCAAATCGACCAATCCGTTCCGCTGGTTTGACAGCTCGCCCGAGGTGATCCGCCTCGTGGTGCTGATGTACGTGAAGTACCCGCTGTCGCTTCGCAACGTGGAGGATCTGCTGGCCGAGCGCGGCATCGATATCTGCCACGAAACCGTGCGGCTGTGGTGGAACCGGTTCGGCCCGATGTTCGCCGCAGAGATCCGCCGCAAGCGGGTCGAGCACATGCGGGCCTATACCCATTGGCGCTGGCATCTCGACGAGGTCTATGTCCGCATCAACGGCGAGATGCGCTATCTCTGGCGGGCCGTCGACCACGAGGGCGAGGTGCTGGAATCCTTCGTGACAAAGGCCAGAGACAAAGCGGCGGCGCTGAAATTCATCAAAAAGGCGATGAAGCGCCACGGGCGGCCGAAGGTGATCGTCACTGACGGACTGCGCTCCTATCGGGCGGCCATGAACGATCTCGGCAATGCGGAAAAGCAGCAAGTCGGCCGCTGGGCCAACAACCGATGTGAGAACTCACACCTGCCCTTCCGACGACGAGAGCGGGCCATGCTCCGTTTCCGGCAGATGAAGACCTTGCAGAAGTTCAGTTCCGTCCACGCCGCCTTCCACAACCACTTCAACCAGGACCGCCACCTCATCAGCCGAGACGATTTCAAAGCCCGACGATCGGCCGCCCTGGCCGAGTGGAAAATGCTCGCCGCCTGATCCCCGCCTACCCTGCCCTCAACGCGTCCGGCGGAGACAAGTTGTCGTTGGACTGATGGGGTGGATGGCCCCTGTGTCCGGCGTCTTAGCGCCTTAGGGTGGCCGTTGCTTGAAGCGCCCACCTAAACAGGAGCCATCCACCATGAACGTTACCACGATTGGGATTGATATCGCCAAGTCGGTGTTTCAGGTCCACGGCGTCGACGCCGTTGGCCAGGTCACCGTCACGAAGAAGCTGCGCCGCGCGGAGGTTATGAGGTTTTTCGAGGCGATCCCTGCATGCCTGGTCGGAATGGAAGCCTGCGCCACGGCGCACTTCTGGGCCCGTGAGCTCTCGGCACTGGGCCACCAGGTGCGGCTGATGCCGCCCTCATACGTGAAGGCCTATCTGCGTCGACAGAAGAACGACGCGGCCGACGCCGAGGCGATCTGCGAGGCGGTCACCCGGCCGACCATGCGGTTCGTGCCGATCAAGAGCGCCGAGCGCCAGGGTGTTCTCGTGCTGCACCGGACCCGCGAGCTGCTGGTGCGCCAGCGGACCATGCTGATCAACGCCATTCGCGGCCACTGCGCCGAGTTCGGGATCATCGCCCCGCAGGGCGCGCGTCGGGCCTGCGAATTGGTCGAGCAGGTCCGTCAGGCGGGAGCTGGCGAGCTTCCGGAGCTGGCCCGATCTGCTCTGCTGAGATTGGCCGAACAGCTCTGCACTCTCGCCACCGAAATCCATGGGCTCGAACGCCAGCTGCTCGCCTGGCATCGCCAGGACGAGGCAAGCCAGAGACTGGCGACCATACCGGGCATCGGCATCATCACCGCCACCGCGCTTTCGGCCGCCGTGACCGACCCTGGCCTGTTCCGCTCCGGCCGTGAGTTCGCCGCCTTCCTGGGTCTGGTTCCACGCCAGAACTCCTCGGGCGGCAAGGACCGGCTCGGCCGCATCTCCAAGATGGGCGACGGCTATCTGCGCAAGCTGCTGGTGGTTGGGGCGACCTCGGTGATCCGTCGTGCCCGGACCAGTACATCGGCATCGGCGTCATGGATCAACGCCCTGCTGGAGCGCCGGCCGGCACGCGTCGTGACCGTCGCCATGGCCAACAAGAACGCCAGGATAGCCTGGGCCGTGTTGAAGCGGGGCGAGGTCTACCGCCCGCCAGTCATGGCCTGACCGAGACCGCGGCGACCCGGCGTCGCCGCTCCGAACTGTAAGGGTGCACAAGGGATGATGATGACGATCTGAACGCGGCCGCAGGCCAGGACAACCCGAGGTGCTGTCGGAGCCTTGAGCTCGATGGACTGATAGGGACCTGGCTAGCGGACTCCATCAGGGCCAGCGGACATCAGCGCCGCGCCAACAGGCCGGACAGATGACCGCACCCCGACAGATCCCAACATCAAACCAAATTCACACTTGCAGCGCGGGGGCCATCCACAGATGACAGCACCCTCGAAAGGCTTCCTGCCCAGATCGGGTACATCCCGTGATTCCGCGAAGATGCCCCCTATCGATCCTGAGCGAGTACAATGCCGTCGCTCGGATCAACCTGGTATCAGCTGGAACATTTGCCGGTCGAGATCGCTGTTCAGCGCATAGGCCGACCAAATAATTTCGTTCTGTTTGATGCCGTCGTAGTAAAGTCGGACTCGCCCCGGTTGGAGGAATGACACATCTGGATTTCGATAGAAGTTGGAATAGCGGCGCTCGTGCCAGCCGCGTGGCGTGGCGAAGCCCAGCCATAGGATCGAATAGTCGTCGGCCGCGATCCCGAACAGGGTCTTGCCTCCCTCGGGATCATTGACCCGCACGACATGGATTGCGCGTCCATCGGCGGTGTCGTCGGGCAGGCGGTCCAAACCAAATCCATGGTTCAAGGCGAACCGAATTATGCCAAATCCAAAATTTTCCGACCACTCTCGTGACGCTTGGGCACCCGGTACCGGACCGTCCTGATTGTAGGTCGTCTCGCCGTCGTAGGCCGCCTGAAAATAGTATGATCCATCGGCGCGCCGGGCATCAATACGGACCCATCCATTGGCAGCGTGCGCATCGGTGCTCTCACTCGGATAGACCCGCCACATTCGATAGTGGGGGATTTCTATCCGGCCGGCCTCGGTTCCTTGGGGGTAGAAGGTTCCGCTGCCGGTCAGGATGAGCGTTCTGGGGCGCATCCAAATCGGCCCTCCGGCAGCGACATGAGCCCGCCGGACAATCTCGGAGGCAGTCAGCGGGGCAGGCTGGGACGCAAGGACCGGGGATGATGCCAAAACGGGAATCGCGATCAGGCCCGAGATCGCTGCGCGACGGTCAATCATCTCAGAACGCGCTCTGGCCCGTGATCGCCCGGCCCAGGATCAGGGCGTGGACGTCGTGCGCGCCCTCATAGGTGTTGACCGTCTCGAGGTTCATGGCGTGGCGCATGACGTGCATCTCGCCGGTGATGCCCGCGCCGCCGTGCATGTCGCGGGCGACCCGGGCGATATCCAGCGCCTTGCCGCAGTTGTTGCGCTTCATCATCGAGATGGCCTCGGGGGCCCAGGCCCCCTGGTCGAGCAGCCGGCCCAGCGCCAGGGCACCCTCGAAGCCGAGGAAGATCTCGGTCTGCATGTCGGCCAGCTTCTTCTGCACCAGCTGGCGCGAGGACAGCGGGCGGCCGAACAGCATCCGTTCGCCGACATAGTCACGGGTCAGGTGGAAACAGGCCTCGGCCGCGCCCATGGCCCCCCAGGCGATGCCGTAGCGCGCCTTGTTCAGGCAGGAGAAGGGTCCGCGCAGGCCCTTCACGCCGGGCAGCAGGTTTTCTTCCGGCACGAAGACGTCGTTCAGGCCGATGTCGCCGGTGATCGAGGCGCGCAGGCTCAGCTTGTCGCCGATCTTGTCGGCGGTGAAGCCGTCCATGCCGCGCTCGACGATGAAGCCGCGGATCACGTCATCCAGCTTGGCCCAGACGATGGCGAGGTCCGAGATCGGCGAATTGGTGATCCAGTATTTGGCGCCGTTGAGTTTGTAGCCGTCGTCGACGGCGACGGCCTTGGTCTTCATCGAGGCCGGATCGGAGCCGCCGTCGGCCTCGGTCAGGCCGAAACAGCCGACCAGTTCGCCGGCCGCCATGCGCGGCAGGAAGCGCACCTTCTGCTCTTCCGAGCCGAAGGCGTAGATCGGATACATGGCCAGCGACGACTGCACGCTCATGGCCGAGCGGTAGCCGCTGTCGACCGCCTCGATCTCGCGCCCGATCAGGCCATAGGCGACGTGGCTGACCGAGGAGCCGCCGTACTGTTCCGGCAGCATGGCCCCGAGGAAGCCCATCTCGCCCAGTTCGGTCATGATGGCGCGGTCGAAGGTCTCGTCGCGGAAGGCCTCGACCACCCGCGGCAGCAGCTTCTCGCGGGCGTAGGATCGGGCCGCGTCCTGGATCATCCGCTCGTCGTCGGTGAGACGGCCCGACAGGTCGAGCGGGTCATCCCAGCGGAAGGTCTTTTGCGGAGCAGAGGCACCGTCAGCCATGATCAAAACTCCACGTCACTCACAAGCCGAATTGCCTTGGCAAGCCGACGCCATCAAATGATATAAGATTATATCTTTTGCGCGGTCCACTGCCGCGTGCCTGTCGGGATCGAAAAGGCTGGGGCCAAGGCCATGAAAGGACGAACGCTCGTCGAGAAGGTCGCGGCGAAAGCCTCGGGGCGGGCTGGCGCGCGAGCTGGTGACCTCGTGACGGCCGAAGTCGATCTGTGTTTCGCCCATGACTCCTCCGGACCCCGACGCTGGGCTCCGATGCTGGCTGATCTGGGGCTGGGTCTTTGGGATCCCTCGAAGGTCGTGATCGCGTCGGACCACTATGTTCCGGCTGTGGACGCCGAGAGTGCAGCGATCCTGGCGCTGACCCGGCGGTTCGCAGCGACACATGGTGTGGAGCGGTTCTTCGACATGGAGGGTATCGGCCACATGCTGCTGGCCGAACGCGGGCTGGTCCAGCCGGGCATGCTGGTTGCTGGCGGTGACAGCCACACCCCCATGGCGGGTGCCTTCGGGGCCTATGCCGCGGGCTATGGCGCGACCGATATGGCGGCGATTGCCGCAACCGGCCGCACCTGGCTGCAAGTGCCATCGACAATCCGGGTTGAGTGGAGCGGGGACTTGCGCGACGGTATCACCGCCAAGGATATGATGCTGTTCCTTTGCCAAACGCTGGGCATGGACAACGCCTTCCGAGCGGTTGAGTTTGCCGGACTGACTGTCGAGGCCATGTCGATACCCGAGCGGCTGGTGCTGACCAATATGGCCGCCGAACTGGGGGCCGAGACCGGGATCGTGGCACCAGATGACACGACATTCGCATGGCTTTCAGCTGCAGGTATGCCGGTTACCGACGAGGCCACCTCGCGGGCTTGGGCTTCGGACCCGGACGCGGACTATGAGGCGGTTCATCGCTTCGACGCCGGGGCGCTGGAGCCCATGATCGCCCTGCCCCATTCCCCGGCAAACAGCGTCGCGGTCGGTGCGGCCGAGGGGCGCGTGATTGACCAAGCCTATATCGGTGCCTGTGTGGGAGCCAAGCTGGAGGATCTGCGAATGGCCGCGCGGGTGCTTGCGGGCCGGCGGGTTGCAGGGGGCGTCCGGCTTCTGGTGGCTCCCGCGTCTTCGCGGGTGACACAGGCGGCGGCCGCGGACGGGACCCTGGGCACGCTCATGGCCGCAGGTGCGACACTGATGCCGTCCGGCTGCGGGGCCTGTGCGGGGATGGGCGCCGGACTGCTGGCCGAGGGAGAGGTCTGCATCTCCACCACCAATCGCAACTTCCGGGGTCGGATGGGCCATGCGGGTGCCGAGGTCTATCTGGGCTCGCCCTACAGTGTGGCGGCCGCGGCGGTGGCAGGACGCATCGTCGACCCGCGTACCCTGCTGGGCCAGCGGAAGGCGGCAGCATGAGCGATCCCCCTGCGCCCGGCGAGGCCTTCGTTTTCGGTGACCAGATCGACACAGACATTCTGGCCCCCGGGCATCTGATGAAACTCGATCCGGACGCCCTGGCGAGCCATTGCTTGGAGGCCGTTGATCCCAATTTCGCTGGCTCGGTTCGCCCGGGAGATTTCGTGATCGCTGGGGTGAATTTCGGCCTCGGCTCGTCCCGCGAGCAGGCTGCGATTTCGCTGAAGCGACTGGGGGTCCGGGCCGTGATCGCGCGCTCCTTTGCCCGAATCTTCTGGCGCAATGCGATAAATCTGGGCCTGCCGGCCATCACCCTGCCCGAAGCCAACGAAATCACAGCCGGCGACCGGCTGTCTCTTGATCTGGAGGCCGGAGTCTTGACCAATCAGTCTGCGGGACGGACCTACAGGTTCGCACCCTTCCCCGACCACCTGACGGCGATGATGCGCGACGGGGGGCTTATCGCTCACCTGAAGCGCCAAACCGCCGACGCCAAGACCGAAACGGGAGCCACCGCGTGAGCCTCAAGACGCGCCTGAATGTCCCTGGATCCGCGCTCCACGCACCCGGTGCCTTTGACGCCTTGTCCGCGCTCCTGATCGAGCAGGCGGGTTTCGAGGCCGCCTATCTGTCCGGAGCCTCGATCGCCTATACCCAGCTGGGTCGACCGGACCTGGGACTGGTTAGTTTTGACCAGGTCGCGGATGTCGTCGCGCGTATCTGCGAACGCATCCAGATTCCGCTGATCGTGGATGCCGATACGGGTTTCGGAAACGCGCTGAACGTCGCACGGACAGTCAAGGTTTTCGAGCGCAACGGGGCCCGCGCGATCCAACTCGAGGACCAGACCTTTCCCAAACGCTGTGGCCACCTCTCGGGCAAGGGCGTCGCCTCGACCGAGGAGATGGTCGGCAAGGTCCGCGCCGCGCTCGACGCGCGCCGGTCCGAAGAGACCCTGATCATCGCCCGTACCGATGCGATCGCCGTGGAGGGGTTCGAACCGGCCCTTGCTCGCGGTGTGGCCTATGCTGAAGCGGGTGCCGATGTAGTCTTCGTGGAAGCTCCCCGCAGTCTGGACGAGATGAAGCGCATTGTCGCCGCCCTGGGTGACACACCCGCCATGGCGAACATGGTCGAGGGCGGTCATACACCGATCCTTTCGCGCGACGCGCTCGGCGATCTGGGCTTCCGGCTGGTGATCAGTCCCGGGGCCCTGGTCAGGGCTCTGATTCCGGCTGCGGAGAGCTTTTTGAAGGCTCTCAAGGCCGAGGGCTCCACGGTAAGCTACAGGGACCGGATGACCGACCTTGGCGGCGTCAATGACCGAATTGGGCTGGAGGCCATGCTGGCGCTCGGTGATCGCTATGAACCGGAGCGGCAGGAGGCTGCCGAGTGAACCGGTCGGACCCCAACCTCTACGATTACTGGCCGTATCGTGATCGGCCGAAGATCGTCTGGCCCGGCGGCAAGGCCCTGGCCTTCTGGATCGCCCCCAATATCGAGTTCTACGAGTTCGATCCCCCGACTAACCCGGCCCGTCCCGGCTGGCCACGGCCTGCGCCGGATGTAGTCGGCTATTCGCAGCGGGACTGGGGCAACCGCGTCGGTCACTGGCGACTTCAGGACTTGCTCGACCGGCAGGGACTACGAGGATCCGTCAGTCTTTCCATCGGCTTGATCGACCATCATCCGGAGATCATCGAGGCTGCCAATGCCCGGGGCTGGGAGTTCTTTAGCCACGGGATCTACAACACCCGTTACAGCTACGGCATGGACGAGGCTCAGGAGCGGGCGGTGCTCGAGGATTCCATCCGTTCGGTCGAGGCGGCCACCGGTCAGCGCATCCGGGGCTACCTCGCCCCTGCCCTGACCCATACGCCGCGCACCCTCGATCTGATCGCCGAACACGACTTCTGGTACTCCTGCGACCTGTTCCAGGACGACCAGCCACAGCCGCTGAAGACGAAAACCGGCAAGCTAGTCTCGATGCCCTATTCGCTCGAGGTCAATGACGTCATCGGCTATTCCGTCATGGGCATGGATCCCTGGCGCTATGCCGACGTGCTCAAGCGCCATTTCGACCAGTTGCTGATGGAGGGTCGCGAGTTTGGCACGGTAATGTGTGTCCCCCTGCATGCCTATCTGGTCAGCCAGCCCCACCGCATTCGGGCGTTTGAAAGCGCACTCGCGCACATCATGGGCCATCGCGACGAGGTCTGGTTCGCCACGGGTGCGGAGATCGCCGCCCACTATCGCGAGCACTGCTGGGACCAGACCGTGACCGACATCACGCGACGGGGCCTGGCTACAGCCGGTCATGGGTTCGACGATGCCGCTGCCTGACAACCACCTGACCTATCCGTTTCGCCGTCACGGCATGGATCAGTCGCTCTATGGCTGGAGACCCGCGAACGATCGCCCAAAGGGGCGGTGGCCGGGCGACCGCTCCGTGGCCGCCATGATCGTCCTGCCCATCGAGTGGCATATGCTCGACCCGGTCGGCAAACCGTTCAAACACCCCGGCGCGATGCAGACACCATGGCCGGATCTGCGTCACTATACGACCCGCGACTACGGCCCCCGCGTCGGGGCCTTCCGGCTTCTGAAGGCCTTGAAAGAGGCGGGTCTGAAGGCGACGGTGCCCGTCAATGCCATCGCCCTGGATCGCTATCGGCCCCTGATCGAGGCGGCGCTGGACGATGGTCACGAGATCGCCGCCCATGGCTGGTCGACCGACGCCATCCACCATTCCGGGCTGTCGGAGAACGAGGAGCGCGTGCTCGTCGCCCGTACGCGCGATGCCTTCGGTGCCGCCGGTCTGACACCCCGCACCTGGATGAGTCCCGCTCGTCAGCAGTCGTTCCGTACCTTGGCGTTGATCGTCGAGGCCGGTTTTGATGTCTGCCTCGACTGGGAGCAGGACGAGGCTCCGGTCGCGATGACCACCGACGCCGGGATCGTCCGCGCCGTGCCGCTGATGAATGAGCTGGACGACCGGACCCTGCTGATCGACCGTCGGCAGACCGAGGACGCCTGGGTCGACCAGGTGCTGGAGGCCACCGCCTTCCTGAAGGCCGATGCGGGCACCGACGACAGGCGCGTGTTGGGCTTCACCCTGACCAGCTACGTCGCCGGCCAGCCATTCCGCATGCACGCGGTGAGACGGATGCTGGAGGGTCTCACCAACGACGCCGCGGTGTGGTCGGCGACGGCGAGCCAGATTGCGGACGCCTGAAAGGTCAGTTTCCTCCAGGCAGGGCGTCCGAGCTAAGCGCGAAAGTTGGTGACGGCGTGAAGGGGTGAAGCGGCGTATCGTGGCGGTGTCGAGCCTCCACTTTCC
>ENA-ORBV01005342-ORBV01005342.1-microbial-mat-metagenome-genome-assembly--contig:-NODE-5342-length-23723-cov-9.628267_pt1 | contig 23723 bp, 17 predicted proteins | sample MGYA00237777_ERZ505514 | MGnify/ENA primary metagenome ERZ505514 (study PRJEB26160, sample SAMN06269048) | microbial mat metagenome | isolation source: Oligotrophic lake microbial mat | place... | reverse complement strand
GTCGTCGTCGACCGCTGTTAGGAGGAACCAAAGAGGAGGTGCAACAAGAGGAGGATGTCGTGCATGTCACACCTTCCATGTTGTATTGCCACCATCATCCCGAAGGAATGGGCTAAAAAACATTGCCCTTTGCTTCCTTGTGCTGTTGTGGATTGGGAAAGAACAAGGCAAAACTTTCCATAGAATTATGGGAGAATTTGGAATGGAACTGAAGCATCAGGGTCAACCCAAACCCAAACTGGCAACGTCCCTGGAAGGATCAAAAGACATGGGAACCATTCCTGCCAAAAAACAGTCTAATCTACAACAATGCAAAAAGAAACGACAACAAGCCAAGGACCAAAGTCCCATTGTTGCTAGTCATGGACAAGTTTCTGGTGCACCTGTTGCAAAGAAAAAGCAGCGATTGACAAATTGCACCGTACCCGACCCACCACAATCCAAACAAGAATGAATCCACAACCACCACCAATCCTGGTGCACCCAAAAAGAACAAAAAAGGAAAAAGCAGCAAACATAGAAATGGTCAAGGGCAGAGGGAGAAAAAGAGGTTTTGACATGTCAAGTGTGAACATGCATTTCGTTCACAATTTTCAAGGTTTCTTTGGTTTTGGAATCTTCCAAACTCGCTCTTTCTTGATGACAATCATGAGAAACAATCTCCAACAGCCATGGATTCGCTCTTAATGGATCAGAGCTCACTATGACACAAACAAGTCTGTGGTTCATGCCATTTTCCATTCGAAAAGACTCTGTCTTCCAACTTGGCAGTCCTTTCTTGAGACACAAATACGAGCGTAGAAGAGGTTGACACAAACGGCACAGAACCTGTCGTTTTCGCGCGAAGACAAAGAATCAAGGATCAGGATTTTGGGGGGGTTCCGATTAATTTTCAAGGTTCTGAGAAACAACTTCGCCCAACAGAACGCTATTGCAATTTGGGAACACATTTTGAAATGTTATCATGTTACCCTGCTCTAGTAGTTGTTTTGGCCCGTCGTTCTGCATTCCAGAATAAATCTCATGCAGGAGCACTCCTGTATGTTTACATATTTAGGCACGTCTTTCTCCTGCTCATCCATCTCTCAACAACGAATCAGTACGAGGACTGCAAACGTCTCAACCCCAGACATCATCCATGCTATTTTTAACGTGCTGGAAGAAATCATCGCGACAATGCGACACGTCCTTTCGTTGTTGGCCCCAAATTGTGACATGCGATTCCATCGCTGGTTGGAACCGATCCACATCTCGATCGTAGATATCAATATGGCAGGATGGATAGGATATGCCCAAGGTGTCGGCGGCGTTTCGGGCATCCGTCATGGAAAGCGTTTGATTGGATAGATCCGAGGTTTTTTTGTGTACGGGAATCATGGTGAACCAACAAAGGTCGTTGCTGCCACCAGCAGTAGATCTAGTAGAAGCACTACTCGTAGCATTGTTTGACAAGGAGTTGGGATTGCGAGTTTGAAGAAAGATGGCATCATCATCGTCGTCGTCAGCACTGTGGAGAAATGGATTCCTCATGCGATTCAGTCGTTCCATGTCCATGAGAAACTTTGCGCGAAGATTCGTAGGAAGGCTTTGGCCGACGATGCGTTCCACTTCGAAGCGGCATTCGAGAAGCTCTTCCAAGTCATCGCCTTCCAGCTCCACCTTGCAAATTTCCCAGTCATCACCACCAGCGTTGGTGGTGGTAGCTGGCGGCGGTGGTAAGAGTTCCAGCATTCTGCATTGAAACTGTTGCTGCAATTGGACGATGTCTTTTGCATCTGGATCGAGGACTCCCTGCAAAAACGCATTATTACCATCATAACAAGCCGGCATTTTCAAAAAGACACGACGTTTGGATGGATCTCGTTCTTGTCGTCGCTTGCGTTTTTCTTCTTTTGCCGCAAGTTCCTTGGCAGCAGCCGCGGCTTGAGCTTGTGCTGCCTCTTGTCGTTTCGTTTCTTCTTTGGCAGCCGCCTCTTGTCGCAATCGTTCTTTTTCGTTTTCTCGTTCTCGTCGGTCATATTCTTCTTGATCTTCTAAATTTCGAATCGCGTGGCGTTTATAAATGGGACCGGTAACACTCATGGCCACTTCCAAGGCGCGTTCCATATCCCTGGCTTCTTGTGGCGTGAGCGCACGATGATCGTCCTGGAATCGACACGGATGATTTTGGTGTTGGTAGGATCGACCACCACCACCACCACCACCACGACACATTCCTTGGATATGCCATGCCAAGCACCGTCCCCGCAAATGAGGACTCATCACATACGAAGACGAAGATGCAGCTGTCCTGTTCCTCTTCTTATTATTGATGTTGCTGTTGGCATTTGTTGTTTTGGCTCCAAATTCCAAGACAAAGTCTCGGACAACCTCCAAGGCTTTTTGGACATTGTGCCTGGGCCAATACTCGATGGTTGGAAATACGTTGGGGTTGGTATTCAGGACATGGCCGGGGCGGAGACTAGCTCGGCGATAGGCAAGTCGATTTTGAGCACGTTGCTCTTCTGTAAGAATGACTGCTGCTGGAGGTGGTGGTAGGATTGGAACAGCAGAAGTTTCCATGCTTTGTGGATTGGCCGCTCTGTCGTTTCGTGGATTCCTAACAGCATGATTTTGAGGTGGGGTGGTTGTTCTTGGTGGTGGTGGAGGTGGATTTTGATTTTGATGTGTAGCAGCCGTCCTGTGTTGACTCGTTAGTGTAATGGCGGAAATTAGATTCGCGGTAGTGCGTTGCCTCTTCTTCTTGCTAGTTGCCCTTTCCGAGGCGGTAGGACGTTGTCGGATAGGTGGTGCTGCTGTTGTGATAGCGGGGGTAGTAACGATGCTATTATTATTTACGACGGGACCACCACTTGCTGGATGTAACAGAGGAGGAGGTGGTGGAACCTGCTCCTGTTGCTGCCGCTGTGGATTGGAAACTCTCACATTTTGTGGATTCACAGCAGCAGCAGCAGCAGCAGCAGCAGCAGTTGCAGTGTTTTGAGGCGGAGGAGTCGTTCGTCTTCTTGGTGGCGGCAGATTTTTAGTTTCGGAGGAGGCAACCGTGCCGTGTCGATTCGTTGTAGTGTTACTGGAGGAATTATTATTTTGATGTGTTGCAGTACGTTGCTTTTTCTTTTTGCGAGATTCTGTTTCCACTGGTCGTCGCGCCGCTGCTACTGTGGCGGCGCAGGTGGCAGCAACAGCCGATGGTTGTATGGGAGGTGGTTCTTGCTTTACTGTCGTTCTTGCCTTTTGCGGTTGTTGTTGTTGTTGGTGCTGCTGCTGCTGCTGCTGCTGCTGGTGACGATGTTGTGGTGGGGCTGATAATAATTGTGATGGTTCTGGATCTTGCTTGATGGATGATGCTGCGGATGCTTCCCTTTGTCGGGCGGGTGTTGTTGTTGAGGCTGAAGCTGCCGAGTTGGTGGCTGCTGAATTACCAAGTGTTGCATCATGATTTCCATGGGTGGGATGGATCCCGCCAATGTCATTCGTGGTGTTGCTGGTGGCGTCATGGATAGACTCTACCAGGAATCGATAGATGAGTTTCTCTTGTGCAACATTATGATGAATGGAAGAAGCATCGGGTAGATCCAATTGTACCGAATACAGGCTTCTGCCGTTGTGATTGTCGTCCACTGCTGTTGTTGCCGACAAATTATTTTTCCTCTTGACGGATACAATCAATGCTGGACGAATGATGGGTTTCTTTTTCTTGTTCGAGGAGGAGAAGGACACCCACACTGGCACTCCCACTTGAAATTGAAGTTGATGGTCTTCCACAAGGACCACTCCCTTGCCCAATCCGATTTTGTACAGAAAGGTCCCAGTTGGTTCTTGCTCGTCATTTCGTCTGCCAACTTGATGTACCGTTCCGGCTAAAATTCGTGCACGTTGTGGAACCATCATCCCAATCGCGCTTCCACTTGCACTTGTATTATGATTGTTATTATGAACCGTTGTCATTGTGACCAAGACGGGACAGCCAGGAGGAAAATTAGCTTTATTGGCTTGGCGACGAGACAGCTCGATAAATTCTGCCGCGGCACCATCATTATCATTGTGGTTAGGACCTACGTTTTCTTGCTCTTGTTTCACAGCCACAGCCACATCATTACATGTATTGCCCCGTCGTCTTGGCAATAATCCTGGCGGCAAAGGAGAGGCCGCCGTCGGACGACGATTGCCTCCCATGTTTCTCCTTCTTCTTCTTTGTTCCACGCTATAGTAGTATAGCTATGTGTCGCTGTATATTCATGCACGGAGGCGAAACCAAGAGATATAGCTGCTAGCTAGCTACTACTAGCTGTTAGAATCTCTCGCTCTAACAGATCTCACTCTTGGCGGTTGGTTATTATTTTTGTCTTCGTTGTTGTTGCTACACTGTATTTTGGTCGCTTGTACCAAACCGTGTGTCAATTGTTATCAGTGAGTTATCGTTCTTATCGTTTGGAAAAAGTTATGTGTGCGTCTAACACCTAAAACAGTCGCACACCTTCTCCGTCTGCCCTTCGCAAGGTTGGACAACACTGCACTATCAGCCTATTTGAAGTTTTGAACCAACCGCATCATCAGTTCATCACCCTGATATCGATACGATTCCTTACTGTAAAGTACTACATCGACGACCCACTTGACAATGACAGCGTTGGTCCTTCGTCAGCAATCTCACCTCCAATAATGCAGCCCACAAAGAAAGACGAGGTACAGTAGCAGCACATTATTTCTAAGATCATTTTATTTTTTTCGCACTGGCTAGCTGTCCACAAAGCCCTCATATCAGGGGAAGCCAGACAATTAAGCAAACCAGCATTAAAGAAAAAGAAGAAACGATGTGCAAGTCGGATGCTATCCCGAAAGCGCCTCCGACCCTCCAAAGGTCATCCTCATCCTTCCTCTCCGTCGAGGCCTTTGCCACGAGACCGACTTTGGTGTCGATGGCAACCTATGCCGCTGGGTCTCTGGCTTCCTTATTTGCGGTGGAGCATGCTCTGCGATTTTTGTTTTTTCGTTATCAGGTAGGCGCGGAAATGTGTTTGTTGTTGGTGAACACCTTCTTAGTAATAATATTGTCCTCTCTCTCTCTAATTAAATATGGATACTCAATCTTGCATTTGTTGTTCTGCAACCTACCAGCATGTTCATTCTCTGTTGGAGGACGAGACAAACCGGCTAACTCTTGCTCGGCACATTGGCACGGATGCACTCTGTTGCTTTCTGGTGGCTTGGATGGGCTTCACTGCCTTTCTGGACGTCTGCCCAGAGTTTGTGAGCAAAAATACAATTCCCAAGGCTGGGTACGAGACACGGATGTTTACCTATCATCCCGCATCCTTTCGCATTTGCCTCTTCTTCTGGACGTACCAAGTGAAGAATATGTGGGATACCCTTGTCTGGCAGGATGGGCCCGAATTTATCGCCCATCATTTCCTGTGCATGTTTGTGGCGTACGGAACCATTTTCCATGGAGTGGCACATACCTACGCACCCTTTTATTTCGGAATCTCCGAAGTTTCGACGGCGATTCTTTGCTTGCTGGCGAATTTTGATGACGCCCATGGCGTTCCTGGCCTCGCGGAAGCCTTCCCGCAAGCCAAGGTGGTTCTAGGTGCCCTGTTCGCGGTAGCCTTTATTCTTTGCCGGGTGTTCCTTTGGGCTTATTTTAGTTTTTACTTTGTGCAAGATGCGTCCTTGGCCATTTCCAAGACGGATAGCGCAAGAGATGCAGCGAGGCCATGGGTGAAGGTGTTCGTGGGGTCCTGGGCAGGCTTATCGCTGCTGCAAGTCATTTGGCTCGGCCAAATCATCGTGGTGGGGAAGGAGGAGTATGCGAAAATGACCGCACCTGCATGAACCAATGCCATCGCGCAGATCATGAACGAGCAAACTCGATTTAATTTGTACAAACAGCACACGACATTAAATTGTAATGACGCACTACAACTCACGCAAGAAATGTAAATAGCACTAGACTTGATCTCTGTTACTGCATCGACCCAAGAACGCCAAATAGAAAAGAACAAGCACATCACTCAAAAAGGGTCCCCAATAAAATTTTCCGGTTGCATGGTTTCTTCCGTAAGATCTACGGTATTATACTTGGGGTGTCAAAGTAATCCACGGTAATCACCTTGTTTTCCAGAATAAACATGGGTCTTTACAAAAGACACCACATATTTACGTTAAGGTTTTTGGTGATTACTCCAACTTCCTCAGATTTTGAGTACACTACTACTAGAATTGTATGTTAGCTATGTTTACAGACCAGAATTACCCCCCAAAACCAGTCAAAAAGTGGGTTGTAGCTTCACCAATGCTGATGCCGAAATGGCTGACAAACTGAACACACACAAGACACGAAACAAAGCAGCGAAAAACAGACAAACAAGACCCTCTCTCATCGTCGCTATCATCCTCGACATCGTCGCCACAGTTGTCTCTGATGTCAATTTTGTCTTCATCAAAGAAGTCGCTGACATTGCCGTTTCCATTGTCATCAACTTGATCCTTGAATTGCTGTGTTAGAAAGCCAATGGGGTAGGCATCAACGGTGCTTGTGGCATCCGCACCATTCTGCACAAGAGCCACACCACCATTGTGCCCATGAGTTGTCATTGGCTGCTGCACTTGAGCTGCTATCAGCTGCTGCCTCAAAGCCACGATCAGCTGCTGCATCGGAGCCACCATTGGCTGTTGATCATTTGCTGCACCATCATCATCAGAAACATTGACAACATGCTGTCAAAATCAGATCCCGGAGCACCAATGATTCAGATTCTGTGGCCGACTGTGACAACATCGGAACGGACGCTTTGCAGCACTGCCTTGGGGAACCATCAAGACAGACACTTGAGCAACAGCCACAGTGCCACCCCGGACCGCCGCACCTCATGAGGTTCACTTTTTCTTAACATGCCAAATGAACACAGAGACCAGAATCACCACCATGCTTCTTCTTCAGATTGTGGTGAATTCACTTGTTCTGAGCTGTGTTGTCTTGGTCTTGGTGAATCTCCTCCGGTGTGAATGGGCAGGCCCGTCGTTTTGGGACGCACTTCAAAGCAAATGTCCCCACAGCTTGACAGGGGGCACCCAGGAATGCTCATCTAAATGTGCATTGCTTCCACCAAACTGGGTGTCATGTCTGCATGTCCTCATGCATCCATCCAATTCCTGAAACCAACCCTCGGTGAGAGGGAGAAGCCAACAGCGTTGCCAGGGCCACTGTGTGTTTGGACCTTGCCAGGGTCACACCCCACCCCAACAGCACCAGGCTCCATCCTTCCAGAGCACACGGTGGAACGAGGAAGGAACACATTCAAGTTCTGTTGTGTTAGTCTGGCGATTGCCTCCCATGTTTTTCGTTTCTTTCTTTCCTTCCACACTGTGCCACCGGATGCAGAATTCACTGAATTGTCACACATGGAGATGTGACCAAGTGCTATGTTTATGGCTGCAAACAACTACAGAATCACTGACACTTTCTCTCAAAGAGATTCCTTTCCCCCGCAGTGAAGGGAAGATTGCCTCATGTTGTTGCTGGCGCTGCATGTTGTTGTTGTTATCGGTTATGGAGACAGTTTTCAACATGTGTGCGTCTAACTATAAAACGAGTCGCACATCTTAACCGTTTGCCCTTCGCAAAGTTCCCGCAATGAACAACACACATTCGAATTTTAATTAAGAAGGACAATATCCAAACGATGGACCCAAGCAAAGGCGGCATAGAGAATTCATATCTCTGCCACCACTGCTGACGACTTCATCCACAGCAGAATCAAGCGGAAGTGCTACAGTGCGGTGGAACTACTAAATTCCAAAGGAAGAAGAATCCATCGGCTTGTTGCCGAAGAAGACACGATCGATTCGGAACCGACGGCACCGTTTGCCGAAGAACCGTACTGTACCAGTTAGTCCATTCGCTCTCAAGATACTCCTGTGCTTCGTACTCACTCGTCATCGTCCCCTCCGAATGACGAAAAGAATCGATCGGATCTTTGCTAAAGAAAAAGAAAATAACGACGGCGTACAGAAGTTATCTATGCCGTAGCGATGATGAATCGAAGAGACCAAGCGGCAGGATCTTTGCCCAACAATAACGAGAATGGTAGCAACAGCAACAGCCACCACAAGACGACGAAGAAAAAGAAGAAGAAGTCTTGGTTCGACTCTCTGTTTCATCATCGTGCACCTGGTACCAAGCTGAAAAAATCTCCCGATTTAGGCATTAACGCCAATATAAGTCATCCGGGAACAATTCCACAAGTTCCAACCATGATTTGGACCCATCACATTTTCCCCTATTTAATGGATCGAGGGTCTCAAAATCAATTGGCAGCCGCTCATCGTGAGATTGCCTTGGCACGACGTCATGCACCATTGTGCCACGAGATAAAGTGGCCCAATATCATACGACCCAAACCATCGAGACTTCCCATTAAAAAACTTTTATTTTGGCCAAACGATGACACACTGTTAATGGCCAATGGAAACGATTCGCCTTTGTGCTACCACAAACTGCATGGTCCGAGCAAATTCACAGATTATTCCAAGAGCGCCACTCCCAAAATGAACGGTGTGGTTCAATGCTCCGCCAACGGTGACGTGTTGGCCGTGGCATCCAAAAAAGGCATCTCCTTATGGAACCAATGTGATGGTACAAACAGTGCAGAAGAAAGAGTTGTACTGGCACAACCACGTGCCGAACAGTTGCAAAGTTTGTCTATACAGCACATGGTGACTTGGTCTCCCGATGGTCGGTACCTTGTCTGGTGGAATGGTTCGGATACGGGAACGATGGGCATTGGTAATGTCTTTTCGGGATGGATCATTCGGCATGCCTTTTGGAAAACGCGCATGGAAGTTATCGGCTGTCACGAAACCGTGGCCTTTGCACCCAACAGTCGACAAGTAGCATTTGCTCTCAACAATGAAGAAATTGTCTTGTGGAACTTTGCAGCTGTACAAGGAACAAGAACTCGCAGACTTGCGCAAGGAGGACGAGATTTGAGGACGTCGTATGCGGGGGCCTACATTACCAGTTTGGCATATGCCACCTTGTGGGATGGCGATTATCTCTTGGTAGGGTGTCATGTAGCCACTATCAAAATGTACAAGCTTACGGCAAAGGTAACAACAACGACTGATACTGATGATGACGATTATGACTACACCTTTGTCAAAGAAGTTTATTTGGGCCGTGGATGGAGTGCTGTCACACTCATGACAATTGTTCCGCCACCCGCCATGGCGTCCTCGTCAGGAGCAGCAGTATCAAAACCCCTAACACTCCACAAGGGCGACGAGGAACAACAAGGCAATAAGCACAGCCTACATGTAGCATGTACCAACAATGGCACTCAAATACGCATTGTCAATCTACAAACGGAAGAAATTGTCTTGTCCTTGACGGGGACAGGGCACAAGGGACGCATTGAATCGCTGGCCATCACTTCGGATGGACGAACGTTGGCATCAGGGTCACGAGACAAAACGGTTCGGTTGTGGGATATTTCAAACGTAAGTCTCAGGTATTCCTTGCTTAGTGAGGAGATAGGAACGAAATCGACAGGACTAGTAGAATACCAACAATAATCGTGAGGAAGTCAAACAAGGACACATAGAAAAGCAGACTTATTAGAAGTCAGCTTGGCTCATAGTTGACTTGATTGCAAGCGAGCCTCAGGTCGCCTCCCCCAATATTTTTATTAGATTTCTGTCAATCCTATTTCTAATGCTTGTTTCTCATGGGTTCCAGTTTACTTACTAGCTAGTCGTGGAGTATCGACAATTCTGCTCTGCGTTCCTGTACTCGACAAGGAGTTGTCCAGTGCAAAGAAAAAGATACTCAATTCACTAAAATCATGCGTCAGTCATCTTCGGTCCAATCTGTTACCAGACTGTCTTGGATGATGCGCCTGGCTGCTACAGAGGTTCCGAGACTTGCCCAGATAAAGTACTCGGGTCTCATAGAGGAGGCCAGAGGACGGAGCAGAGGCGTGGAAGGCCACGTCAGACTACTACTGCTCTCATCGTAATCAATAGTGTTGTCGTACAGGTCCCCGCGTTTATAAGTTGCCATCACAGGTACATCTACATCACTATAATGAACGTCATTGGAGACCTGCCACTGAGAGCCTTCCCACTGGTAGATTTTGGGCACCACTCTCACAATCGCTGGAGGTTCGATTGGAAATCTTTGATCGAAAGCGTGCTTATCCAAAAGTCCAACTATCGCTGGATCTGCCACGGTTATGCCTTGGAACAATCGGGCGATCCAAAGTCCACTATCGCCCATGGGGACAAACCAAAGTGTCCAATCCAAGCGAGGAAAATGCGGAAAGCAAAACGACAGTGGTCCTGATGGATCATTTACTTGGTACAGCAACGGAATAGGAATCCAAGGCCCGTCCGCAGATATGGCTCCCTCAAGGACCGCCACAGGCCTTCCACCTACACCTGTCATAATGGCAAACAAACCATACTGCTGAGCACCAATGTTGATCTCATCCCAGAATGATTCGAATGGAATTTCCACTCCAATTGTGGTGACACTGCTAGCAAGCAGAAATAAAAACAACCCGGTTGTCACAAGGGGACCACCTTCTGCTCGTGCTCGTCCCAATGCATTGAACGCGAGTGGTAGCCATGCCGTGATTTTACCCAGGGCACCAACATCGTAATCCAATGGTTCCATTGGAAGCACGCCGCTTCTTACTTGGCTTCCTCGCTCTTGTCGTCCTCTTCGCTTTAATGCACCGAGAAGGAGTGGTAACTGTGCTACGACTACCCCCAGGGCGATGAAATCATATACCAATGGCTCTATGGGAAGTGTATCGATACATCGAGCACCAATATCATGGACCGCCCAAAATGTCCCTGCAGCAGCGAGAGCCAGTGAAACAGCACTGGCAGCTGCCAAAAGAAGAGCCCGATTGTCAGTGTTGCCGCTGCTTTTACTGTTGCCGCTGCTACTTATTTCATTGTTGCTTTTGTTGCTCTTGTTTCCACTACCTTCCAAAGCAGTTGTCTCGACGGTGTTGTATTCATCTTCTGCCAGCAGTGAGAACCCAACAATGATCAAGACGGCTTGCAAAGTTCCAAAGTTTCCAAAGGTAGCAATCCCAACCATGAGGACAAGATTCCGCACAAAGGCAAATTGTCGAATCCCTTTGGAAGGCGCCAAAAAGAGAAAGGGCAATGCCATTTCTCCCACCAACACACCCCAGGTCAAAACCAGACCAATTTCCATTGGCAAGTGTTCATAGGCCCAAACACCCACCGGATTCGGTAGGGGTTGGGATTGAAAATGCCAATGCACCGCCGATAGATCCCGCCAACTGGCATCGCAGGACAACAATTTGACCGACCCCGCGCCCAAATAGAGACGCGCCAACAACCAACGATATCCAAAATTGGCAGCTTGCCGGGCTGCTTTGTTGTTGCCATTACCGCCCCAACAACTGATCACCACAATGGGCGCGACATCCAATAAGAGGGTATCCATTTGATATTGCAAAAAGCGTCCTCCCGCTAGAATCAAATCATGCCAACACACCCACAAGATGCCGTACGTGACGAGTCCTGGCCAGTTGGTGTGAAGCCGTCGACCCACGGCAATTTGAGCCGCGGCCACCATCAAGCCAGTAGCACATACCCCTTCCATGGCCCACTCTGGTGAATTCGTAGCAGCTGTCATAAAATTCATAATCCACAAATCCTCCTCCAAGGATGCCATGCGGTTGGCAATGGGCAACAGTCCATGCGGCGTCGATCCAAAAAGACCAGGAAGTTGCGTGTACAGACTGGCAAATTGGGCTAGAAAGACGGCACTGATGCCTGTGGAAATCCATGCATTCCAGTTGATTGTCGCAATTGGGAGTGGGTCCTTGCGAGGCGCAATGCTGGTATCTGGGTCTTGTTGCCATTGGTCATCAGGGCCATTGGTATTTGCTGCTGATAACGAAACTGTTGTTTTTCGTATTCTTCTTGTCGTCGATGAGGAGGAAGAAGGGGACCGTCTTGATAATCTCCCAAATGGTGACTTGCCCTTCTTCGCCTTATTGGCAATGGGATGATTCGGGTGTTCGCATTGTCCCCATGAACGAGGCATACCATCACCATTGCCAACATAATACCCAAAGCCCTCCACGCCGAGGAGACGATTTCCCCCTGCAAGGTCAAGGACAACCAGAGCCGTCCCCAGAAGAAAGCTGCAGCTTTTGCGCTTCATGGTTGTGCTTTTGAAATATTTTTGGGCTTGGCATTACTACTAGCTAGCTAGCTATTATAGCAACGATACCTCTCAGACATGATGATACAGGATCCTCACACAAGGGACTGGATCTTCTTATGAAAAAAGAAGATACATGAATGACTCAGATAAGTCACGAATGATGAGGATGACGTCATAGCTATAATAAAACGGGAGAAAACCATAGGAACCCGCTTTCATAAGCATCGTACCAATCGATGGTGGTCAACAAACACCATAAAAACAGCCGAACACAACCTCACTACTTTCTCTATCATCCGGTGTTTAATACGAGCAAGCTAGCTAGCTATATACTTGGGCTTCATATATATGTATCATGGCAAGATTATCCATGTTTTGCACAGCAATCTTATTTCTGATATTTTGGCAGGCATTTCTACCAATTGTTGCTGCACTGGCGGCACCATCCAGTCCATCCTCCTCGTCCTCATCTCCACAACGAAACCTCGTACCACCCATCTTGGAACCCATTTCGAAAGGATGGGCACGTCGCCTCCAAGCCGATCCCAGTTTTCCTTTGAAATCCGTCACCGAAGTCTTGTTGGCGGCGGCCACTCAATATTCGGCCGAAGTCAGCAAACGCGGTGTGCCTCGCATCCTGCCGGAAATTGATTTTGTCGTGGCCGGCATTTTAACCGCCGTGGCCGGAAAATATTATTCCATGTGGAGAGTCGCACCGACCTTGGACACGGTGGACGAGGACGACACTCATAAAAATAAAGCCACCGAAGCCAATTCCAAACGAAAGGCAAGTGGCAATCATCCTCCACCACTCCTATTATTTGGTACGAAACTGGCCGTCCCTACCAATGCCTTTCAACCCACCATGGCCGATGGCATCACCAGACCATCTCTGCCACAACGATTTGGATCCATATTGGCACCCATGGGTCCACTTTTTCGAGCAGGCATCATTGCCAGTGCCATTGGCTATGGTGTGACGGCGGTCATGATCTTTCTTCGATCGGTATTGGTACCGACCTATGTCCCAGTCACACAAACGATGAACATTTTGCATGCTTGTTTGTACACGGGAGCTTTCATGGCCATTGTCAGTAATGCACGATATCAAATATTGCAAGGACTGATAGAACCGACCATGGACAAGGTCTTTTCAAAATGGCCCGTCCTTCGTGGGATTGGTATTTTTGCGGTGCGATGGGCCAATGGATTTTTGGGTTCCATGTTGGCCATTTCGGGTATGAAAGCCTTGGGTTTGCAGCGTCTCAAGTCATAAACACAAAAATTAACATATACTACAGTCCATGTGATTTGTCTCTGCAACTATAATTATGCAACTTTCTTGGAGAGGGTAGGCATTCCGCAGCGTGAGTAAGGCATTTTGCCAGATATTTTATTAGGCTATTGCAGGCTTGAGCCATAACAAACCAGACATCGTAGTACAGAAGGCGTGCATGGATAGCTCTAGCTACTAGGATTTTCCTGGCTCTTTGCCTTGATCAGCACTTTGTTCATTGCAAGTGTCCAGTGGCACTACTAGTAGTAGGTCTAGTTGACACAGAGTGTGGGTGCTAACAAATTCGTGTCCTTGCTTCTCAATTTAGGGTTAGAACTATTTGATTGGTTCCAATCACGGATATGACTTCCATTTTTCCCGATCTTCGGTCACTCAGGCTCAATGACAACTCAATGACAACGTCATGCATACATACCGTACATCCATGGCATCGAAAGATACCACCACATGAATGGGACCGGGAAAAAACGAATCGAACCACTGCCTTTGGAAAAACGAACCATGTGGAAAAAACGAATGGTTTTGAAGAAAAGAAAAGAAAACAGAATACTAATTTGGTGAAAGTGGTTCTAACAGCTAATTAGAAGATCTCACTCACCTCTTACTATTATTCATCCAACAAACAACAGTGAAAGATTCGTTGTTATCAAAGACATGGCGACCTATACTACGCTTCGAGGGTATCTCTTTCTCTTCCTCTTTGGAACTATGAGTACCAGTATCCAAAGAGGGGTGGAAGCCTTTCAACCAATGCTCGCCACGGGGCAGCGACAGCAATACCAACGATGCTTCCAACTGGCATCCTGTCCTGTTCTGGAATTGACGAGACCTTCCAACAATTCGATAGTTATTCCTAATGGCTTGTTACCCCTAGATGCCATCCTCAACAGCGTCCCCACAGCCACAACAATTACTACACCCAAAATGCTTGGAAAATGGTCCGGATTCCGGTTCACTCTGGCCAGTCTTCGTGGCAAACCTCACAAGTACTTGGCCCACTTGCAACGAAAACACGGAGAAAACTTTATCATTCCCGCCAATGGCCAATCGATGGTCGTCTTGAACAATGCCAAGGCGATCCGGGACGTTTTGGAAACCCACAATTTGCCCAAAACGCCCAAGGTACGCTTTGGATACAAGAGCATCTTTTATGGGACCAAGGGCCGGTCTTCCTCGGGAGGCATCTTGGCGGCGCCCTGGAACAAATGGTTGGACCAACGGCGCATGGCCGCTCCCGCCTTGGCGGAATCGGTCATTGGAAAATTGGCGCCCAAATTTTACAATGTCTCCTTGCCCCTCTTTGTCCAATTAGAGGGACGCGCCCAACGCCATCAACCCGTGGACATGGCCAATGCCTTTACCGCTGTCACGATGGATGCCATTGGCAAAGTCTTGTTGGGAAAATCCTTTGGCATGTGTCACAATCTACATTTGGAAGGAGGAACCAAAGCGACCGAAGTTCCCTTTGCGACCGCCTTGCATCGATTGACCGACGAAGCCGTCCGCCAAATGATTCTTCCCGGATGGTGGCTGCGGCGACGACCCAAAGACAAGGAAGTGGAAGCGGCTCGAAAGGTCATTGATGATTTTTTGGAAGACTGCATGGCCACGCGATTGGCAGAACTGGCCAAGGAAACCTCGAGGAGCAATACGACCGATCTGTTAAATATATTGCTGGAAGCCGAAGCCAATGGCCTCATGAAACATGATGAAGTCAAGGGTCAGCTACTGCAGTTTGTCTTTGCGGGCTTTGACACTCTAGCACCTACGTTAACATATATGCTTTGGGAGGTAAGTCAGTCATCTGTAATTGTTAGTTTTGGAAAAACTGTACGATGTTTGCTTCTGGCGTTCTCACCCAATTTGTTTTTGCACGACTGTCACGCAATGTCCCGTCTCTTTTTTTTTTCACCGACAATCCGCCCAATCATGGTTATATATGGTTCCAGATTTCTCAAAATCAAAATCTCCAAAACGAATTAGCGAAAGAAGCGAAAGCAGGTCTTCCCGGGAAAGACGACTTTCCTTGGAATCCGGACATGCTGAAACAGCAGTTTCCACTCTTGGACCGAACATTTTCGGAAACCAATCGCAAACATCCGGCCGCAGCACTGGGATCCTCGCGTTCGGTTGGAAAAAAGGCGCTGGTCGTTGGCGATGGCTTGGAGCTTCCCGAAAATTCCGTTTGCTTGATGCCTCCGTGGACCCTCCACCGAAATGAACGGTATTGGCCCGACCCCGAAACCTTTGATCCATCTCGGTTCGAGACCGCCATGGACGATCCCTACGCCTACCAACCCTTCTCGGGCGGTCCCAGAAATTGCATTGGAATCCGACTGGCCCGAGCCGAAACCTTGTCGTTGTTTGCCCCACTTCTTCGTCGTTATGAAATCCATTGTGATTCGTCCAGGGAACCGAAGGATTCCTTTAGTCTCACGAGACGCCCTCGAAAGAAAGTCATGTTTCGATTGACACCCAGAGCGGACTAAGCTGGATTTTTTTTTTTTTTTTGGCGACACTCAACAGCTGGAGGATGCTTTGCTAGAAATCCCATCCATGGCTTCCATCAAGAAGCAGAAGGAGCATTCCCTCTTGAACAACCTTATCGATAGGAAAGCCCTGCGCTCCTTGCCATCGGATCGTTTTTCCTCAATACCGGTTTGCTTGCGTCTGCTGGGGAAGCATCCCAAAGGTCAGCTGCTGCGGGTGATTACGTACAGTACAGCAGTGAGCGACGTGTTTCCAAATCATCGAGCCTACGGCGGCAGTTATCTTTTGTGGCCCATCATCGATTCGCAAGAGTGGAAAAGAAATTGCCGTTCCGTTTTTAAATCTGTACCTACTGTAGAAAAAAAGTTGAAAACCTCGAATGTCAGCCTAGTTCTTCTTCTTATCACACAAAACATTATAGTTACGACCGGAGTAACTATAATTCACCCACAAAGCTGCAGCCAACGCTGGGTGGGTGCATTGCCGGTGATACATATTCGGGGCCGGCTGGAACAGTGCAGGACGGAATATCGAATCGATTAAGCTGGAGCGATACAAACGAAAGAACCACCTGTGAAACAAAGACTTTTTTCGACGTACACCTATCCGACTGTTTTTATAGTTAGCGGGTTTATTGTTAGGGTTAAAGTTTGGTACAATTGTACCATTATTTTTGTGCCTGCCCGCGGGCTCAGAACCCGTTGGGGGCCAACCACTCAGTGGCTTCCAGTTAATTTGACGTGCTTTTCTGCCATTGCGATAGCGAAGCAGCTAGCTAAAAGGCTAGCTAGCTAGTCTCTACAACCATCATCGCCGTATATAGCAAGTTCTCTCTCCCTTATAGACCGGAAGCATCCACAGGATCACCGGCAACAGTGAATGTAGAACAACACAAGGCCCTTCTCTGTTTTTCAAGACGGCTACGAAGCTCTGCACAAGAAGGACGGTCTCGACGACGAAACGAAGTGCCTTTCAACAACGTCGTGAGAAAGATTGAGTATTCGACAGTGCAGCGAGCAAGAGAAGAATCGCATACTATTCCATAGAGCAAGTCGACGAGAGGATTGCCAGTACAGTACGAAGGAAGAAGCACTGTGCTGACTGACTTGAAGAGTCGTATCAGCCGTGAGCGAGAGCAATATTATTGTATTGGGCAACACCGGTCCTTTGATTATTTTGTTGTAGAAGTAAGTAGCGCACTATCATGACGTCCACACAACCAAGAGGAAGCTTCTGGACCGCCATGGTGGTGACAGTGGCGACCGCGGCGGCGGTTGGATTGGTTTGGAAACAACAGCAACAAAAACGGCTTACTGAGAAGGATGATACGGATAAGAAGGACATCCGCAAAAACAAGGTGGCTCCAGAAGAAGAAGAAGAGAAGAAAGACGAAATGGAAACCCGAAAATTGCCGCCCATGACGGAAATTGCTGTGGGCGACAACCAATCTGCAGATAAATTACGAATTTTGTCCCCCGCCACAATCACCATTGTCCATGCCTCCGTGACGGGAAGTTGTGCCAAATTGGCCAACGAGCTCGAAGGAATATTGACGCGCGAATTCGGCCAACATTACAAACTACAAGTGGGAACGGTCGAAGAATTTGATTGGTGGGATGAATTTTTGAATGCGGACGAGGAAATTGGAACCACGAAAAAGAAAACGGCGGCTCCAACACTTCTTCCCAAACTCATTCTATTATTGCCGACTTATACCAATGGAACGTGGCCACCTTCTGCTTCAACCTTGCAAGACGTCTTTCAAGAATTACAGACGGATTGGAGAATTGAAAAGTTTCCCTTGAAAAAGAAATTGCACGTCGGAGTCTTTGGCATGGGATCTTCGGCCTACGGCGACAATAGCATGGGCAAGCCCGCCCGAGAGGCCCAAATGAAGTTTCATAAATTGGGTGCCAAGACCATTGTGAAACTTCAAATTGGGGATGATTCGGTCGGAACTCATGCCCGCGAGACCTTCCAGTATTGGTCTGGTCAACTCGTCCAACAAATCCATAAAGTCGATGGACCTACTCCTCAGTCTGCTGCTGCTGTTGGAAGAAAACAAAAGCAATCCAAACAACAAATCAAATCTTCAACTATTGCTTCTTCATCTTCTTGTGGAAACCACCAGAAGAAGAGTGGCGATGACGGGTGTTGTCAAGAAAATTCGTCATCTGTGAAGAACGACAGCGGCGACTGCTGCAAAACCAACACGGTCGTATCAGCAGAGAATGATGACGTGGACGATGACAACAATAATACGGAAGACTATGACAACTTTGGTGATTCCGATGATGACAACGACGACAGTGATGACGAGGAACCTGCCATTGCCGATGTCGAAGATATGGGGGATGCCGTCGCAGCGGCTCAAAATGAAGCCAATGGCGGCCAACCTCCGGAAATGGTTACTCCTTCGCAAGCCGCCGCCCTCAAAAAAGAAGGCTATAAATTGATTGGTACCCATTCCGCCGTCAAATTGTGTAGATGGACCAAACATCAATTGCGAGGACGAGGTGGATGTTATAAACATACCTTTTATGGAATTACCAGTTATCAGTGTATGGAAGCCACGCCCAGTTTGGCGTGTGCCAACAAATGTACGTCCTACGTGCTGTCTGGCGTATGCTTGCTCGTGTGTTTCATAACAACGTCGTGTCTGATATTTCTCTCTCTTTTATTTATTCACTCTTTTTTACTAGGTGTTTTCTGCTGGCGGCATCACAAGAATCCGGTGGGAAAGGAATGGAGATGGAAGACGGATGATCCCCATTATATTGTCGAAGAAGCTGTCAAGACCCATGTCAGTATGATTAAGGAAGCCAAAGGCATTCCGGGAGTCCAAATGGATCGCTGGAAAGAAGCACTGACGGTTCGTCATTGTGCCTTGTCCTTGGTGGGTGAACCCATTATGTATCCTCGCATTGATGAATTATTGAGCGATTTACACAGTCGGAAAATATCAACCTTTTTGGTCACCAATGGTCAGCATCCTGCGGCGATTGGAAGCTTGCGGCCCATTACACAGCTGTACGTGAGTGTGGATGCACCGACGGAAGATAGTCTCATCGCCATTGACCGGCCGTTGTTTCAGGACGCGTGGGATCGATTAAAGCAATCTCTGGTCTCCCTCAAGGACAAGGGACAACGTACCGTGGCTCGTCTCACAGTGGTCAAGGGCTGGAACTTTGACGAAATTGAAGGATATGCCAAATTGATTGCCCTCGGAAAAGTATCCTTGGTCGAGGTGAAAGGAGTCACCTTTTGTGGGAAATCCGATGCTTCCAATCTGAACATGTCCAACACGCCTTGGCATCACGAAGTAGTTCAATTGACCACCACTCTGAAAGATGAAATCGACAAGCTGCGAATGGCGGAGGGACCCAATAGTACGCTGCCGGAATATGGACTGGCCTGCGAACATAAACATTCCTGCAGTGTCTTGCTTGCCCGTGTGGATCAATTCGCTTACAATGACACGGTGACCGGTGTTCGAAAATGGAGAACTTGGATTGACTATGATAAGTTTCACGACTTGGCCATGCGCAATGCCGCCGATCCGTCGTTTGCGTTTTCGGTCCAGGATTACACGGCGGAGACTCCCGATTGGGCACTTTTGGGTTCGGAAGAAGAAGGATTTGACCCCACTGATACACGGCACCGCAAGAAAAGCAAGCTTCCCAAGTATGCCAAGTTTGATGCTTTGGGCATTCCCACGCATGACCATGAAAGCAATCCACTAAGTTTAGTAGAAAGGCGACGACTGTCCAAGCTCATGGAAGAGAAGAAAAACGAGATTGGATGTGGAACCACTGTCACGGAAATGAAAGATGGTGCCAAAGAAATCCAAGACGCCAGTCTTATGTTCCGGGGTTTGGTGATCATAAAAGAGTAGTTAGCCTGAGCCTAAGAAAAGCCTGAATTTGAGATTCCAGTTGGCTTGTTAGGAGCGGGGTAGTAGGTAGAGGGGGAGGTCATGGATGAAGTGTTTCGGATAGCATCTGCTGTAGCGTCTGGAGCTAGCTAGTTAGAACATTTAGCTCTATGGAAACTGCGCTACTCTTCTAGCTAGCTAGCAGCAATAACATTTTACTATTGTCTCAAATACTAGCTAGCTAGTATAGAGTAGTGATTTGGTTGTCGCTCTTTTCGCTCGGGACAGAAATAACAAGTCCCGTGGGATTAAAATCCGATCACCTTCAAAATTAATGGAACACGCTTGACGCTGTTCTTGACACCATGAGGAGATAGCGATGAACATCACATCAGAGAATTCTTGACACAAGCAACAGAATTAAACCGATAGCCTCAGTTACAGTGGTGTATCGATGATATTGGAGTTGATGGGTGAGAAATGGATTCTTGCCTTTTTTCCAGCACACAAATATCAACGTTTGCCAATCTTGCCAAAACATTGAACAAACAATGACGCGTCTTTTGGGCATTGCCCTTCTTCTTCTTTTGTCGTCAGAGGGAAGTCAATGCAACGCTCTCTCTTTGAAACCCAATAATGACAACAAGGTGAACAATCATCAGTCATCATTCTTGAGTCGACGACATGCCATGGCTGTCTTGATCGGGACAGTTACGACCGTCGTAACTCTAATTCAACCACCAACGGCAGCCGACGCTGCCTGCATTGCCGGTGATACGTCGGTCGATTGCATCGGGACTTACAGGGACCCAATCCCGCGCCAAAAATTGGATTCTCGTGGACGTCCCATTTCCGAGGATATTCACTTGAAACAATACACCCTCCACCCCAATCGAGATGATGTCTTTCTTTCGACCCCCAATAGCCTGGAGGAAGCCATAGGCATATTAACCGATCAACGATTGGCCATGGACAGTATGGAAGAGTTTGTGTCGTCGGGAGAATTGGAACAAGCGGGTGTTATTTTATTGGGTGCTTTGCCCAAATTGACCGTGGCGGGTCGATTTGTGGTGTTTGCCGTACCTGCGGCAACTCGTATTCAACCCTTTTTTCAAGCGGCGGAAGAACAAATGTCGCAACTCGAGCATACCGTTGCCATGGGAGTTCGGGGTAAAAAAGGAATATTGGCAGTGGCGCAACTTGCCATTCTAAAAGATTTGTCACAGGCCAAAGTGGCACTCGACGATTTCATCAAATTAGCAAAGATGGGACAAACCTTGAAGATCGCTTAACAACAACAAAGTGACCGTCTCGCAGACACCCTCGGTGCCCCAGGTAGAGTGTGAGCACCGACTAGCTAGCTCGTAGCAGTTTGTACTAGTTAAGTAATCTACAGTACTAGAGCCGTAACTATTAGATACCCAAAAATGGTACCTTTGAGTGACTTCATTTTTCTAGGTGAACAAGTGGGGATGGATTTCTCGGTCAGAAGGGTGCTTCTCTATTCAAATTGTCTGCTAAGGTGTACTTTTGCCATCTTCGGCGCCGTGGCTCAGTTTTGTCCAAACAAACTCCATCTTTCCGACTACATGCCTTCCCAATGCCGCAGGAAAGCAGCAATTGGGTGGGAGCCCTGGCCTTCTCCCTCGCCCTGGTTGGAGCCCTCGTAGCAAGAGGTGTCAATTCTTTCTCCTGAAAGCACTCCCCACAGTTTACTCTGCATTTCATGCAGCACATCGGAAGTTCCCTTTTTAAGAAAGTCAATCAGTGTCGTCTTTTCAAAATGTTTTAGATCAACATTCTCTTTGGCGTGACATCTTTCATTCCAGTACAAAAATTGTGGAATCAGGACAGAATCTAACACCACGGGATTGTGGTGAATCCAAGAGCTGCGACATCTCTTAATCAGCTTGTCTGGAATGGGAACCTGCAACACTGGAGTGAGGTGCTTACCTTCTTGCTCACCTTCTTGCTTGCGCATCATCTTCACCTTCTTTGTATTCAAAAATTGTTCGTTCCATGATGTAGGTGTAAAGCAATTGTTGACAATTGCTTTTGGCATGAACTTGGAAAAATGTGGACATGTCAAAACTCTGTCTCAGATGTGGGTGGCCCAGGTAGGTGGTGACTCCAACCACAGAAAAATGTGGGTTCATGGACACGCCCACTTCTTTGCGGTTGTGGTGCCACCAATTTTGAATTTCTAGGTGTAGATCTTTTGTTTCTTGGAGGTTGTGCAACTGAAACTCCACCAACATGATGGGAAACAATGAGTTCCATTTTGCATGATCTCATGGAACATTTTGATGGTCTGCAACCTCCAAAGAAAAAGACATCGGGGTTGATTCCAATTGAGTCAGCCATTCATCAGTAGCTGTCAATTTGAAGGTTTTTTCCATGATGACAAATGGACAGTCGACGGCCAGACAGCCTCGACATTTGAGCACTGTGGCAGCTCCAAACCCCCCTTGCCCAAGGGTTAGCTCCTCGGGTAGAAAACCAGTGATTGTTGGTGCCACATTGTGAACATGTCCTCTTGTGCTACTTGGTCTGTCAAGATGACTTTGAAATCTTGCCACTGCTCATAACAGCGACAGTCACTGACCATTCCCATCCTTCTGCCATGACTGCAGTTGCCATGAATCAAACATTTCAATTCTCCGTCCAGTCAATTCTGCATGATTGCAATTGTCTGGTCTGCAATGGGTTCTCAGAAAGTTTGAGCTGTTAGGGGAAAAGATTGTTGATTTGTTGTTTGCATTGTTGTCTCCAGGAAACAGGCTTCCCAGTTTAAAATCATGATTCACGTGACTGCAATGATCATGTGTCAACTTGCAAATTCATTGTTTTTCTTTTTGGTTAATTTGTTGTTATTTCTAGTTGTGGTTTCCAAAAAAAAAGGTTCTGCAAGCTGAAAAGTTTGTGTAAGGCATCGATTTTGGGGTCCTGACATTGATCTTGACCCAAAAGTTTCTGCAGTTTGGATTGTTGCAGCTTTGATTCTAATTTTGAGAACTTTTATTGGCCTTGCGCACAAGATTTTTGCTGAAAATCCACCTTTGTGACCTTGTCGTGCTGGTACAAAACATAATCCATCTTTCCATTCCTTGCATTGTCCTTGCCCTCTTCTTCCTCCTCTTCTTCCTCCTCTTGGGACTACACCCATGCCTCATCATCATCATCATCATGTCTCCTGTTGTGTCTGATCTGACAAGTTGGTGGCATGTTTTGGTCTGGTGAAACATCGTCTGAAAACCCGATCAACAGCAAAACCTTACATAAGGGCCCCGTTGCCCATGTTGTGCATGCGGCAACTAAGCAAAAACACGCGCACACAGTAACCAAAGAAAGCTTAATTGCCCCACAGCAGTGTCCAAGGCTCCACATTAAGGCCTATCAGTTGGGGTCCATTGGGGCACTGCTGTTCATGCACCCGAATGTTCAGTGCAAGTGGTAAAGACAGAGAGGGCAACTGTCATTGGTTTTGGGTGAAACACAACATTGCTGGTGTTGATGCATTTGCCTCTTTTTCACAACATTGAGCCCATTGTCACTGTGCAAAGAGGGCAAGACAACCTTACACACTCCCAGAGCCCATCATGAGCGAGGCTGTGTACAAATGTGAGCATTGTGGCCGTGATAACTTCAAGAGCAAACGCGGATTAAGCAAACACAAGCTAGAAAATAAGGGCTGTAAAGACCATCTTAAAGCCCGCTTTGGTTCTACCGCAGACACCAAGATAGCTGCTGCATATCTGCCTGTAGATACAGTACATAAGCCCCAACGATGCGCTGCTGGAAGCCAAAATGCCATGCATTATCCAGATATGGCCGATGGATTAGGG
>ENA-ORBV01005339-ORBV01005339.1-microbial-mat-metagenome-genome-assembly--contig:-NODE-5339-length-23729-cov-4.329528_pt1 | contig 23729 bp, 19 predicted proteins | sample MGYA00237777_ERZ505514 | MGnify/ENA primary metagenome ERZ505514 (study PRJEB26160, sample SAMN06269048) | microbial mat metagenome | isolation source: Oligotrophic lake microbial mat | place... | reverse complement strand
GCAGGCCTTCGTGGCCTACAAGCGCGTCGAGCGCGACGCGGTGCTCGACGCCTTCACCGACAGCGACACGCGACTGGGCGGCACCGACGCCAAGGGTTACTTGATCGGCGGCAGCTACGGGCTGGGCAAGAACACCGCGGCCTCGCTGCGCATTTTCAGCGGCGACTCGATCACTGGCGCACCGCTCTCGATCGATACCTTCCAGCTCGATGTCAACGTCAGGTTCTGAACCATGTTGATCCACGCCCTCCGCTACAGAGCCGCCGTCGTTGGGGCGCTGGCCCTGCTCACCGCCACGGCCGCGCTCTCGCAGGCCACACCCGACAACAGGCAAGTGCGCCGCCTGCAACTGCAGATGCAGGCGCTGCAGCAGCAGTTGCAGGAGGCGCAGACCGCCAAGGGCAAGGTCGAGGCCGACAAGGCCGTGGACAAGGCCGCAGCCGAGAAGAGCACGGCCGAGCAGGCCAAGCAAGCCGGCTCGCTCAAGGGCCAGTTGCGCAAGACGGGTGACGAACTCAAGGCCGCCGCGGCCGAGCGTGCGCGGCTCGCCGGCCAGGTGGCGGCGCTCGAGCGGCAGTTGGCCGAGCAGAAACGCGGCGGCGACGAGACGCTGGCGCAGAAGGCGCGCGAGCTGACGCAGTTCACCAAGCTGCGCGATGACCAGCAGGCGCAACTGCAGCGCGCCCATGACGAGCAGGTGGTGCAGGTGGGTGAATGCACTGCCAAGAACGGGCGCCTGATCCAGCTCAGCGCCGAGCTGCTCGACCGCTACCGCAACAAGAGCGTGGCCGACGTGGTCAAGCAGCGCGAGCCGCTGCTCGGCCTGGGCGACGTGAGCCTGTTCAATCAGGTGCAGGACTACCGCGACAGGGCCGACGCAGAGCGCTTTGTGCCTGCTGCCAAGCGGTGACAATCGGACACCATGATCCAGCGCTTCGTCGTCCTTACCCTGGCCTTTCTGCTCACGGCCTGCTCGAGCATCCGGTTGCCGGACCTGATGACACTGCCGTCGTTCCTGCGCAGCAGCGACCCGCCAGCGCCGGTGCGCATCGGCGGCCCGCCGCTGCAATGGGGCGACCGGCTCGGCAGCGTGCCCGTCTCCGACCCGGCCTACGTGATCGGCCCCGAGGACGCGCTCGACATCTCGGTATGGCGCGACGACACGCTCAAGGCCGCGGTGCTGGTGCGCCCGGACGGCGGCATCTCTTTCCCGCTCATCGGCGAGGTGCAGGTGGCCGGCAAGAGCGTGACCGAGGTGCGCGAGGAACTGGTCAAGCGGCTCGAGAAGTTCGTGCCCGAGCCAGTGGTCTCGGTGTCGGTGGTGCGCATCGCGAGCTACCGTTTCTACATCATCGGCCGCGTCAACAAGCCGGGCGAGTTTCCGGTCGGCCGCAACGTCGATGTGCTGCAGGCGCTCAGCATGGCCGGTGGACTGACACCCTTTGCGTCGGAGGACGACATCCGCATCATCCGCAAGATCGACGGCAAATCGGTCTCGATCCCGTTCCAGTACTCGCGTGTTCGGAAGGGCGGCGACCTGTCGCAGAACATCACGCTGAAAAGCGGAGACGTGCTGCTGGTGCCGTGAACCGTGCCTTCAGGGCTGCGGCGCGGCGCTGGCGTTGTGGCCATGCCCTGTTGTCGGCGCTGGCCGCGATCTTTCCTGCGGCTGCGAAGGCCGATCTGTGGTCGCTCACGAGCAGCGTGCAGGCCAACCTCGAAACCAATGACAACGTCAACCTCGTTCCGCAATCACCCGGCACCGTGAACACCCTGTCGCTCTCCACCGATCTCAACGCCTCGCGCCGCGTGGAAAACGCGGCGACCGCGCTGACGATGAACCTCGCCTCGCTGCGCCAGCAGGGGCCGGGCTCGGGCGACCGCCTGGACGGGCGATTGGGCCTGACGCAGTCGATCACCTTCCCGCGCGGCAGCCTGAATGCGGCGGCGACGCTGGCGCAGGACTTCAACAGCGATCTGCTGACCGCGGACGTAACGGTGGGACGCGGCCAGCGCCGCACGGCCAGCCTCTCGGGCGGTGGCTCGTACGCGCTAACGGAGCGCTTGAGCGCGAGCGCGCAACTCTCCGCGGGGCGTGCCGGCTACGGGAGCGAGGTCACCCGTGCGAGCGACTTCCGCACCACGGGCGCGTCGGGGAGCCTGAACTATCTGGTGAGCGAAGTCGACACGCTGGCGCTCCAGGCCGGTCACTCGGGCTATCACACGCTCACTGACAGCAACCGCTACCGCACCGACAGCCTCAGTGTCGGGCTGTCGCGTGCCTGGTCCGAGCGCACCACGATCTCGCTCGACCTCGGCGCCTACCGCACCGAGCGCTCGCGCGAGGCCTCGCGGCTGGCCTGCCCACTGCCAATCTCGTTCTGCCGCGGCGGCCTGGTGCCTTTACAGGTCGTCCGCGAGCGTCTGGGCAGCACGCAGACGGGGCTCGACTACAACGCCTCGCTGCGCACGCAGTTCGACGAGACCACCGCGCTCGCGCTCGGCCTCGGGCGCCAGAAGACCACGCTCTCGCTGTCGAGGCAGTTCAGCGAACGCAACAGCGCGTCCGTCGGCTACACGCGCCAGCAGCAAGTGCCGAGCGGCAGCGGCGACGAGGTGCGCGGCCGCAGCTTCACGGCGAGCGCGAGCTTCGGTGTCGCGCCGGACTCAAACGTCTCGCTGAACTACACGCAGTCGCGCTCGTCGCAGCTCAGCCAGGGCAGCGACAGCGGGCCGCAACAGTCATCCTTTGCCGCCTCGATCAACAAGGAGTTCACGCGCGACCTGAGCTTGCAGGCGGGATTCCGCCGCGCACTGGCCGAGAATCTGGGCAGCGGTACGCGTGCCCATGCCAACAGCGTGAACATCGCGCTCGTCGTTACCTGGGCCCGTTTCGAGGCCTCGCGCTGACTTTCCAACAAAGCGCCCCACACGCCATGTCCACCGCCGCCCAAACTGCCTACGCCGGAGATCTCGATGTCGAGGGCGGGCGCTCGCTTGGCGACTATCTCGGCATCCTGCGCCGCCGCGTACGCGTCATGGGCATCGTGTTCACGGCCTTGCTCGCGATCGCGATGGTGGTGGCTTTCGCCCTGCCGGCCGTGTACCGCTCGACCGCAACCATCCTGATCAAGGAGCAGGAGATCCCGCAGGAGTTCGTGCGCTCGACGGTGACGAGTTTTGCCGACGAGCGCATCCAGGTCATCAGCCAACAGATCATGACGCGCTCGACCCTGCTCGAGCTGGTGGACCGCTACGGCCTGTATGGCAAGGCACGCCAACGCGAGACGAGCGAAGAAATCCTGGACCGCATGCGGCGCGACATCAAGCTTTCGCCGATCAGTGCCGAAGTGACTGACCGACGCACCGGCTCGCCCGTCAAGGCCACGATCGCGTTCAGCTTGTCCTACGAGAGCGAGGTGGCGGCGAGCGCGCAGAAGATCGTCAACGATCTGGTGACGCTGTACCTGAACGAGAACGTCAAGAACCGCCAGCGCAAGGCCGCCGAGACCACCTCGTTCCTCGACGAAGAGCTGGCGCGCGTGACCGAGCGCATTTCCGTGCTCGAGAAGAACCTGGCTGATTTCCGGCAGCGCAATCAAGGACGGACGCCCGACCTCAGCACCTCGAACCAGTTCGCCAGCGAGCGCAACGCGGGCGAGATCCAGCGCCTCGAGCGCGACATCGCGTTGGTCGAAGAGCGCAAGCTGTCGCTGCAATCGCAATTCGCCGACACCAAGCCCTACGCGCCGGTGATCAGTGGCGGCACCATCCTCGAGCCCGAGGAGCGGCTCAAGGTATTGCAGCTCCAGCTCACCACGCTGACGGGCACGCTGAGCGAAGACCATCCGGACGTCAAGCGCACGCGGCGCGAGATCGCACTGCTGAAGGTCGAGACCGGCCTGCAGGGCGATGCCACCGACCGCGAGGCCAAGCTGCTGGAGCTCAACGCCCAGCTCACGCTGCTGCGCAAGAAATACTCCGACGACCACCCGGATGTCGCCAATCTCAAGCGCGCCGTGACCGCGATCGAGCAGGCGATCCGCTCTGGCCAGAGTGCCGACGGCAAGGCCGAGAGCGTGCGTCCGGCCAGAAAGTTCGACAACCCGGCCTACATCAACCTCAAGGTGCAGATCGAGTCGGTGAACGCGCAGCTGCAATCGATGCGCGGCGAGCGCGAGGAAATGCGCATGCGCCAGCGCCTGCTCGATTCACGTGTCAGCGTGGGTTCGGATGTCGAGCGCGAGTACCTCGAACTGGTGCGCGACATGGACAGCTCGCGCAACCGTTTCCGTGAGCTGCGAGACAAGCAGTCGCAGGCGCAACTGGCCGAGCAGCTCGAGCGCGACCGCAAGGCCGAGCGCTTCACGCTGATCGAGCCGCCCGTGTTCCCGGAAAAGCCCTACAAACCCAACCGCTCGCTGATCCTGCTGATGGGGTTGATGCTGGCGTTGGCCGGCGGCGTCGGCGCGGCGGCGCTGCGAGAAGCCCTGGACCAGACGGTGCACAGCGCGCGCGACGTGGTGCGCGCCTTGCAGGTGCCGGTCCTGGCGGTGCTGCCCAGGCTGCCGCAGCCGGTGCTGGTGGCGCGACACCGCAAGTTCCTGGTCCTGGCGGCGCTTGGCAGTGCGGTGACGATCGCGTGCATTGTGGCCGCCTTGCACGCCTTCTATATGCCGATCGACGTGGCCTGGTATGGCATCCTGCGCCGGCTCGGGCTCTGAACGCCCGGCCCTGGACGATCCAAAGATGCGCCTCGACGAACCCCTGCAGCCGATGATCGGAGCGCTGGCCGGCGCGGACACGCCGCGGCCGCTGCAGATCGAGTACTCGACGACGCAGGTCGTACCCGGTGCGCTGTCGCAATTGCAGCGGCATCTGGGCGTCGTCAAGCCCGACCGCTCGGCGCTCGCCGAATCCTTCAAGATGCTGCGCAACCAGGTGCTGCAGCGCATGCGCGCCGAGGGCTTCAAGCTGCTGGCGGTGACCAGCCCGCGCCGCATCGAAGGCAAGTCGCTGACGGCGGTGAACCTGGCGATGACGATGGCGGCAGACTACGACTCGGCCGTGCTGCTGGTGGATGCCGATTTGGCCCATCACGGCTTGCAGACGATGTTCGGCCTCGAAGGCGCGCGCGGCCTTGCCGACTACCTCGAAGCCGATGCGCCGATCCACGAGCTGTTGGTCAACCCGGGGCTGCCGCGCTTTGTCTTCCTGCCCGCCGGACAGCGCGCGATCCTCAATTCGTCCGAGTTGCTCGCGACCAAGCGTGCGCAGCAGTTGCTGCTCGAGATGAAGCAGCGCTACCAGGACCGCTACATCGTGGTCGATTTGCCGCCGCTGCTCGACACCGCCGACACGCTGGCCTTCCTGCCGATGGTCGATACGACATTGCTGGTGGTCGAGGAGCACACCACCTCGCTGCAGGACATGGACGCCACCAACGAGTTGCTCGCGCCCTTCAACCTGATCGGCTCGGTGATCAGCCAGCGCCGCGAGCCCGAGCCGCGTGCGGCGCGGCCCGGTACGCCGTGGTGGCGCCGGCTGCTGCGCAGGACCTAGGGGATCCCATCGACCGCCACCGCAGGGCGCCGAGGGGTCGCGCTTTCTTGCTGGCGGCAGCACTTGCGATGGCGATTGCCACGCCGGCACGTGGCGAAACGCTGCCCCAGGTTCTTCTGCCCGAGATCGGCCTGCGCACACGGGACATTGCCCTCGTCGTCAACGACGCCGATCCGGACAGTGTCGAGATCGCCCGCCACTACGCGCAGCAACGCAAGCTGGCGCCCGAGAGCGTGTTCCATGTCAGCTTTCCACCCGGCCAGACAACGATGGCCCAGGCGGACTTCGAACGCCTGCACGAAGTGCTGCGGGCCAAGCTGCCGGCCTCGGTGCAGGCCTTTGCACTGGCCTGGACCAAGCCCTACCGCGTCGAGTGCATGTCGATCACCAGTGCCTTCGCCTTTGGCTTCGACCGCGCATATTGCGCCGACGGTTGCCGGCCGACCCGGCCATCGCCGTACTTCGACAGCGCCAGCAACCTGCCCTTCACCGAGCATGGCCTACGCCCGGCAATGATGCTTGCCGGTCGCAGCGTCGACGAGGCCAAGGCCGTGATCGATCGCGGGCTGCGCTCCGACGGGCGCTGGCCCGAGGGCACCGCCTACCTGCTCAGCACCGGCGACCGCAAGCGCAATGTTCGCGCTGCCAGCTACGACTTCGTGCGCGCCCGATTGCGCGGCGCCTATCCGATCAAGCGCCTGGACAGCAACGCGCTGCAGGGCGCGCCAGACGTGGCGTTCTATTTCACCGGGGTGGGTCATGTGGCCGACATTGCGACCAACCGCTTCGTCGATGGGGCGATCGCCGACCACCTCACCTCGGCCGGGGGCATGCTGACCGACAGCTACCAGACGAGCGTGCTCGAATGGCTCGCGGCCGGGGCCACCGGCAGCTACGGCAACACTGTCGAACCCTGCAACTTTCTCGACAAGTTTCCGGCGATTGCGGTCGTGATGGGTCGTTACCTCGGCGGCGAGACCCTGATCGAGTCCTACTGGAAGAGCGTGCGGATGCCGGGGCAGGGCGTCTTTGTTGGCGACCCGCTAGCACGGCCTTTCGGCGGCGTGCGGATAGAGCGTGCCGGTGCCAACCTGGTGCTGCGCACACGCGCGCTTCGGCCGGGAGGCTACGCGCTGCAGCGAGCGCCGGGTCTGGCCGGGCCGTTTCGAAGCATCGGCACGTTCACGGTGGCCGGCTACGGTGTGAGCCAGGTCCAACTGCCTGCGACGAGCGCTGAGGTGTTTCGATTGCTCCCTCTCGCCGCCAAGGCCATCCGCTGAGCGCCGGGCGAGCACGCCGGTCCAGGCGGACTGGTCCGTTTGGGCCCCCCTGGCGCCACCAGGGTCTGTCAGGGTTGTCATGAGGCGAGGCCATCATGCGTCGACGAACGGTCGCACGGGCCGCGTTGCTCCATATTTGACCCGCGATCGCCATGACCACGTACGACGAGTTTGCTTTCATCGCCCAGCAACTGGATTGGCTAGAGGCCCACCTTCGCGCGCAGCCCCCGGTGGAGGAGGCGGCACGAATGGAAGGTGCCATCAACGCGTTGGCCTGTGCGCGCTCGGTGATCGTCGAACTGGCGGTCCTGGGCCGGCCGGCCGACGCGCCGCCCGCCTTGGCCGCCGCTGCTTGACGGGGCCATTCTGACCATGGCCGCTACTGAACACACGGGCGACCTGTCATCTGCGGTTAGTTACAACTTGTATAGGTTGAGCGCAACTCAAGGTTCGTTGAGGGTCGCGACTGGTTCGATAACGGAGTAGCGATGAACAAATCAGTTCTGGGAGCGGCACTTGCCGCCGGGATATTGGTGTCTGGCGCAGCCGATGCTGCGCTGGTGACCTATGGATTCGCCTGCATCGGCGCCACAGGCAACACCACCACCTGTGTCGCCGGGCAAACTCAATTGCGGCTGGATGTGACTGACACCGACTCGAACGGCACCCTGACCGGACAAGCCCTGTTCATTTTCAGAAACATAGGCAATCAGGCTTCGTCAATTACGGACGTGTATTTCGATGACGGCACTCTGCTCAGCATCGCGCAGGTCGTCAACAGCACTGGTGTCAATTTTTCGCAATTCGCGACGCCGCGCAACCTACCCGGCGGCAACAATTTGAATCCATCCTTCAACACAACGGCCGGCTTTTCTGCAGACTCCGTTTCACCGGTTTCTATCAATGGTGTCAACCCTGGCGAGCAGGTCTCGATTCTGTTCAACCTGTTGAGCGGACAGACCTTTTCAAACGTGCTCGACGCTCTCAACGGCACGCTTACCCATTCCGGCGGCGAACCAGCATTGCGGGTGGGCGTGCATGTGCAGGCTTTTGCCGACGGCACCAGCGCGTCGTTCGTCAACTCCACGGTACCGCTCGCGGCAGTTCCCCTGCCTGCAGCAGCTTGGTTGATGCTGTCCGGTTTGGGCGCCCTCAGCCTCATCAAGCGCCGCCGCAAGGCCTGACGATTCAACTATCCGACGCCAGCGGCCTTGGAACAATCGCCGGGCCGTTCTGTTTTTGCGAGCGAATCGGACTGAGGCGGGGCTTCAGTAAGCCCTGCGGTCTAAGAAGACGATCGCCGCCGTGCGCAGCAGGATGCGCAGGTCGAGCCCGATCGACCAGTTGCGCAGGTACTCCAGGTCGAGCTCGACGCGGCCGCGCATCTTGTCCACGGTGTCGGTCTCGCCGCGGTAACCGTTGACCTGGGCCAGGCCGGTGATGCCGGGGCGCACCTTATGGCGCAGCATGTAGGCCTTGATGAGCTGGGCGTACTGTTCGTTGTGCGCCACCGCATGCGGGCGCGGGCCGACCAGGCTCATCTCCCCTTGCAGCACATTGAAGAGCTGCGGCAGCTCGTCCATCGAGGTGCGGCGCATCAGTGCGCCGAAGCGGGTGATGCGCGGGTCGTTGCGGCGCGCCTGGTGCACCACCGAGCCGTCGTCGGTGGTGGTCATGGAGCGGAACTTGTACACCACGATCTCTTCGCCGTGCAGGCCGTTGCGGCGCTGGCGGAAGATCACCGGGCCGGGCGAGCTGCACTTGACGCCAAGGGCCAGCGCGGCCATCAGCGGCGCAGTCAGGAGGATCAACAGTGAGGAAAGGAGCACGTCGCTGCTGCGCTTGACGAGCTCGTCGAGACCGGTGAAGGGCGTTTCGCAGATGGCGACCATCACCACGCCATTGACGTCCTGGAGCCGGCCCTGGACCACGCTGACCCCGAACAGGTCGGGTACGAGCACCAGCGACGCCGTGGTGGATTGCAGGCCATCGAGCAGCGCCACGATGCGAGGCTGTGACCCCAGCGGCAAGGTGATGTACACGGTGTCGATGCCGTGCTCGCGCACGTAAGCGGCCACGTCGGCCAGCCCGCCGAGGCGGTGTTGCGCGGCGCCGGCATCGAGCCGGGCTTGGCTGCGGTCGTCGAAGAAGCCGACCACGCGGGTCGGCTCGTCGATCTGGCGTTGCAGTGCCAGCGCCGCTCCCGCCGCAACCGGCCCTGCGCCGACGATGACCGCGCTGCGCACGGCGGCACGCTGGTGCGCGCGCCACCGCAACACGGCGTGCCCCGTTACCGCGACCAACCACTGCGCCAGCGGCGCGGTGGCAGCCCAGACCCACAGCACCCGGGGGTCGAACAGGCCGAGCGTGCCGGTGACGTAGCCGCAGAGCAGCAGCACCGCCACCACGAACAGCCACGACTGCAGCACGCCGAGTGCGGCCTCGCGCGGCGAGTCCCTGAAGCGATTGGTGCCGGGAATCGTGAGCACCAAAACCAGCAGGCTGAGCGCGATCGCCGGCCCACCGGCGGTTTGCTCGCACAGCGCGTGCGCGAGCTGCAGCGTGCCGATGTAGGCCATCGGCTCGAGCACGGTGGCGACGAAGCCCGCCACCGTCGGCGGCGCCGCACGAAAACGCCGCTCGGTGCCGAAGGCGCCGAAGCGCGGTGTCTGCGCGTGCTCGATGCCGGGCAGCGGCAACACGACGCCCGCCTTCAGCGCAGCGACATGCGCTGGACGCGCGCCAGGGCCTGCGTGCAGGCCCGCATCGATGCGCGGCGTGTTCACGCGTCCGTCGGCCTCATCTCACGCTCAGCGCAGCGCGACGATCTGGCGCGCCTCGTCGAGGTTGGGCAGCTTGGCTTTGCTGGCCAGGGCCTTGTTCAGCAACTCCTGGGAGCGCGCGAGGTTGCCCTTCTTGTGCTGCACCAGGCCCATGCGCAACTGCAACAGCGGCGCGTCGGGCGAGATCTTGAGTGCGCGGTCGAGTGTCACCGCCGCCTCGTCGAAGCGGCCGAGCTTGTACTGCGTCCAGCCCAGGCTCTCGAGGTAGCTCGGGTTGTTCGAGTCCTTGAAGCGCTGCAGCAGCGCCAGAGCACGTTCCTGGCTCTCCTTGTCGGTGCGCGACTCGACCAGCAGGTAGCCGAGGTTGTTGGCATAAGCGTCGTCATCGTTCGAGCGCTTGAGCAGCGATTCGTAGAGCGCCACCGCGTCGGCCTGGCGGCCGGCGCGGGCCAGCCACTCGGCGCGCACCGAAGGCAGCGAGAGGTCGTTCGGCACCGCCTTTTCGCCCTGCTCGAGCGTGGCCAGCACGGCATCGACATTGCCGCGCTGGGCCTTGACGCGCGCCAGGCTCATGTAGCCGGTGGCGGCGTCGGGCGCCAGGGCGATGAACTGCTGGTAGGCCTGCTCGGCCATGTCAAGGTTGCCCTGGGCCAGGGCCAGCTCGCCGCGCAACTGTTGCGCGATCAGGCTCTTCGGGTCACGAGCGGCCAGCGCCTCGATGCGGGTGCCGGCCTCGTCGAAGCGGCGCTGGGAGATCAGCCAGCCGGCGGTGGCGAGGATCGGCGCCGGCGCTTGCGGCGCGATGCGCAGGGCGTTGTCGTACTCCTTGAGCGCCGCGTCGTTCTTCTTCTGCTCGACGTACAGCTGGGCCAGCTTGAGGGAGCCTACCGCATCGTCGGGGATCTGCGTCTTGAGCGCGGCGTACACCTTCTCGGCACCCGCGCTGTCCTTCTGCGCCAGGGCCAGGCGGGCCTTCATGTCGTAGGCGCGCAGCTCGCGCGGGTTGGCCTTGAGCACGGCATCGACTTGCGCGCCCGCAGCCTTGAAGTCCTTGGCGTCGGCCAAGTCGGCGGCGAGCAACAGGCGCAGATCGCTGTTCGCGGGGCTGAACTTCACGGCCTCGGCGATCACCTCGCGTGCAAGTTGCGGCTCGTCGGCGCGGCGGTGTGCCTGCGCCAGCAGGCCGGCGACCTCGGGCGAACCCGGCTGGTCCTTGGCGGCGGCGCGCAGATCGATCACCGCATTGCGTGCGTCGCCGTCGGCCAGCAGCATGCGGCCTCGCAGCACCAGGGCCGCGCCGTCGCGCGGACTGGCGGCCAGCACCTCATCGACCAGCGTGCGCGCGGCCTTGGTGTTGCCGCGCGAGAGCAGGTCGGCCGCCATTTGGCCGCGCGCCACCAGGCCAGGCCCATCCTTGTTCGTGTCGATCAATTCCTGCAACACGCGCCGTGCGTCGGCGGGGCGGTCGCTGGCACGGTAAAGGTTGACGAGGCCGAAGCGCAGCGCGGTGTCTTTCGGCTTGTCGGCGATCGCGGCCACGAAGGCCTTCTCGGCCACGTCCTTGCTGCGGCGGCTGCCCAGGAAATCGAGCAGCACCAGGGTGCGCTGGCTATCGTCGGGCTGGGCCTTGATGGACGCGCGCAGCACCTTCTCGGCGGCGTCGAGGTCGTTGCGCTGCAGGTGGTAGCCCGTCCACGCGTTCCAGAGGGCCGTGCTCTTGGGCGCTTCGTCGGTGGCGCGTTTGTAGAGCGACACCGCCTTGTCCTGCATGCCGGGCGCCGAGGCGGCGCCGGCAATCTGCGCCGCCACACTCAGCAAGCCCAGGTGCTTGGGCGTGGACTGCAGCGAGCGCTCGATGGTCTGCAGCGCCTCAGTGGCATTGTTCTGGCTGGCATAAAGCCCGGCCAGCAGCATGCTGGCATCGACCGAGGCGCCCTTGGTTTCCTCGACCAACGCCTTGGCCTGTGTCATCGCGCCGGCCACATCGCCGCTGCGCGCGGCGAGCGCGGCCTTGATCGTGCGGCCGCCGACATGCTGCGGGTTGGCGGCGAGGATCTCGCCCACGGTGGTCAACGACTTTTCCGGCTCATTGGCCAGCAGGTAGATGCGTGCCACGCCCACCTTGGCCTCGAGGTGCGCCGGGTCGAGTTCGACCGCCTTGTTGTAGCTCGCGAACGCGCGCTGAATCTCCTGCTTGCCTTCGGCGATCTGGCCGGAGACGAAGTAGGCCTGCGCATTCTTCGGGTCGATCTGCAGCACGTTGCGCACTTCGACATTGGCCTTGTCCCAGTCGGCCAGACGCACGTACTCGGCGCTCTTGGTGAGGCCCGATTGCAGCCGGTCGGCCTTGCTCGAGCAGGCGCCCAGCAGCGCAAGGGCGCTGCAGCAGAGAAGGATGCGGAATGGGAGGCGCTGTGTCATGGTGGTTCGATCTGCAAGAAGAGAGGGGTACTGCGACAACGCGTGCCTATTCAGGCATGTGGTCCCGCAGCAGCGGTTGGACCGTGGCGAGGAAGTCCGTCAGGCGGCGGTCGGCCTGGGCGATGTCCTCACCGGGCGCGACCGGCGTCACCAGACGCACCAGGCCGCCGTCGCTGCGGCCGGTGTGCAGTGCGTCGTAGAGGATGTACCACTTGACCGCGAGCTCGTCGGTGAGCGTGCGGCCGCGCTGGCTGAACCAGTAATAGACGAGCTGGCGATGCTCGCCTTTCTGGATGATGGCGCGGTTGACATTGAAGCCGGCGCTGCTGCGGCCCAGATCGACCGGCCGCTCGGCAAGTTCGGTGATGGCCCAGCCGCCGCCCGGGATGCAGGTGCGCGGCGAGTGGGTCGATTGGCCGCCGCTCTGGCTGTCGTACCAGGCGCTGTAGAGGTTGACCCAGGGCGTGCCGGGGCGCGCATAGTTGGCGATCAGGTAGTCGTCCACCGCCAAGGTGGCGACGATGTCGCGCTCGAGCCGGTCCGGCCGGCCCTCCCAGGCGCCCGGCAGGGTCATCGGGAACTGCGAGAACGCCACGCGCTTGGGGCGCACCGGTTCGTGATCCGGCAGCCAGTGCAGCCACACGGCCACGGCGCCGATGGCGATGCAGCTGGCCAGCGCGGGAATCGACAGCCGGCGGTACTGGAACGCGACACCCTTCGGGAACGGGTCCGGGTACTCAAGGCCGAACACGTCGCGCAAAGGCTCCTTGCGCTTACCGAGGCGGGCCAGCAGGCTCATCTCGGCGATCAGCACCACGATGCAGACCATGAAGATGAAGAAGCCCTCGAAGTCGTGCAGCAGGCCTTCGGCCATGCCGCTGCCGTAGTACTCGACGCTGACGCCGACCACCGCGATGCGCAGGCTGTTCATGAAGATCGTCACCGGCACCGTGGAGGCGACGATCAGCGCGCGCTGCCAGAGCGGGCCCTTGAAAAAATAGGCGGCAAGCAGGCCCAGCACCATGAGCGGGAACAGGTAGCGCAGGCCGCTGCAGGCGTCGACCACCTGCAGCTTGTAGCTGCCCAGATCGATGACATTGCCTTCGAGGAAAACGCTGACGCCAAACTGGCGAATCAACCAGACACCGATTTCCGACGACACCAGCTGGAGCTTCTGCGAGATCTCGGTCAGCATGAACTGCGGCAGCGGGACCATGAAAAGCAGGAACGCAAGCGGTACCGCGATCACGCGCGTACCGGCCCAGCCGATGGCGCAGACCGAGAGGCCGAACAGCGCGATGACAAAGCCGTACTGGCTGATGAAGCGGATGGCGCTCACGTCGCCCACCGTACCCAGCGCCAGCGCAAACACGATCAGCCACAGGCCGGACCAGGAACCACGCAGCTCGAGTTGGCGCAGCTGGTCGCTGCGCTGCCAGATCAGGAAGAGCGTGATGACCGGGATGAAGTAGCCATAGCTGAACTCGGGCACGTGGTCCCAGGTGGCGACCATGAAGCGCAGGGCATTGACGAAGGCTGCTGTCAAGCCGGCTAACGCCAGCGCCAGCACAACCCATTGCGCAGGCATCATCTTCCAGAAAGACGATTGCGGATTCGATGCCGATGCGATGCTCATGCTGAGGGCGTGTGGGGAGGTCACATGCCAAAGTGCATGCAGGGGGAGAGGCTAGCTGCCCTTTGTGACATCGACATGGCTGACCGACGCGCAAGCAGGGGTAACTGTCAAGCCACCGACACAATCGGCAGATAGCCTACGTGTAAGCCTTCCTGTCCCCTGAATGACAACGCTGTACCCCGCCGCTGGTAGCTACACCATGCCGAGCCTGCCGCTCGGCAACCGTATGGCGCGTGCCGTCTGGGGCGTGGCCTACCAACTGCTCGTGCGTCCGACGCCGCGGCCGTTTCACGCCTGGCGTGCGGCGGTGTTGCGCCTGTTCGGCGCGAGGCTCGGGCCCGATTGCCACGTGTATGCCGGCGCCCGCATCTGGGCGCCGTGGAACCTGGTTTGCGAGGACACGGTGGGCATCGCTGACGGCGCGGTGATCTACAACCCGCGCCCGATTCACCTCGGTTCGCATAGCGTGATTTCGCAGGACGCATTCCTGTGCGGCGCCACGCATGACTTCGAGGACCCGGCGTTTCCGATGGTGAGCCTGCCGATCACGGTGGGCCGCCATGCCTGGGTCTGCGCCCGCGCCGTCGTGGGACCCGGCGTGACGGTGGGAGACGGCGCCGTGCTCGGCCTGGCCAGCGTGACGATGCGCGACCTCGAGGCCTGGACGGTCTATGCCGGTGCGCCGGCGCGGCCCCTGCGCAAGCGGGTGATGCGATGAGCCCCGACCGCCCGATGACTGAATTGCTGCGTCGTCAACCGGCGATCGACTTCGACGCGCTCGACAGCGGGCCGCGCAGCATCCACGCCCATGTGATGCGCCCGATCGTGCGCCAGCTCAACCAGGCCGAGGCGCACACCGTGCTCGACCTGGGCTGTGGCAACGGCTGGTTCACCCATGCGCTGGAGCGCTGCGGCTTCGAGGCGGTGGGGGTGGACCTCGACAACGACAAGCTCGCGGCGGCCAGACTGCTCTACCCGCAGATGCGCTTCGAGAGCGTGGACGCGACGCGGTCGAGCGACTCGCGGTTCACGAATCGCTTCGATGCAGTGGTGGCGATCGACGTCATCGACCACGTGGCGGCGCCGCGCAAGCTGATCGAGTCGGCGCTCGATGCCTTGAAGCCTGGCGGCCTGCTGGTGGTGACCGCGCCGTACTACGGCTATGTCAAGAACGTGGCGCTGGCGCTCACGGGGCGCTTCGATTCGAGGTGGGACCCGTTGATGGACAACGGGCGCATCAAGTTCTTCTCGCGGGCGACGCTCACGGCCTTGCTGGCAGAGCACGCGCTCTCGAACCTGCACTTCGAGACGGTAGGGCGGGTGCCGATGCTGGCGCGGGCGATGGTGTTGTCGGGGACGCATCTGGGCTGATTGGCTAGCGCAGCTCGATGACGCCGCCGGCCGCACCGCGGCCGCTCAACTCGCCGATACGGTCCCAGCCATCGATGCGCCAGCGGTGAACGCCGCCGTGGGCGGACTCGTCGTTGTGATAGAGGTAGAGCTTGTCGCCGCTGCGGACCAAGGTGGGGCTGAACGCATTGCCACTCAGGCCAGCCTCGGCGTCCATCGTCGCGCGCGTCGAAGGTGTGCCGAACTGCGACACGAAGAGTCCGTTGTCAAGAAAGTGCATGAACTGATTGGCTTGGCCGACCCGCCCGTTTTGCATGTCCTTGTAGAACTCGCCGTGGTAGCCGTAGAGGACGTGGCGGCCGTGGGCCCAGACCGTGTTGCCGCCGTAGTTCAGCGCGCCGTCGATGGCGCGGGTCTGGAAGCTGCCTTTGCCATCCAGCGGGCCCGTGGGGCTGGCCCGCCACAGCCAGTCGGCGTCGCCTTGCCGAGCCGCACCGAGATGGAAGCCCTCGTTGCCGGTGACCGAGCCGTCGAAGAAGACCACGTGACCCGAACCCGTGACGGGGAAGCGTGGCGGCATGCCGCTGAAGGCGCCTCGGTAGTGGGGTGAACCTGGTTCGATGGGCACTGCGGCCAGCTTGACCGGCTCGCGCGCCCACACCGGATCTCCGTTCGCATCGAACCCCGTCAACGGCAATCGAAGCACGATCTGGGTCTTGGGCCCTGTGAGTGCGTAGCCGAGGTCGCCGTTCTCATACAGCACCTTCGCCGTGGCCTGGGGCATGGGTGCGGCCAGGGTGCGCACGACACGCAAGGGCCCCGTTGCCGGCAAGTGCACGATCACCTGGCGACCCTGAGCTTCGAGCAGCGCAAAAGTTCGGCCGTTGGCAAGTGTTTCGACCGAGGTGAAGCCGCCGAAGCCGGAGTTCTTGCTGCGATCGTCCTGGAGCGAGTCGGGCAGCCCTGCAAGCCAATTGCGCACCAGACGCCATGATCGATCGCCTGGCTGCAACGGCGCCGCGCTGTCGACCTCGAATTCGAGGAAGTTCGAGAACACACGCCGAGGATTGCCGTGGTCGACGGTCGCCTTGTAGGAGTGCGGCAGGTAGGCGATCTGATCACTGTTCAGCCAGCGCCCGTTCTTGTCGCGCGCGAAGTGCAGCGTGCGGTTGTTGCATGTATCGACGACCCACAGTGTTCCATCGGCGGTGACCGCGACGGCCGTCTGATCGCCCTGAGATGCAGCAGAGAAGCACAGCTTCTCGGCGGTCACGGCGGGGTCAACGCGGTAGCCGCCCGCGACACCGAGCGTTTCGACGGGCCGGCCCATGCGGTCGAAGCGCTTGAGTTGCTGGCTTGTGCCGCCGTCCGCGATCCACACCACGTCCCGATCCTCGGGATGGACGACGATCGCAAGGGGCGCCGACAAGCCCTCGACCGTTGCAGCCAGCCTGGGCGCGAGCGGACCCGGTACGGACTTCATGTCCGTGTAGCGCCGGGCGCTCCCGCGCCCAAGAACCCACAAGTCCCCATCGGGCGCGAAGGCCAACCGATTGCGGCCGGCGTCATCGAGTGGCGCGCGCAACTCGCCAAGGCGGCGGCCGGTGGCCTTGTCGAAGAACTGGATCAACTGGCGCTTGCCGCGCGCCACGGCGAGCAGCGGGCCATTGCGCTGCACGGCCAGTCCGGTCGGCACGTCGGCGGGGTCGTTGATGACGTCGATGACACCGCGGTAGTCCTGGTCGGGGTAGCAATTGTTGCTGTTGGGCCGCCGGTTGAGGCACAGATGCTGACCCTCGGCGAACGGTTGCTGCTGGCGGTTCGAGATGTCGAAGCGCAGCACGAAACTGGTCTTGGACAGGCCGCCGACGTTGGCCGCAAAGACTCGGCTACCGTCGGTGGCGACCATCGCGAGCGCGACGAACGGATCGATGTTCTCGACCGCACGAAGGCTCGTGCGTGGCGTGGCCTGGTCGAAGGCATGGAGCCCCCGCTGGCCCTCGTTGTAGTCCACAGCGTAGTAAACGCGGCTGCCGGCCACTGCCAGGCTTCCAGGTACTTGGAAGGCGCGGTGCACAGCCGGCCCGACAAAAGCCGACGACGAATTGCCGATCACTCCCTCCCACAAGGCACTGATGCTGTGGTGGATCAGCACAATCTGCGCAGTGCCCGCGAGGCTCGAGGCCGGCAGATCCACCACGCGGTTGTTCAACCCTGCGGACAACCGGTCGCCAGACCAGAGGGCGCGAAGCAATCGTCCCTGGCCGTCAAAGAGCCCCGCGCTGGTGGTCGATGGCGCAGGCAGCGTGAAGCGCAACGTGGTCGGCTCTGCGTGGGCGAGGTGCATCGATGCGGAAAGAAGCATGGCGACGCCCCAGCCGGGCTCAACGAGCGCCGATCTGGAGCCGCGCCGAGTCGACGCCGACGATCTGTCATATCGGGGAGCGATCATGCTTCTTTTACGCTATTTGTTGGACGATTGTCGACGCCGCCGGACAACCACCGAACGACGAAACCTTCGTGCACGCTGCATTACCTGCGAATCGAGTGAGCTCCTCAACCGAATTGTCATATCTCATCGGCGCCGTGAAAGACAGCGAACCGCAGCGGCCCATGCCCGTGCGTGTCTCATGCTCGATCGTCATCCTCACGTTGAATGAGGAGGACAACCTGGCGGCGTGTCTGAAGAGCTTGAGCGAGTTTGACGACCTGCATGTGCTCGACTCAGGCTCCAGCGACCGCACGCGAGAGATCGCCACCGACCACGGCGCGCGGGTCGCGGCCAACCCGTTTCAGAGCTTTGGCCAGCAACGCAACTGGGCGCATGACCATTTGCCTCTTCGCCATCGTTGGGTGCTTCATCTTGATGCGGACGAACGCATGACAGAGGAGCTCCGTGAGGAGATCCGAACCGTGATCGCTCGCGACGATGGGTGTCTCGCGGGCTACTTCATCGCTGAGCGAACACTTTTGCAAGGCTGGTGGTTGCGACATGCAGGTCAGTACCCGCGTTACCAGGCGCGCTTGGTCCATGCCGACCGGATGCGGTTCGTCGATCATGGGCACGGCCAGCGCGAGGAGACTTCGCTCCCTCTGGGTCGGTTGCGACATGCTTACGATCATCACGCTTTCAGTCACGGCATGGAGCATTGGTTGCGCAAGCATGCCGGCTACGCGTTGCGTGAGGCTCAGGCCATGCAGGCAATGCCCGTCCCGATGCGTCGGCTGCTGGTGCAGTCTTTGACGGGCGACACAACCCATCGGAGACGAGCCCTGAAGTTGCTGGCTTCACGCGCACCGATGCGGCCCTTGCTGCGCTGGCTATACATTCTGGTGATACGCGGTGGCTTCCTCGATGGACGCGCCGGATGGCAATACGCTCACATGATGATGGTGTTTCAGCAAATGATCGACTTGTGCAAGCAGGAACTTCAACGCGAAGGGCGGCTCAAGCAGAACCCGGAGACTCATCGCGCGCGCAGGCACGGCACTGATGGCGGTGAAAGATGAGCCGCCCCGTCGTTCTGGTGACCGGCGGCGCAGGCTACATAGGCAGCCATACGTGCAAAGCGCTCTCTCGCGCCGGAACATTGCCTGTCACCGCAGACAACCTCTCATTGGGTCACGCGTGGGCCGTGAAATGGGGTCCGCTGGTCGAGACTGAGCTGCTGGATACAGGCCGACTGGTGACGATCATGCGCGAGCACGGTGTTAATTCGGTGGTTCACTTTGCCGCCAGTGCCTACGTTGGCGACAGCGTGCGCGATCCGGCCGCCTACTACCGAAACAACCTGCTCACGACGCTTTCGCTGCTTGACGCGATGCGAACGGCGGGAGTTTCAGACCTGTTGTTTTCCTCGAGCTGTTCGGTGTACGGCAATCCCTTGCGGTTGCCGGTTGACGAGTCTCACCCGACCGCGCCCATGAGTCCCTATGGACAGACCAAGCTCGACGGCGAGAACGCGATCCGCTGGTACGCGAATGCCTATGGCATCCGATGGGCTGCGCTGCGCTACTTCAACGCGGCCGGCGCAGACCCGGGCGGGGAGTTGGGCGAGGCCCATGATCCCGAGACGCGCCTGGTGCCGCGGGCCATCCTGGCGGCGCTGGGCAGCGCCCCAGCGCTCGAGGTGTACGGCGCAGACTACCCAACGGCGGATGGCACTGCCATACGCGATTACGTGCACGTCACCGACCTTGCACAAGCTCATGTCCTGGCCCTGCGATCCTTGCGCGCGGGCGGTTCCCCCGGCCTGTTAAACCTGGGCACGGGACATGGATACAGCGTTCTCGAGGTCATACAGGCGGTGGGGTCTGCGGCACGACAAGCAGTGCCCTATGAGATGAAACCACGCCGTGACGGTGATCCATCCGAGGTGGTTGCCGATGCCGCGTTGGCGCAGAGAACCCTTGGGTGGTGTCCCGAGCACAGCAGCCTCGAAAGCATTGTCTCCACGGCGTGGCAGTGGCATGCGAACTTGAAGTCAGCGGTAATGCGCTGACCCTCGCCGCGAGCGCTCAGCCCAGGGCCGTGTTGCGGTTCGGTACGATCGCGGCGAGGATCTTTTCTGCGTAGCCCTGCCAAGTGAAGCGGGCAGCCATCCGGCGCGAATGCATCGACATTTCGGGCAGGTCGCGCGCGTGGTCGGCGACCCAGGCGATGCGTTCGGCGAGTGCTTCTGGAGATCGCATGGGAACCAGGAAACCGGTGCGCCCCTCTTCCACCAGGTCTTCGCCGCCCGCGTTTCGCGTCACGATGATCGGCAATCCCCGACTTAGAGCCTCCTGCTGAACGAGAGCACGTCCTTCGACGATCGAAGGCAGCAGCAGCGCGTCGCACGAGTCCATCAGCGCGAGGACTTCGGCATGGGGTCGGGTGGCCTCGTAGGTGAAGTCGCCCCCGTGCCGGCGGTAAAAGTCCAGCGGCATCAACAGTGAACCCATGACGACAAGCTCGACGTCGGTGCGCTTCAACAGGCGAAAGGCGGAAAACACGTCGGCCAGTCCCTTGCGCTGTCCCATCGACCCGGCAAACAGGAAGCGGACTCGACGATTTGCCGGCGCCTGCCGGACGGTGGCAGACACCGCTGGCGATCCGAACTCGGCAACGATGCAGCGCCGACCTTGTCGCAGATGTTGGGGGATCGAGTCCAGCACGAACTGACTCGGGCAGACGACCAGATCTGCGGCGCTCAGCTCGGCCGTCTTCCGATCCATTTTCTCGGTTGAGTCCCGCGTGCTCCCCAACGTCGGCTCCCACTCCGGATGGCGCAACGCTTCTTCCTCCAGCAACTGTCTGGCGGTTTGCCAGTACGCGATCGGCAGGTCGTAGGCGGCCTTGATGCCCAGGCCGCGTGCGGTCGTCAAGGTTGCCAGCGCCCCGTCCTCATAGGCATACGCTGCGCTGAGCTTTTTGTGGCGGGCCCACCCAGGCAGCCTCGATGCGACGTGCCCGTCGAGGTCGCGGTAGACGGCATCGACCGACGCCCAACCGGCTTCGTGCCTGGCGATGTGCCCCCAGCCCAGCTTGCGCGAGATGAGGCGAGTTGCTTCCCGCAGCGGGCAAGACGCCAGGCTATTGCCAGGCAGGTCATAGCAGCGGCGCTTGACTTCGTTGCGCCACGAGCGCGGCAACATGCCCAGCCAACCCGGAGCACCCGCAAAGCCCAAAGCTGTCGTGAAGATTCCGAGATGTCCCGTTCGAAATACAGCTTCGACCAGCGCCCTAACGTTAGGGTTACCCGTGGGGTGGGAAATCAGAAGCATTTCGGGGACTGATGGGAAGGGAAGCTGTGGGCGGCCCGTCGATGTTAAGCAAGGCCGATGACAGGCCGTGGACAAAGGTTCAAAGGGGCGACTGACTCAGTCGTGAAACATTCAAGCGGTAGGCTTGGGCTTTCTTGCAGCGGGAGCAATGTTGCGGCACCCGGTTTCCGTTCATGAAGATCCTGTTCTGCTCGGTGCTGTATTCGCCCTCTGTTGGCGGCATAGAAACCGTGTCCGCCACGCTTGCCGGCGAGTTTCATCGCGCTGGTCACAGCGTGACGCTCGTGACGCAATCACCTTCTGCAGCGCCAGATGACGAAGCCTACTTGGTCGTCCGACGCCCGGGTTGGCGCCAGCTGTGGCGCATGGTGCGGGAGTCCGATGTTGTCTTTCACAACAATATCAGCCTCCGACTGGGGTGGCCGCTGGTGATCTTGCGGCGGCCTTGGGTGGTCGCCCACCACACCTGGATCCCGCACCAGGGCGTGGCCGCAAGGCTCAAGCGCCGGCTGTTGCGCTTTGCGAGCAACGTCAGCGTCAGCCACGCCGTGGCCAGGGATCTGCCGGTTCGAAGCACCGTCCTGCCCAACCCGTACCGCTCCTCCCTCTTCAGACCGATCGCTGGCGTAGCAAGAACCAAGGATGTCGTGTTCCTCGGGCGACTCGTTTGCGACAAAGGCGCCGGCATGTTGCTCGATGCACTTCACTTGCTTCAATCCAGGGGCTTGGTGTTGCGCGCCACGCTGATCGGTGAAGGGCCGGAGGAAGCTGACTTGAAGGCTCAGTCAGAGCGCCTTGGTTTGAGCCCGCAGGTCGAGTTCGTCGGCTCGCAAACGGGCGAGCGCTTGGTGCGCTTGCTGCATGAGCATCAGGTGCTCGTGGTGCCATCGGTCTGGGAAGAGCCGTTTGGTCTGGTGGTTCTGGAGGCAATCGCCTGCGGTTGCATTCCGCTGGTGGCGCAAAGCGGGGGCCTGCCCGATGCAGCGGGGCCTTGTGGTCGCGTGTTTGCAAAGGGCAATGTCTTGGCCTTGGCCGACGGAATGCAGACGTTGTACCTCGAGCGAGAAGGTCTCGACAGCCTTCGCAAACCTGAGCGCGAGCACCTGTCGCGTCACCTCCCGGAACGGGTGGCCGTCGACTACCTGAGAGTCTTGAGTGATGCTTGCCGCGGCAATTCCCCGATCCCGGTCTGAGCCGCGCGCTCCGCGCGAGTTGCTGGCCGAGCGGGCGCCGTTGGTTGCGGCCGCGAACAGCATCGCGCTCAGCCCGCAGCGCGAAGGCGGGCGCAAGCTCGTGGTTCGGTTGGTCTATCTCCTGTTGTTGCTTGCGATCGTCGAAGGCGCCATTCGCAAGTGGGTCGCCCCCCAGTTGGGCGCGTATATTTTCTTCCTGCGTGACCCGATTCTTGTGCTGGCTTACCTGGTTGCGACCCGCTACCGGCTCTGGCCTCGGAACAGTGCGCTGTTCAGGCTGTCCGTCGGCCTGGCGGTCTTTGGTGCCGTTCTTCTGGTGCTGCAAGTCGCGACAGGGGGCTACAGCGAACATCGGTTGGTACTGGGTGTTTACGGGTGGCGCGCGTACTTTCTGTATGCGCCGCTGGCCTTCCTGGTCGGCGCACAGTTTGGCCGCACGGACGTTCTGCGGCTCTCCAAGCTGATGCTTTGGTTGGCCATTCCGATCGCTGTGCTGGTGACGGCGCAGTTCTTTTCTCCGCAAGGTGCGCCCATCAACGTCGGCATCGCCGAGGACGCCGAATTCCAGTTCAAGGGACTCGGCTTGAACGCAGAACGTACCCGGCCGATGGGACCCTTCGCGTCCGGGGCGGCGCAGCAGCAGTTCGTGGTCCTCGCGTGCGCAATCCTGATTGCATTCTTCATCGCGCCGCGTCGTCTGCCACAACCGTCTTTCGCAGTACTGCTGCTGACAGGCGGCGGCGTGCTCACGTGCATTGCGCTGAGCGGAAGCCGCGGCACCGTGCTGCAGTGCGCCTTGGCCATTGCCGTTGCGTTCGGCGTCGGAATGGTCGGTCGCGGCGCCGCCATCAAGGGCCGCGCAATCCTTTGGCCGGCCGTCTTGACCTTGGGCGCCCTGCTGGCCTACCCCATCGTGTTCCCAGAGGGATATTCAGCGTTTACCCAACGATGGACGGCAGCGGACGCAGCGGAGCGCCAGGTGTTTCAGGAGACTGGTGTCTTCGGCCGCGCGGTGTATGGCCTCATTGACTTCGTGCGACTGGTCGACGACGTGCCGATGTTCGGTTATGGCCTTGGCTTTGGGGGCAACGCCGCAATCACGTTGAGAGCGACGATCGATGGCGTGCCGATCGGCGGCTTGGCCGAGACCGACTCGGCCCGCCACATCGTGGACCTGGGGCCCCTGCTCGGGATGGGCTACATCGTCTTTCGCCTTGTGGTCGCCGCGTGGCTGACGCGGATGGCCTTTCGCGCCGTGCGGCGGCACGCTGATCCGATGCCGTTGCTGCTGTGGTCCTACGTGGCCTATGTGTTCGTGATGGGCCAACTGACAGGGCAGGGCACGATCAACTTCTTTGGTTGGTTGTTTGCAGGCGTGCTCATCGCCGCCTGCAACCCATCCGGTTCCCGTTTGCTTCGCAGGGTTGGCACGCTGTCGCCGATCCGGAAGTTTCCACATTCAACGAAGGGCACCCCTTGAACGATACGGTCATGGTCACCGGCGGCGCTGGCTTCCTGGGTTCTCACTTGTGCACAAGGCTCATTGCCGACAAACGCGACGTGCTTTGCATCGACAACCTGTTTACCGGCAGTCGCAACAACATCCGAGCTTTGTTGGAAAGCCCGTACTTCGAGTTCCAGCGCCATGACGTGACATTCCCGCTCTACGTTGAGGTGGCGCAGATCTACAACCTGGCCTGCCCGGCGTCACCGGTGCACTACCAGCACGATCCGGTGC
>ENA-ORBV01005337-ORBV01005337.1-microbial-mat-metagenome-genome-assembly--contig:-NODE-5337-length-23736-cov-5.040534_pt1 | contig 23736 bp, 23 predicted proteins | sample MGYA00237777_ERZ505514 | MGnify/ENA primary metagenome ERZ505514 (study PRJEB26160, sample SAMN06269048) | microbial mat metagenome | isolation source: Oligotrophic lake microbial mat | place... | reverse complement strand
GGATCCGAAATCCCCGCTACAGGTCGGTGAGCGATCGGCGCGCCTGGCTAGGCGCGCCGCCGCGGGAATATCGGGCCATATTCCGAGGCGGCGCAACGCCGCCAGGGGGGTCGAGAGCCAGCGAGATGTGGCGCGGATTTCGGATTCGCGACACTAGCACGCCGCCGACGCGGGCTGGAACCGGAGGGCCGGGGCTCGAAAGACGCTGCGGCATATCAGACGGGAGCGCAGGCCTCGACGAGCAGCGCGGCAATGCTGCCGGACGGACAGAGCGCGCTGATCAGCGCCGGCGTCGGAGCGCCGGCGCTGGCGAGCGCGGCGGCAAAGGCGCCGCTGGCGCCGAAGGCGTCGCCGAGACAAGCCTTGGGTGCGACCACCGGCACGGCGCCGAGCCCCACCGCCTGCAGCGCGGCGCGTTCGATGGCGTCGCACGGCGTGCCGTGCGCGCTCACCAGCACCCGCGCCGGGGCTGGCTGCCCGGCAAGGGCGCGGCGCAGCGTCGCGACGACGCCGTGCGGCAGCGGCGCGCGCCCGCTCAACGTCGGCTCGAAGCCGGCCGCGTACGCCAGCAACCGGGCGCGCACGCGGGCGCCGCGCGCCGCGGCGTGGGCGGCGCTCTCGACGACGGCGATGGCGGCGCCCTCGGACGGCCACAGGCCGGGCACCGCGTCGAGGAAGGGCCGCGCCTGCGCCGGCGTCTTGAACAGGCCCATGTCGCGCAGCGCCGTGGCGAGCCAGGCGTCGAGCGCATCGACGCCGCCGGCCAGCACCATGTCGGCGCGGCCGCCGCCGACCAGGTCCATGGCGTAGCCGAGCGCCGCGACTCCGGCGGCGAGGCCCATATGCATGGTGGTGTTGGGGCCGTGCACGCCGAGCGCGAGCGACACCTCGCCGGCGGCGGCGCTGGAGACGGTGGAGGCGAAGGCGCGCGGACTGGCCGCGGCGGCGCCCTGGGCGACGATCTTGGCGTAGAACTCGGCGTTGCTGAGCAGGCAGCCGAGGCCGCTGCCGAAGACGAGCCCGACGCGCTGCGGCGCCGCCAGCGGTAGGGCAACGGCGGCGTCGTCAAGCGCCAGGTAGGACGCCGCCAGCGCCAGGCGGCAGAGGCGATCGAGCCGGCCGATGCGTGTCCGCGCCGCCGCCGGAATGACGTCGAGCGGGATCGACGCGATGACGCTGCCGTCCGCCGTCGTCGCCGCTTGCTCTCCCGCCGCCACCCGCCGCGCCAGTTCCGGCAGCGAGTGCCCGAGCGGCGAGACGATGCCGAAGCCGGTGATAACGACCGCGCCGGTCACGGCGTCGAGCTCTTTCGCCCGCGCGGGCGACGGCCAGGCTGGGGGAGCGGTTCGACGGCGCGCAGCACCAGGGCCGCGTTGTTGCCGGCGAACGCCGACGACGTCGACAAGACGACGCGCGCCGCGATGCGACGCACCGTGCCGCGCACGATGTCGAGCCGGCAGGCCGGGTCGATCTCCTCGCAGCCGGCGGTGGGTGGCACGACGCCGTCGCGCAGGATGCGGGCACAGAGGATCGCCTCGAAAGCGCCGGCGGCGGCGAGGGTGTGGCCGATGGCGCCCTTGATGCCGCTGACCGGGACGCGGCGCGCGGCGCCGAAGACGGCGTCCAGGGCCGCCATCTCCATCGCGTCGTTGAAGACCGTCGCGGTGCCGTGTGCGCTGACGACGTCGACGGCGTCCGCCGCCAGGTCGGCGTCGGCGAGCGCCGCGCGCATGGCGCGCGCGGCGCCGGCGCCGTCGCGCGCCGGCGCCGTCATGTGCACCGCATCGGACGACAGGCCGCTGCCGGCGATCTCCGCCTGCGGCGGCGCCCCGCGGCGGCGCGCGTGCGTCTCCGATTCGATGACCAGCAGCGCCGCCCCTTCGCCCAGCGCCAGGCCGTCGCGGCGCGCGTCGAAGGGGCGCACCGCCGTCGCGGTCGTGGCGCGCAGGCAGGCGAAGCCGGCGAGCACGAACTCGCATAGCGCCTCGGCGCCGCCGGCGACGACCACGTCGGCGTGGTCGTGGGCGATCAGCTCGCGCGCCAGGCCGATCGCCTGCGTGCCCGAGGCACAGGCGATCGACGGACTGAGCACCGGCCCACGCGTGCCGAGGGCGCGGGCCAGCGTGGTGGCCGTCGCCGCGTAGGGGTGGCCGAGCAACCGGCGCGCCGCGAACGGCGTGCCGGCGTGCCGGGCGCGTAGATAGCGCTCGCCGATCGGCATGGCGCCGAGCGACGTGCCGACGACCACCGCGACGCGGGTGAGGTCGCAGTCGGCGAGCCGCAGCCCGGCGTCGCGCAGCGCCTCGTGCGCCGCGGCGGCAGCGAAGCGGTCGATGCGTTCGCGTGCATCGTCGGCGACCGCCGCGGGCGGCACCTCGGCGGCGAGCACGCCGTCGAGGCCGTCGACGGCGATACCGCGCAGCGCTGCCACGGCCGAGCGCCCGGCGCGCAGCGCCGTCCACAGGGTCTCGACCCCGACGCCGAACGGCGACACGGCGCCGCAGCCGGTGAGGAAGGCACGAGACGACATGGTGAGGATCCTACCAGATGGAGGGCACCACGACTCGCAGGCACCCCGACTCGACGACCACCTCCAGCGTGCGCGTCGGCGCCAGTTCCTCGCCGTCCACCTGTAGCGCCAGCGGCGTCTCCGCCTCGATCCGCGCCGTCGTGAACGGGCGCAGGCCGGCGGCGCCGACCGGGGCGCCGAGCCGACGCCCCCAGGCGCTGACGAAGTCGCGGACGTAGGCGACGGCCGAGGCCGCGACGAGCAGATCGAGCCGTCCGTCGGCGCTGCGGTCGGTGCTGTCGAAGCGGAACTCGCCGGCGTACAGGGCGGTGTTGAGGACGAGGAGATTGTGCGCCGGCACGAGCACGGCGGCGCCGCCGTCGAGCGACAGGGCGAGCGTCGTCGGGCGATGCCGCAGCAGGTTCGCAGCGCAACTCGCGAGGTACAGCGGATAGCCGCCGCGCAGTCGCCAGCGGGCGCGCCAGCGGTTACGCGTGGCGAGGATGGCGCCGTCCATGCCGGCGGCGCAGGAGCCGACGAAGCAGGTGCCGTTGACGCGGCCGAGATCGAGCGGCCGTGTCGTGCCGCGGCGCAGCGCCGTCAGCGCCGCCGCCAGCGCCGCCGCGTCGCGGCGCACGCGGCGCAGACCGAGCGAGCGGGCCAGGTTGTTGGCGGTGCCGAGCGGCACCAGCCCGAGCGCCGGCCGGCGTGCGGGTGGGATTGGCGACCACCAAGAGCGATTGGCTTCCCTCCTGCAGTGGCCGCGGGTCGCCGCGAGCCGCGTCCGCCGCGATCACCGATCTTCCTTGAGAATGCGCGCGCGCCGTCGGCCGTTGCGAAACTGCCGTCGCGCCAGGCGCAGCAGCGTGCGGGTGTCGTACTTCGGCCACTCGAGCAGGGCTTCCATGATGGTGATCGGCTTGCGGCCCGCGCCGCGCCAGTCGCTGAGCACGGACGGTTTGTAGATCGTCGGGCCGCGGTAGAGGGCGGAGCGGTCGAGGACCTCGTTGTGGGCGAGGAACTCGACCACCACCGGCACGCCGAGCTGGGCCGTCAGGCGACCCGCCAGTGCGGCATCGTGGCGGCCGGGGTCGGGCACCTCCAGCAGCAGATGCAGCGTGCGGCGTCGCACCAGGGCAAAGAAGATGCGCGTGCCGAGCCCGTCGGCGGCAGCATAGGCGGCGTCGAGCACCTCGTACGGCGTCGTCTGGGCGCCGCCGATCTCGATCGCGTCGTCGACGCGGCCGTACACCTCCGCCACCGGGCCGGCCTGGCCGCAGGCGCAGCCGGTCGGATCGATGCGCACCAGGTCGCCGGTGACGTAGCGCACCAGCGGCATGACCTCGTGCACCAGGCTGGTGACCGTCAGGACGCCGCGCGTCCCCGTCGCGACGGGCTGCTGCGTGCGCGGGTCAAGCACTTCGAACTCGAGCAGCTCGTCGCACAGGTGCAGGCGGCCGTCCCGGCAGCCGACGCCCATCAGCATGGTCTCGTTCGAGCCGTAGATCTCGACCACGCGCGCGTCCCAGTCGGTCTCGATGGCGCGGCGCAACGCCGGTGGCACGATGGCGCCGCCGCAGAAGACGACGCGCACGGTGCGAAACACCTGGCGCGGGTCCAGGCCGCGGTCCTTGGCGACGTCGTGCAGCAGCACCGGCTCGAGTGGCAGGCTGGCGACCGCGGTCACCCCGAGGCGCTGGATGAAGTCGACGGCGCGCTCGAACGGAACGTCCCAGCTCATCGTCCCGGCGGCGATGTGGCAGGCGTTGGCGGCGCGCAGCGCCTCCTCGAAGACGAACGACACCGGCGCGAAGAGCGGGAAGCGGTTGAGGAGAATGGTGTCCTGCGCCAGTTCCGGCACGCTGCGCTGGACGATGGCGGCCATGGCGCGCAGTTCCGCCAGGCCGCACCAGGTCGAGATCGGCTCGCCGGAGGTGCCGCTGGTCTCATGGTAGTGCCAGGCGCGGTGCGGTGGCACGGCCAGCATGCCGAACGGCGTCGCATCGCGCAGGTGCGCCTTGGTGGTCAGCGGCAGGGCGGCGAAATCGTCGCCGTGTCCGGCGAGGTGCGCCGCGTAGAACGGACTGCGGCGGGCGCGGACGACGGCGGCGCGGACGAGCGCGTCGCGAGCGGGATCGGCGGGGGGCACGGACGGGCAGAGAACCCGTCGCGAGGGCCGCATGTCAACCGGGATGTTCTGCGCCAGGGCGGCTCGGCAGCAACGCCGGCAGCACCAGCACCGTCGCCGCCAGGGCGATCACCAGGCCGAGGGTCATCAACTGCCCCAGGGTCGCCAGCGGTGGATAGGCGGAGAAGGCGAGGCAGCCGAAGCCGGCGATGGTGGTCAGCGAGGTGAGCACCAGGGCGCGGCCGACGGCGGTCACGGCGGCGCCGACGTCGCCGCGCTCGCGCGCCGCGCTGGCGAGGTAGACGCCGTTGTCGACGCCGATGCCGAGCAGCAGCGGTGTGACGACCAGGTTGATCGGGTCGATCGGCGCGCCGCCGGCCCACATCGCCGCGAACACGCCGACCACCGCCAGCAGCGGCGGCGCCAGCACGGCCGCCGCAGTGGGCACGTTGCGCAGCAGGAACACCAGCAGCGCCAGGTTGCTCAGCAGCGCCAGGGCGACGAAGCCGACCAGTTCGTGGCGCAGCACGCCGCGCAACGCCGCCTCGACCAGCGGCCGCGCCGCCACCGCGATCGGCAGATCGGGCAGCGCGGCGCGCAGACGCGCCGCCAGGTCGGTCCAGGCGACGCCCGGCGCCGGTTCGACATAGGCCGCGACGGCGGCAGCGCCGTCGGTGCGCACGCGCAGGTGGCGCTCGACGGCCGGCGCGAACGGCGCCAGTGCCGCCGCCTCCGCCGTCACCAGGGCACGCGGGGCGGCCGCGAAGGCGGCCGTGAACTCGGCGAAGGATTGCGGCCGGAAGCCGTGCGCGCGCATTGCCGTGTCGAGAGTCGCGAGCGCCTCGCCGCGCCGCAGCGTCGCCGCGGCGGCGAGGCGCGCCTGCTGCGTCGCCGCCGACGGCAGCAGCGCGTCGACGCTCTGCAGGCTCGCCACCAGACCCGCGTCGCGCGCGGCGCGCAGCGCCGCCGCCACCTGCTCGCCAGCCACCAACGCGTCTTCCGGCGTCGCGCCCGAGACGAGCACGGCGCCGGCCGCCGGACGCGTGAAGCGCGCCGCGATCTCCTCCTGGACGCGCAGCGCCGGCGAATCCGCCGGCCGCAGGCGCTGCAGGGTCGGATCGAGCGCGACGCGGGTCGCGGCGGCGGCGCTGATGGCCGCGGCGAGCAGCGTCGCGGCGCCAACCAGGCGCCCGTGCCGTCGCGCCGTCGCGGCCCAGGCGCCGAGGCGCGGCGTCGTCAGGCGGCGCGGGGCCGCGCCGCCGCGGCGCAGCAGCAGGAACCCCAGCGCCGGATAGAGCAGGAAGAACTGCAGGGTCGTGATCGCCATGCCGACGGCGGTGAGGACGCCGAGCTGACGGACGACGCTGAGCACCGAGAAGGCGATGACCAGGAAGGCCGCCGCGGTGGTGGCGGCGCTGGCGAGGTGGGCGCGGCAGAGGCTGGCCAGTGTCTCGGCCACGGCGGCGCGCGGCGCGGCGCCGCGCCCGCTGGCCTCGAGCAGGCGGCTGTAGAAGTGGATGCCGGAGTCGATGGAGAGGCCGTAGAGAATGGCGGCGAAGCTGAGCGACAGGGCGTTGAGCTGGTCGAAGAGCAGCAGCGACACCGCGAAGGTGAGCAGGGTACTGAGGATCAGCGGGAAGGTGACGAACGGCAGCACGCGCAGATTGCCGTAGCCGAGCCAGAAGACGGCCAGCACGGCGGCGAGCGACAGCAGCGTATAGCGCTGGATGTCGGCGCGCAGGGTGGCGGCGTCCTCGAGCGCGAAGGCATAGCCGCCGGTGAGCGCGATGCGCACGCCGTCCTGCCCAACCGCGGCGGCGGCGGCGCGGACGTCGGCGAGCAGGGCGGTGCTGAAGGCGATGTCGAACGGCGAGCCGCGCGGGCGCGCCAGCAGCAGCAGCGCGCCGCCGTCGCGCGCCGTCAGCCAGCCGCCGTCGAGGTCGGGCAGGACGCCGCCGGCGGCGTCGGCGAGGTGTCGCGCGGCGAGACGGCGCAGGCCGAGCGGGTCGGCGGCCACCGTGTGCGCCAGGCTGACGTCGAACGGCGCCGCCAGTATCGCCTTGTTGGCGGCGACCTGCGCCGCGACGCCGGCCGGCGTCAGGCGCTGGCGCACCTCGTCGTAGTCGTCGAGCGGGATGTAGTTGAACAGGTACGGCCCGAGCAGGGCGTCGGCGGCGCCGGCGCTGTCGAGGCGCCCCTGCACGCTGCGGATGGTGGGCAGCGCCGACAACCGGGCGGCGAGCGCCGCGGCGACCGTCTCGCGCGCCGGGCGCGGCCCGTCGACGAGGATGAGCAGCTCGTCGAGCTGCCCGAACTCGGCGGCGAAGGCCTTGAAATCGTCGAAGGCCGGTTCGCCGCGCGGCAGCATGCCGAGCACGTCGATGTCGAGCCGCAGGCGGGTGAGGGACAGCGCCGCGGCGGCGGCGAGGACCAGCGAACCGACGAGGATGGCGCGGTGGTGGCGCTCGACGATGGCGGACCAGGCGGCGGCAGTCATTGGGGATCCAGTGCCGCCGGCTGCATCCCCACCCGCACCGCCCCGGCGGCTGGCACGAACGCGTCGGCGGGGAGCGCCGGGTTCACCTCCCAGCGGTCGACGACGATCTCGAGGTGGATCGGCCCCGCGCCGACGAGGCGGATGCGATGCGGCAGCGGCACACCGTCGACCAGACGGTAGTCGTCGTAGTCGCGCCGCAGCGACGGCGTGTCTGCGGTAAGGTCTTCGGCCGCGCGCAGCGTCGCCGTCTGCGAATCGATGTGCAGGATTCGCCGTGCGCCGCCCGGCAGTTCGCAGCGGTAGAGGGTCAGCGTCTCCCTGACGAGGAACGCCTGGCAGGCGTCGGGCGGCGCCGCCTCGTCGACGGCGAGGCGATCGAGCAGCAGCAGTCCGGGCGGCGCGGCCGCGTCGGCGCCTGGGTCGGGCAGCCACAGCCAGGCCGCCCCGGCGCGGCGGACGTAGTCGAGCACGGGGAGGCCGAACGGCGCGATCAGCCGCAGGCGCAGCGCCGCGGGGCGCGCGGTGATCAGCACGCCCGCCGCCGTGCGCTCGCCCGCCTGCGTCTGCGCCGTCGCGGTGAAGCGAGCGCGCAGCGTCTGCATGCCGGCCATGCGGGCGCGCAGCGTCGCCAGCGGATCTCCGGCCGGCGCTGTCGGGAGCGGCGGGGTCGGGCGCGTGCATGCCGCCAGCGCCAGCAGCGCCAGCGCCGCCCAGCGCCGATCAGGGCGGCGCGAAGACGGCATCGGGCAGCTCGACGTTGCGCCGCACCTCGTGCAGCTCGACCTCGAGGTGGTCGCCGAGCCCGTCGTCGAGGCGTAACGCCCGGATGGTCGGCGGCGTGCCGGCGAAGCGCAGCACCATCGTCTGGAACATGCGCCGGCTGTCGGCGGTGGTAGGGGTCAGGGTCACGGCGATGCCGTCGGCGCTGCCCTGCGCCGCGACGCGCAGGTCCGCCGGCGGCGTGGCGAGGTTGCCGGCCATCAGTGCGCCGAGTTCGCTGAACAGCGCCGCCATCGGACCGGCGGCGAGGGCGCGCTGCTCGCCCTCGGGCAGGCTGGGGATGTGCACCGCAGGGCCGGCGATGAGGATGGTCGCCGGCTGCGGCGTCTCGACGTCGAGGCGGACGTGGTCGGGGGCGCGGAAGCGGAAGCGGCCGCTGGAGACCAGCGGCTCGTCGAGCAACGAGACGTGCTTGGTCTGCGTGAAGCGGGCGTCGAGCGTGCGCGTGTCCCCGTGCGCCGCGGCGAGGGCGCGCAGGCACCTCTCGCTGGTCGCGCACGGGGCGGCGGCCGCCGGGCCGGCGAGGACCACGAGCGCGGTGGCCACGGCGGCGCCGCGGCGGCGCCGCCGCGCGCGCTCAGCCGCCGGCGAGGATGAAGTCGGCGAGGGCATCGATCGAGGCGAGGGCGCGCTGGCCGACCTCTTCATCGGGGATGATGACGTGGAAGTGATCCTCGACCAGCACCACCAGCTCGAGCGCGTCGATCGAATCGAGGCCGAGGCCCTCGACGAAGATCGGGGCGGCGTCGGCGATGTCCTCCGGCCGCACCTCCTCGAGCTTCAGCCCCTCGACGATCAGGGCCTTGAGCCGGCCTTTGAGCTCCTCACGATCCATGCGGCGACCTGTACGGCAGCGTTCCCGACGCCGCAAGGCATCTGCTAGACACGCCGCATGATCATCGTGATGAAGGCCGACATCCTGCCCGACTCGCCCGAGGTGCAGCAGGTGCTGCGCATGGCCGAGCGCTATCCGGACGTGCGGACGGAAGTGCGCAAGATCGAGGGTGCGACGCGCACGTTGACCGAGATTTACCTGCTCGGCCACACCGCGCAGGTGCCGCAGGAGCCCTTCGAGGAGTTCCCCGCCGTCGAGAAGACCATCCGCATCCGCGAGCGCTACCGCGCGATCGGCCGCCACGACGGCGCCGAGGCGTTCGGCTTCGACTACAACGGCGTGCGCTTCAGCCAGGACACCTTTCACGTCTTCGCCGGGCTGTGTGCCGTCGATTCGCGCCAGAACGTCGCGGCGATGTTCAAGGCGCTGCAGGCGGCCGGCCTGCATACGACGCGCGCGGGGGTCTACAAGCCGCGCACCAGTCCCTACGACTTCCAAGGGCACGGCAAGGCCTGCCTGCCGTTCCTCTTCGAGCTGGCCGGCCAGTACGAGCAGAAGGTGATCGCCATGGAGATCACCCACGAGGCGCAGCTCGACGAGATCCGCGAGGCGCTGCAGGCGGCCGGCAATCCGACCGGCGTGCTGATCCAGATCGGCACGCGCAACGCGCAGAACTTCGAGCTGCTCAAGGTCGTCGGCACGCAGCCGGACTTCCCGGTCCTGTTCAAGCGCGGCATGGGCATCACGCTCGACGAGTCACTGAATGCCTGCGAGTACATCGCCTCGGGCGGCAACAACCGCATCATCCTGTGCCTGCGCGGCATGAAGACCAACTTCGGCGACCCGCACCGCAACTTCGTCGACTTCGCGCACGTGCCAGTGGTGCGCCGCCTCACCCGCCTGCCGGTGTGCATCGACCCGTCCCACTCGGTGGGCAAGAAGGTCGTGGCGCCCGACGGCCTGCTCGACATCCACCACGTCACCGCACAGGGCATCGTCGCCGGCGCCAACATGGTGCTGGTCGACTTCCACCCCAAGCCCGAGGAGGCCCTGTGCGACGGTCCGCAGGCGCTGCTGCTCCCCGAGCTCGAGCTGTTCCTGCGCGACACGGCGCTGGTGCGGCAGACCTACCTCGCCCGCGTCGCCCTGCGCGCCTCGCTGTCCTGAGTTCTCGCCGCGGAGACGCCGAGAGTTCCTGCCAGACCGATGCCTCCGTGCCTCCGTGCCTCTGCGGTAGAGACGCTGCTGCGATGACGCCCGTCCCACGCTCCGAACTCGACCCCCTGGCGCCGATGCCGGTGCTCTTCGACGCGCTGATCAAGGAGGACGAGCACGGCTGCGTGTTCGAGAAGGTGTTGACGCTCGATGGTCCGGGCGTGCGGCAGCAGCGGACGACACCGAAGTGGCCGCACCATCTGCCGGGCGAGCTGGTGATCGGACTGACCGGCCAGGCGGCGTGTGTGTTCCTGCGGCGCCGCGGCCTGATCGACGCCAGCTGGCGCGGGCACGGCGTGCACATCATGGACGCGCGCTACTCCGCCCCGGTGTTGCTCGGCGAGCGCTTCTGCACCCGCCTGACGCTGCTGCGCGCCCGCCGCCTGCTGGGCAGCCTGCACCTGCGCCTGCGTTACCGCATGTGGAAGCTGGCCCCGGACGGGACGGAGATCGAGACCTACCGCAGCGAGCAGGACGCGATCTTCTTCCCGGGGTGACGGAGGGCGCTGCTACCGCCGCGCCGCGGTCGCGGATGCCGAAGCGGACGATGCGTGGCGGGCCGAAGCCGCCCGCGTCGTCTCGTCGAGCCGCACCGGCCAATGCAGGAACAGCCCACCGTCGTGTTGAAAAGCCGGCGGGGCGGGGATAGCGCAGACATATGCTCCGCGCTCTCGACGTCGCCACCTCCCTCGCCGCCACCATCGCCCGTTTCGGCGCCGGCCTGTCCGTGGGCCCGCTCGGCGCGCGCCCGGAGCAGCCGCTGGAACTCTACGAGTTCGAAGCCTGCCCATACTGCCGCAAGGTGCGCGAGGCGCTGTCGGCGCTCGACCTCGAGGTTCGGGTGTTCCCGTGCCCGAAGGACGGGCCGCACTACCGCGCCCAGGTCAAGAAGCGCGGTGGCAAGGCGCAGTTCCCCTTCCTGGTCGATCCCAACAACGGCCGCGAGTTGTACGAGTCGGACGACATCATCGCCTACCTCTTTGCCCAGTACGGCGCCGGCGCCGCGCCGCTGCCGCTGCGCCTCGGGCCGCTCACCGACGTGTCGTCGTTCATCGCCAGCGCCGCTCGGCCCGGCCTCGGCGGTCGCTACGTCGCCGCCCGTCAGCCCAAGCGGCCGCTCGAGCTGTGGAGCTTCGAGGCCTCGCCGTTCTGCCGCATCGTGCGCGAGCGCCTGAGCGCTCTCGAGTTGCCCTACCTCCTGCACAACGTCGCCAAGGGCAGTCCGAGTCGCGCCGCGTTCATCAAGCGCGCCGGCAAGATGATGGTGCCGTATCTGGTCGATCCGAACACCAAGACGGCGCTGTTCGAATCGGCGGATATCGTCGCCTACCTCGACCGGACCTACCGAAAGTAAACAGGAAGCTTCGCACGGAGCAACGGAGCAACGGAGAGGGACGTCTCGCCTGCGACCTCCGTTTCTCCGTGCCGCCATGTGAAGATTGGTTTTCTCCATGGACCGTACGATCGATTTGGCTGGCTGCCTCAATTTCCGGGACCTCGGCGGCTACCCCACCGACGATGGCCGCACGGTGCGCTGGCGGCAGGTGTTTCGCAGCGACGCGCTGCATCATATGACGCGTCAGGACGTGGCGCGCCTGCGCGACGAGATCGGACTCGGCACGGTCATCGACCTGCGCTCGAGCGGCGAACTGTCGTCCGAGGGGCGGGGGCCGCTGGCGCTGGAGCCGATGGGGTTCCACCACCTGCCGCTGTTCGAGAACGAATCGCGGCGCAGCGCGGCGCCGTCGGGCAACCTCGGCGACCTGTACGTCCTGATGGCGGAGTTCGCCAAGGAACCGATCGGGCGGGTCATCGCCACCCTGGCGGCGTCCGACGCGCCGGCGGTGTATCACTGCGCGGCGGGCAAGGATCGCACCGGCGTGCTGTCGGCCGTGCTGCTCGGCATTCTCGGCGTGCCCAACCCGGTCATCGTCGCGGATTACGCTGCCACGCGGGAAAATCTCGACGCCATCGTCGAGCGCCTGATGTCGACGCACGGCTACCAGGAGATGCTCAGCGCCCTGCCGCCGGACACCATGCATGCCGAGCCGGAGACGATGGTCGGCTTCCTCGACACCATGCGCCAGCGCTACGGCTCGATGGCCGACTACGCCCGCGCCGCCGGCGTGCCGGATGCGGCCATCGACGGCCTGCGCGCCCGGCTGCGCGAGTGAATTGGTGATTGGTGATTGGGGACGTTGGGGCGAAACGGGCACTTCCGCTGCGGAAGTGCCCGTTTCGCCCCAACGTCCCCAATCCGCTTGAACACCGGTTCAGCCAGGGATAGGCCAACCCAATGGCCACTGACACCGGGTTCCTCCGCTTCCAGGGCACCGAGGGCTACATCGCCTCGGGGCCGCTCGTCGACGCCGTCAACTGCGCCATCGCGCTCGAGCGACCGCTGTTGCTCAAGGGCGAGCCAGGCACCGGCAAGACCGTGCTGGCGCGCCACGTCTCCGACGGCCTCGCCATGCCGATGCTGTCGTGGCACATCAAGTCGACCTCCAAGGCGGCTGACGGCCTCTACGTGTACGACACCGTGCAGCGCCTCAACGACAGCCGCTTCGGCGGCGGCGACGTCTCCGACATCCGCCGCTACATCAAGCACGGGCCGCTCGGTCGCGTCTTCGCCGCCGATCAGCGCCACGTGCTGCTGATCGACGAGATCGACAAGGCCGACATCGAGTTCCCCAACGACCTGCTGCGCGAGCTCGACGAGATGCGCTTCACCATCACCGAGACCGGCGACGAGATCGCCGCCAATCACCGCCCGGTGGTGCTGATCACCTCGAACAACGAGAAGGAGTTGCCCGACGCCTTCCTGCGCCGTTGCATCTTCTACTACATCGACTTCCCCGACCCGACGCTGATGCGCAAGATCATCGCCGTGCACCACCCGCACCTCGACGCGACGCTGCTCGACCAGGTGCTGGTCAAGTTCTACTGGCTGCGCGAGCAGACCGATCTGCGCAAGAAGCCCTCGACCTCCGAGCTCATCGACTGGATCAGCGCCCTGCTGCGCTCCGGCATCTCGATGGACCAGCTCGAGTCGCACATCCCGTTCATCGGCGCGCTGCTCAAGACCGAGCAGGACGTCGAGGCCCTCAACCGCTTCGACGAGAAGAGCGGCCGCTACCCGACCAAGTGGGCCGACCTCGGCCCGCGCTACAATCAGTAGGATCTCGTCACACGGAGTAACGGAGAAACGGAGGAAGACCAGAACATGCTCCACGCTGATACTCCACTCCGTTCCTCCGTTGCTCGGTGTGCACTCCGGGTCTGATGTTCCTCGATCTCTTCTACGGCTTGCGCGACGAGGGCGTCCCCGTCGCGGTGCAGGAGTGGCAGGGGTTCCTGCGCGCGCTCGAACAGGGGCTGCACGGCTGCAACCTGCTGCGCTTCTACCACCTCGGGCGCGCCTGCCTGATCAAGAGCGAGACGTACTTCGACGCCTACGATCGGGTGTTCGCGCGCGTCTTCAAGGGCGTCGAGGGGCAGTTCGGCGACGACGTGCTGCAGCAGGTCGAGGAGTGGCTGCGCGATCCGAAGAACTTTCCGGAACTGTCGCCGGAGGAGTGGGCGGCGCTCGAGCACCTGACCAACGACGAGCTCATGCGGCGCTTCCTCGAGCGCTTGCAGGAGCAGGACGAGCGCCACGACGGCGGCGGCAAGTGGGTCGGCACCGGCGGCAAGTCGCCGTTCGGCCACAATGGCCAGCATCCGACCGGCATCCGCGTCGGCGGCCAGAGCAAGAGCCGTTCGGCGATGAAGGTTGCCGAGGAGCGGCGGTTCAAGGACTACCGCACCGACGCGGCGCTCGACGTGCGCTCGGTGAAGGCCGCGCTGCGGCGGCTGCGGCAGCTGACGCGCCAGGGCCAGCAGACCGAGCTCGACCTCGACGAGACCATCGACGAGACCTGCCGCAACGCCGGCGAGATCGAGTTCGTCTTCCGCGCTCCGCGCCGGAACAACGTGCGCGTCGTGCTGCTGCTCGACGTCGGCGGCACTATGGATCCCTACTTCGAGCCGGTCAGCCGTCTGCTCACCGCCCTGCACGAGGACCACGGGCTGCGCGAGTTCCAGCCCTACTACTTCCACAACTGCGTCTACGACCACGTCTACACGCGCGCCCGCCTGTCGCGCGCCGACGCCATCCCCACCGGCGACGTCCTGCGCAAGCTCGACAGCCGCTGGAAGTGCGTCATCGTCGGCGACGCGGCGATGCACCCGGCGGAGTTGTTCGAGCCGTTCGGCAACATCGACCCGCGCCAGGGCGCCACCACCGAGGGCATCGTCTGGCTACGCCGCCTCGCCGAGCACTTCGAGCGCAGCGTCTGGATCAACCCCGACGACAAGCCCTACTGGGACGGCTCGCACACCGGCCGCATCATCCAGCGCATCTTCCCGATGTTCCACCTCAGCGTGGACGGCATCGGCCAGGCGATGCAGACGCTGGTCGGGGCCAAGGCGCCGCACTGAGACCGGGGGGGCAGCGGACCTCGCCAGGTGCTGTCCCGGAACCGAGGCCAGTCCACACGCCGCATGGGTCGCTGACGCAGGCGTCGTCATGTCGGGCGACGGACCGCCGAAGCACTGCCGCGGCCGCTGCTCCGCCGCACCCGACTCGCAAACGCCCTCAGCCTCGGGTATGCACCGGAAGAGTCTGGGCCTACTGCGTAGAAGCCTTTCCACCCCCGGGCACGCGGGTAACATCCACATCGCGCTTGATTGAGGGATGATCCATGGCGACTTCGTTCGAAAACATTCTCGCTGGTAAGGACGCCAGCCTGGCACTCCTGCAGGTTTTGGCAGACAACAGTTTCGATTCCATTTTGATGACCGATACATCCGCAGCGGGGAAGATCATTTACGCCAACAAGGCGTTCAAGAAGTTGACTGGCTACGACCCAGTGGCGGTTCTCGGACAGACCCCGCGGATTCTCCAGGGGCCAGGCACGGACAAGAAAGTGATCGAGCGCCTTTCGAGCGCGCTGAGGTCCGGTGGTCGATTCGAAGGCAAGGCAATCAATTACAAGAAGGACGGCACGCCGTTCATCATGTTTTGGCGAGTTTTGCCCATCAAAGTCGGTCGCAAGACTACGGCCTGGATCGCCATTCAGCGCGAGGGATCCATCATTTAGTCTCGATCGGCTGCCGTCGGCGGGGGCGCAGGTTGCGCGACCGCGCGCTGGCGCCGGGGCGACGCGTTGAGCGCGATCGCCAGCGGCCTCGATCTGGGGAACCAGCTCACCGCACCGGCAGCAGAGACGAAGTCGCCTTCGAACAGTTCCGCGACGTCCAGACGGTCTGCCGGTTCGCCGTTTGGGAGCATGCCCATCGTTTCGAGGCGCCGTAAGCTGCAACGCATGTCCGACAACCGGCAGCGCGTCGCGGCTGGTGACGTCGCCGGGCACGCGCGAGCGCGGGTAGCGTGGCTCATGAGGATCTTGGTCAGGGGCGCCAATGGACTGATCGGATCGGCATTGGTCCCGTATCTGACGAGCGGTGGTCATCGGGTGGTTCATCGCGGACGCAGCGGTCGAGGCGCGGACGCCATCATGCATGCCGTTTCCCGCCGCCGCCGTCCGTCTGCTCGTCGGGGAACTGGCTGACGAATTGCTCCTCGCCAGTATACGGTCGAGCCTGGACGCCTCACCGCGGCCGGCTTCCTCTTCGGCTGCCCGGCGCTGGAGCCGGCGCTTCGCCACCTGCTCGGACGAAGCTGACCGCACCCTTCGAGGCGCTCGGGTCAGGCTTGGCTCACCGGGCGTCGCGCAGCAGCGCATCGATCGAGGTCACGCCCTCCGTCACCCGGACCCAGAACTGCGAGAAAGAATCGCAGCGCTGCTCCGGATTCCGGAACAAGCCTGACGCGGCCGCGAGCGGGAAGTCGCGGAACGCCGTCGACAGATGTGGATCCGCGACGCCATGGATCGATGCCGCACCGTCCAGCCCCGCGCGCAGCTTGGCAGCGTCCGCGCACCACCGATGCGGTGTGAGCGCCGCCATGCGGGCCCCGACGAAGCGCCAACGCCGTTCGCTCCACGGCCAGCGCCGGTGATCGTCCGCCGCGACCACCGCGATCGTCAGAGCGTCGGCCGGCAGCTCCGACGGCGGCGCGCCGAGCGACCACGGATGCACGAGTCGGACGGCCCGGCCGCGCACGAGCGCGGGATCGGGCGCCGTGAAGCCCAGGTCGGCAGGCGGCGCGCCCAAGACCAGTGGACGGCATACTCGACCCTGGCTACGCGGCGGGTCCACGGGCACGGCTCCGCCGTGGGCGACGACGTCGAGCGCTTCGTAGGAGGCATCGACCGCCGTGCCGAAACTGTGCCACGCGGGGGGTGCGTACTTGGCGACATTGGCTGCGTTGAACAGATACGGTTTGGCGCTGGCAGTTCCGGCTACCCACTGCCAGCTCAGATGGTTGCTGGAGAGGTCGCCGTCGAGCAGGTGCCCGTACAGCCAATCCGCCCCCACCCGCCAGTGCACGCGGCGCAGGTGCACCATGTACGACGCGATCCACATCCGCGCGTGGTTGTGGAGCCAGCCCGTGTCGTAGAGTTGACACACCGCGGTGTCGACGACCGGTACACCGGTGCGCGCTTCGCACACATCGGCGGGGACGACGCGCGCGTAGGCATGATCGGGCAAGGGTCCGGCGTGCAGGGACTCGAAGATGCCTTCACCTTCGCAGTGCCAGACGTGGCGGAAATACTCGCGCCATGCGAGTTCGTAGACGAACTTGTCGCGCACACCGAGCGGTCGCCGCGCGTGTACGGCACGCAGCACCTCCGGCAGAGTCAGGAAGCCGTGGGTGACGTACGGCGAAAGGCGCGTCACCGGTCCGTCGAGAAAATTGCGCGCGCGCGCGTACTGGTCGAGGTTCACGACGGCGAGCCGATCCAGCGCCGCGGCGCGTGTCGGCTCGAACGGCTCCGCCGTTAACGGCGGTCCGTTCGTCACGCCGCTCCGACTTTGCCGGCGCGGATGCGCGCGGCGCGTTCGGCGATCTGGGCCCGCTCCGCGGTTGCAAGCCGGCCCGCGTTCCTCACCTGCAGCGCCATCCGTGGGTTCTTCGCCAGCCGTTGCTCGTGGCGCGCCAGGAAATCCCAATACAGCGTGGTGAACGGGCAGGCGTCGTCGCCGGTGCGCGCCGCCGGGTCGTAGCGGCAGCCGCGGCAATAGTCGCTCATCCGGTCGAGGTACTTTCCAGTCGCCGCGTAGGGCTTGCTGGCCATCAGCCCGCCGTCGGCATACTGACTCATGCCGAGCGTGTTAGGCAGCTCGACCCATTCGACGGCGTCGACGTAGACCGCGAGGTACCACTCGTGGACCTGCTTCGGCTCGACGCCAAGCAGCAGCGCATAGAGTCCCGTCACCATCAGTCTTTGGATGTGGTGCGCATAGCCGTGTTCGAGGGTCTGGCCGATCGCCTCGCGCTGGCACCGCATGTCGGTCGCGCCCGTCCAGTACCAGGCGGGCAGCGGTGCGTCCGCACTAAGCGCGTTCAGCTCGGCGTAGCCGGGCATCTGCGTCCAGTAGATGCCGCGGACGTACTCCCGCCAGCCGAGGACCTGCCGGACGAAGCCCTCGACGGCGGAGAGCGGAGCGCGGCCACTCCGATACGCCGCTTCGGCGGCTGCGATCACCTCACGCGGGTCGAGCAGTTTCACGTTCAGCGCGGCCGAAAGGAGCGAGTGGTAGAGCCACGGCTCACCCGTCCACATCGCATCCTGCCCGCGCCCGAAGTCTGCGAGCCGTTCGGCGACGAAATCGTGGAGCGCCCGGAGGGCCTGGACGCGGGTGACCGGCCAGCCGAAGCTCGCCAGCGACCCCGGATGCCCCGCGAAGCGCTCGTTCACCAGATCGAGCACCGCACGGGTGATCGCGTCGGGAGCGAAGCGCGGTGTCGGGGGGACCAGTCCAGGACCCGCTCGGGCGAACGACTCCCGATTATCCGCATCATAGTTCCACGCGCCGCCGCACGGAGTGGCGCCATCCATCAAGACACCGCAGCGCCTGCGCTGCTGGCGGTAGAAGTACTCCAGCCGGAGTTGCTTGCGGTCTTGCGCGTAGGCTCGGAATTCATCGACGCTACAGAAGAAATGCCGATCCTCGCGAACGTCGAGTGCTATTCCGGCATCGGCCGCCACCTCGCGCAGCATGGTCAGGGAGCGCATGTCTCCCGGCTCGGTCGCGATAATCGCCCGCGGATGCAGGTCGGCGAGCGTCGCGGCGAGCTCCGCCCGCAGCGTCCCGCGGTTCGCCGGATCGTCGAGTCGACGGAAGCGCAGCGGCACCCCCTCCTCGCGCAACCCCGCCGCGAAGTGACGCATCGCCGCGAGGAACATGGCGATGCGTTGCTTGCTCGACCAGACATGCGTCGATTCCTCGGCCACCTCCGCCATCCAGACGAGATCCCGCGCCCGGTCGAATCCGTCGAATGCCGCGGCGCCGCGGGTGAGCTGGTCGCCGAGGACGACGACGAGATTCCGCACCTCCGACTCAGCCGCCCTGGCGCCAGGCATCGTTACCTTTCCTTCTACGACAGGCATCGGAGCAGTAGCGCACTTCCGCCCAGTTCTTCACCCAGCGCTTGCGCCACGTCATGATCCGGCCGCATGCGCCGCAGAGCTTGCTCGGCAGCGAGCTCTTGTTGCCGCGGCTCGAAGGTGTAGTCATGAGAGGCGCCACCGTCCCGAACATGTGGCCGAATCAGACGCGGATCACATGCAGGACGGCACTGAGTGGAATGCACTTCGCCACGATCCGCGACCGTTTCGCCTTCTCTGCCGCGCCGATGGACATGTGCTTCGTCGGCGGCGAGCGGGTCACGCCACTAGCCGGCGGGTACTCTGCTGGGTGGATGACGTCCGGCATCGTCGGGCCGTTCAAGGGCGGCCCCGGAACCAAGGGCTGGTGACCCGCCGCGTTCGCTCTGTGGATCCGGGCTTCACCGCAGCAGAACAATCGCCACGGCCATCAGCAGCATCAGGAACGCCGGCAGAGACTTGATCAACGGATCCTTGACCTTCGCGTGCATCGACAGAGCTCCGACCATCAATACGGCAACGGTCCCGGCTGCCGGCAAAACGACCTCTGGCACCCAGATGCCGAGGATCAGCAACACTGCCGACCCGATCTTCAGGACGCCGATCGCATAGAAGAACCAATCGGGGAGACCGTACGCGGAGAACTCCTCCTTCAGCGACTGGGCGGGACCTCCACGAAACTGGGTCGACGACCGCGCCCGCACCAGCCAAACGTTGAGGAGTCCGAGCCCAACGATGACTTGGAGAATGGTCGAAACTGAGAAAGATTCCATCTAATGCCTCCACGACCGAGTTGAACCAAGACAATGAATGATAGTCGATCGGATTCTTGATATCATGGACGGGTTCTACCAAGCATTCAAAGCTCTTTCGATTGTACTGTTCCTTTACTACGGATTGAGTGTCCTCGTCTCGAACGCGATGGCGACGGAGTTCGAACGCTTCGGACTCAGTCGGTTTCGGAAACTGACCGGGTGCCTCGAGGTGCTCGGTGCAGTCGGGCTCATGCTCGGCTACTTCGTACCGATACTCGTCGTCGCCGCTGCGGGTGGCTTGACCCTGCTGATGGTCCTGGGGTTGGCCACGCGCTACCGAGTTCGAGATCCATTGGCGGAAGCTGTTCCCGCACTCGTTCTGATGCTCATGAACCTGTACGTCCTCATTTATGCGATCGGACTTGCCACCTAGCCTGGTTGTCGTTCGGCGCGCGTCACTCGAAGTTTTCAGCCGCAAAATCCCAGTTGACGAGAGCGGTGAGGAACGTCTCGACGTACTTGGGGCGTAGATTGCGGTAGTCGAGGTAGTACGCATGCTCCCACACGTCGCAGGTGATGAGGGATGTCTGGCCGTGCTTCAGCGGCAGATCGGCATTCGCCGTCGTGGTGACCTGGAGCGTGCCGTCCTGGTTCTTCACGAGCCACGCCCATCCCGAGCCGAACTGTCCGACCGCAGCCTTGGTGAAGGCTGCCTCGAACTGCGCGGAGCCGCCGAAATCGCGCGTGATCGCGTCGGCCAGCGACCCTCTCGGCTCGCCGCCGCCGCCCTTCTTCATCGATCTCCAGTAGAACATGTGATTCCAGGCCTGGGCGCTGTTATTGAACACCGGACCCTCGGATCGAAGAATGATCTCCTCGAGCGATTGACCCGCTTCGGGCTTGTCATCGATGAGGTTGTTGAGGTTCGTCACGTACGAATGGTGGTGCTTGCCGTAGTGGAACTCCAGCGTCTCGGCACTGATCAGGGGCGCCAGGGCGTCCATGGCGTAGGGCAATGGGGGCAGTTCGAAGTTCATCAGTCTATCCTCCTGAGCAGGGACGGCGGTTCAGTCGTTGCCTGGTTCCGGACGTTCATCTGCGTCCATGTCAGAAGCTGCCACGGCGCTCGAGATCGAAGTCGGGCGTTCCGACGGTGACGATACCGAGATATCCGTCGACGATGAGGAACTCGCCGTTGGCGACGGTATCGACGGCGTCGGCGACGCCGTTGACGCAGGGAATGCCGAGCTCGCGCGCGATGATCGCGCCGTGGATGAGCATGCCGCCGCGGCGCTCGACGACGGCGGCGGCGAGCGGCACGAGGTGCGGCATCGCCGGCTGGATGGCATCGCACACCAAGATCTCGCCGGCGCGGAAGAGCGCCAGGTCTGCGGGACCGCGGATGTTACGGGCCAGTCCTGACGCCAGGCCAGGACCGGCAGGCTGACCGGTGAGTTGACGAGACCCCTCCTCGGCGGCCCTGTGCGACGCTGGATGCGCCGGCCGATCGGGGGTGGGAAGATCGGCGATCACGTCCGCGGAGCGCAGCGCGGCGGCGAGGACTGGGACGGCTGCCGGCGTCACGCTGGCGTCGGCGCGCAGGCGGCCGGTGATGCACATACGTGCGGCAGCGATGGCGAGCGCCCGCAGAAGCTGGCTCTCGAGCCGGCCGACGAGGAGGGTGTCGTCGTCGCGCAGGCGCCAGCTGAGACGTCCAAGGGCGAGGATCTCGCGTGCCTCGTCGTGGCGCACCGGGCCGACGGCATCGAGCAATCGGCACTCGAGATCGTGCGCGCTTGGTGCTGGTATCGCTGCGGCGAACCCTGCGCAGTCATCGAACTGAGCGTGGTCCGCGGGCGTGGGCACGGACGCGAGCTCGAGCACGGTGCTGAGCAACCAGCCGGGATGAGCCGCGAGACGTTCGCTGCCGTAGGTAACGTCCATGAAGTCACGGATGACGCTCTCGAAGGAACAGACGAATTCCCTCCCGCCGTCGACGTGCTGGATCTCGTCCCTGCTCGCCGACCAGCCCGACGCATGCGCTGACACCAGCCCTCCGGCGATGCGCCTCAGGATGGGATGCAATGCCGGCTGGCGCCGGACGTCGGCCGCGAGCGCGGCGACGGCGGCGTTCCGCCGCGACGCGATCATGTGCTCGCCCCGTAGCAGCCCGACGAACTCGTAGGGATCCACGGGACGCACGGCGTCGTTGTACAAGCGGCCGAGTTGCCGCACGCCGTGCGCAAACGGAATGAACTCGTCGCGGTAGATGTCCTTCCAGCGGAGCACGGTGGCCGCGCGCGCCTCGATCGCGTGCGCCAGTCCCTCGTCGTCGAGGCGATCGAGATCCTCCGCCGCCAAGCGGTGACCCTCCGCGTCCAGCGCCGGGATGAGCTCACCGGCGACACGCGCAGCCAGCCGGCGAAGCCGCCGCAACCCAGGGCGGAGCCTGAGGTACTGCGCCCGAGGGTCGGACGCATCTGCCGCTGCGGTGATGGGGCGGGCCTGGAGGAGCGTCAGCTGATCGCTTTGCAAGCCCCACTCGAGATCGGGAGCCCAGCCGACCAGCGATTCGATGCCGTGGAGCGCCGCGAGGACTGCGTCGAGTTCGCGGCGTGTGAGCAGCGGCATACGCGCGCCTGTGGTCTCCTGGCGCTCACCCGGCCGCCACTCGAGCACCCGACCGGTGGCGCGAGCCAGGATCCAACGGTCGGGATCGACCGTGCCGTCGACGAGATCACTGCAGGGGCCCGGCACCGCTTCGACCACGGCATGGTCGGCCGCGGGCGTCCGCGGGTCTCGTCCAAACGCGACCCCCGCCCGGTCGGCCCCGACGACGACTTGGACGACGACCGCCATACGGCTGCTCATCGGATCGAGCCCGAGCTCGTGGCGGTAGAGTAGGGCCGCGTCCGACCAGAGCGAGGCCCAGACCACCCGGACCGCGTCGAGGACCGCACTGACACCCCGGACCCCAACGACGGACTCGTGAAGCCCCGCGAACGATCGACCGGCATTATCCTCGCCGACCGCCGACGATCGTACCGCCAACGGCTCATCGTCAGCGAGGCCGGCGAGCGCCGTCCGGATCGCGGTGGCGACCTCCGCCGGCAGCGGCGCCGCGAGGAAAGCGCTGCGCAGGCGCAGCGCCTCGTCCCAGATCTCTTCCCAGCGCATCGCCTCGAACGGCTTTCGGCCGAGTTCCATGTGAATCTTGCCGCGCAGCCCCGCATCGTCGACGAAGCGGTCGTACGCCGCCGTCGTCACACACACGCCGGAAGGCACCCGCAAACCAGCTCGGAGCAGCGCCCCGAGGCGCGCCGCCTTGCTCCCGACGAAGCGCTCTTCTTCGTCAGTCGCATCCGCCAGTGGGATCACCCAGCGCGCGGCGGTATCCACTGACGGACCTCCTGGAAACCGACGACGTGCAAGAAGCGCACGGCGTCGAAGCAGAAGAGCGCGGTCGTCGCCGCCGCCACGAAGGATTCGAGATAGGGATGGCGCGTGATCAACCGGGCCGCCCAGAACTCGCGCTCCGGACCGGGCGCCAGGTGCGCGGCTCGCCCGGTCACGGTGACCGACTCGACGCGCATCATGTCGTCCGGAAAGCGGGCACGGTTGTCGACCACCAGCGCAACCTGCGGACACTCGACCAACAGCCGGAACTTCCGGGTCGTGATGGGCGTCGCAAACGTCCCAGATGAAAGGTCGTCACCGAACGCGTACGCGACGATCGAGCCGTATGGTTGACGCTCGCCTTGGGTGCAGAGGACTGCATAGGCCTCGCCAGCGACCAGACGGCGAATGCTCGTGACGAGCGCTTCGGAGCGCGTCGCCGACGTCGGCTCGTCAGGCACCCCGAGCAGCGGCTCGTCGTGACTCTTCATCGAGGAACCTATCGGGGGAGAGCATCGCCGCAAGGGCGCTCGCGCTCAACCCTGCCGGATATCGGCGCCGCGCTCGCCTTCCGGCGTGGCGAGGCCGACGCGCCCTATCGCCGATGCAGATGGAGAAGGCTGCCGTCGTCGTCGACGCTGGGATCTCGGGACTATTGGTGGCGCGTCGCTTGCGGGCCTGCGCTGCACCGGTCGTCGTGGTGGAGACAGGTCGCGGGGGTTGGGCGGCCGCCTCGCGACGAAGCGCGCCCCTCGTTTCGGGCGGTTGACCGCAGCTTGCGGGTCGTTCTATCGCGGCGGTCGTGACGGCCAGCGCACACATGCCCCGTCCGGGCCGCTCCGCGGGGGGCCGATGAGGGCTGTTCCGTCAGCAACTCCAGCGTGCCCGGGCTATCGCCGACGCCATCCCCACCGGCGACATCCTGCGCAAGCTCGCCAGCCGCTGGAAGTGCGTCATCGTCGGCGACGCGGCGATGCACCCGGCCGAGCTGTTCGAGCCGTTCGGCAACATCGACCCGCGCCAGGGCGCCACCACCGAGGGCATCGTCTGGCTACGCCGCCTCGCC
>ENA-ORBV01005334-ORBV01005334.1-microbial-mat-metagenome-genome-assembly--contig:-NODE-5334-length-23738-cov-6.618063_pt1 | contig 23738 bp, 17 predicted proteins | sample MGYA00237777_ERZ505514 | MGnify/ENA primary metagenome ERZ505514 (study PRJEB26160, sample SAMN06269048) | microbial mat metagenome | isolation source: Oligotrophic lake microbial mat | place... | reverse complement strand
TAAGAGACAGAAGCATGTCTTCAGATTGAACAACAGGAGTGTGTTGGAGCACAATTTCAAAGTCAAAATTTGCAATTCAACAGGACCAAATCTAAACAAGAAAAGCAACAAAAAGGAATGCAGCAATGTGAATGTCAGCAGTTTTTCATTTGTGTCTAAGAACCACCTAGTTTATTCATTAAAGTACCCACACCTGAGTCTTTAACTGTTTAACTGTGTTTGTCCATTCTTTGGAGTTACTTGCCGTGCAGTTTTCACAAGCCCATGTCAAATGCATTGTCTTCGTTCAACAGCACTGACTACTGGTGCCAGTCAGATGAAGATTGACATTTATGTAATTGTGTTTTGCATAGACCTATTAGGCTCTCTGAAAATGCCACACACAACCTGACAGTTAGGCACCTTCATGTCATGCACATGTTTTTGGTTGATTTGATAACCACAGTTCATTGAGATCAGTTGAGCACCGGTTTTCATTGCTAGCACAATCTTCATTGGAAAGCAGTCAATGTCTTGAACCCATTTAACGGTTCCACAATGATTGTTAAACTTGCTAGATGCAAAAAGAGGAACAGACAAGATCCATCAATGCATCAATGGCTCTCAAGTGAATCTTGAATGCAACTGAATCTGTCCAACTGACAACTGCCACTGACACACTGATGTCAAGCCATGAACTAGTTGGTAGTTATGAACTGACTTCTGTCATCACATCACTTCACAGTAGAGTTCACTGCTACTGCAGCAACAAGTACAGTAGCACAGGCAGATGACCATGACTTGCATTGGTGGTGGATGGAATGAGGAAATGGCACTGCAAGATGAACCCTAACAACGTTAGGAGTGTTGTACGTCGTAGTGGTTTTGTGTTCGTTTGAAGCCGCCGCGGGTGTTTATTCCATGGTGATACGTCACCGCATTCGGAAGCGAGGTGCGAAATAATGACTCGAGGCATGCATGCATGATCGATCGAGTGGAACGAGCGAGATGCAATCATTATTTTGTGATAAATGAATTTGCTGCTCCAACAGAAAATCCACACCCAACTCTACAATAATATACTTGAGTTAAGCTAGCTAGCTAGCTAGTTGTCTATACGTGAGGACTCAACTATACTTGAGGACTCGACGACGACGACGACAAAGAAAGAATGGAAAATCCGACCAACCGCTACGAGACAGTCTTGACCCGTCGTTCCATTCGCAAACACACGAATGGCGTGCAACGCGAACAAAAAGAGGGTGTGGGCGATATTTCCTTGGGGATTACCATGAAAATTATCAACGGCAAAGTGATTGTCAAACACGTAAAGTCGGAACTCATTGATGGATCGGCCACTCCTGCGTCGTCTCGTAGCATTCAACGGGGAGATGTGATTTTATCGTTGAATGGGACGAGTTTAGTAGCAAAGGACGTCACAGCGACAAATAAAACGAACACGGCCAGTTTGCTGATTGACCAAATCTTGAATACTCCCAACCAAGATGGCGTCTACGAAAAAACGGTGCACCTAGAATTGGCACGAGGAGAAGGACTTAAATTATTGGATGCTTGGGACAAGGCAGAAGAAAAAGAATTGAAAGAAGAAAGCACGAATAAGAATACTATGAATGCCAGTAGTAGTGGAAGACGACGATCTTATTTATTTGGTCGACGTGGATCTGCTGCTCCTGCAGCTCCTACCGAAGAAGGATATGCCACACTGGAAACCGATTACATACCCGACCATTCCGCACGCAACAATCGACGCGTCGTGGGCGGTGCCGCGGCCCTGGCAGGAATGGCGGGCCTCGTCTTGATGGGACCCGTCACGGCCGTGGCAGCTGCAGGGGGGGCAGCCTTTGTCGCGCACAAGAAACATAAGGAACGCCAAAACAGCACTAGCCACAACATTGGATAATAGGAGACCCCATTCTGAAGAAAGGAATGGTATATAGACTCTCCTCAATATCACAAGACGGTACCACGAAAAACAATTCACAGGCTGTGCCGAAGCTGCTTGCCCTTCCTGTCTGTACCAGTCCACATCTGCAGCTCAGCGCGGACTCTTGTCCATTCTCTCCTCCTTGAGCATGCGCTACGTGCAGTCCGTTCTTTGCACTTTCTGCATCAACTCGGCACATGACAACTGGGACTCTGATATATGTATCTACAAAGGACATGGATCCATGTGCCGCGCCGCCCACAACAGACCCATTTAAAAAAAGGGATATACAATACACGGCAGTCCACTCTTCTTCCCAAGGTAAAAGTACCATCAAAAAGATACTTTTTGGATCCTTCGATATAGTAAAAGACGCACCCCGAATTGAAAGATGTGTCGAAAAAAGGTGGAGCTTGCGGACATTCCCAACACATACTATATCCATTCCTAGCGTATGGACTGTACTGTAGGATACAGCTGAGAATGCCAAAAAGATGAAAAAAAGGGGGCAGATTCTCTCTATATAGTAGAGCTAGTAGACTCTTGATTCATGGATTGTCACTGCGGAAATGGTAAGGACGGAGGCTGCCATCCAGTGGTTCTATCCTGGTTTGCGCGCAGGATGCTGCTCAGGTTGGGGAAAACCAGCCAACATTCATGAAGTGGTGCATAAAATGTGTGTCTGGGCCGGTATCCCGGCATAGCAGTGTACTTGAAAATAAGAAGCTCTCCAAACTTGCTTGCGAAATTTTGAAATCGTCACATGTCAACCGATCCTAAACTATAAAAGAATGACAATTTTGATATGAAAACAATCACACTAATTTAGTAGAAAAAGATCTTCCTATAGGTTGGTACGACGAGTCTCTCATCATCATCCTCTACTAGTCTAAATGTTTCTGGAGCAACTTGACATTTTCTGGATCCCCCGGATTGTCCACGACCTCATATCCCATGGTGGCATACATTTGAAGGGCCACTGTATTGTCTTGCAAGACGCGTATAAAAATGTCGTCGCACTCAAAGTCTTGTTTGCAAATGGTTTCACAGGTTTGGATCAATTGACGCGCAATGCCTTGTCGTCTATGTTGAGGACAAGTCAGCAAATCGGACAACATGGGTCGTGGATTGTTTTGATAGTGCCAATTGGGCGTGGCAGGTCGGGCATCAATATCGACAAATCCCACAATTGTCGTTTTGTCATCATCATTGTCATTATTGAGAGTCGCCACGAGCATGCGATGTCGATCGGGATCCATGTAGGGAAAATTTTGTTGCAATCGATTGAGTTCGGCCAATCGATACATGTGCTTAAAGACGTCTTGTTGGAGTTGGGATTTGCTGTAAAAAGATTGTACCACCAAATCGCTCACTGGATTTAGTTCAGCATATCGGCAGTCGCGGATGGTGATGCCCACATCCACATCCACATTAATATTCGCATTATTGGCTTCACCATTGATTTTGGATTGAAACAATCGAGAGGAAGGAAACGCCAGAGTCGTTTGATCTAGAAAAAGAAATAGGCAGACTAGTAGCATTATTCTCCACAAGTGGCTGCACGTCATGATGATGATTTCGGACAATGCCTTTTCATTTCTTCTCCATTCAATCCGTGCACCCGTTGTCACTGGAATCGGACCTGTTTCAACTACTAGCTAGCTAGGTAGCTAGCTAGACTAGTTTGCTGCACTACTAGCTAGCTAGTACTTTGTCTCGGTCTTCCAATGAAGATGCCGATCAAGCCGCTATTGTTTGTGCGATTCAACAGATGCCGATAACGCTGCTAATACTGTAGTAGCCTTGTATGGTACGTACGTACGCAAAATTTAAATTTCATCGTGTGGTTGTGGACCGTTATTTCTAACCCTAACTATAGTACCTCTATTTCTACCTCCGTGAACCATTTTTGAGTCCCAATTTTATGGTGACGTCATCATTCTCACAACCACCAACGATTTTAAAAGGCAGGCTCATTTTTCTCTTTGTGGTTCAAGATCTTGGACCAAAACAACAACAACAGTGCGGACAAACTCGACTTCAGAGGATAATTATCATACAGGTATATCCTTTGCATCGTCTCGACTCCGCAGTAGCCCGCCCAGAGCAATAGACTGCTTTTCGATCTGTCGCATCCAAGTGTGTGTGTGGATTTCCCCCCCTCAAACCATGACGGACAAAATAACCATGATGACACCCTTATTTTCTCGCAACGATGATCCCCAACGAGGACGCCACTTGATTGCCAATCCTCGCCTTACTAGCAGTATTCCCAAAGGACGATTGCTCTTTTGTGAACGGCCCTTGGTAGCGCTGCAATCCTTGGGAAATCCCGTCTGGGTTTGTCATGCCTGCAAGGCTTTTGTGGGAGGTCCTCGGGCGGCACTCCATATTTTGGCCACACAGACCATGCCGAATGTGGAGGAGATTGCCAAGAAAAATGATATGAATGACGAGGATGAAGATGATTATCAAAGCAGTTGGAAGGTGATTCCATGTCGGCATAACTGTGGACAAGTCTATTGTTCCACAGAATGCGAAGCAGATTTTTGGGAATCACGGCATCAATTCTTGTGTACCGGAGAAATAGCCATGCCGGAAAATGACAACAAAGAGCCAACCACCAATACTACTAATACTCCTACCGAACTACCCAAACTTCACCCCTTGTTACAATTCAAGCAACAGGCCGTCATGACGAATGAAATTTTTCTCTTGGTGGCCGAATGGCTAGTGGGAGCATATACATTTCAGAAACAACAACAACAAGACGCCCAACATATCTCGACACCAATCGAGGAGGATTTGTCCACCACCAATCCATTTGAGGATTTCATGATGGAACCCTGGTGGGAAATTGATGACGCCGACGCCGAAGCATCACCCGACGATAGGCAAACCACAGACACAACGGCCGACATTTTGAAGAAATTATGCCAGGACGCGGCGGATCTTTGGCAAGCGCACTGGAACTTGATACTGCTGACCAAAGAATCTCTGGATGCACCAGTAAAAGAGCAAGCATCCCAATCATCGTTGTCTCCCTTGTACTTGAGAATGGCCAATATCATTGGAGCCTGTGAATTGAATTCCATGGGCATTCGACGAAGAAATCCTCTGTGTCGGGATGTCTTGGATCGGAATCTTCGGCTTCAACAAAAACAAGAAATTTTAATGTGTATGGATCACGCGGGAATGCTCCACAAGGGGGGAGATGATGACAATGATATGGAGGATGACGTGGCTATGGAGACTCACAATGATGAGGCAAATAGCAACAGTGCCGACCAAAGGGATGAATGGGAATATACCGATGATGACTTGGCTCGATTTATAGCTGGATTGGACATCCACGAAGAAGAATCCGCAAACAAAAATGACGCAAACGACAAGAATGACAATAACAAAGATGAGACAATGGCCAAGGATATTACTGACTCTGGTGCCGATACAGATTCCGAGGAAGGTTGTTGTGATGATGACGACAACAATGACCAAGATGATTTGGACGCCATCTTTTCTCCTTTGGATGGAACGGCCATGTATGCGTTGGCGTGCAAGATGAATCACTCGTGTGACCCCAATGTGGTGGTTCTGTATAAGACGCGAGGGTGGGGTTCCAAACACCCTCTCGTGGCGCATTGCGTCGCATTGCGGGATATCCAACCAGGGGAGGAACTAACTATATGCTACATTCACGGGGATAGACCACTTGAGGAGCGCCAAAAAGAGTTACAACATTATGGTTTCAGTTGTTGCTGTGAAAAGTGCAAACGGGAACAGAAAGAAGGGGATACTGGACCTGAAGAGTCCCAGGTGCAGGAATCCAAGGGGGCCGATGGGGTTGAGGATAATGATTTTTTGTTTGGTAGCGATGATTCAGATGGCGAAGGGGAAGGAGAAGCGACAAGTGAAAACGACAAATCGGGCGCAAACGAGCAATCTGATGGGGAGACTGCTCTTCAGCAACGCGTCAACCAGCTCGACTCCACACTGAACCAGTCCGTGACGGGGAGCATTCCACTGGCGTATTTAGCTGAGGTATCAAAATTTGTAAACCAAGTTGCAACGCAGGCGCAGACCAGCTTACAAAACGAAGAAGAAACTGTCCATCACCTATTGGGCCAGTGTGTCAAGGCCGTGCTTGCTCGCGACTTTGTTTGGGCCAAGACGGTGGGCGCTGACTTGGAACGAGTCCTGTTTGCTATGTTAAAGAGAGAATCCAAGTGGCCGACGGTAGCCTATCGGGAAGCCTTTTGGTGTGCCGCTCTGACGACAGCCTTGGCATTGGCGCATTCATGTTGTTTTCTACCAGCCATTGTCTACTTGGATAAGGCGCTAATCCTTGGATTGGATCGCCAGCAAGTTTGCGACTTTTTTTCTTACGTGGAGCTTCATGCTGCGCAAGTCGCGATTGCGCCATACCTACCAGCCATTACGTCGGTCTTGCCGAGCTACACAGAACAGAGGATGAAGCACCATGTCGCCAGTACAGGCTTGGTGCAGCCCATACAATTTCCAATCCCTGAGTTTTTGGAATCTGACGAGGCCATGATTCACTCGAAGCACATACCCCAGGGATTACCCTTTGTGATCCGACAATTTGGCATTGATTGGCCTGCGATTACGAAATGGCGGTGAGTCCCTTTGGCTTTGGGTCGTGGCGTTGTTTTTCATACACCTGTTTTTCTCACTTCATCTTTCTTGGCAGAAATTTGTCCTTGTTCTGTCGATACCATGGGCACCGCACCGTACCTATAGAAGTTGGCGCCATGAGGAGCAAGGGTGGGATGAAGGAAGAGCTAATGACGATCCGAGCTTTCGTAGCCAAATACCTTAACAAAAGTGCTGAAAAGGATGTTTGGAGGCTTCAAGATGCCGTTAGTGCGCAACACAGCCATGATATTGCCTACCTTGCGCAGCACCCGCTCATTCAGCAATTGCCTGGTCTTGGTTCAGACATCAATCTGCGACCTAATCTCTGCGGATCTCTCGGTCCCTCTCATGTGTACCTGTGGATTGGCACTGGTGGTACGAGGACTCCATTGCACTTCGACAGTTATTCGAATCTCTTTGTCCAGCTCGTAGGTGTCAAATATGTACGTATCTATGGCACCGACCAGACATCGAAACTCTACGTGAGCAAAAAGGAGCTGTATGGACTTCAGGGGAACATGAGTGACGTCGATTGCGAGCAAGAAGATTTTTCTTTACACCCCAATGCGAAGGACGCTGCCTACGAAGAAGTCGTGCTATTCCCAGGAGATTCATTGTTCATCCCAGCTCGGGCATGGCACTACGTACGCTCTTTGAGTACCAGTATGAGTGTCAACTTCTGGTTTTGATAATACAATGCTGTAGATGTGCAATTCACATCATTAATATTAGTTAGAAGTTCCCTGCCCGGTCAATAGCAACCCCCCACATTGTGAGATTCACCTAAGTTTCACAAGTTCATGACTTGTCGACTCGATAAGGTAATTAGTTGCCAACGTCATGCTGCCGCTACCACTCCGCTCGATAGGACTGGGCTGTGCGGCGCCGGGCTGTGATGTTTTATTGGTTGAGTAAAGTCTCCGTTCCACGGCTCTGGGCCTAATCCGAATCAGATGACAAGTCAATGACCACCTGCTTTTCCCTTTTGGTTGTTCCTGCAAGTTTTTTCTTGGGCTGGGCAGGACGTTGGCTACCGTTTTTTATGCTAGCAAGAGGAGAGGGTTTACGGTTGCCACGGCTTGTTTCAGGATTGTCTTGCCTTTCCATTTTGACCAGAGGGAGAGAAGCGCGCTTGCGGTCAACGCGGCGTCGTTTGGTATTCCTGGCCGATTCAGTGTCGCCATCCTTTTGTTCGGGTGGTGATGGACCCTCTAATTTCGCCTGTTGCTTCTCTTTTTTGACTTTCGTCTCCGCTGACGAACCAACTGCGCCAATCGTCCGTTTCTGGCCCGCTGTGCTAGATGATGTTGTCGCCTTTGAGTTGGAGGTGTTACCTGGTCTTGGTACAAGTACAGCAGCAACACGAGAAGGGCCAACTTCGTCAATAGTCGACGCTTTCGGTGCACTCGAGTTGTGATCAACAGCTGTGTTATCTGGCCTGGGAATGGCAGCGGGTTTAGCGTCACTTTCCCCTGTATTCATTGCATCCTCCGATTCGGGTCCATTGGATAGCGGGTCACTCTCAACCTCCACCTCCTCCAGGAGCGCCTCGTGGAAGTAGAACTTACTAACCGTTGCCCCAGTGGCAGACGACTCGTCCAGCAATTTGGTCAGAATCACGTCCTTCTTCACGTTTGTCTCCTTGTTCGGATCGGACGCAGCCAAGTTGACCTTCTCGGACAGAGCGTCTGCGCCGGAACCTATCGAAGGGCTAGGAAGTGCCGCGTCTTGATCCTCATGCTCCCCCTTTCCGGTATCGATCCGTTCAAGATCAAAGTAGTTGTGGTACCAGCGGTTGTCCTTTTCGGATGCATCACAATTGTTATTCTGCGGGTCCTTCACGTTCATGTGGCAGTACCATTTGTCAGGTAACTCGTCTTCCTCCTCCCCACTGTTGAGAAGCATGCGCCACTTCTCGCAATTCTCGCATTGAACCTACCCAATCCAAGATCAACGACGAATGGAATCAAAGAGAAGAGTTAGCAAGCAGCCAACCAAAGCACTACGGAATAATGTGAAGAACCAAAAGACATACCCAAGTGTCATTGATGGTCAGATTTGCAAGTTCCTTTTCTGTAAAAGAGCCACTAAAGTTCTTTCCGTCGATAACTCGCATCGACACACCCTGCTTGTTCACACTGCGGCTGTAGATTTTTTCTTCGCCAGTGCCTTCTGTCAAGAATCGATACACATAGACCGGCTTCTCTTGTCCATACCGATAACATCTTGCGAGTGCCTGTGTCATCACTGTCGGATTGAAGTGTGTGTCAATCAAGACAACCCGATTGGCCGCAGTCAAAGTGATGCCAATCCCCCCTTAAAAATATTAACAAGACGGAAGAAAGCACGTGAGCGTTGCGCAGCATTCAGATTGACATTGGCCATAGCAAGCATGAATAAACCTACCAGCTTTACTCGAAATCAAAAAGAGTTGAACACTTGACTCCACCTTGTTGAATTCGGTTATGAGATCACCTCGTGACCCCGAATCGATTTGCCCGTCGATCCTCAGGTACTGAGCGCCTTTGCTCCACCCGCCGAGGGTGTTGCCGGGAAATGCCTCCTTTAGAGAAGAAACGTGATCGGACCAACGTGGCAAGGCTAGGACTTGCTCGAGAAAATCAAGCGTTCTCAAACACTGGCTGAAAACAAGCACCTTGTCTCCAATCGAAACAGAGTGCAACAGAATGTGAAAGAACATCACAAATTTGTTACTGCTTGAAACCGCTTTCATTGCCTTCTCGCCTACTTTATCGGCCGTGCTCTTCCACCACAGATGGTCTGCCATTGGAGCCCCAATGTCTTCATCGCTATCGGACGCGTGAGCACTCGGGTGTTGCATAAGTAAGCACGCCGGATGATTGTAGATTGGTCGACAAAGCTGGTAATCTTTCAGAAAGTTGGTGATATTATTTCTTTTCACAAATCGCTTCTGTGCTGTATAAAGTTTCGTCTGCAACCTGGTTTGCCGAAGATGGAGCACTACCTGCTGCAGAGGCGGGAGAACCGCGCGCAATACCGACGTATCTTTACGATGCACAAAAGCATTCAAAATAGCTTTCAGCTGAGCGGATTTCAGGTGACACTCTCGAATTTCGGCAGGCGCGGCATCCGATGGCATTCCTTTCATGATCGGGTTGGCTAAACCGGAAACGAGTGCCGAGAGTGAGTAATAATGCTTCTGTGAAAAAAATGTTGTCAGTCCGCCAAATAGGCACTTACCGAATTCCCTCTCGAACACTGCCCAACTCATGTCTAGAACACCCGGCCTCATGAACTGCACCATCTGATAATATTCCTTTACGTTGTTTTGAAACGGGGTACCCGTGAGAAGGATTCTTCGTTTCGTCTGGATGGCGGCGAGAGTTTTGTAGCTTTGCGTAATGCTATTGGCAAGAGAAAGATGTGCTTCATCTAGGATTAAGACGTCGGGACCAGGCGAAAGTAGCCGAGGACACGACGTTGCGATTCTCGCAATGGAGGATGAGCTCACAATCAAGACACCGCCCCTAGATAGCCATTGGTCAACTATGTGTTCGCGCCCTCCATTAGTAATTTGCGTCGTGTCATAAATGACCATCGACTTGTCAGTCCACTTGTTGAACTCATGCTTCCAGGAAGCAATCGTATTGACAGGAACCGACAATAAAGCAGTATTGATCAAACGTTTCCTTCTGTTGTCGCCAAGAGAAGGATTGTAGAACAACGTGTGAAGCAAAGCTATTGTCTGCAGCGACTTCCCAAGTCCCATCGAATGAGCTGTTGACGTCGAGAAGGGCGGATGGAGGAAACATGCGAATAGCAAATGAGTAAGTAAAGGAAGAACGATCACAACACATTATCATGGCGATTCATCGCGACAAGACATGGAAAGCAATAACCTGAACGTACCCAAAAGGCACCCTCCAACATCTTTCGCCTCGTGGAGCTCTTCGCCTTTCTTCGTTCGCACGTTCAAGTCGACAAAGCAATTCTTCCACATGTGCGCAATGCCCTCTCGTTGATGAGGCTTCAAATGTGTAGCCAATTTATACGACACTGCCACAGTTTTGACCCGACGCTCCGATGTCGAGCGGAATGTCTCTGGCGAACACAACACAAAATCAGACTTGGCAAATTCAGGATCTGTCGGTTGGTAGTACTCGTCGTCTAAACTATCCCCTTTCTTCTTCATGGAAGGTGACCACGAACGAGCGCTGTCGTCCTCTAATGCCAATGGCGCTCTCTTGAGACCTGGACTCGAGAGCGAGTGCCGCTTTATTTTTTTGAAAGGAGTGTCGGATGTTAGATCTACGATACCTTTGGAAGGCGAAGCAGTTGCGGCCGCGAGCAATTTTTCTTTCTGTAGCTGCTGCCTTTGTGGAACTACGACAGCCGCAGTGGACGTCTGATCAGTCTCTGCCTCCTCCTCCTCCTCCTCCATTGGCACAGGGGGAGAAGCTTTGGGTAGCGACCGCACTTGCATTTGTGCTTTGGCCGTGACGAATGCATCCCTTCGTACGCGCGACACCCCTCCGGATCCTTGACATGACGTTTGTTGTTCTTCCTCTAGTGTCTCCGTCACATCCATGTCATTGTCATAAGAAAAGCAAATCTCCACTTTTTTCTCGGCCAACGTTTGATCTTCGATCCGTCTGGCTTCTTCGATTTGTTCCTTCGTTGGTCGTACCGAGGCGCTACGAAAGCCGTCCCCGGGACAGTCGCGCTCGTCTTCGTCTTTGGTTCCGAGATCTTCCACATCGTCGTAAATCTCTTTATTGTAACATGCTGGCGACAACGTCGGTTCGACTGGTCTTGTCTTTTCCAAATTATGCCGCTGATCAATTTCGTCATCAGCTGCCTTTTTCCAGTCGGACGTTTCATCCGTGTCGTCGTTGTTGTTGTTGTTTCTGTCGTCGTTGTTGTTCTTGTTACGAATACCATATCCAAAGATATCCTCGTATACCTTGGCTAAATCGACATTGTGGACGACTTCCAACTCTTCTTGCAACGACGACGCCATGTCTCCCAGTCGTCGATCATGTCGAATGGCCAATTCTTTGAGGGCCTGAATTTCGTCGTCCACCAAGACCTTCATTTCGGAGGGTGACAATCCCCGCAGTTCTGTTTCAATTTCGCGCCGTTTGGCCGTCATGACCTCGACATCATCCCATTGCTGCTGACATCGTCGTTGCTCTTGTTCAACCAAATCCAATTCTCTGAGAACTTCTTCGACGGGTCGTTTTTCGTTATTGTTATTGTTATTTTTGTTGTCGCCGTCGTCCTTTGTCTCATCTTGTTGGGGGACCTTCAATTCGTCTTGGAGTCCTTGGAGTGCCACGGGTGGTAAACAAAGAATACAATTCCAAGCATCGTCTTCTTGCAGGAGCGACTGCACAATGTTCTTGCCTTTTTGTCCACCTCCAAAGGCTTGCGCTACGCACGTCGTACAAAAGGCACGGGGACAAAAATCACACACCACCAAGGTCGCGTCTGTAGCACAAGCATAACAGTAATCATTATCATCATCGCCTGGCTGTTGTTGTTTTTGTTGCTGTGATTGTAGTTGGGATTCGTAATAGCTGGAGACTTCTTCATTGCAAACCGAACAAATCGGAACTTGGAGTGTTGGGTGTACGTGCATGGCATAGTAGCAAAACATGGACGATTGCGGTTCTTGTGACGTAGATGGCTTTTTGGATGGTGAAGAAGATGATGATGCTTGGGGTGGAATTTTGAGTGTGACATGACATTTCCAACAAAGACAAGACAATGCCCGCGTGGTGGGTGTGACTTCAAGGTCGAGATCATCATCGTTGTCAACATTTGCGTCGTCCATAAACACAGGTTGTTGAACTTGTGGGGGTGTTCTTTTTGGTGGATTGTCAACCTTTGCGCTGATACTTTCCGTTTTTTGGTTGCCATTTTGGTTGTTCTCGTCGTCACTGGTCGAGTCGTCAATATCAATAATATCTTCCTTGTCGTTTTCTTCGTTGGAAACCGCACTGGCGGCATCCATTTTGGGGTCTGTCAAAATAGTTTTTGGGTTCGTATGACTGCTGCGGTTGTTTTTGCTGCGGTTTTTGCAGCGGTTGTTGTTGGAAGATGGAACCTTCGTTTTGGCACGTCTTTTGGGTGGAATGTTCAAAGCAAAATCATCACTACTAGAAGTACTACTAGTAGTAGCAGCAGGTGATGGTGCTGCTGCGGCCGCTGCCATTCTCAATTGCTTGCGTTTTTGTTGGGACGAAGAAAGTAATTGAACTTCAATGCTACTTCCACTGCTCGTGCTGCTGTCATCGTCATCGTCAAAATGCAGGGTAGGCTTTCTCTTGGGAACAGAGTTGCTTGTCTTGCGCTTGTCATTGGACAACGATACTCCTCGTCTTCTGGAGGAAGACGATGACGATAAAAAAAGAAATCCAGCGGTCTGTTTATTTCTTCCATTGAAGCCATCGGCTACAGCCGTTGGAGCTATTCGCTTGCGCTGTTTGGCAGCAGACGAGGACCGAGGCATGATGGTGGATGAATGGATACCCAAAAAGTATAGTCGTAGTGCACTGTCTTGTTGTAGTCAGCCGATGGCTGTACCGTACTAACTGTACCGCAGCTTCTGCAATGAATAGAGGAAGTTGAGAACACTGTTTGTTTGTCCTTCTGCAGCAGTCGACGACCCCACTTGGTGCGGAAGTGTTTCAAGTTGGCTGCACTAAGAAAGCAACAACGGATGATAGTAGCAGATAGCGCACCGATGGAGATAGGCAGCTATCTTTTAGAACAAGAGCAACAATTTTTTGTTGTCGGCTGTGCTGCTTGTTTTGTCGGTCTTGTTTTTCACACCGACCACAGTCGCTGCATGCTGCTGGATCGATTGGAGCGTTTTCTCAACGTTACGTCTTCACACTCTGGGCAGAAAGCAGAAAGTGTTCAAATTGGCGCGATGCAAGCGGGGCAGGCATGAATAAGTGTGCATCCTTAAACATCTGCAAATTGCACAGACTCAGTGACAGCAGAAGGTTGCAGGTTTTGAGAAGCCTTCAGTTGGGATTCTCTTCTGTTACAAAGAGAAGAGCAAGTGAAGTGAGTGAGTGGTTCACAGGCCTTGCATAAAATGAGTGGTTCACAGGGCTTTCAGGAATCAGATGTGTGCAACTCTTGCAAAAAATGGGGGGTCCGCAACATTTTTCATTCTTTTCAACAAGGTGGCTCACAATTGCGTGCACGATGCAGTTACTTCCATCTGTGTTCTTTCAAACATGCAATTGTCGAACAAAGTCAGCATTTACTAGACCAAGCAGCCATGTGTGCATGTTTGGGTGTGAACAAAACAATGGAGAGTTGTTCCTGTGTGACAGAATCAAGAAACTGAGCTTGTTTTCCTCTTTGAATGACACCCTCGAACATGTCATAGAATTGCTTCATCGACTTCATCTGACACCCTCTTAATCTGAAGACATTTATCATGAATGTGGCTTGTTGGTCCATTCCTTCCATTTGATTGGTTTCACCTTGCAATTTCTGCCAAAGGATTCATCGACACATTTGCTGCTTTGAAAAAATGACCTGCAAAAATGCACAGGTTCAACAATCAGGCCTGGTGCTTCTTCAAGAGTGAAGATGATCATCTTCCCTGATGTTTAAAAAATTAAGTGTTGCAAAGCTAGCTAGTAGGTGCATATGGTGATTTGTTAGCCCAAGCCATGCAAAAACAACACAACAAAACTGAGATGCACACTTGTTCGTCATTGTTCGTACTATGGCTACAAGTACCGTACGGTACCAGAAGCATATTGAATCGGCGCAGGGCCTGCGCATTTTTCTTCTCCGTCCACGGTGCCCGTAGTATTAGCGGTACGACGTACTAGTACTACAGTACAATGTACGGGACTGGCGTTAATGTATCGTGCAGCGTCATCATCACGTAATAGCAGCAAGTCGAAAGGAGCATAATTTATTGAAATAGTATTTAGTTCTGCCTGCTACAAGGTACTAGTACGACGTACAAGCATTCTATCATCCACCTTCGAGTAGGTAGCTACTACAACCACAACAATAAACAAAGCAAACAAAAGCAAACAAACATAATCATGGCCGGTGTCAATGAATGGGACAATGAATACGCCAGATTGGCTCGTGCGGCATCGCAACTCCGGACTCAAGGCTTGGTGGTGAGTGCCGGCGGTGGTGGGGAACAACACCGAGCCTTGCAACAAGGATTGTCGCGGTTGGAGGCCACCTTGAATACGTTGCCCCTACCTCCGGCCGAAGTCCAACGTCGTCGTCGATTGGTGCAACATTTGCAACAATCGGGAATGCAGCAACAACAGCAGCAGCAACAACAACAATCGTTTGGCAGCGGCGGCGGCAGCCCCGGAGGAGGACCCCAATCCGCCATGGCCATGGCGATGCGTCAACAAGATGGCATGATTGACGAATTGGCAGCCGGTGTTTCCCGTCTCAAGAACCAGACTCACATGATTGGCGAAGAAGCCAATTTGCATGTGAACCTCATGAATGATATGGAATCCAATTTGGATGCGGCCCATGCTGGATTGGAAGGGGAAACCCGACGGGCGGCACAATTGAAGGCCGACCAAAGTGTGTGGCGTTTGCAATTGATTGTTGCCGGTGAATGTGTCTTGTTGGTTCTTTTGGTGTTGATGGGAATTTCGTAGACGCATGCATGCAGGCATGTGGAAGGATCCTTCTAGTAACAGTAATGCGTAGCGTGGAATGGAATGGCGCGTGGCAAAAAGGCAAATTTTCCCTCAACTATATTTTATCAAAATCAGCAATCAAATCAACAAGCACACACAAATCAATCCATGAAGTACGATTCATGGAAACTGGATCGAGATCCAGCCCATAGGTAGTCGACACATTTTACATCATTTACTCTCAACTTGTTAGTCTAGTCAATATTTATTTTATTAAATTATGGTTTGACAAATAATGCCGTGGCGACTTCATCCGTATGAAATTAGTGACGTGCTAGTCATTTATGCATCTGGCAATAGTAAAATAATAGGGTGTGAATGATCCGCAAAACCAACACAATAGGAGTACTAGTTCTTCTTCTTTCTCAATTTTCCCTCATTGCTATTTTGACTACCACACCATGACAAAATAATTACCGCCGTCATGGTCGTGGGGGCATTGCACCAGAATGTCAGGTTTTTGTCTAATTGGATATACTATATTGGGGGAACAGATTCATTCATTCGTCGGACTAAGCGATTCCGTTTTCCAAGATGACAAGTTCAACTATTCAATAATATGATAATGGATCCAATTTCTCGTTGTGCAATAATTTATTTTACTATTTATTAGTTCATGTATGTGCAAGAGATTGCATTCCTCATTTCACGGTGGTTGCAGTGCTCGGTATTGTCGGACATAGAGCGCAAGAATCAGAATCTGCAACTTCAAAGTCGGCTCTAAAAACTCAAATATCGTCTTAGACGTCGATACAATATCCTGTATTCGGTTCACAGCACTTGGTGCAACAGCCCGCAGCACAAGGCGTTGGAATGACCCCTGTGTTAGTATCCGCAGAGCAGTCCGCTTTTAACACGGTCAAGTTGCTGTTTTGCCTCAGGCTACACAGCTCCGCTGGAATGGAACCAGTAAAACCCGAACCATGCAAATGAATCTTCGAAAGTCCAGTCAGATTCCCAAGCTCCGTGGGGACCGTGCCCTCCAGGAAGGGGTTCAGACTATAGTACAAAGAGTCAATGGAATCCAATTGACCTACAAGAGTGCTGATGGTTCCCGTGAAGAAATTCTGTGAAAATACGAGAGCCTCCAAATCTCGAAACTGCGCCAAGTAAAGTTCCTCGGGTATGGTCCCCGTGAGCGCCGCATTGGCGAGATCCAAGGTTCGAAGGTTTTCCCATTGTGTAATTTCCGTTGGAATGGTTCCCGAGATCATGGTATATCCAATCGAGAAATCCGTCATGTTGGGTAAACCTCCCACTTCTGTGGGAAGCGTCGAAGTAAGTTCGTTGCCCATCAGCGCAAGTTGACCTGCCATTATAATGCGAAGGCCAAAGTTTGTTAGATACGCATATCGTGAAGGTTAGAAAGAATAGAGTAGTGGATGACGACCGCATTTGACAAAACGAAAATTACGGCAATAAAGCCAGTCAATCAGCGACTTACGGAGGCGAGACAACTCAGAGATATCGGACGGCAAAGTCCCTGTGAGAGACGTTGCCTGAAGAAAGAGGCGTTCCAAATTGGGCATGCAACTGGATAATTCGGTCGGAATGGTCCATGCGTGAAATGGATTGTGCGCCACACGAAAATATTCCAAACGATCAAACGGCTTCTTTTTTTCTTCGTTGTCGGCCATGCATATTTGCATGGGGGATCCTGTCAACATGTTTCCTTCCACGTCTAGAAACACAAGATTGGTGAGGCTTGCCATACTTCTCAACGTCCCACCAAGGTTGTTATACGAAAGTGATAGGGACTCCAAGTCATCCAGTACTCCGATGCCAGGAGGGATTGTGCCTATCAGATTCATGTTGGCTATGATAATTATTGATGGCGACAGGTAAGTGTAGAAAATGTTACAAACGAGAAAACAGTCGAGTGAGATACCTTTCGAGGTGTAGCAATGATAATTGATCGACCACACCGACTTTAGCAAGGACGACAGCGATTTTTAAATACATACCAAGATTGATGAATTGGACCCGGTCTTGAGCATTGCAAAAGACGCCCGCCCAGGAACATTCATGAGTGTTCGAAAGCCACAGGGATGCCTTGAGTCCTTCCGCAAAAGTTCCTGCTGTTTCATCTCGATAGTTCATGGCCACTGGCGTTGGGGCGTCCACATCTCCACTATTCATCTGATACGGTGTCATGATACTGTTATACAAGCATTGTTGTGGTTGCGGTTGTGGCGGTGGTAGCGTCGTAGGCGCATCCATGGTATCCTCGTAATTACCAAGAATGAGAGGATTGCACGATTTCCATTGAATACCCTCTTCTGGATCAGTGGTCGAAATATAAAATAGAGCGAGATAGTATCGTTGCATTAGGTTTTCTGTTGTCGCATCGAGTTGCAGAGGATCTGTTTCAATAATCCATTGCAAGGCACTTTCGTGATGGTCGGTGCGCAACCGTCCTTGTTCTACCATAACGGAAAACGTGGCACCTAGACGGGCTTGGATATCTTGTCGGCGACGTTCTTCTGGGTTGTTCACGTCAATATTGTTGTTGTTGCTGCTACTTGGCGAGGAGAAGGATGAGCTATTGGCGTTGCTATGGCTTGTAGCAATTACAACGGCCGAAACAATGACGACAATGCCCACAAGGACTAGAAACCCTGCTAACATGAGATTGGAACGAGCATACCGGTTTTGAGACTTGGATGGAGTATCATTTGCATTTGCCTCTGCTGCAGCAGAAGGGTGTGCTTCTTCGGTGGTCATACCCGGATCATTTACTGGCAAGGGAGGTGGTGCTTCTGGATCGTTTCCTTCCTGCGCCAGACTATCACGACCAACTTCTTGGCTCCTACCATTCTCATTCTCAACTTGGACAACCCCAACCCCGACATTGATATTGTTTTGATTCCTAATATCATCTTGGTGGCTTGCAGCACTTCCTTCTACTGGAAAAGCACCTGGCTGTTTTTGTTGTTCTACTGGCAAGGCCCAAGCTCCCTTTCGTGATTGTATATAGCCGACTGGTACCCCTTCCGGACGCATGGCTGCGGCAGCAGTCTTGCTGTTCCTTTCTGAAGCTCTAACAACACGTTCTTCCAAAGCCACCAGATTCTCTGGTGTGGAAGGCTTGTTGCCAATAATGGGGTGGAAGCTATGGTTTGCAGCTTTTTGTTTCTGGTCCATGTCTTCCATGTCTTGCCTGTACGCAGAAGCAGCTGGCTTTTGATCGTCCCACTCTATCTCCAGAGATGACTTTGCAGAAGACGACGAAGCAAAAGCAGCCTCCTTTTTCATCGCTTCGTCGCTTGGCACTGCCGCTGCTGCCTCATTTGATCTTTGCTCTTTTTCCATTACGCTTTCTTCGTCGTCTCCTTTTTGAATACTACCTCCCGCTGCTTCCGCTGCTGTCCCTAGTTGTTGTTGTTGCTGCTGCTGTGGTAATACTAAAGGTTGTGACTCTGGCAACTCTGCCTGCAACAAGGCAAAGGAATTGGGATACAAATTCACCCCCAGCAAGTCTTCGCCTGGAAGTCCCGTAATGGACGAAAGACCCGTACAGGTGGATGCTCCTCCATCATCATGAAAGGCGACAGAATGAATGGGATGTTGCACATCCTGTGCATAATAATTTCGAGAGACAAACTGATTGGTAGCGGTTGCCGCTGTTGTGTTTGTATGTTGTTGATGACTGCTGCTGCTATCCCCATCTTTGGCGCTGCTGTTAGTAGTAGCAGTAGCTGCAAAGAGGTCTCGATCCGTATGACTACTGTTACTGATGGGGGCATTGCCAGCACAAGAAAGGCTGTTGTCTCCTGCATCTTGTTGTTGCTGCTGTGGAAGCCTCGCGCCGACGTCTTCCACAGCAGAAACGCCACTGCCAACTTGCTCGTCTTCTATTTTCATACTTCTCGTGTCCTCATCTGCAGCTAGTTGTGTGTTGTCATGATTCATTGTACTAGCTAGAGTCGATGTTTGTATTCGTATCAGCTGCTGGAGTACTAGCACTACTATCAGCTATCTTGTCACTTGCTAGCTAGCTAGCTAGCTAGCTAGCTAGCTAGTAGTAGCTAGCTAGTTTGCTTTGTCTTGTTGTCCTGTCTGCGACTGCTTCCGGACGGACATACAGCAGGTTTATTCCAGTGGTCCTCGTAATAGTAATAGCTTGCTCTACTACGATAGTAGCTAGTAGCAACTGGCTATTACGACGTACTCGGTTCTCTGCTTTTTACGGTACAATTGTACCAGTACCATGCATACAGTACAGCTAGCACCAAAGAACCTGGAGGTGGCAACTATGCCGCATCGATAGAATTCCTCATTGACCCTGACGACACGGTACTGTAGGTACTAGCTAGTACTGGTACTATTGCGGGTACGAATAACTACTACTGTACGATCGAGTCAGTCGTCGCGTGTTGTTTGTTTCGTTGCGACAAGTCTCCATCCATGGCCATAGTATTAAAAAAATACCTCGCAAATACAAAACAAGCACGCATAGTGGCCCGTTATTGATTTACAAAAGAGATACGTACGACGTACTAGCTAGCCATTACACTGCTATCAGTCGCACAGTTCATCACACACCTGGCACTTTTGGCTGCACAAAGAGTAATACTACTACTAGCTAGCTAGTAGTATCATTTTTAAATTAAGGCGAAACTTAATTATGTCCAGTATCATTTCCAGTATTGAAGTCAAAACTGCTCTACTAGCTAAAAAGATAGTGAAGCGCCACGAGCTTTTAGAGATGGTCGGTTAACTGTACTAACGACCTAGCCGGCTAGATAGCAAGTTAGGCCATTCTCAGTAGCAACCCCGGTTGCGGAACTGTGTTTCGCTATTCCTACTGGCTCACAGAAAAATCGATCTGCTTGCAGGTTGCGGCAATTTTATCCATTACTAATTAGTAGTACATTGCTGATGAATGATTTTAGGATCAAGGTGGCGACTGAAATCGGGCAGTAGATGGCTGGACGAGATAGAAGAGGGGCGGGGTCCAGTATCTTATATAGGGCATACACGTACGATTTTGACGGCGAACAATACATGCTGCCAAACAAGCTAGTGTAGTGTAGTGTAGTGTAGGTGTCCTACAAAGAAAAGTGGACGGTAGCATTCCAAGGTTTCACAATAATTTATGGCACTTTCCAAACGACCGCCCTCTCTTTTTGGTCGGGATGCCATCCAGTTCCAAAAACAACATGGCCACCATGCGGCTGACCGACTGACTCCTTGCTAGCCAGCAGAGGAGGCATATGTGCCGCACCGTCCTGGACCGTCAGATTTTTTTGGGTGCGAATCTGGCTGGGTGGGTCCATCTTGATCGACCTTGTAGTAGTGGGCAATCTTTGTCATTGTCTGGAGCGCGAGAAAAGCCGGGTTTGGGACGAGAAGCAAGGCCCTTCATGGCCCTGCAACCAGGGCAGCGTGGCGCCGCGTGTCGATTCGATTATGATTCGTTTCGCTTAGGTGTCCTTAGATCTTTTCCCATGCCCTTTCCATTCAAGTCGTCAAGCTGCAGGATATCCTTCGACTTCGACCCGTGGTCGTACTATGCGGGTTCTGGCTTGTGCTGCAACCGCCACTGCCGCGGTTGCGTTTGTGGTTGGCACTTGCTCTGCCACAAATAGTTGCAATCCGGCATCATAGGGAGACCGCTTCATGGGATTCGTACTGTTGGTAGTAGTATTAGTAGTAGTATTGGGTCGATGATTCTGACCCGCCACAACCACGGCAGCTGTCACATTGTCATTTGTCGCGTTGTTGTTTGTGCCAGTGTTGTTGATATTGCTCATGTGCATAGGATTCATGCCCAGATTCATGTTGGTGTTGCTGCTGCTGCTGCCACTGGCAAACAATTGGAGTGGCGCGGATACTGGTGCTGGTGCTAACGCGTCGTGATGCTGAGGATGAAAGGGAGGAGGACCCGCAGCTGCGGCGGACGCAAATGGAACAGCAACACCGGCGGCTGCGGCGTCAGTACCATAAGGAATGGGTTCATCGTTATCCTCGTCCGCCTCCTCCTCCTCCTCGCCATTGCTATCACTAAAATCAAAATGGCCAAGTTCCAAATCAAAGTCCTCTTCGTCGGCATCGGCATCGTCGTCGTCCTTGTCATCCTTCAACACATGTTGTCGTTGCTCGTGACTAGCATTACCACTACTGGCACTGCTATTATTTGTCTTGTCCTCTTGTTTCGCAGTAGAAGTAGTACTATCTTGGGCGAAATAGTATTGAGGATTTGGATGGTGATGATTGTTGTTGGAGTGATGCTGATTTTGATTCCATGTAGGAGGAGGACGATGATGGTGATGATTGTTGTGCTTGGAACTGGAAAAGACATTGGCAATCGGTGGAACATGGACATGATGTCTTGACTTTTTGTGATGACGATGAGGAGGATGATTCCAGGAACGATGATCGTTGTTGTCGCTGCTGCTGTTGTTATCGTTGTTTGCTGGATAAACATTGACAATGGGAGCTGCAAGAAGATGTTGGAGGGTGGCACCATTCTTGGGGGGAGGAGATTTTTTGGAGAATTGTTGCTGCACTTGTTGTTGCTCATCTTCCGTGAGTGCTACTGCTACAGCCCTTGAAGTTCGTTTGCCATTTTGAGCATTCTTTGGATAGACAGTCGAATAATCTTTTTGTGCTTGGGCCAGTGCCAATTCCCGTGGAACCACGGAACACCGTTGAGCTAGACATGCGAGGTACGTAGGATCATTGCAAGTACGTTGTGCCTGTACGACACCTTGAACGGTCATTTGTTTGCGACATTGTCGTTCCAAACTAATTCGGAGCTCCAAGCCCCGCATATCAATCAAATGAGAATTGTGATTGTCATTATGATTTTCATTGGCGTCTTGATTTTGATAATGGTTGTTGCATTGTGGATTGTCCTCTTGGGCCTGTGATTGTTGCTGCTGTTGCTGCTGCTGCTGCTGGTGGTACTGTATGGGCACCGGGGCACGACGACCATCCCGACCATAGTAATGACGACTGCTACTGCCGTGACTGCGATGCCGACTTCCACTTTGCCCTCCACTACTGGACGAGGCGCCGCCTTGTCCGGCGGGAGCCTGCAATTGTGGATTGACCCGCAAATAGCGACACAAATCTCGTGCTTCACTTCGCATCATTTCAATATCGGTCGGGCTATACCAAATATCATTGCGCAAATCATCGCTCAAACAAGCCAAGGACGCTACAAAATGAACTTGATTCGAACGCAATTCTTCATTGGGAAAGGAAACCTTAGTGGAAGTATTGTAGTTGATGTTCGTGTCGTTGTTGTTGTTTGTGTTGGCACCAGGAAAGGAAGACGACGTGCGCAGCGGCAAGGCCATGGCGATAGGAGCCGTAGCAGAAGGAGGAGGTGCCATACTATTGCTGGTAATGGGACTCGCCGTGTTGCTGCCGTTGCTGTGAAGGACGGCCACTGGTCCGTCCATCCTTGCGGAAAACCCACCGGAGCTGCTGCTGTTGCTACTGCATGTACTCACGACAGTAGTAGTCGTAGTCGTGGTAGCGGACACGGAGGTGTCCATGATGCCAAAGAGAAGAGGAGCGTGAGCTGAGCTGCCTCTCAACGAACGCAAAAGGCAAGTCGTCTTGTGTGTGTCTTTCCGTCAACCAAACAATTCGTGTCTTGCTTTCTCAGTCTTGGTCTTGGTCTTGTCGTGTCTTGAAGGATTCTATACAAGAAACATGCGATCGGCTAATTTATTGTTGTTCGTGAATGTAACTGTGGCGGTGCAGAGTGCTAATGCCAATAGTAGTAGGTAGGTAGATAGATCGCTAGCTAGAGTAGTGGTCCGTACTGTACTAGTATGCTGGTAGTTACTGATAGCTATTGGGCAGTTTGTTGGCAGCGTGGCTCCTCCTCTATTTAATTATTCTTGCTGGATAGAGGAATGCATGCGAGCAAGAGTACAATCGTTGCGCGTGTTATTTACCAGTTGTTTCTTGCTTGCGCAGCTTCTTTTTATAATGGCAATCGATATCGGAGCTCGCTGCAAGCACCCTACGATTGTACGGAGGACAGTATGTAGTGCGTCATGGCAACTTGCCTTCCTGCTGCCTGTACATCCATGTTCTTTGTCGTACAGTAGGTGGTATAGTCACAAAAATGCGACTCGACGGATGATGTCTTTTTACTACAGTATTTAAGAATGCTTATGTATTCTGCCCCTTCGACAGCGGGACCGGCGATTACTGGTTAAAAATCCAACAAAATAGCAATCGTTGTAAAGAGAGTACTACAAACTACAAAGTCTACAATCCTGTAACTAGTGTTTGGTAATGCTTCATTATCATTATCATTAGGACATCATTAGTCATTATCATTAGCACTAATGATGAAGATGATCATTATCATTAGTTGTCATTATCATTAGCTACTAACTAACTACTAGTAACTACTAGTAACTAACTAACTAACTAACTAACTAACTAACTAACTAACTAACTAACTAACTAACTAACTAACTAACTAACTAACT
>ENA-ORBV01005332-ORBV01005332.1-microbial-mat-metagenome-genome-assembly--contig:-NODE-5332-length-23745-cov-6.058898_pt1 | contig 23745 bp, 13 predicted proteins | sample MGYA00237777_ERZ505514 | MGnify/ENA primary metagenome ERZ505514 (study PRJEB26160, sample SAMN06269048) | microbial mat metagenome | isolation source: Oligotrophic lake microbial mat | place... | reverse complement strand
TTTCAAGCAGAAGACGGCATACGAGATTCGCCTTAGTCTCGTGGGCTCGGAGATGTGTATAAGAGACAGCGCCAAACAACCCGTTCCCTTTGGAAACGTCTATTCCTTTGTGGATGGACCGTGTCAAAACTCCACGGGAGTGCCCTACTTTTACGGAACTTACATGGATCAGTCTTTCAAGGACAGTTTGACCAATACCAATGCGGCGTTGACATTATCGGAAGCATCCCTTTCTTCTGTTTGTTTAGATTCTGTATCTGGCCATGAACAACAAAATCAACAACAATCAGCATCAGAAGCGACTCCTACTACAATGAACCAACAAGCATGCCAAATTGGAGTAAATTATGGAGACCCTGAAAACCCCGTGTGTGCCCGTTTGACCTTGACGGGGAAAGTGAGAGAGGTGAAAGACCCAGTGGAAAAAGAATGGGCATTGCAAGCCATGTTTCAACGCCACGAAAGCATGAAAGATTGGCCGACCAATCATGACTGGATTGTTGCCAAACTCGAGTTATCGGATATTTGGTTGATTGACTTTTATGGTGGTGCCAGTGTTTTGGATTTGGACAAATATTTTGCCGCCAACGTTTTGAACATGAATAATGCAATTCTGAGGGACAGTGAAAGAGTAGTTGACGAAGAGGAACACAAGTAGGTGGCAAGTCTTTGTTTTCGCAGCTCTATTCTTGTACAGTCCAGCACCACTACAGGGGGTCCGATGTTATCGACCTACTGAAATATTTTCGAGTTTGGTCCAACACTACCACTACAAATAATACTAGCATTGTTATATATTTTTCAGACCGATCATATGTACGGTTCTACAAACCTCAGTATTTGATCCTTCATCATGGCACCTTCAATTCGTTGCAGTTCGTCGTTCCCGTTGAGAATCAGCACGGTGGGTACGCCACCTGCTTTGAGTTTTTGTGCCATGGCTGGATACTTGTCGGAATCAATCTTGCCGACTCGGATTTTATCTCCCAATTCTGCGGCGGAGGCTTCCAAGTGTGGGGCCATCATTTGACACGGGCCTGGATGTGTTATGAAAAGAAAACAGAGTGGTGTGAGTTTCTCCACAAGGGACATGTCCATCACTGCAAACAAGGGTCATGGCCATCACTACACAAGACAGCGATAGTTCCATGGAGACGTACCACACCACGTGGCAAATATATCCAACAAAAGAGGTGCTTCGGAGGGTTGCGACAATTCTTGTTCGAGCTGGTCTCCCGTCAACTCGGTGACTTTGCCAGCTTCCATTTGACCGGAAACTGAAAAATCGGCAGCCTTTTCCATGGCCACAATCAAAGCCTGGATGAAATCTTCCTTTTCCACAAATTGACCCCATCGGATTTGTCGTTTGGCACAGGCTTCCCGCAATTCCCGCACTTTCATGGCGCGCAATTCCGAGAGGGTTTCCTCGCGATTAAAGTCTTTCTTCTTTTTTGTGGCAAGTGTTTTGTTGTTGTTGTTGCTGTTGGCAGAGTTGTCAGATGTCGCTGTGGAGGTGGAGGTGTTTTTCTCGGCGCCAGAAGAAGTACGACCATCCTTCGTCACTTGTGGTGTGGGTGCCTCCTTTTTGGCAAAGGCTTCTGGATTTTCCCTCGCTTCTTGCAGCCGTTTGGCCAAACTCTCTTTATCAAAGCAGTCGGCATAGGATACACTGCGTTCCTTCAACTCGGCTTGAATTTCTTTGACTCGCATTGATGGAATATCTGGAAGATTATTGCTGCTGCTGTTGCTGCTTTCACTTTGGTCTTGCTGCTGCTCGGCTGCGGCAGAATCGGTCGACATTTTCATCCAACTAGTGCGCTTTTCCATAATAACGATTGATGGAAAGCATCGTTGTTGTGGTTGCTGTTGTAGGATGGGACTCGAAAATGCTTGGGACTGTGGCAGCGTCGCTACAACCAACACTAGTAGTAGCGGAAACCAAAAACCCATCATGAATGGATGCACTCTTTCGGCAATGCTTGGATTCTATTATGGACCACTTTACTGAATTTGTAAGCCCATGTGTGCTATGCGATCAACATACCAGATACTAGTAGCTAGCTAGTAGATAGCTTCCGAAAGAAACAAAAAGAGACATCAATCAAGCCATCCATCATGATCAAAGCACGATCTTTCTCGCCACGAAAAATAATTAAGTATTGATTCCACGTGCGTGGAAGTAAATCATTTTTAGGGCCAATGTGCACCTTTTTTATTGGGAGGAAGAGAAACCGTTATTCGGGCGGTTATGCTGTCACGCACACATCAATATTTCATGCCGTTTGTGTTCCGTTGGCCTTCCAATGAACGAATGGAAAATAACAAGATTTCCAATGAACGAATGGAAAATAACAAGATTTACGTCCGTCATTCATTGTAGCAATGCAGCTTTGCTCGACTATTAATTTTGTGTGACTAATAAATGGTAAAATTGCTAAATAAGTTATGCTTTGAGCACACGAAATGGCCCCATAAAACCAAAAAGACATAAACCAAACAGACCTCAATCGAAAACTTACAAACACGTAATACAAATCAATATCATGGCATTATCTTCCATTGAAAACTATTCTGCCGTATCTCGTAATTCCTCGCCCACATCGTTATGGTCCTTGCAAAAGAAAATTCTATCCCTTCCCAAACACCAAATTCCAAAATGTATAGCGGATGCTGTCGAGTCCACCAAGAACAAAAAGGTCCCCATGGAGCAACATGTGGAAACCTTGACACTGCAGTTTAACAACTTTTTATCCAAACAAATGAATAATGACAACACCAGTGAAGCTGTCTATACTCCAGCAACCTTGGAACTGTACGATGCCATTGTTTGGGAATTCAATGCTCCCTTTCATTGGAGGATTCGTCCCCAACAGGTGGAAGATTTCTATCGAATAGGATTGATGTCTTCGCAACGGCATTGTGAAGTAGCCGTCGGAACTGGTCTGTTCCTCCGGCAATGGGCCACGACCAAGACACGACAACCACCCAAGCTAGAACAAGTTACGTTGATGGACTTGAGTGTATCCTCGTTAGAGAGTTGTTACAATCGTCTGCAAGAAGTGGACCTGTTTCAGCATCATGTGAACGTCCACAAAGTCCAAGCCAACATACTGGAACCTCCACCCAGTCACCTTTGCGGTACCTTTGACTCGGTAGCCGCCAATTTTTTGCTGCATTGTCTCCATGGCAATTCCATGCAAGACAAGAAAGCTGCCATTCAATCGTGTGCCACCTTGTTGAATCCCATTCATGGCGTCTTTTTTGGGAGTACCATTCTAGGCAAGGCCTTGGATGCGGATGCCGAAGCCGCGGGACCCTATGCGATCAGTACCAATGTCGTCTACAACAAACTGGGTATTTTTGGAAATCGTGGGGATAGCTTCGATGATCTGGCCACTATTCTGAAGGAGTGCTTTCATTCGGTGGCCATTTGGAGAATTGGATACTGTGCGGTCTGGATAGCCCGTCGGCCCGTCGGCCCCAATGAGCAGAGTTTGTTTACGAAGTATGAAACGATTTTGCCCCCAATCGAATGAGCTGAGTTTGTTTATGAAGCAAGTAACGATATAGTATAATATGCCATTTCCAGTTATGAATGGATTGACTTGCACTCCAACACTACAACTTATTCTAGCTAGCTAGTAGTAGTATGGTATACATTCTGCTACTAGCTTGGTTGCTTGCTGCTACTCGAGTATCCACTAGCTAGCTAGGTGTGCCAGGAGGAGGCGTCAACGGAATGAACCAGTTTGATACTGTTTAGTTGGCCTGTTCGTGTACATAAGGGCAGCAGAGTAGAGCTTGTCGGCAGTTTCGGGTCGGCGGATACTTGCACCTCACTTCAAGCTTTGTCTGCTACTTAGTTCTACTTGGATAACGCCAAGCATGGGAGAAAGTAGCGATAGCATTGGACACTTTGGTAGTGGTGGTGATTGCACTGGCAATTGTAGAGTCGTCCTGAGCGGTGGGCGTTGTCCATGGAATGTTGGCTGATGGAACGTTAGGGGTTGTGGCTCTGAAGGCGTTGATTGTTTCGTAGCATGAAGGATGGAAGGAATTCAGCAGCAAGGGGGACCAAAGATGCATCCATCAGGAGCGCCATTTGGTGCGCGCATATGTACGTAGAGCCGGCTTCGGAGGGCGAAACTGCAAGCTACCCTGGCGTAAAGAAGATCGTGAATCTAGTCAAAAAGTGGAGAGGTTGCCAAAGATATTAATTGCCCTTGCGTTTTAAGCTGTCGATCTAACTAGACTGCTAGAACTGATTGTATTTCAAGACAAGTAAAATTATAAGCTAGTGTTTTACTGCTACTCTACTAGTCCTGTAATTCGTGGGATTCAGCCCGTGACTGAGTCAGCACATGGGTCTTTTTCGCTTGTGATGTTTGCACGTGATATTTCTTCACCGTGCCCAATTTCGAGTCGTGTTTTGTATCACACACGGTTTGTCACCCGGCTCGGCGGCACTCATTTAAATGATATTTCATTCGTGATCGTCTCAACAGCTTCAAGCATCACATTTTGGACATCAAGTGGGCTGGTTTTACCGTTAAAATCAACACGGCGAACCCGACCGCTCCTGGCGAAACGAAAGAATGAATCAAACTACTCAACTGTATCTAACTTAGTAATTAGCTCCTAACCACTGCCTATCAAACACCTGCCAATACGGTACTCTAACAACCTTCCATCCAATTCAAAGTCAGTGACGCATTCCGGCAAATAGAGTAACTAAGGAAACTAAGCACTGATTCGCGGAAGAATAGAGATCATACACCATGCCCACCATAAAGATGAAGAGCATTCGCCAGCGCCTTGGATTGATCACAGAGCCTCGTGTGGCGGCACATGAAACGTTTCAAAGAGAGTCTCATCCCAGGACAGTGCCTGCCTACTTTATTGGCAGCACACGTGCTGTCTCCTCCTCCGACACGTTGGCCTCGATTATGGATGCGGCACATGAAACGTTTCAAAGAGAGTCTCATCCCAGGACAGTGCCTGCCTACATTGGCAACACCGAGGAAGAATCAGCTAGACTTGGTCGTCTTCGACATGAAGGGTACCGCAAGGCCTGCTGTCGAGCTTTCTGTCTTTATGCGGGAGATACGTGTTGTGCCCATGCTGCGGATGGCACAAATAATACATCCCGCTTTTGTTCCTACTGCTATGATCGGACACAACGCCGCAAGGCCTGCTGCCAGGCTTTCTGTCTTCGTGCGGGAAGCGATTTTTGCTGTGTCCATGCTGCCGAGAGCACAAGTGATGCATCCAGCTTTTGTTCCTCTTGCCGCGGTCGGCCACGACGTATCCAACAACTGGCTTTGGCAAGAAGTCGACTGGAGTTGCAATTTCAGGCATCCTCCTTTCCCGGCGCCAGTGTCACTCGTCGAAGTTCGGAGGGATTCCGCAAACCCTGTTGCGGCAATTCGTGTGCCGGCTCCTCTTCTTCGCATTGTTGCGAACACAATAATTATATGGGATCCTTCTATTCCTCGGTGTGGTATTGTCACGTCTGTCGAGAGCGATGTGAAGGACGAGCCATCCCCATGGAATCACCGGAAGATGAAGGAGGCGACGAAAATTCTTCGGTGGATACCGTTGGAGAAGCGCCCAAGAAATCACCGAAAGAGGATTATACCAGTACGACTGCCCTGGTCCAAGCACTCCACGAATTGGGAAATTATCCTTTGGAACAATGTGTGAACCAATGCTTATCGTCGATTGAATGTCCCGTTTGTTTGGAGTCGTTTGGACAAGATCCTTGTACTTTACCTTGTGGCCATTCCGTGTGCTTGACACACCTGTCCGACCTGGGCAAGTGTCCCATTTGTCGATGCACACTCCACCGAGATTGGAAAGCCAATGCCCAACCCTCGATTGCACTACGAGAATCGGTTCATGCCCTCCAGGAGGCAGTCGCACGAATGGTGACCATGGAAGCAAGAATGCAACAGCAGGAGCGAACGAAGAAGGCGATTGGACCGCCACAAGCATCCTCCACAACGCTGACAACGACAATTTTAAAGGTAGAGAATCTGGTGTCCTCACTCCCGAGTTTGAATACAGCGGTCTTGCCCGAGCGGGATGAGGACGCCGACTGTGAATCCCAGCAATCAGGGACGACTACCGAGTCTGCGGAGACACGCCGATTCAGTAACAAGGGTATTATCACCACTCGTCGGAAGGAAAAAACGTCTCGTGACGTCCCACAGGTGCCATTCCTGATCACTGCCCAGGTGCATGCGCCCAGCGCCTGCCAAGGGGCACCACCCGCAGCTGGTATGGCCGAGCTGTTGGGGGAGTCGCTTGGTGCTGCTTCCAGTACCAACAGTACCGTCTCCAGCTGTGAAACAACCGGTCCACCTTTGCCTCCTCCTTCCAAAACGATTTGTAGCGGTACATTTGGAATTTCGGTCGATTGTTGAGTCGAGCTCCATCTGTGCAAAGTCACTCCAACCGCATATGCTTGGACGAAACGACGTTGATAATCTGGATTGATTACTACAATTTGTGGACATGATCGACAAAGACGCAGTCTACAAGCCTTCCGTTGTAAGAAATGAGAACTAGCTATTATTAGTTTATTACATATGATTCACTTTGCTAGCCCATTTCAGATCTAGACTAGCTAGCTAGATTGGTGACGCTTGCAGTCGTGTAATGAGATGGAAGCTAGTAGGAAAGGAGGTAGAGAAAGCAATAATAGCGTTAAGGTTTAGTGTCAGACGTCATGCAAAGTTGGCCGTGCAAAATGGCCCGCGTCGACGTCAGCGGCCCGCGCATAACTGAGAAGTGCACTGTCGGAAGCAGTTTTGACGGCAGATTTAGAAGCTTCTTTTTCAACGCAAGGGTGCCACTAACTTCAAACTACATGTACTACACTACTAGCTAGCTAGCGAGCTAGTAGAGTACTCACCTACCTACAATAGCTTTTGGCAAGTTACGAATAAGGTCACCAGTGTCGACCACTTCTTTCATAATTTCTATTAGTAGGAGAGTTGACATTGTCAACTCTTCCTCTCTGTTCCCTGCCTCTAGTGCCATTCCTGTCATGGCTTTTCTTTTTTCGAACTGGAATCTCCAGAGATTATCAGAATGACACTGTTGGTATTTCGCTTCAGAAATACTGCTTTCCACAGACGTGCCATTACTACACGCAGTAGGCATCTTTCTACCCGCACCGGAAACAATAATAACACCAACCTGAACCATGCCGTTGCTGCTCAAAGTAGTACCAGTCACCACCGCAGACAATCCACCGTTGCCCCTCAGCTAGAAGCGATTGGCAGCACGACAAGCTTGACGGACTTGATTCGTCAATTTATCGAGAAAAAAGACGAACACTCATCTTTATACCGGACCGATCGACCCCAGAAACCCTTGGAACGGATTCGTAATTTTCCCGAGGGTGTGAAAGGAATTGTACGAGACTGTTTGCGATATAAAGCCATTCAAGATACTCCCGTGAGTGCATGGATCATTGAGTATCCTACTACTGCCGCGTTTGGATCGGGTGATAAGGGAAGGATACAAAGTGATAACGTTGGAAACACCGATCCACGCAACAGAACCATTCAAAAATATCTGGGAAGAATTCCACGACGACAATACGAACAACAGTTGCAGTTACAGAATGATATGCGAGCCATGTTCCCGCTGGTACGTATACCATCCCTTGAGCGTACAGTATTCCCGGTTGCAAAACTGCGGCACCTCACACGCTTGAAACAAAATCCATGTTGTCATTTTTTAAAAGTTACTCTTATGGATCCCTCCCATTGTGGGTTTCATTCCTCCTCTATTGGCCATTCTGGCTCCCCGACAAGTGGTGTCGCGCCATTTTCACAATGCCTACGAAATCGAAGCCTTTGCTGGTATGGAGTACCAGCAACGACGGGAGGTGTACGCAAATTTGTCGGACATGTTTTGGTCTTCTTTTTCCAGTACTAGCCGTCACGTCCAAGATGCCATGGCCAAGTGTCTCCTCCTCTCGGAGGATAATAATGGCGACAAGGCTGGGCCACTTTTAGATGCAGTGGCGTTGTACAGAACCGTATTCCAGACAGACCGAGAAAAGTCGGACGAGACGTCTTCCTCGTTGGTTGTTTCGAGAGGCATGTACTCTTCTATTCGTGATATTCCAAGACACTATTTGGTAAGGCACGATCAAGCAAGCGCGCGTAGGATCGATCGGCCAAACACACTTTTTTTGCTAACACCGACATTTGTGAAACAATCCTTACTTCTAGGTGACACTGTCGCTGGCCGTTGGCGTGAACCAGTCATTGCCTGGTTGGCTGAGCCAATTGGTAACAACCTTCCAGCCATCTTCTTGGCTCCGCGACCAAATCGATAGAATTGCCCGTTATATTTGTCACGACGATGCCATGCTGTTGGAAGAAGGCCATCATTTGAATGGATGTTCCTCATTGACGGACTTGGAAGTCGTGGACGCTTGTTTGAAGCGTGGTTTGCCTGTAGTGAACAACGATAACAGCTCGTCCTCGTCCTTTCTTAATGACTGCCGAAAGTGCTTGACCAATCATTTGCAAATGATTGCTGCTGTGCGAGAAAGCGAACGGGAACATTCCCTCTCAGGTGATGGATTTCGTCTCTTCACTCTACATCTAGCTCCCTTACGCCATCAAATGGGAAATGGTAGATAAATGAATTGTCTTTGATGAGGCCTTTCTAGCTATGGGCATAATAAAGGCGAACAAAGACGATATACTGGTGAAGTTTATTGTCACTGAAACAAGCTTTACTAGTTTGAGTTAAAACGATAAATGTAAAAATTGACACATAAAAAATCACAGGATTATCTCCAGAAGCCACTGCAGCTGGTTAACAAGCAAAATGTCCTGACATCACATTGGTAACTCTGGCAAACGCTGTTTCTGTCAGTGGGTGGACATAGTCTAGAATGTACTTCTCCATGTTGGCCATCACCAACTGTTTGCAAAGTTCTCGGCGGGTTGGTAGATTGGTTTGTCCTGGTGGAAAGGTGGCTAGGATGTCCCACTCCACGTACACGTTGTATTCGTCGTTGGGCATGCTGGCGTTGAAAAGCGACTTTCGTAGATTGACTTCGACCTGTACCCCCGGAAATTTGTCTTTGAGGATCGACTCATAGAACTCTGCAGTCTTCTTTGCCAATCCGAAAAAGTCCTTATTGTATGGCTCGTCTGCGCAATCCTCGACATTGAAGGCAGCATAGACATCTCGCGTCGCGATGATATTTTCGGCGTTTGGGGTAGGCTGCAACTTTCGTAGGGTGAGTTCCTTCTTCGGAGCTGGAGGTGGCGGTTGTGGCTTGGCTTCCTCTGGTGGCTTGGTCTCCTCTGGTGGCTTGGCTGCCTCTGGCGGTTTGGTCTCCTGTGCTGGAGGGGTTTCTTCCTGTGCTGGCGGGGTTTCCTCTGGCGGTGGGGATTCTTCCTCTGCTGGCGGGGTTTCCTCTGGCGGCGTGGCTTCTTCATCTGGTTCTTCGTCCTCATTACCCTCACTGATGGCGCTGGCGCTGTCCTCTCCGTTGAACTGCAGGCGGTTCATTCCAATAACAGCATAAATTGCTGCCTTCAATTTCTGTCTTGACGTAAACTCGATCATCTTCTTTTGATTGGGCACCAACGAATTCCTTGCCAGCTCTTCGCCGTCTTCAATCATCCACTTGCATTTAAGTACCTCTTCTGCCGACCACCTTTCGTGCGGATCAATCGTCAAGAGACTATACATGGATTTTGTGGCGAGCAAGACGGCAACCATTAGTCGAAAGCGTTATCTGCAACCCAACAAAAAACGCATTATACATGGAAACCTACCCTAGGATCAAATCCTTACAGTCTTGGCTGACATGACCCCAGTAGAGATCATCAAATTTAACATCAGCTTTCAAAATTCGTTGAAATGTCTTTTGATTCGACTCAGTGTAAAAAGGCGGATACCCACCAATGAGCGTAAAGTGGATAACACCAAGGGCCCAACTGACCAAAGGAAAGTCGTTGGAGACAATGTGATGAGATGCAGCGCCCCGGGATCCTTCGCTAAAGCAGTCAACGAGCACTACATCATCAATAACTCACCAGTCTACTTTGGTACCATACGATTCATTTTTCAAAATCTCGGGCGCGACATGTTGTGCACTTCCGCATTGCGTTTTCAGCCCATGTGTTTCGGATAGAGCTCGTTTGGCAAACCCAAAATCTGCCACTTTAATGGTGGAATCATCTGTTGGGCTCTGTTTTTCGGAGGCAATCGTAAACATTCATAAGAAAACACGGAGAAGGAATAAATGGAGATAATCGACAAGCAAAAACAATATTTACATGACAAAATAATACATGGCGTTATTCGGAGTTGAGTTGCCATCCATAACGTACCGTCAGCAAGAGGTTCTCGGCCTTGAGATCACGGTGTGCCACTTTGTGATCGTGGCAGTGTTTCATGGCTTCCATGACAATCTTGCAAACATCACGTGCCTCACGCTCATTGTATTGTTTCTTTTCAATGAGTCGGTCCAAGAGTTCCCCTCCCCCACATTTTTCCAGTACCAAATGAATATAATCTTCTTCATCAAAGACGTCGTACAGACGGATAATGTGTTCATGTCGCAATTCACTCAGGACGTCAATTTCATGCTTCAAGCACTGTTGATCAAATTCTTCCATTTCATCCTTGGGGATGATTTTAATGGCAAAACTCTCTCCCGATGCTTTGTGAAGACCATCCAGGACCATGGAAAAGGCACCTTTTCCCAACTATTGCGACAAACAAGAATATTTGTTAACTTAAATCCATTATCAGAGAAAGAGACTGGCACAAATCAACCCACAACGTCTGTTTATCTGTGCAACTTTGATAACCTACCTCCTCCCCGACGTCGTACAAGTCGTCGAATCTCTTTCCTGTAGTTTTGGATTCGCAAGAATCATCATTCATTGTAAAGGACTGCACAAAAGAAAGATCCGAAGAAGAAAGTGACGAAAGGAATGAAAATGTCAGATTGAATAAATGCATGGCAAACACGATGTAGGAGATATAACTCGGGTCAATCACTCCTCGAAAAGGGGGCGTCAAGTCAAACACCTGCAACGCGAGTTGGATTGATACCAGTCCACTACACAACAAAACAAAACATCCTTACATTTACCGTCATGGTCACTAGTTCTTGTTCTTTCTCTGATCAGTGTGGATTGTTCCTTGGTGTACTGCTGACTAGCTATTACTTGTTTTGAAAATATGATTGTTATCTCTTCTAGCTAGTCTCTCTATCGGGCTATCAGGATGCGTCATGAACATGTTTGGTCTGTTGAGGTTTTCGGCTTTTCGCTGTGGAGGAAGACCCCGACTGGATCTTTTGGCATCATCATGGGGAAGCGACGCATCGCGCTCGAGAACCCGGACAAGATCCGAACGCCCGACGCACATATACTCTTACCAAGGTGGGCCCCCAAAACGAAACATTGATTCATGTCGTATGCAATGAACATAAGCTAGCTACTAAGCTAAGTAGTAGCTCTAGCAGCAGATTAGCCGGTAGCAGGTACTGGTAAAGTAGCACTAGCGCAATGACACAGTGAAGTTACATGCAAACTTGTACACTTTATGAATTGATATGGATCTTCCTAATCTATATGCAAGCAGATAGGACACGCTGATTGGCTTCCATCGCCGATTATTCGGTTCTTCATACCACCATTAGTGGATGCTCCATCGAAGTGGCTTCGAGCGGCGGCGGCGGCGGGAACGGATTCTTCTTCTTTGTACATGCTATAGTGTCATCGCCATGACAATCACAGGAAGCTTCTTCTTCTTCTGCTGCTGCCCTTGTAGTTGTGAGACCAAAATACAGGTAGGGCTGACGACAAGAAGAGCATCCACAACATCCCATCATGAGGGGACCGGGACTGCTGGGTGGCGGAATGATGTAGTCGACGGTACAACCCGATGCCTCCAAAGTGGGCTTCCATTTTTTGACGAGTTTTTTGAGTTTGGCATGGCGCAGCCCTTCTTGATGAAAATGATACCCCAGCATGCCCACCACGAGCATCAACATCAATGCCGACAAGACCGATTCCGTCCACGACGGAACCAGCTGCTGGGAGAGCAAAAGAAGTAGAATCCCAGCGGTCATGGCGTCGGCCGTCAAAAAATACTTGAGATGTCTCGAAGTGTCATCCTTGGTATAGGTCGTCGCACACGTCGGCAGCATGCCTGCTTCTTCGTCTTGGGCAGGAAGAGGAGGAACCAGGGTTTCTCGCAAGGCTTGATGGAATTGACGCCAAACGTCATCGTCCAAGGCCGACGACGATAGGATTTTGGGCTTTTCAATCACAATGGATCCGACCCGCAAGAGCTCTTCTCTAGGAATGACGACTCGTTGGGCGTGCTGTTCCTCTGGCATTTTGGAACAACAGACACTTCGAACCGTGCTAGGCAGTCGTCGTCGTTTCTTCTTCTTGTTGTTGCTGATGGTGTTGGTGTTGGTCTTGTCGGCGGTGGTTTCTGGAAGGAGCAGGTGGGTGTGACTGCAGACAGACGAGTCACTTGACTTTGTACTATTGCTGCTGTTGCTGTTCAGACTTCTCTGAGAGTGAGGCACTTTATCACCAAGGAAGCCGTCCTCTCCTTGTTCTAGTTGATACTCTGTTGTGGTAGTTGCCTTGAATGTCATCGTGGCCAAATGTTATATTTCATTCGATGTTATGGACTTTTGTGTGCCATCAGATCGATCGAATTCTAATTAGTGATCTTGGATGGTAAGAGTTAGGCACGACCTCTAGCTAGACTAGTAGCTAAGCTATGTAGTAGTGCGTGTAGCTAGTAGTCGACTGTTAGAACAAAACGATGATCGTGCATGTTGATAAAGCGAGGATGGGAGCCGATTTCTGATTATCAGTTAGATAAAAAATGGACAGCCTCCTTGATGTTTCAGAAGCCGTCCTTAGGACTTGCGTGCACATTGGGTTGATAGGTGTGGGCCAGAGCCTTGTGACCGATTTGTAGTACCTTGGAAGCCCCCGGATTGTGTTCATCATATCTGTTACCTGCTTTGATCAGCTGTCATCATGTGCTATCGGTAAACAGCATTAAACCACATTTGGAATCGATGAGTCAGCTGTAAGAAGATGTCTTGATCAAATGATCTTTATGCCGAATCACTTCTTTTGTTGTTGGGGTACAAAGGTAGTAACCGAAATTCAACTGGAGAACAATGGAAACTAACTCTATCCTCTAACCGCAAGAGTACATGGCATGCCGTGACCAGCTAGCTAGCTAGGAATGCTCAGGTGGAGTGGAGACACACAAAAAGTCTAGCTACTAGCAGCTCTACTAGCTACTAGCTAGCTACTGGTAGCAGAAGACTACGGTGCCAGCTAGCTAGAATAGCTAGTAGTAGACTAAGAGGTTGACTGCTATTAGAAGGTTTGTTGAATCACTAGTAGTAGTAGAATGAGTCCCCCATCTATCCAGTTACGCATGATACGTACGTCGTACTAACGATGCGCGGGATCGAGGCGTCAACGCTCATTTTTTGGCTACTCCGACCCACGAATGATACAAAAATGTCGGCTGGCGGCTATGTTACACTTAGGTAAACTCCGTGTGTGATGTTAAAACGGCTCGCCGCCGCCAAAACAAATCGAGAAGTTTCTGTTTGTCACATTTCTTTCTCAATTAATCCATTCGCAAGCAAGCACAACGACAATCATATCGGTTGGTATTCCTTTCGAACCGGTACAGAAGATATCAACAGAAAGATAAAAACTCTTTTCTTGTTGCTTGAATCTCTTGTGATACTCCAAAAGAAATTGCTGTATTCCCCCAAAGCTCTACTCCCAACAATGGACGACGCCTTTCCCGTAGCTTGGCCCTTGCAGAATTGCGAAAGTTTTACCAACAACGCGGCAGAAAACAGCACATCCCACAAACTCCTCCAAGTCGAAGTCGATCATCGTTTTTCTCCTCCTTCCTTTTTGCCAGGAAACGAAGAGAACGTCCCTGTAAACACACTTGATAATTCTAGCCACCAACAGCAACACCAGAACCAGCAAGTGATCATCAAAAGAATGCGAATCGGTGGTTCTCCTTATTACCGTCAGAGCAGCAGCAGTGGCCGCTTTTCTGGTACAAGCAATAGTGATGTTTCCTCCAGCACCTTCCCTAAAAACCAGCACCAAGACGAGAAGATCACCAACTTGGCCAATGTTACTGTTCGCGGCAGTCATGATCCAAAGAATGGACATCTTTCTTGGGATGATCTGAGTGATAGTGTCATGAACCCAAAAAGTCACAAAGGTAGCATTATTTTCAACAACGACAAGAACATGAACGAGGTCAGTGACTATGGTCCCGATTTGAACAAGGTTCCAAGCAATGAATCGGATATTACCGATGTGTCCTCTGCTTCGGTATCCTCCACCAGCCACAACTATCTCGATGATTTTGGCAAACAGACCAAGGGAACTCTTTCCTTGCAGCACCAAAGCCACAACAGCATTTCCACCAAGATGCACGTTCCCGAAAAAGACCCTCGATTCCATCATAGAAGAAAGACCTCACGTAGCGGCACTAGTGATCTTTTCAACAACTCCTCCGTCAATCCGTGTGATGCACCGCAACAGAGGGCTCCTGTCCGCCTGTTTGACACTAACAACGACATGCCACTCTTTCCCGAAGATGCCATGGAGGATCCTCGGATCTTTTTAGCACCCGTCATTGTTCCGCCCGCCGAGGCTGCAACCCTGGGCGTCAGTTCGCCCTGGAAAGCCATGTCACCCGAGCAGAAGGAGCAACAACAAGCCTTGAGGCAACAACAACAACAAGGCTTTGCATTTTCTTCCCCTACTATGAAACGATCCAGCGTCATGGAAGCGTCCCACGAAGCCATTGCATCAGCTCAAGAAGCCCCTGGCCTCGCCGAATCTACGTCTCAGGAAACCTCGTCCTCTGCTACCATGTCAAACTTTACGGCGACGACGTCTTCCAGCATGGCATCGGCACTTGTCAAACGTTTGGTCGACACATCGTCGTTTACTGCTTCCTCTTCGGTTGCTTCTTCCAGCATCCATCGCCACAGTTACACTGGTAGCCACAGCAACCACGTCCACAGGACGGATACGAGCAAGGCACGTCTTCAGCGTGCTTGCAATGTTCGCTCCACCCCCGTGCGCATCAAGCCTCGTGTCCGGTATGAGAATATCCAAGCCACTGACCAGGGATATGCTTCCGTGGCTAAGCTCTCCGCTTGGTTGGCTGATGACCCTACGTCCGCCAAAAAGGTTAAACATGTACGACGAGGAGCCAATGTTATTGCCAAGTCGCGCCAATTCGAAAAGGACATGGAACATGTCATTGTGGAGGAAAACAACATTGCCACTGGTGCTGTCCGAGAGAAGAAAAACTGGCTCCAGTCTGCCTTTAGCCACGATGCCGACGACAGTAGTAGTCACAATGGACATCAAGATGATCAATACCATCACCATCCTCATCACGACCCCAACCGCCATCTCATGATGATGCGCACTCAGCCTGTCAACTTTGATGATGACTGCGCCCGAAGTGAATTTGTGGTGAGCAACGACGCTGCCTCTTCCCTAAGCGTAACGGATAAGAAAAGGTGGTTGCAAAATGCTTTCAAGAAAGAAGATGGAAGTGGAAGTGTTGTCGGTGGCGGAAGTCAACCTCGTCGCACATCCTACAAGGCACAAAGTGACATTGGTCCACTTCGGGAGGGTCGGGATGACATTACGTCCCGCGCCAAGCAGATGTGGGCTGCCAAGTCCGGAAGAAGAAATGTGAATAGTCCTCAGAAGCCTCCTGCAAACGCCCAGAAGCCCCCTCGGGCGGTTGCCCCAAGTCCTTACCGAACTAACCAAAAGCCCCCGGCATTGGCGGAGCGCATGCGCTCTGCCATGGGAACGCGCTGTTCGGCGCCCGCCGCCATTTTGGAAAACAAGATTGCTGCCTCTACGGAACCTTTGTCCCGTCACAGTATTTCAGGAGAGGTTCAAGTAGAAAAGGACACCACTCCAGTCGACTTCCGTGCTGCCCGTGAACTCTTGATTCAACGAAGCAAGCAAAATGGTAATGAGTTGAAGCTTGCTTCCAAGGTGCAACTGCGAACAAACAAATTTGAAAGGAAGAATTACGATGTCAAGCGACGATTATCGGCAACTGGACTCCTCAAGCCCACTTGGGAATCCAACTCCGTGGCCTCTGTTGGTTCGAAAGAAGCACCCGGTTTGGAGGGGGCGGAAGGTCCATCGGATGCTTACACCAAGGCCATTGTCGAAGATATTGCCCCGGAGCGAGCCTTGGACGAACTCCCCTAAGCATCGCCCGTGGCGCCCAAGACGCATGAATACATACTTCGGCTGCTTGAAAAAAGAAGGATTTTTATTTACACGATATAGTCGGAACGTTTGGTCGTGGTGACAAATATTAGGTAGTAAACAAAAAGAAAAAGACACAAGAAGAACAAGTTGAAAACGAACAATATACACATATAAGATAAGAAATAAAACACGAAATTCAAAGAAAACCCTCATTTTGTAGCCAAGCATACATGTAATGGACCCAGCAACAAGCCACTTGTACTTTCAAATAGTAAGGATACAATATCAGGCATGGGATGCTGTCACTGTTGCATTATGGATGTATCTAATCAGAGCATACTTAAGTACGATTCATACCCAACTCGGCACGGCTTCTTGACTGCTGAATATCTAACTACTTGCCGGCAATCGCTATTGATCTCTACCGCAATATTGGCAGACTGGATTTACTACATTTTCATTGGTCCACAATCCCTTGGAAAGGAGACTGAAGAGAGAGTTCATTATGTCTCACATAGTGCGCCCCTAACTGTGGATTCGGAGCTAAACATAAACACTTCTCCAAGTCACAGCATGCCACGGAAGACAAAAGCATGTACTCAGTCTCAAAAATAACCTTTTCTCACATTCTCTTTTCCTGGGAGCAAAAAGCAGACAGAGCAGGGCTGTTAGGAGGAACAAAAGTAAAAGAAGAAATTGGGTAGGCTTGGTGTTTGTGGCGCTGACGGAGTGGGCGCAGCTGTTGCTGTCAGTGCTTCTGTCACAACTGTAGTGGTTTCCATGGTTTGAGGATTTGTGGGTACCTGTGCATCTACCAGAGGCGGCATTAAGGCAGTTGGATTTCCAGTTGCTGTCGTAGAATTCTCTATAATGCCTGCTCGATAGATGTAGATGGGAAGCCGGTATATAAGGGATGGCGTTTTGTTTTGGGGTCATCATTTGCACCACACCTTGAAAAATTTACGGCGAAAGTTTTCATACTAACTGTCGCTACGGTAGATACAGGGCGTGATAGTGCTCGTTGCGGTCGCTTTCATGACTGCCGGTACAAAAACTGGAACAGGGGTCTAGCAGAAGGAGAGAAGATGTCGGCATCATTGGTGCAGTCGTGGCACGTCGAGCACTTTCGTAGTCGTAGAACGAGTGTTGATAATTCATTATGGATTGCTTTCACATGCTATCCCGTCATTATCAGAATCCAGACCATGAACATCGAAACCAAATAGGGCAAAACAGTAGTCGTGGCACGCCTGAGCGTCTAGCTGAGTGGCAAAGTCGGGGCAGTTGTAAGCATCGTAGTCGCAAATTGAGCACCCCATTTGTGATTCCGTTTGTTCTCATGTCAAGGCGTTTGTCACTGTGGTCGTTGTCGCTATAGTTGGATCGGTCGTTTGAGCAACAGTGGTAGGTGTTGCTGTTGTGGTAGCGACTGTTGGTGTATTCGTTTCAATGAGAGTTTCACCTAATGATGGAATGATCGACTGAGCCGCTACAGTAGGATCTGTAGTCGTCGTCTGCGCAGAGGGAGTTGCAGTCGTCACTGCTGCTGTTGGAGTAGCAGTAGTGGTTTGAGCTGACGGTGTTGCTGTCGTTGTAGTGGGTGCTGCAGTCGTTGCTGTGGGTGCTGCTGTGGCTGTGGTGGGTGCTGCTGTGACTGTGGTTGGAGTTCCTGTGCTTTGAGCCACGGTTGGGTTTTGTGTCGCATCCATGGCTGTTTGTGCTACAGATGGTGCTGGAGTGGTAGCCGCAGTGTTTGATGAGGGTGCCATGGTAGTATCCCGCAATCCCAGTCGTTCGGGTCGTCCAAAAGTATTGATATGCACATATCCGGGTGGACAATTGGATTCCAAAAGTCCACTGGGATTGTAGACATAAGTGTCTTCATAATATCGGGCTTCGTCAGGAACATATCCATACCCTTTACTTCTCGACTTGCTACTTCGTCGGTTCTTCCCCCCTCGGAGTTGTCTTCTGGTTCCTGAATCTTGACTATCCGAGCTACTGTCTGAGGAGCTGCTACTGCTCCCATACCTCAAATCCGGGACACAATATCGAAAGATATTAAAGGCTTCGTCAGGAACATATCCATACCCTCTACTTCTCGACTTGCTACTGCCATATCCTCCTTTGCCACCGCCTTTGCCCGATCGATAATAGATTCCATCTCGATAGCGCCTCGTATTGCTACTGACGCGATAATCCCGGGAATCAATATTGATTTGATCCCGCAAGGTCATGTCACTTCCATCTCTCCCATAGACATACGTCTGTATAGGAAATTGATGAGATAAGAATCCGCCATAGCGGCCTTGAAGCTTTCGTTCTTCTTGGGCTGTTGTGGTTTTCGTTTGTTGCTGTTGTTGCTTCTTCAAGTCATCTCTATGCTTGACGCTTTTCGTAGTGTCTTGACGTTTTCGTGGCTGCCTACGAATAAACCTGCGAGCTTCAGGCTCTGCTGAGGAGAATTCGTCTGAGGAGAATGTCACTGTTTCTTGGGCATAAGCGGCTTTGTATTGAAGTACCAAGATGCAGAGAAGCACTATAACTACACGTACTAGTGACGGCAGTTCCAACCTACTTCTACTACTAGTAGGCCGTATTCGCCTCATCCTCTTAGTATTCCCTCCTCTTGAACCATCCATCATCGTCAACGAGGCTATTCTTTGTCAAGTACTGCCAGTGTTTTGTTTTTCTTCCTTTACTTACAACAGCATGCACATGGTCAGCTCAACACCAGTTACTAGTACTAACTTTTTAACGGCCTTTCTCACTGAGTTGCTTGCTTGCCTCGAGTTGCTTGTTTGCTTGCTTGTTGGCTGTACTGCAGGTCGATTGTCACTGCCTCTACCTCTAGCTACTTTAGTAGTGCAGTAAGCTATCTAGGTTCGCTGGTGGGAACAAGCCGGGTGCTTTACAATTACCTCCACTTCCCCAAAGGACTTCCGTCTAACTATTTATCTTGCATTATGATTTGTGAACTACAACGCCAGAGTTAGTAGTTGGTTACTTAGGTTCATGGCATGGTAATTAAGCACGAGGCGAGCCTTTCTCGTTCCGTTGATGAATTGAACAAGGAACAGTTTTATCTGTAAGTGAACCCCAATCTTAACTTGCCGTACCTTCGAACCTTTTCGAAAAATTATCCCTGGCAAACAAAGCAGCACATTTCTTCCAATCGATATATGAAAGGAATGCAATGATGCTACTAGCTAGAACTGCAGAGAAAAACTGTGGCACCATCACTACCTGCTTTTAACAATGGTTTTTTTGGAGAAAAATGATCATCCCCAAAACAACATTGATCTGTGACAACAAGGACATGTGTGCCAATTGGTGTGATGGTTTTGGGGCAATTGCATCAATGCATTTGATTTTGTTGTTGTGGAATTATTTGTTGAATCACAAATGACAATGAAACAATTTGTTAAATCCTGAAATTGTGCAGCAGGTGCTCTCAGCTACATGAAGACACACATGTCAAGAAAAGTTGACATTAATGTGAGTTGTGAAGGGCTATGAACTGAATGGAATGCAACAATCAATCTGATTGTTTTCAATCTTTAGTTAGTTCATGCTTCAATGATGATGATTCCCTCAAAATCAAAACATTGAGCATTGAGAATTGTTTCAGGGGATTTGCGTGGCGGAAAATTGGTTCGTCATTGCGACAGCTATTTGAACTGGTGCGAATCAGTTGTTTTCTCGCTTTGTCCGAGTCCCTTTGTCGAAACAGCCATCTGTGCACATTGCAGCAATTGGTTGTTTTGATGTTTTCTTGCCCCTTGGACATCGCCTCCAACTTGGACAGCTGAGAACTGACTCGCAGTTGAGCGCTGAACTGTGCAGCAGAACTGTTGAATGATGCTAGTGACTTGTGGGGCTTGGCAATGGAACATCATAAAGGTTGTATGTGCATGGCTGTGGTTGTTGTGCTGTTGGAAGCAACCTGGAAGAGTCACTGCCATGCACTGTGCGCGCAGTGTTTCTTGCTCGTTCACTGCTTGTCTGCTGTTGGTGGAGTTGTTAGTGGGTGAGTGAGAGACATAAATGGGCGATGAGGCCAGACGAAAATTTCGAAAAGTTTAGCGCACAGTCCCCCGAAACCAAAACAAAACACCGATAACAAAAGAAAAAACCAAACCAAAAGAATTGCAAAGGCACAAGATAGGTCTCTACCAGATGCTACTTCGAGGCGGAATTGAACCGCCGACCTACGCTGTGTTAAAGCGTCGTCATAACCAACTAGACCATCGAAGCCAGGTAACCCTAGCCTTAAATGACTGTTTTATTATACATTTGCATTGCAAAGCGAGAGCATGGGGGACAAAATCTGTTCTCAAAACATCGAAACTCAACTAAATCTGTTCTCAAAACGTTGAAACTCAACTATCCCAATCGGAGATCTGTCAAGCCAAACCAGGTGCCAAAAGAAGTCCGTTGGGTGCAAAAAAGATAGAGGACGATGACGATACAACGTAGTGCAATAATAGCAACAGAGGCACCTTTGCAGCGCCACACGCAAGGTCAACGTAACAGGGGCCAATATTTTTGGTACAGTACAATATCTAGCTAGCTAGCAAGCAAGCAAGATCTTTATCCATAGCTGTGCGAAAGAACACAACAACAAACATGGACGACACTGGAGAAGCGTCGTCGTCGTCGTCGTCGTCGTCTGCTTCGGAGGCATCGTCGAGCTCCCGTGATCTTTCTATGCCGTATTGTGATGCCGGGGACGTGATGCCTATTAAGACGAACATTCAGTTTTACTGGGATTGCCCAGAGCCAACAGATGAAGCCGACGACAGTGAAGATACTATGCACCGAAAACAATCGCAGCAACGATCGTTTCCCGTTAGTCTCTTGCCTTTGCCTAGGCGGTTAACCGCCAAGATATTGCCAAAAGCCTCCCCTCATTTTGCGGATGACCAGGAAAGAGGGGAATATGAACCTCTCGCTTCTTGATTTTGTTTGGAGGACTAGTTTGGATTGAATGAATCCATCATCATAGCAAGCAAGGAAAGGCGTAGCTTCGTGGACGATGAAGGTCATCCTGTCTAGCTTGAAGATGCGTGATTAGGTTACACTACGTAGGCTCTTAAAAGGGTCATAGACTCATAGTAACTCAATATACTTTATATTCTAGTCGTCTTTTCAGTGCATGCAGCTTCTTATGGAAGTAGTTGCACCTACCTTCGAAACTCAGTAAGCGGCTACTTTTTCTCCTCCAGCGGAAAAATCGTGGCGTGGTCTCTCACGCGCGATATAACCTATTCGGACAAGTCGTTTGCCGATGCATAAATGAAGATGTATAAATTAAGGTACCCGGCTAGCTATTCTGTCTCCTGGGACACCTTCTGGCCTTACCATCTTTACTTTTTGATTGGAGGCTCATATCTATTATTTATCAGTTCACCACGACCAAGATCTTGGCAGACTTGATTTGCTATGTTCATGGGTCCAGAGTCTTTGAAAAGAAGACCGAAGCAACCAGTATGCTACCAAGTTGTCAGCCCATCCACTACCGTTTTGGGTGATTTGAGCTAACTATTAGCTTGACAAAAGCCGAAACATGGTAGACAAGCAAAACGGAAGGATTCTCGAAGGTGATGAAGCCAATTGACTTGTGCCTTATATAAGATTACAGTCGCACTAAAACTTTGCATACGACCATTTATCGTACGCAGCGTAGTACTTCACTACACCCATCCAAATACATAAAAAATGACCTATCTCTACAAGGGATCGCCACCGTCGTTGTCGTCGCCATTGAACCACACACCAAAGGTATCTCCAGTAACCCATGCACAACCACAAAAGCCAAAGAATCTCCCACTCGCTGGATCAAGCAATTCTACAGTATTTCCAACATACATACACCCAGATACCACTTTTTCTTCCGACAACAACAACAACCGATCGTCCTTTCTTCTTCTCGTTCTCTCTCCCTGTCCCAGCTACGGCATGCAGGCAGTCCAATGTAATGCATATTCGTATCATGTATAAATAGAAACAGCTGCTGCTTCTTCAAATCGTCTGAGTCATAGCTTGAGAATTGTCATGAGTCGGTGCACCGCCCATGTTTGGAACTTGACCCATGGTAGGTGGGGCACCACCAGTAGTATGAGGATTCATACCCATTGGGTTCATGGCATTCATCATTTGATGATTCATCTGCTGCTGCAAGCTGCCCATGCCATTGTTCTCGTTACTGTTGCCAGAATTAGCAGCATCGTTGGTGTTGTTGTTGGCTCCGTTGAAATTGGAGTCACCGGTACCTGGACCGGCGTTGTTGTTGGGCATTTCACCTAGTCCTTGCTGCTGCTGATGTTGTTGCTGCTGCTGGTTATTGGCATCGTTGTTAGCAGGAGTACTACTATCACCACCTTGTCCTTGCTGCTGTTGTTGCTGCATCTGTGGTTGTTGTGGCTGCTGTTGCTGAAACTGCGGCATGCCATTGAAATTCATGGGTGGCATTCCCATCATGGCAGGATTGAACATTCCGTTGGGCATTCCCATCATGGCAGGATTGAATTGCATATTGGGAACACCACCACCAGGACCAGCATTGGCACCATTGGGTGGAGGTGGCATTCCCATCATCATGTTCATTCCAGGTGGCATCATCAAGGGTGGAACCCCGGGCGGCATGCCAATCATCATTTGCTGTTGCTGGCGAGCTCCTTCCATTTCATGATCCAACAAGAGCTTTCTCATTTCAGGTGCTCTTTGACGAAGTGCCTGACTTGTTTTTTCTCGAGCTGCATCATCACCGATCTGCAAATATATGCAAAGTATCAAGGTGAGAGCTCAGCTGAGAGAAGGAGGAGAAGCCAAAGAACTTTGACTCCAGCAAGAGCAAGCAAGCCTGTCTCTCGCGAATACAGTACTATTATACATATTCCTTACCTCGAACCACAAGCCTGTTGGTTCTTCCTTTTTGAGAAAACGGCCAGCCTTTTCTCGAATTTGATTGACCTGTTTGATGATACACATATGAGAAGGGTAATGAAATGAAAGCTTTATGAGTGACAAAGAAACTGACTTCTTGTTTGTAGAAGACAAACCAATACAAACAATAGAAGGAATACGATCAACAACCAAAGTACGGTACTTACAATCGATCGAGAAATGGCAGGCTTGTCGTTCTTACGAGCCTTGAGGTAGTCTCGTCGATACAAGTTGATCAAGTCTCGGAACTGGCGGTTGCCTGGATGAAGGTTGGTGCCTCCTCCGCGTCCTAGGGAGTGAGTCATTCCATTCAGGGCGACCAGACCATACAAGTGAGCAAGAAAGAGTGTGAGCATGATCCATCTACAAACACATCGTTCATTCACATACACAAAGCTGTCTCTTATACACATCTCCGAGCCCACGAGACTAAGGCGAATCTCGTATGCCGTCTTCTGCTTGA
>ENA-ORBV01005331-ORBV01005331.1-microbial-mat-metagenome-genome-assembly--contig:-NODE-5331-length-23750-cov-4.876906_pt1 | contig 23750 bp, 20 predicted proteins | sample MGYA00237777_ERZ505514 | MGnify/ENA primary metagenome ERZ505514 (study PRJEB26160, sample SAMN06269048) | microbial mat metagenome | isolation source: Oligotrophic lake microbial mat | place... | reverse complement strand
ATCCTCGAAGTCACTGCCCTTGCCCTCGGCGCGAACATCGGGCTCAACGGTGTTGCACTCTTTCTACACACACCTGTGTAAAAAAGAAACAACCGCTCTAGTCGAGCTTCTTTTCTTTAGGCGAGCCCGAAAGCATTGCAAAGAAAAGACCTACGATAATCAACCCACAAATAAAAGCAACGATTGTCATATCAGCCTCCAGCTAGATAGGCGTCATATCGGCACGTAAAGGGCCAAACTGAGGCAAACTTGCAAAAAAGTATGTTACGGTTCGCTTATGAACGTGGATTTGGCCTTTGGCAAGGCTGGCTTAGCCGTAACCCTCCCCGATGGTTTTGAGTACCGTCTTCTCGAAGCGAAATCAGCTTCTCCCCTCCCGGACGAAACAGCGGCCCTCGAACACGCTATCCTCTACCCAATAGGAACTCCCTCCCTCGCAGATCTGGCCCATGGTAAAAAGACCGCCGCCATCTCCGTTTGCGACATCACCCGTCCGGTCCCCAACAGCCGCACCCTCCCGGTGATCCTCAAAACCCTGCATGCCGCCGGCATCCCCGTCGACGGCATCACCCTCTGTATCGCAACAGGCCTCCACCGCATCGCGACTCCAGCCGAACTCGACGAAATATTAAGCCCTGAAATCGCGGCCAAATACCGCATCTTCAACCACGATGCCAAGATCTTCTCAGACCATCGCTACCTCGGCGAAACCAGATCCGGTATCCCCGTCCATGTCGCCGAAGTATTCGTCTCGGCCGACCTCCGCATCACCCTCGGCTTCATCGAGCCCCACCTGATGCTCGGCTATTCTGGCGGCCGCAAACTGATCGCTCCCGGCCTCGCCGCTCAGGAAACGATCAAGGTCATCCACAGCCCCCGCTTCATGCGTGATGTCCGCTCGATCGAAGGCTCCATCGCCGACAACCCCCTCCACAAAGAGTTGCAAGAAATCGCCCGCATGGCCGGCCACACCTTTATGCTCGACGTCGCCCTCACCCGCAAGCGTGAAATCGCCGGAGTCTTCGCCGGCCACCCGGAACAAGCCCACGCCGCCGGTGTCGAATTCGTCAGCAAAGTGATGCTCGAAAAGCTCGACCAGCCCGTCGACGCCGTAGTCACCACCTGCGCCGGCTACCCCCTCGACCTTACCCTCTATCAAGCTGTCAAAGGCGTCACTGCCGCATCGCATATCGTCCGCGAAGGCGGCAAGATCCTCATCTGCGCCGAATGCTCAGAAGGTGCCGGAGCCCCCGAATTCCGCGAAATGATCCAGCGCTTCAACTCCCCAAAAGCCTTCCTCGACGCCGTCAAAGACGCACCAGTCACCGTCGACCAATGGCAGCTCGAAAAATTGGCTCTGGTCCTCGAATCAAAGCAAGTCGTCTTCCTCGCCCCCGGCGTCCCGGCGGAATACCATCCCAACATGTGGGGCCCCGTCTTCAGCGACTTCAACCCCGCCATGGCCAGCCTCATCGAAGGCCTCGACAAGGGCTCCGAAATCGCTGTCATCCCGGAAGGCCCTTACGTCCTCGCCCGAGTCGTCTAACTTTTGCGATTCCGACGCGCAGCCAGATCGTTGCCGTTCGGCAAAGGATTTGAATTAGATCCAGGATTTGTCGATCCACTCCCGAAAACATCCAGCATCTCTTTCGAACTACCCCCATGGGCATTGTCTGGGTCAAGGATTAACCCGCCTCTCCTCCTGCGCATTCTGCAAAATCAGCTTTGATTGCACTCAAGACTAAGATTTGACAACCGACAATTGTCACTGTAAAATCCAGACATGATCATGAGCCTAAAGAACAAAGGGCTCAAGAAACTATACGAAAGCAACGACCCTTCAGGAATCAGGCCCGATCTGCTGGATATCGCGCAGCGAATTCTTACAATTCTTGATGTGGCGGACACGCCTCAAGCTTTCGATCTTCCTCTCTATCGCCTTCACGCGTTAAAGGGAGACCGCAAGGGCTATTGGGCTGTAACGGTTCGCGCAAACTGGCGAATTGTTTTCCGCTTCCGGGCGGGTCATGCTCTAGACGTCGAGTTGGTTGACTACCACTAACAGGAAAACGCCATGCCAATGAAAAACCCCGTACACCCCGGCCGCATCGTTAGATTGGACTGCCTCGAGCCTCTAGATCTTTCAGTCACAAACGCCGCAAGACTTTTGGGTGTCTCCCGCCAAGCACTCAACAACATCGTCAACGAAAAGTCAGGAATCTCACCAGAAATGGCTATACGGCTGTTCAAGGCTTTCGGAAGCACACCAGACACGTGGCTCCGTATGCAAAGCTCCTTCGACCTCGCCGCCGCACTCAAGAACTCAGACCACATATTGGTCGAGCGCTACAAACCACGCACGGCAGCATAGCCAAAGAACTGCCCAGCCTCTAGTGCTTTTCCGACCCCTCCGTCGGCGCAACACCCTTCTTCTCACCACCAGCAACTCCGCCCAGACTCAGCTTGATCCCCTCCACCAGCAAGGTGGTCTCACCCGGCGCCTGGAAAAAGCTATAACCCTCACGAGTCCCCTTCCACGCCACCGGCCCCGCCACCTTCTTACCGGCCTTCAAAACCTCTTCCTTAACCTTCGTCACCAACGCTTCATACTTGGGATCCCCTTGCGGCAGCCCTGTAAACGAACTCAAATCCGTACTAGCCACAAACACCACATCGACACCCGGAATCGCAGCCATCTCCGCCGCCAACTTCACCCCAGCCGGCGACTCAATCATCGCCACAATCATGATGTTCTCATTTGCAATCTTCCGGTAATCCGCACCCCAAACCTTCCCGTAATTACCTCCCCCCTGACTCCGCTTCCCTACCGGCGGATACTTCGCAAACTTGATCGCATTCCGAACCTTCTGCAAGTCCTCCACCATCGGAATAATGATCCCTGCCGCACCCATATCCACAGCCTTCTGAATATCCCCCTCGGTCGCATCCGGCACGCGCACAAACGGCATCGCCGAAGACCCCTTGCATGCCAAAATCATATTGGCGACTTCCTGATAAGTCATCGGGCTATGTTGCATCTCGATCCAGGTAAAGTCGTACCCGGAATTCGCCATCGCGCAGTACGTATCAATATTCGGGATGCTCACCGTCCCACCAACCACCTGCTTGCCAGCGGCAAGCTTCAACTTCACGGTATTAAAGATCCGCCCGGGCTTATCGGGAGGAGCCTCCTGCGCACCAAGAATGCCGAAGCTCAACAACAGTAGTACAACTGGTTTCATTGTATTAATCCTTAACTTTATGGAATGCGTTCCCCAGCAAAGCTCGGCCCCAGGCAAGCGGCCCGCAACCTTCAACAGCAATCCGAAAATCAAACGAAGATTCATCTAACCCGCCGGAATCATATCACGCCGGTTAATGAACCAACACAATTAAAACTCGAGCCGCAAGCTCAACTGCACCGCCCGCGGCGTTCCAAACTGCTGCGTCAACACACCGAAATTCGCCGCTTGCTGCAAATTCAAAGCTGGATCCACAAACTCCACACGGTTGGTCGCATTGATCAAATCCGCCGTAAACACCAACCCCACTCTCTCGCGAATTTTTGTCTTCTTCCCGACGCTCATATCCAGGTTCCATCGCGCCAATCCACGAAGAGTATTGCGGCCATTCCTGCCATCGACACTCAGTTGCACGGGCCGGAATCCACGAAACGTCCCAGCCGGATCAGCGAATAGATTCAAGCCCGCCCCCCCGATTGCCGGATTACCAGCACTACCAACACCACTCGATCCCGCCACCCCACTATTGACGGACGTACCGTCTACACCGCGCAACGGGATCGCTCCTCCAGCCACACTCCCTATCTGCGGCGCACCCCCAAAGACACTCGTGGATTGCACGAACGTAATTGGCAGCCCCGAACTCGCCGTGTAGATCCCGGCGACATACCATCCACCAAGCAGCAGCTTCGCCTTCTCCTTACCAAACGGCAATTCATAGAATAGATTCGAATTAAACACATGAGTCCGGTCAAACGCTGAAAGCGCATTGTCAAGCCGGAAATCGTAGCCGTTGGAAATTACACTCTCAGCCTCCTGGTTGAATCCGTGCTGATCCGTAGACCTGGACCGCGTATAGTTTGCCTGCATCGCCAGCCCATTGGCGAATCGCCGCTGCAAACTCAAAAAGCCCGCATTGTATTGCGATGTCCCGCCATTCGTTCGCATCCACAGTGAACTTACCTGGTAGTTGGTAATCGGCCCTGCAGGCCGCTGAGCGTTAATCACGTTAAACAACGTGTTTAACAGCCCTTGAGTCAACGCTGCGTTCTGCCCCGCCGCCAAACCTGCAGTGCACGTCGCAGTGCACAAAGGCGCACCCCGCAACTGATTCTCAAACCATGGCTGTACCGGTACGCTAGCCGCCGCGCCGCCGCTTCGCAGGTGCCCAGCCACTGCATCGTACGCTTGCGCGAAGCTTTGTCCCGAGACGCTGTCCTTCATAAAATAAGGCACTGCATTCAAATCAACGCTTTGTAAAAGCTTTTGTCCAAAGTGGCCCACATAGCCAGCCTCCAACACAAAGCCCTTGCCCAGTTCACGTTGTATCGTAAAATTCGCAGTTCGCCCAAATCCCGGTCGCAATTTTGGATCCACCGCATAGCTCGTGGTTTCAGACAAGCCATTGGCCGGCGTCAAATTATTCCCTGAAAGCTGAGCCGAAAGCGGTATGGTTGTCCCATCTACTCCAACTCGAAATGCCGTATTCGGGTCCGCACCACTCAAACAATTGCCTGTTCGGCGAGGCCCAATGCATGTCAGCGTTTGCGCAAATCCAACACTAAGCGCTGGGAAAAAAGCATTAGTCGAACCGTTCAGCCTGTCGTAAACGATATTAAAGCCGCCGCGCAACACAGTTCGTCGATCTCCAAATACCCGGCCTAACAATCCCTCCCGAAACGTGGGGTTCCAACTGGCCGCAACCCTCGGCCCCAAATTGCTCCATCGTGTCGAATAAACACTGTTTATTCCTCCACTGCCCACCGGCTTCCAGGTCAAAAGAGGGTTCCACACTTGCCCTTGTTGTGCCGCCTCTCGCCTCTTCCCAAACACATAGTCCGCACTCAGCCGCTCGTTGTTCGATGCATCCACCGGTACAGACTGCCGGGCATCATCCCCCTTCGGAGGGCTTTGAATCGACCAGTTCAAACCCAGCGTCACAGTAAAAGAATTGGTAACTCGCCATGCATCATTTAAATAGATATCGACGGAATTCCAATTCACTCTGCTTCTCACTGGAGTAAACGGCGCTAAGGGGTTCAATTGTGAGTCCCGCACGGCCACCACTCCCCCTGAATCCACAATCCCCAGCGCCCCCGCAAAAAGATCGTTCCATTGCGCCACAGCTGCCGATTGCAGGCAATTCGACGTCACCGCTCCGCCACAAGTTGCGGGCCGCGCCGTCGCAGGTATGCTCACTCCCGTCCGCGCATTCAGGTTGTAAACCAGAGAAGTCAATTGCGTTCCCACAATCTTATCGTCGCGTTGATGGAAAGCTCTGATGTGCTGCCACCCTGCTCCAAATTGCACATTGTGCTTTCCCTTCACCCAAGACACGTTATCTCTCAACTGATAGTTGTGGTTATTCCAAACCCGGCTCCTCGCCGCTCCAGCGGTAACATCAATCCCTTGATCTAGAAAGTTGCCGGCTACTGCTAATGCACCGGCGGTCCCGCCTACTTGAGGACGTGGCGCAGTCCTTTGATCGGCCCAGAAATTTCGCGCATCTCCAATCGTCAAATCGTTCAACAGATTCGGCCGAAAGTTCGTGCTCAACTGCAAGCCCAGTGTCCGTGGCTGCGCATTTGTGCGTGCGGCCGGGGCGCCCACCCCTGCTGTATTACCACTGCCAAAACCCGCAATGTCCACTTGGCTCGTATTGTTCGCTCCTTGAGAAGCATAGCGATAACTGACATTCGCACGCCATTTGTCGTTGAATACATGATCCAGCCGCGCCGTTCCAAAATCGGATTCTACGCTAGCATCTACCGCTGAAAGAAACCCTGTCGTGTTCAAGCCATCACCCGCACCCGCATTGTTGCCGCGCGGCAACTTGCTCCACAGATCCCGCACCACCGGTGACATCCCCAGCCCTCTCGGGTCGAATGTCCCAACGTCATAGCTCCTCACCACTCCACCCGTATCGGCAAAACGCAATTGCCCCTGCTTCAAAGTTTCAGTCGGAACCAACCGGTTTACCGCAACTTTCTGCGGCAACCTCCGTCCTTCGTAATGAACAAAGAAAAAGGTCTTGTTTTCTTTCAATGCCCCGCCGGCGCTAGCGCCAAATCGATTGTCACGCAGCGCCGGACGACGAATCCCTGTTCGATTGAAATCCCAGCGATTCGCATTCAATACGTTGTTCTGTAGATATTCATATGCCGAACCATGCCAGTCGTTTGTTCCTCTTTTGGTGATCAGATTTAGCTGCCCGCCCCGGCCCTGCTTGTAACTCGCATTTGTGTTTGTAGTGGACAAACGAAACTCATCCACGCTCTCAGCCGGCGCGGGAATCATCGGATTAGGTCCGCCAAAGTCCGTGGCTGCCCCCGTATAGAAGTTAGTCCCAGCTGCAATATCGCTGACATCCAGTCCGTCAATCGTAAACGTGTTTTGGTCGGCTCTCGCCCCTGCTACCTGTCCAGACAAATGCTGCCCGGCCCCCAACGCAATCTGTCCGCGAGAGGGAGCAACCATCGGCTGCAAAGCGAAAAAGGTCATCGCAGACCGGTTAATCGCTGGCATTCGCAGCAACGATTCTCCTTGAATCACTACGCCAACGGCCGCATCGAGCGTCTGCAATTCTGCCCCCGCACTCACCTTTACTTCTACTCGTTCACTTAATTCCCCAACACTGAGAGTCAAGTTCAGCTTGTAGCTCCGGGCTACATCCACTCCAAATTCAGTAATGACTGCCGTTCTAAATCCAGCTTTTCTCGCGGAGATGCTATACCGGCCAGGACTTACCCCGCTCAGCGTATAGGCGCCAATTTCGTCGGCGGCAACTTTCCGGCTCAACCCAGTCCCCGCATCTCGAATCTCCACCACCGCTCCGGCCACCACAGCGCCGCTGGTGTCCAAAACCTCTCCCACAATCGTTGCTGTCGCAGCCGTCTGCCCCATCCCCAACATCGCCATCAAGCAGGTAAGCATCGGTAATATCAACATTTTTTTCATTTTCTTTAATGACTTATCCTCTGCCACTAACGGCTGCTTCACGTTCCACTAAGACAGCCTTCTTCTGTTTCTTCTTCGACAATGACCGGTTCCACCAAAGTAACAATGACGTTATGAATAGAATCCCAGGCAACAACCCCGCCAACACCCACAAGATTCGAGTTGTATATCCACCGAATGTCCCGTAGTGAATTGGCGTTATCAGCCTCATCACTTGCACCCCTAAGGGTTGCTCGCTGAATCGATCCACCCGCAATACTTCCGCCGTCCCAGGGTCCACATAAGCCCAATTCAATCCAATCCGGTGCGGATCGCTCGGCAACTGTAGCCGAAGCATAAACGCATCTCCCTGTTTCGCCGGCCACAACAACATACTTAATTTCGACCCCGGCACAGCACTCACGGCATTGGCAACCATTTCGTCCAGGCTCTTTCTAGGTGAGCCCTTGCTCTTCGCCTTCGGAGCCGCAATTACCGCAGGGCCACCAGTCAAGGCACGAACTACCTGACCGTAGGCTTCTTGATAAGCGTAATAAGCGCCTGTGACCGCCAGTATCAGCAGCGGCAGGTAAAAGAGGAACCCACCCAAATTGTGCATATCCCAAACTTGGCGCTTCCAACTCGCTTGTATGCGGTATTCCAGCCCCAACTTCCATTGCTTCAACCCGCGCCACCACAAGATCAGCCCAGTCAGTGATGCCGTTACCAATAAGAACGCAAACCATGCATTCACAGCCCTGCCATCATGCCCGGCAAGCAAATCCGCATGCAGGTCATAAAACCATTGCAGCCATGTATATCGGTAGTTGACGCTACCCAGATTGACTGCCCGGTACTGGTCGACAAAGGAATGAATCCGGTCGCCATTGGGCGCTACTGTCCGAAAGTTCAATGCCCAGTTCGGCTTGAAATCCCAGTAGATACTGAATGGCCGATCCCCCGGCCTTTCTTTCAGTAAACTTTGCACAACCTCTTCAATCGGCTTCGGGCTTCCCCGATCTGAAACTTTTGTCCAGCCCGCAACCTCAAGCCGGCGCAGTTCAGGAATGAAAACCAGAATGCTCCCGGTGACTCCAACTACAAGCCACAACAATCCGGCAATCAGACCTGCATAAAAGTGAACCTGAAAAGCCCAATGCCGCAAACGTGTCTGTCTCGGAGTCCGCAAAAAGGATTGGCTCATGAATCTGTGCTCACAGAATCAAACTCTCCTAATTTAGGCTTCCACGCAACTATTTCCGATGAACGGCTATTTTCAAGCGGCGAACGGCTCAAATCCTACCGCCAGTGAAAGGCGCACAAACCGTTTGACTTCCAACAGCTATGTCTACGACCGTAAGTAGCTCAAATCAACCGAAGCTCAACAACAGTAGTGCAAGTGGTTTCATACTATTCATCCTTAAATTTGTGGAATCCGTTCCCCGTAAACATCCGTTAACCGCATATCCCGTCCATTGAATCGATAAGTCAACTTAGTGTGATCCAACCCCAGTAAGTGCAACATAGTCGCGTGAAGATCGTGAATTGAAATCGGCTGCTCTTCCGCCTTATACCCAAACTCATCGCTCGACCCGATCACCTGCCCGCCCTTGATCTTCGCCCCAGCCATCCACATCGACATTGCACCCGGATTATGATCCCGCCCCATTCCACGCTGCGATATCGGCATCCGTCCAAACTCCCCCTGCCATGTCACCAGCGTTGTATCCAGTAACCCCCGAGCCTTCAAATCCGTAAGCAACGCATGAATCGGCTGATCCACCTCTGCCGCATGCTTCGTATGATTCGACCGCACATCCTCATGCGCATCCCAAGTATCGGTATTCTGATTCCCCAGCCCGCCGTGATAAAGCTGAACCATCCGCACCCCGCGCTCAATCAACCGCCGCGCCATAATGCACTGCCGCGCAAAAGGCTCCGTCACTGGATTATCAATCCCGTAAAGCTTCCGCGTCGCCTCACTCTCAAGCGATACATCCACGGCCTCAGGAGCCACCCCCTGCATCCGGTAAGCCAACTCGTAAGATTCAATCCGCGCCGCCAGTTCCGTATTCCCGGGATGCGCCGCGGCATCCATCTCATTCAACTCACGCAACAGATCTAACCGTTCCCTTTGCCCTGGCGACGCTGGCTTCAAATCCACAATCGGCGTCCCGCTTGCCTTAAAAACCGTCCCTTGATAAGTAGCCGGCATGAAGCCCGCACTCCAATTCGCCGGCCCGCCAAACGGAGCCCCATGCGCGTCATACAAAACCACAAACGCCGGCAGATTCTTGTTCTCAGTCCCTAACCCATAACTCACCCACGAACCCAGGCTCGGAAACCCCATCCGGATCATCCCCGTCGAGATCGCAAAGTGCGCCTGCACATGGTCGTTCGATTTGGAATACACAGACCGCAACAACGCAAACTCATCCGCATGAGACCCCATCTTCGGAAACAACTCCGACACCTCAAGCCCGCTCTGCCCATGCCTGTGAAACTCAAACGGCGACGGCATCAAAGGCCCCGGATGCCCCTGCCTCACCACTACTTCCCCCCGCCCCGTAAGCGGTTGCCCTGCATACTTCTTCAGCGCTGGCTTCGGGTCGAAGGTATCGATATGGCTCACTCCGCCACTCATAAACAGCGAGATCACACTGGTAGCGCGGGCATTAATCGAAGCTCCCTCCGCCAGCATCGACGAAAGCGCAACGCCCCCATATCCGCCCAGTGCCGAAAACAACATCTCACGCCGCGACTGAAATCCCCTGCTCATTGGATATACACAAACTCATTCAAATTCAAAAGCACATGCGCAAACGCATCTGCCGGCTGCCCTGCTAAAAACTTCACACCAAGCTCAAGCTCCCGCGCATTCGGTCGCCGCGCCAGCACCCGTAAATACGCCAGCTCCACCTGCCCCGCACGGTCGCCAGGCCGCGACTCCTCCAGATATCGGCCAAAGTGCTTCGACTGCGACAACACAAAATCATTGTTCAACAACGTCAGCGCCTGCGTAGGAACAGTACTTGTATTCCGAGCCCCGCAGGAAACATTCTGGTCGGGCAGATCAAATACCTCAAACATCGGAAACGGCAATCCCCGCTTCCGGTAAACATAGACACTCCGCCGCCAAACCTCCGGCCCGTCCTTGTCCTGATTCCAGATCCCATGCGTCATCGCACTCAGCACCTCCGGCTGCAACACCGGGAACACTGCCGGCCCACCCACCTTCGCATTCAAAGTCCCAGCCGCTGCAAGGATAGAATCCCGAACACTCTCAGCCTCAAGCCTATGCACCGGGAATCGCCACAAACTCTCATTCCGCGCATCCGCTTTCGCACTCGCAGCATCCTCAAACCGCGAATCCATCCGGTATGTAGCGGAGCTCAAAATTACCCTGTGCATCTGCTTCACACTCCAACCAACCCGAACAAACTCGGTAGCCAGCCAATCCAGTAACTCCAGGTTACTAGGCAGATCCCCCATCTTCCCGAAGTTATCGATACTCTTCACAATCCCGGCCCCAAAGTGGTGATGCCAGATCCGGTTCACCATCACCCGCGCAGTCACCGGATTCTCAGCCGACCCCAACCACTGCCCCAGCGCCAGCCGCCTCCCTGAAGTCTTGCCACTAGCAGTCTCAACGGCAGTCTTTACGTCCCCATCAACCAGCACCGCAGGAAAACCTGGCTCCATCCGAGGCCCTTTGCTCTGCACATCCCCGCGAATCAAGAAGTAACTCGGAGGTGCCTGATACCTACCCGGACCCTCATGCAAGAACGGCCCTGCATCGGGATCCTGAGCCCCACCCTTACCCGGAGCCGGCTCATCCCCAGGCCCATCCGGAGTCGACCGGTAGTCCCCATCGGTAATCCCCATCGCGACAGGCAAAGGCGCGGGCCGCTCTTTCTCAATCGCGGTAATCTGCTCAATCAAAGTTCGTTTCCGCGCCAGATCCTCAGCAACAGCCACGCGATCAATCTCCGCGCTAGACACGCCCGTAGTGCGAATCACTTGATTCGCCAGCAACGCCTGCCCCGGCGTCCGCTGCGCCTCAGGAGTCCGAATCGCCTCTTTCACATTCTCAGGGAAACGAGCATACTTGGCCGGCAAGAGCCTCTCCCGGTAAGGTGCCTCAATCTCACGAACAGCCATCCGCAGCGGCCGGATCCGCGCATCAATAGAATCGCTCAACCGTTTATGCTCCGCCGAGGGCACAAGCGCGTGATCCACCTCCACATACCCAAACAGCGAAGCCTGCAACCGGTAATAATCCTTCTGCGCAATCGGATCAAACTTATGGTCATGACACCGCGCACACTGCACGGTCAACCCCATCACCCCACGCCCAATCGTCGCAATCATGTCATCGAGATACTCATGGCGAAACTCCGGATTATCCTTCTCCCGATAACCCACCTTCGCGTGACTCCGCAAAAACCCGGTAGCCGTCAAAGTCTCAGGCGTAGGCCGATCCATCTCATCCCCAGCCAACTGCTCCACCAGAAAACGATCAAAAGGCTTATCTGCATTGAAAGATGAAATCACATAGTCCCGGTACCGCCAGGCATTCGGTCGATCAAAATCATGCTCATATCCATTCGAGTCCGCATAGCGCGCAAGGTCCAGCCAGTGCCGGCCCCACCGCTCCCCATAATGAGGAGAAGCAAGCAACCGCTCCACCAGCTTCGACCACGCATCCGTCGATCGGTCCTCCACAAATTCAAACACTTGCGCCGGCGTAGGAGGTAATCCAATCAGATCGAGATAAGCCCGCCGCACCAGCGTATTCCGGGAAGCCTCACCAGCAAAAGCAACAGAACCCCGGCGACGCCCCACCAGATAATCAACGGGATTCAAACCAGCAGGCACAAGCGGTCGAACCGGCTTCTTGAAGGCCCACCAATCCCCCGCAGGCACAACCTTGGTATTTCCCCAAACCGCCCCCTCGGCAATCCACTTACGAACCGCCTCAACCTCCGCCGCCTCAATCACCCCACCCATAGGCATCGTTGGCTTCTCAAGCCCAGCCACCATCCGGAATAGACGACTCTGTTCAGGCTTGCCCGGAACAATAACAACCCCGTGCTCACCGCCAGCCAACATCGCTTCCCGCGAAGACAACTTTAACCGGCCAAGCTGCACAACCTCCCCGTGACACTGCCAACAACGCGTCCGCAACAGCGGTTCAATCGAAGATTCAAACAACGGCTCGGCCCCAGGCAAGAAGCCTGCTACAAGGAAACCGGCGATCAAACGAAGATTCATCAAACCCGCCGGAATCATATCACGCCATCACAACTTGCCAACACACCCTCTTAACGAATACGCTTATTAAGGCTTCTTGTAGAACCAAAATATCCCCATGATGCGATCCACCCTCACCACACTGATGCTGCTCAGTTGCAGCCTTTTCTCCGCCAGTGCCGCCGACTTCTTCGGCACCTGGAACCTCAACACCGCAAAGTCCAAATCCGAAGGCCTCCCACTCCCAAAGCAACAGACAGTAACCTACACCAAAACCGCCACCGGCTATGACTACATGGCCCACGGCTCCTCGGCTGCCGGCGAAGCCGTCCACGCTACCTTCACATACACCAAAGACGGTGAAGAGATCAAAGTCAGCGGTTTCCCCAACTGGGACGCAATCGTCGTAAAAAAAGGCATGGACATCAAAACTACGGTCCAGCTCAAGCGCAAAGGCGAAGTCATCGGTTCAGTAACCCGCGTCCTCCAACCCGGCGGCATGGCCATGACCGTCTCAGGCAAGTTCACGCTCCCCGACGGGAAAAAAGGCGCTTACAACTACGTCTACGACCGCAAATAGCAAAACTGACCGCCGAACGTCGTTCGTTCGTATTCAGCCACAATCTCGTCACTCCAAACCACCGCGAACGCCGTTCTCAGGGTCATACCCCCTTCCCGAATGGCATCTGAAGTGCTCCACCAACAACGGAGAAACTTTACACAAATGATTAGCATTCTTGGATGGATCTTTTTTGGATTAATCGTCGGCATCTTGGCAAAATTTGTCATGCCCGGCAAAGACCCCGGTGGCCTCATCCTCACCATTCTTTTGGGCGTCGGGGGCGCTGTGCTCGGCGGATGGATTGGCACTTCCCTCGGCTATGGCGCTCAAGGCCAGTCAGCCGGTTGGGTCATGTCTATTTTTGGTGCAGTACTCCTGCTCGCTGCCTATCGATTCATGTTCAATCCAACCAGGATATAGAGCATCCCCATTAGTCTCAAAACGAAAAGAGGGGCCACTCCATTACAGAGTGGCCCCTTTTTCGTTTACGGCTTGTAGAACTTACTTGCTCAAAGTGGCATAAGGCTTGTCAGACTTGTTATAGTCGCTCGAAGCTTCACCACTCGAAGACACATCCTTTGCCCCCGTCGTTTCAAGAAGCTTCTTGGCTTTGGTTGCCCATTCACTGTCGTCGCAATGAACGGATATCAAAATTCCGCCTGCCTTGATCTGGCCCTCGTAGCGCTTCGCCTCGTACTCGGGCATACCCATTCCGATCAGTCCGCCCGCCACGCCACCAAGGGTTGCTCCGGCACCCAACCCAGCTAAAGCAGCCATGATTGGGCCTGCTGCAATAAAAGGACCAAGACCCGGGATTGCCAGTGCCCCAATCCCAAGCAGCCAGCCCAGCGCGCCGCCTACAACTGCGCCTGTAGCTCCTCCAGCCGTTGCTCCTTCGGGGGCCTTTGAATTCATCTCAGTCGCCAGTTCCTTATTGCCATCGTTATGCGGCATTAAAATGCTGATGTCTTCATGGCGGAAATTGTTCGCCTTCAATTGGTTGATACCGTTTTCTAGTTCGGCCCGATGTGTGTAAATTCCATATACAGAGGTGTTTTTCATAACTTGATCTTTCCTAGCTCTTTTTCACAATTTCAATTTCATTTACTACATTTTCTGCGCCAGCCGCAGCCTTGGCCAAGCCGTCGATTTTCAGCTTCTCTTCTTCGCTGTTGACTGGCCCTTTTAAAGTCACCTTGCCATTCCGCGAAATGATCTTAACGTTTTTCGCATAGGTCGAAAGCGATTTGTCGTCGGTAAGAGACTTCCGGATCTTTCTGGTGATCTCAAGATCGCTCTTGTTCTCCATCTGATGCTCAGCGGTCATTCCCTTACCAGCGCCGTCGCGCTTGTTTGTTTTCGTATTGTCCGCCTGGCTAAATCCCAGCGCAGCAATAGATAAAGCAAGCATTCCAATTTGTAGAGTTCTCATGCTGTCCTTTCGAAGAAAGCAGTCTAATGTCCACTATGTCTTCACATCTGTCCTTGCAATCATCTGGCCAATCTTCCAATCTGTTTGGCCCTTCATATGCAATGGAACAATCACAGTCGTCATTGCTCTACTGAATAGGAAAACCTTACATGAAATCTCTAAACACTTACCTTCGATGGATACTCATTCCGTCACTCGTGGCAACAATTGGCCTTCCAGCGGATAAAAGCGCAGAAAGCGCAGAGGCCAAGTTGATTCGCCAAGTCCGCCACGAACTCGTTATGCTCCCTTTCTACGGGGTCTTCGACAATCTGTCCTTCAAATTGAACGGACGCACAGTCACCCTCATGGGTCAGGTAGTACGTCCATCGCTTAAGCCAGATTCCGCACGTGTGGTCAAGGATGTGGATGGGGTCGAATCGGTCGTGAACGAAATTGAAGTTCTCCCCAACTCACCCAATGACGACCGCATCCGTCTGGACACCTACCGCGCCATCTACAACGACAATATGCTTTACCGATACGGCCTCCAGGCAGTCCCGCCGATTCACATCATCGTCCGCAACGGTAACGTCGTGCTTGTTGGAGTCGTCGCGAACCAGGCAGACAAAAACGTCGCCGGAATCCGAGCCAGCGGTGTTTCTGGTTCTTTTAGCGTAAAGAATGAACTTCTAGTCGAGTCAGCGCAAAAGTAGTAGTTCGCTTATTCCGTTTCTCGCTCCCAGATCTTTCCCCGTTTGGCGAAATCAAGAAATCTTGTGATCGAGTCAGGTTGGTCAAACTCAATGACTCCCGTTAGCCCATCAATCTCACATTGCTGGGCTAACGCTTTTGTACCCGCAAACCCGATAGTCTTGAGATGTCGTTTCGCATCGCGAAGAAATGTCTGTGCATCGGCACTGGCCATCAACTCTGCTTCCCCGGTTGGCCCACTCCAAACTGTAACTGCGTCAAATAAAACAGAAGGGGCCGCAGCAAGCGCCATTGCCGCCACATGTTTCTTGCCCTTGGAATCTTTCACTCCACCAACCTTTAAGCAAATCAACGCAGCGGCTGCACCATCTTTCTTGATACCTTCTATCAATTCTGACATTAGCTGGGCATCGAATCCTTCGCCAGCGAGAATACCAATTTTTCTCCCTCTGAGAGTGGGCACATTACAATGATATAAGCTCAAAGCCGGACTCAGATCCAGATCTACAGGTTCTACCAAAGGCTTGAGTACGTCAGCCTCGCCACTCATCCCTAAACGGTCAGCCACAATTTGACCCAATGCTGGATCCACAATCGTCAGATGTCCGAGCATCTTTTTCCGGATAGCTTGTATCTCCACCTTGCCCAACTCAAAGGCCAGCGCCATTCCGATATGTTTTTGCTCTGGCTCACTTACCGATCGGTAAAACATACGGGCTTGCGAATAATGATCTGCGAAACTTTCCGACCGTATGCGAACTTTTTGCCCTTCGACAGGAGCCGCGAAGGTCGAATACCCATGCTCCAGGCTCTCTCGGGGTCCGTTGGGTTCGATGGAATTCGGTTCATAATTGGCCCTTCCTTTCGGCACCTGCATCTGCATATGCCCGTCTCGCTGCATGTTGGCAAAAGGACACTTTGGCTGATTGATTGGAATCTGATGAAAGTTCACGGTTCCCAACCGGCTCAGTTGCGTATCGTGATACGACAACAATCGACCCTGGAGCAGCGGGTCATCACTGAAATCGATACCCGGCACCAAATGACTCGGACAAAAAGCTACCTGCTCCGTCTCGGCAAAGAAATTATCCGGGTTCCGATTAAGCACCATCGTGCCAACAATCTCCAGAGGTACCAACTCTTCAGGAATCAGCTTGGTCGCATCAAGCACGTCGTAAGGCAGACTCTCTGCAAACTTCTCATCAAAAATTTGCAGTCCCAGCTCCCATTCCGGATAATCCCCGCTCTCAATTGCCTCATACAAGTCGCGCCGGTGAAAATCCTGATCTGCTCCGCAAATCTTGACTGCTTCATCCCAAAGCACCGCACTCGAACCAAGCGCTGGCCTCCAGTGAAATTTCACAAACTTCGATTCCCCAGTTTCGTTCACGAGTCGAAATGTATGTACTCCAAATCCCTCCATCATTCGCAGGGACCGCGGAATCCCCCGGTCCGACATCACCCACATCACCATATGCATCGATTCGGGCATCAGCGAAATAAAGTCCCAAAAGGTGTCATGTGCAGATGCACTTTGAGGGTATCCGCGGTCAGCCTCCATCTTTACGGAGTGGATCAGATCAGGAAACTTCAAGGCATCTTGAATAAAGAACACCGGTATATTATTCCCTACCAGATCGTAGTTACCCTGCTGCGTATAAAACTTGACCGAAAAACCTCTGGCATCGCGCGCCAAATCTACAGAACCTGCTCCGCCTGTTACCGTCGACAACCGGGCAAAGACTGGGGTCTCAAGCCCAACTTCAGCAAGAAACCCTGCTTCCGTCACCGCACCCATGGCCTTTGTACAGGTAAATACCCCATGCGCCGCAGATCCACGGGCATGTACGATTCGCTCTGGAATTCTCTCATGGTCGAAGTGGGTAATTTTCTCCCGTAAAAGGAAATCCTCAAGCAGAGTTGGGCCACGTTCCCCTCCCTTTAATGAGTTCTGATCGTCACTAATAATTAAGCCCTGGTTCGAAGTCAGACAGTCAACTCCATCCACATCTCGCTGGTGTGTCTCACCACCAGCCCCCGTTGCGGTTGAGGGCATCAACACTTTCTTCTTCGTCTTTTCGTATTTCATATTTGTTCCTTATGCTGCAGGTTTCAAAACAACTTTTGTCCAGCCAGGTACCCGCTCATCAAAGTTTTTATAGGCCTCGACAGCCTGCTTCAGAGGTAACTCGTGAGAAACGATCTGAGAAGGCTTCGCCCGCCCAGCCTCAATCAGTGCGCATAGCTGCCGGTTGTAAGCCTTCACATTCGCCTGTCCTGTCGCAATCTTCTGTCCCTTAAACCACATCTCTCCTATGTCAAATGCAATAGCCCCTTCCTTCGCCATCGCATCTTTGGCCCCAGGATCTTGAGGAAGAAACACTCCTACAACTCCGATCCCTCCCGTCGCTGCCACTGACTTCACCAGATTGTTCATCGTCAAGTTAGGAACTTCATGTCCATGCCGGTCCGAGCACTGATATCCCACTGCTTCGCACCCGCAACTCGCACCCATGCCATCGGTCTCGTCTAAAATCCGCCCCACCACATCACCCTCACTTTGGTCGACACCAATCGCTCCCATCCCCTCGGCCAATTTCAGCCTGTCTTGCTTACTATCCACAACCATTACCTTCGATGCACCCTGCAATTGCGCCGACAACGCTGCCATCAATCCAACTGGCCCTGCCCCATAAATCACAATCGAATCCCCCGGCTTTAGCCCGGCCAGCCTTGTCGCATGCCAACCTGTAGGAAAAACATCACTCAACATCACATAGTCGTTTTGTCGGTTCTTGGCATCTTCTGGCAGCTTTAAACAATTAAAGTCTCCAAACGGCACCCGCAAAAACTCAGCTTGCCCTCCGCTATATGGCCCCATCCCGGCAAATCCATAAGCAGCTCCTGCAGATCCAGGATTTGCAGTCAAACAAAAACCAGTTAAACCGCGTTCGCAATTCGCACAGAATCCACAACCGATATTGAATGGCAGGCAAACCAGGTCCCCAACTCGGATAGCGTAAACTGCGGAGCCAACTTCAAGTACAGTGCCCATCGTTTCGTGGCCCAGTACTTTGCCCTTTTCAACGCTGGTTCTGCCTTCGTACATATGCAAGTCAGACCCGCAAATATTGGTAGTGCTAACTTCGATCAATACGTCGGTCGGCTGTTCAATCTTTGCATCGGCAACTTCAACAACCGAAACTTTCTTCGGCCCTTCATAAACTAGTGCTTTCATTTGTTACGTCCTTCGCTTGATAGAGCAAAACGACCCGGAAATGTTTCTGGTAACTTGCCACATTCACTGCCAACAGTTGAATTCGAATCTGAAGGACTCAAGGTGCAACGCAATAGCCTGAAAACGATCAAAAGCCCGGTCTGTTTGGCACCGGGCTTTCGCTTCGTTATACCTGGATCAGCCTAAGCGTTGACTACTCTTCGTGTGCCCGCTTTGGTGGATGCAGGTTGCATCTTCTGAGTCGATTCATCGTCTTCCTCTAAGGATCTGGAACCTTCCATCAACGACATCGAGATTTCCGCCAATGCTTCATCTGCGTCCATTTCCTCCTGAAGATTGGCTGTCAATAGCTCTTCAGCTTCAGTCATTTGGAGTGTTTGTGCAATTCCCTTCAGGGTTTCGTAAGCAGCCATCTCGTAGTGCTCTACTCGTCGGCCTGCCCCTACAATACATAGGTCCGGGATCGGCTCTGGTCCTTCGGCGGCCAATGCTTCTTCTCCTTCTTCAAGGAGTCCCTTCATAGCCATACATGTCTTGGAAACCGGCTTCGCGCCAATAAGTACGAATACTTTCTCCAACCTTCCTACCTGCGTTATGGTTACCGCAAGATGGTCTTTTAAAGCTGCTTTCAAATCTTCCGACTTTGCGGCTTTCACCATCTTCGGAAGCGCTTTTGTCAAACGCTTCTCAGCGTCATAAATATCTTTGAGCTCTTCGTGAAAAAGCTTTTCCAGGTTTTCAATCTTCATTTTTTCTCCATTTTCTGTTGAAGGTTAAGCCAGCATTCTCGCCCTAATATAAAAGACGAATGCCAACTTGAAACTGACGGCCAAACGCCCCGTTTACTGTGCTCGTAGATTGCCCTGCTCCTCTTGAGGAAAGCAATGCCAGAGGATTCGCAAGGTTGGTATTATTGGTCACGTTGTAGGCCTCAGCTCTAAGTTCGACGTTGAAGCTTTCACGGACGGGGAAGCTGCGAAACAGTGAAGTATCGTAAGTAAAGAAATCAGGGCCTCGGTACACGTTTCGCCCTGTGATTCCAAATGTCCCATTGCTCGAGTTGGCAAACCTTGTAGGGTCGAATCCAGATTGCCCGTTAATGGATGGGCCCGTTGAACCGCCCGCCCTGAGAGTCGAAACTCCAGGGCAATTGCAATTAAGAGGATCGGCAAAAATCGAATACGCGCTGCCGGTGGCCCAGCGCAAGATTCCATTCAGTTGCCAACTCCCAAGAATTTGAGACATAGGTCCGTCGCTCAAATATTTCGACCCAGCACCGAAAGGCAATTGCCATAGATGGCTGACTGCCAAAATGTGTGTACGATCAAAATCCGCAGGTCCGTAGTTATTTCGTGTGTCGAACGGATTTATCTGATTAAATCCAGTGTCAAGCACCTTACCGTAGGTATAAGCGCCGGCCATCGAAAGACCTGCTCCAAAACGCTTCGTTAAGTTCACCTGTAGAGCGTTGTAGTTGCTATTCAGTCCGGTACCGCGAGCGTCGATTCCAGCTGTGCGACCGAATTGTGAAAAGGGCAAACTGCTTGCGCCACTCCCCGGCCTGGCAAAGTTTAGTGCCCGGTTATAAGGTAGCTGTCGTCCCAAATTGCCTACATAGCCGATGTCCATGAGGAAACCATTTCCAAGGTCAGATTGCACCATGAAATTAAAGCTTTGGACATAAGGAGTTTGCGAGTCCTTCGATGTCTGCAAAAAAGATTGGTTCAGCGTCGTAGTTGAGGTTAAAGTGGGAAGCGCAAAGGGCGTTGATCCGAATCCTCCTATAAGCCCGCTTTGAGTCGCCACTGCAGCCTGATTGACACCTGAATATAGGAAGGGCGTGGCGAAATATTGCAATCCATAACCCGCTCGAATGGCTATCCTTTCGATAGGCCTCAGTACAATTCCAATTCGTGGAGCAATATTGTTCAAGTCGTAATCCCCCGCACCGTTGCCAAGAGATCGCGTATTCGTTGAGACGTCAAATCCAGCCGCCCCGGTGTCTAGCCGAGTACGTAACGGGCTGAATACGTCATATCGAACTCCCAGTTCAATGTGAAGGTTCTTCCATAAATTGATCGTGTCAGTGACATAACCTGAAGTTAAAGTCTGGCGATAGGTGGGGGTTTGCTCAAAGAATGAAACTCCAGCGTTGGTAGGCCGCCCAAGTAGAAATGCCGCAAAGCTGTTATTGGAAAAGTTTTGACTGCTACCGTTGCCCTGCGACAAAGAAGTAGCACCAGGACCAAAGTTGAAAGTCCCCCTCTGGGACAACTCTGGTTGGTTAAAGCCATCAGCTCGAATCTGCACCACCTGTGCGCCTACTTTTAAATGATGCAACCCCGTGTGCCAATTCCAATTGGTCGCGGCTTCGTAAGTATTATTTACTGGCTTTGACGGATAGTTTGAGGGAAGTCCATACGTTCCAAATCCAGTAATATTAATTTGCGGCAAACCGCGATCAAATCCGATAGCCGAAAGATCTGAATTAAGAGATCCATTTACGGGTGAAGGTGTAATGGCATTACGATATCGGGAATAACCCACACGAAACTCCGCTGCCAGCGAATTAGAGAAGCTTTGGGTGAGGCTGGCGACTGCGTTGTGATTTCTAAGAGCTGCTTGCGCTGCATTACCGAGAGCGCCCAATTGCGATCCCTGATCGACTCCTCCGTGAGTGAAACCATATCGGAAGAAGCCCGTAGACTTTTCAGAGAAGCGATGATCAATCTTCCCGTCCATGCGATGTTGGTCTTCTCTTAGCATGGCTGCGCCAACCAGATTGTTGGCATCCCCGGGCTGATTCGGCAAAGGCAAGCTGGACAATATTCGAATCGATGCTGGATTCATTGAACTCTGAGGAATGACCCCATTCGGAAAAAGGGTTCGATTCGATCCATTTGCGCTTCCACTGGAGGGGTTAAAAATCATTGTGCCGGGCATCTGGCTAAAATTGCCGGATCGCATGGCAGCCGTAGGAACAGTATCAAATTGCAGAATGGAACCGCGCCGAAGGAAAGCTTCGTAACCTAAGAACCAGAAAGATTTATTTTTGACAATAGGTCCGCCTGCCGATCCACCAAACTGATTTACGTTAAAGCCTGGATTGTTGGTGGTGAAATTTAAGGGATTACGCGTTGTTAGGAAGCGATTGGTGTGCAGTCCAAACAAGCTGCCATGTAATGGATTGGTTCCGGGTCTGGTCACGCTATTAACGTAAGCACCCCCGGCAAGTCCATATTCCGCATTGAAATTCGAGGTGCGAACGTCCAACTGTTGGACGGAGACGTTCGGAGCTACTCTGGATTGCGATCCACTAAATTGCTCATTCTGGTAAGCGCCGTCCTGATAATATGCGTTTGCATAACTGGGAAGTCCATTTACATTATAGATTCGGCTTCGTTGGGGATCAGCGATGCGGTCGCTTTGTATGACTGGAGGCGTCACACCCGGCATCAAACTGATCAGATCCTGGTTTTGGCGGTCGATCAGAGGTAAAGAACGCACGGTTCGGGTAGTATACGTGCGCGAAATTTCAGCCGAGTCCGCTTGTATAGTCGAACTTGTGGCCTTGATTTCTAATTCCATCGGTTTACCTGATGTAGATAATTGACTATCGTCGAATAAAATTTCAAGTGCGCTCATCGAATTCGGATTCACAGTCAAAGATTTTGAAGACTTCTGTGTTTTACCAGCCGCTTCTATTTCCACTGTGTATGTATCATCGGCGAGTGATTCAAAAGTAAACGCTCCATCGCTCGATGTCGTAGCGCTCTTAATCACGTCTGCTCCGTTTTTAAGCCTTAACTCGGCATTGGGAACACCCTGTCCCTGCATGTTGGTAACTTTACCGCTAAGCTTTCCGCTCGATTGACCGAACATCATTCCGCCCAATAGGATCGAAAATCCGAGCCATCTACTTAGTAATTTTGTAAACATCAATACTCCTCCTGACCTAACCTCATTATTGCTGATAAGTGATTAACTGCCTCTTGCCGTCTTCTACCAGGTTAGCTCTCACAATGAAGCGTTGCGGAGCGGATCCCACGTAATAGAAGGGATAGCAAGTGACTAAAGTAAGAACGCGATCTTTGCTCGGCATCAGTAAAGTGCGATCGGAAATCTCGACTATGTAGGTTTTCGTGACCCTATAAATGTAATCTCCGTCCTCAGATTGAAGCCCGAATTCATCTCCAACTCGAATGTCTTTCAAAAATCGAAATTGCAGATCACGATGTGCGGCGATGATTGAATTTCCTATAAATGCTCTCGAGGGAGGAGGGGTCAAAGCTACGGGACCTTTTAGAAGGTTGCTTTCACCATTTGTTAAAACAAACATTTGCCAACGAAAACGAAGGCTCGAAAGTTTAGCCACTGCCGGAGCTGGGAAATGACTTTTTCTTTCCACTGAGCTGTCAGCAGGCCCTACTTTCGCATCCTCCATCTCTAAATAAGTCTGCAGTACAATTGGGCCTAAGCCAAGCCCAACTCCTGCTACAACAAGCAACCACCCACCAGCACAAGCTACCCATCCGATCGCTTTTAACTTCCACAGCATAGCGTTCTGACTAGAACCTTCGAATGAATGTGAGAGACACCCATCCAAGCGATATCATTCCCAAACCACTCAAGAGAATAGTCAACCAATTCAGGGCTGTATTTGGCATTTCCGGGGTGCCCTGAGCTGCAGTTTCGACATTCGTTGCGGTTCGCGTGGAGTCTTGGGCTTGGAGTGGCGACGGTTCGGCCTGTACTACTACTGCACTAACCGGGGCAGGCGACGGCGACGGATTGTCAACACGTGTCGGGGCAGGAGACTGGGCAACAGACGGGGCTTCAACCTGAGCTTCAGGCTGAGATTCTTTTCCTGGAGTCGCGGTTACTGAGGGAGGAGCGCTATACGTTGCCGTCAAGCGAATGCCATTGTTTGAGGCTACCGTCGTGCTCGAACTTTCCTTTTGTACGGGAAACTCGTATCCGTAGCTCTTCCCTTTGACCCAGATTCTATGTAGGTGGCCAATTCCGCCGCGCTCTATAAGTAAAACCGAACTGTCATTGCGGTTGTTGTTGTCTAAGGCTGGAATCGATGTAGCCGAGGCTTGTATCGAAGTTCCTTTGTTTGTGCTGAATTCAAGCAGCCTGGAATTGCTGGCGCTGCTCAATTGGCGAATTGTATATTCTCCAGCGCTAAGGGTTTGGCTTCCAACGCGGACAGAGTTTGGGAACGTGACTACTAAGGTGTCGTTGATGGGGGATTGGCCCATAACGCACATGGTGAACAGCCCAAAAGCTAAACCTGTGAGGGGAACAGATCTTTGTTGCATGAAATCTCCTGAATATCAACTATAATTAGAAACTTTCGCTTCTTTCTTACTGTACTGATTAATAGGTTGA
>ENA-ORBV01005330-ORBV01005330.1-microbial-mat-metagenome-genome-assembly--contig:-NODE-5330-length-23750-cov-6.551388_pt1 | contig 23750 bp, 20 predicted proteins | sample MGYA00237777_ERZ505514 | MGnify/ENA primary metagenome ERZ505514 (study PRJEB26160, sample SAMN06269048) | microbial mat metagenome | isolation source: Oligotrophic lake microbial mat | place... | reverse complement strand
AGGTTGTCGTGGTGGGTGCCGGCGCCTTTGGTGGCTGGACCGCCCTCTCCCTCAGACAGCGCGGGGCCGACGTCACCCTCGTGGACGCCTGGGGTCCCGGCCACGCCCGGGCCTCGTCTGGTGGCGAGACCCGGATCATCCGTGCCACCTACGGCCCCCGGCGCATTTACACCCGGATGGCCGCCCGGGCGCTGCGCCTCTGGAAAGACCATGACCGTGACTGGGGGCACGGGTGCCTGCGCCCCACCGGCGCAATATGGATGAGCGGCACGGACAGCCGCTTTGGACAGGAGTCGTTGGCCGCCCTGCAGGCGGAACGCATCCCGGTGGAAATGTTGGCGGCAGTCGACGCCGCGCGCCGATGGCCACAAATCAACTTCTCGGGCATCGAGTCGGTCCTGTTCGAACCGGAGGCCGGATATCTGCACGCCCGACGCGCCTGCGCTGCGGTGGTCGACCACTTTGTCTCGCTGGGCGGACACTATCAGGTCGCCACCGTCCTGCCACCCGACGACCCACGCGTGGTCACGGTGGTGGGCGACGGCACCATCCTGCCCGCCGACGTCGTCGTCTACGCCTGTGGTCCATGGCTGGGGCAGCTCTTCCCGTCAGTCCTCGGATCACGAATCACGCCCACGCGGCAGGTCGTCCACTACTTCGGTGTACCGACCGGAGACCACGCATTCGCCTCGCCACACCTGCCGGTGTGGCTGGAGCTGGGAGATGCGGTCATGTACGGATTTCCGGCAGACGATGAGCGGGGATTCAAGATTGCCGACGACACCTCCGGACCGCCGATGGATCCGACGACCGATCCCCGACTGATCGGAGAGGACGACATCACGCGCGTACGGGACTATTTGACACGACGATTTCCGCGTATGGCTGATGCGCCGTGGATCTTCGGGGAGGTGTGTCAGTACGAAGCGACGAGCGACTCACACTTCATCATCGATACCCACCCCGACACCACGCGGGTGTGGCTCGTCGGCGGCGGGTCGGGCCACGGCTTCAAGATGGGGCCGGCCATCGGCGAGATCATGACCGACGCGGTGCTTGGAGAAGCTGCGCCCGATCCGGCCTTCAGCCTCCATCGATTCGCGGGCGCGCACACCCACGACCAAAAGTGGTGAGGCGATAACGCGGCGAGCCAGCTCACAATGGCGGCGAGCCAGTTCAGGACTGCCACACCAGTCATGACTCTGGCACTCACTCATCGTCGCGGGACGGCATCACCTGGATCAGTCGCGCGCGCCGGAAAAAGGTTCACGGATAGCGCTTCAGGACGCGGTACGGGATCTCCTGATAGGGAGGCAAGTGGGCCAGTCGGATAATCTCGTCCAATCCCGCGCGATCGTGAAACTCTTTGCCGTCACGGTCAATGACAACCGAATTCGGATAGGACGGCGCGAGGCGCCGGAATTCGGCGTCGATCAGCCGGAACCTCCCCACCATCTGTTCCGCCTCTTCATGGGGGCGGCTTCTCAGCCGAATGTGTTTTTCGATGGTGTCGGTGCTCGACGTCAACACGATCGTGCGATCGGGATTCCAGTGGTCGCCGATTGCGAGCACCTCGCGCAGGGCCGCGTGGTATTCCGCCGGGTATTCCGCGATGTGCGCTTCAAGGGTGAGGCGGGCGCCTTCAAAAAAAATGACGCGATCGGCGTGGTCGTTCGCCGAGGCGTCTCGATAGTTGGCGTCGTACAGCTGGGCGAAGTAGGCGGTTACGCCAACGGGGTTGCGGCCGGCTTCGATATCCGCGAGCACTCTGGGATCCCAGACACCCTTTTCTCCTTCGCCATAAGCCCCATGGTGATAGAGGTCGGCGAGCTGACGGACCAGAGTGCTTTTGCCGACGCCGGGACCACCGACGATTGCCACGCGCATGTGAGGCGATCGTATATCAGCCCCGGCAATCGTCACCAGACGATCGCCGGGGCCTGAAGTCGTACTTGTCGGACTGGTCTTACTTGATGATCGCGGTGGGCTTCTTGCCTTCGTACATCAGCGTGATTTCATTCGCCGTGCACAGGTTGAGCTTGGTCCACTCGACGTCGTCTTTGTCTTCGTCGACGATCTTCAGATCCCAGTTGCACTCGGTCTCGGAGCTTGAGAAGGTGATCTCCACCTTTTCGCCGTTGTTCAGAACGTCCTTGCCCATGACGTCCTCGCCCCACTCGTCGTCATTGGTCGGGCTGAGGTAGACCTCATCGATCGTGAGACCGGTCTTGTTGACCAGCGTGAAATCGAGGTTGCGACGCTGCTGTGTGGCCTGCAGGGTGATGGACGCAAGGGCGACGACCGCCAGGCACGAGGCCACGATGGCGGGTTTCAGGTACTGCTTCATGATAGTGAACTCCAAGAGAAAGAATAGGACACGAACGTAGGAATACGAACACTCCACGGTGCGCTATCCGCGACAGGACGTCAATAGGAATCTAGCCCTTCGACGGGATCAGGACGAGGCGAGGGGGAGTATGCGCGGGCCGAACGTCTGGCAACCACAAGGCGATTAACCCGAGTATCGGCAGCCAGGCGCACCATCGAAACACGGTGACGATGCCGACACTGTCGGCCGCCCACCCCAACACCGCGGCCCCAAGTCCCGCCACGCCAAAGGCAAACCCGAAGAACAACCCCGACACCAATCCCACACGTGTCGGCACCAGTTCCTGCGCGTACACGAGGATCGCGGAGAACGCCGACGACAGAATGAGTCCGATCAGCACACTCAGCACGGTCGTCCAGAAGAGCGATAGATATGGCAGTGCGATCGCAAACGGGAGAATGCCGACGATCGATCCGAGGATCACACGCTTGCGGCCGAATCGATCCCCCACCGGCCCGCCGATGAACGTGCCCGCAGCCACGGCGCCCAGGAACGCAAACAGATGGAACTGCGCCTGTTGCAGCGAGAGACCGAACCGTTCGATCAGGAAAAACATGAAGTAGCTGACAAAACTTGAAATGTAGACGTACTTCGAAAAGACCAGGCCAAGCAGAATCAGCAGCAGTCGGCGGACACGTGCAGCCGGGAGCGCACCATGGACGGATGTCGGCGTCGCGGTCCGTTGCCGCAGGCGACCGGTCGTCCAGTACCACCGGCCGATGCGCCAGAGGATCACGATGCCGACAAGCGCCACGATCGTGAACCACCCGACGGCGCCCTGGCCTCGCGGCAACACGATGAACGCAGCCATGAGTGGCCCGAGCGATGTGCCAAAGTTGCCACCGGTCTGAAACAGCGACTGCGCGAGTCCGTGTCGACCGCCCGACGCCAGGCGCGCGATACGTGAGGACTCGGGATGGAAGATGGACGAGCCGACCCCCACGAGTGCGGCGGCCACCAGCAAACCTGTGTAACCAGAAGCCGTCGCCAACAGGATGAGACCAATCAGCGTGAACCCCATGCCGAGCGGCAAGGAATACGGATGAGGCCGGCTGTCGGTATACCACCCGACAAAGGGCTGCAGGAGTGAGGAGGTGACCTGATTGGTCATCGTGATCATCCCAATCTGCCAGAAGTCGAGTGCAAACGTGCCCTTCATCATCGGATACAACGCCGGCAACAGCGATTGCAGCAGGTCGTTGATGAGATGACAGAGGCTGAGCGCAACAAGAACGGGAAACGCTGTCCCTGGTGATCGCGACCCAGTGCTCACGCGCGCCGAATCTTGCGGCCCAGTTTCGCCACAATGTCGTATTCGACCTTGGTGACCGGCTGCACCGACAGGCGGCTGCCCTTCTGGATCACCTTCATCGCTTCGAGACCCTTGGTGGTCTTGAGCGTGTCGAGCGGCACGGTCCCGCCGAAGTTTTCGTCAAACGCAATATCGACCATGAACCAGAGCGGCTTGTCCTTGCTGCTCGCGGCGTCGAAATATTTGTGGCCCTTTTTCCACGACAGATGATCCGGGTAGCCCGCCCGGCAGATGCGGGCAAGGCCGGTGACCCCAGACGGGTCGGCGTTGGACGCGTAGAACAACACGCCGTCCCCCTCCTGCATCTGGTCGCGCATGAAGTTGCGCGCCTGATAGTTCCGGACACCCTCCCAACTGGTCTGACCGTCACGCTCAAGGTCGTCAATCGTGTACGCGTCGGGTTCACATTTCATCAACCAGTAGCGGATCGCCATAGATCTGGAAGGATAACTCAACGATGGTAGCCTTGCGATCGGAGTGACACTCGCAGCCACACGCATCGGCGCTGACCACACGACCCGAACGCTGGTCATGCTCCACGGCATTTATGGCCGTGGACGCAACTGGCAGGCGATTGCCAAAGCCGTCGTCGCCGCACGACCGGACTACGCGTGCTGGTTGATTGATCTCCCGCACCACGGGGAGTCGGGCCCGGGCGCGCACGGCGACTCTGTCCGTGGTTTCGCGTGGGACCTTGCCGATTGGTGTGAGGCCGAGGGGCTCTCCCCCGATGCCATCCTTGGCCACTCCTTCGGCGGCAAGGCGGCGCTCGCCTTTGCGGAGCGGCATCGCGAACAACCGTTGCAGATCTGGGTGATCGACTCCACGCCGGAGACCAAATCCCCCGGCGGCAGTGCCTGGGACATGCTCGAACTGGTCCGCGGTTTACCTCAGACCTTTGCCACACGGGAGGAAGCTGCCGATCTGATCGTGGCGGGTGGCTACAGTCGCGGCGTCGCCGTGTGGATGAGCACCAACCTCGTTCGGCACGGCGAGCAGTTCGAATGGCGACTCGACTTCTCGGTGATGGAGCCGCTGCTCTCTGATTTCTTTACGACCGATCTGTGGCCCGTCGTGGAAGACCATGCGCCTGGCCATGTGCTGCACTTCCTCAAGGCGTCCACCTCCAGTGCCATGTCCGACGCTGCAGCGGAGAAGGTCGAGTCCATGAACGACCCACGGGTCTCGCTCCATCGGCGTGACGGCACCCATTGGATGCATGCGGAATCACCGGAGGTCGTGATCGATCTGCTCCTGGCACATCTCCCCTGACGTGTACAGTTCGCGCTTCAGGCCGATTACCTCTGTGGAGGCAGGCCATGGAGACTCACGGCGAACCGGTGATGATGGCGCGCCAGCCGCTGTTTGACGCCCAGCGACAGGTGCTCGGGTACGAAATTCGGAGCGAAGGACCCGTCAGCGGGGTCAGCGTGGACACTCTGACCAGCGGCCGAATGGCGTTTGTCCGCATCTCGCCAGAAGATTTGGTCGCCGGTCGCGTTGACGGGCTCCAGGCGGAGCAGGTCGTCCTGCAGGTCCCCGGCGACATTGACCCCACCCCCGAAGTCCGGGAGGCGTGTGCCGAGCTCAGGCGACGTGGCTTCCGCATTGCCCTTGACCGATTCGTTCCCGCTGACGAGCTCTCACCACTCATGCGGTACGTCGACTTCCTGACCACCGAAGTGGCAGGTGCGGCCGCCGTGATGGATCGACCGGTGGCGTCCCTGCGTCCGACGCACCTGCCATCGATCGTGGCCGTGGGCGTGGACTCCATGGAGGACTTCGACGCCACACGCGCACTGGGATGTGCCTCGTTTCAAGGCGAGTTCATCGCGCGCCCCAAATTGACGGCGACCAGTAACATCCCGGCCAGTCGCCTGACCTATATCCGCCTGCTCAAGGCCGTTCAGAACCCTGACTTATCGGTGATTGAACTTGAAGAATTGATCAAGCCCGACGCGGCGTTTTGTCTGCGCGTGCTCCGCGCGGTGAATGGCGCAGCCTATGCGCAGCAAACGCGCATCACGTCCCTGCGTCAGGCCCTGCTGTTGGTGGGCGTCGGGACGGTGCGGGAGTGGGCCACGGCCTGGGCCGTCTCGCAAGTCGGTCACGGCGTACCCAGTGAGCTGATTGTGATGGCGTCAGTGCGCGGGCGATTCTGCGAACTCATGTCGCGTGGATCGATCGCCAGCACGGGTGGCGACGGGTTCCTGCTGGGCATGTGTTCCCTGCTTGATGCGATCCTCCAGAGTCCGATGCCCGCGATCCTGACACACCTCGCGTTGTGTGAATCAAACGAGGCCGCCCTTCGCGGCGAACACAACGGTCAGCGTGCATTGCTCGACTGCGCGATCGCATATGAACGCGGCCAGTGGGAACACAGTCGACGCCTCGCTGCCGGTGCCGGGCTCGACGCGACATTGTTGCCGGCCGCCTACAACGGCGCCATCTCCTGGATGGCCCGATTCCAGGAACTGACCGTGGCCGCCTGACTATCGACCACCGCGCATGGCGGCTGGGGGTTCGACCTTCCACCACCACTGCGGGCCGAGCGGCTTCTGGCGCGGGTACGTTTCGTTCAACGTCGCCGCGTCATACAGCCGACCGTTTTTCATCACCTGCGAAATCTTCGCCGTGTTCTTCAGGTCATCGAGCGGATTGGCGTCGAGCACAAGCAGGTCGGCCATCTTGCCGACTTCGAGCGACCCGATGTCCTTGCCCAGACCGATCGAATCCGCACTGTCGATCGTGGCTGAACGCAACGCGAGCATCGGGCTCATCCCGCCCGAGGCCATCATCCACAACTCCCAGTGGGTCCCGAGGCCCTGGACTTCGCCGTGTGATCCGAGCCCGGCTTTGCCGCCGCCCTCAACCCACTTCTTCAACTGCTCGGCTTGTGCCGGAAACACGTACTGATCGGTCCGCTGGAACTCCGTGCGCTTCCACTTGTCGAGCTCGTCGTGCGGTGTGAACAGTCGGAGCCGTGCGTCCTGATCCACATCGGTGCGTGTCAGGTAATACTGCCGTCCCGCTGGGCCGCCGTAACTGACAATGAGTGTCGGAGTGTAGGTCAACCCACTCGCAGCCCCCAGCTTCACCACGTCGCCATAAAACGGACTGATCGGCAATGAGTGTTCCAGTCCGGCGTAGCCGTCCTGCATCAGCGTCAGGTTCATCGTGAAGTTGGATCCGCCTTCGGTCGTCGGCGTCAGTCCGAGCTCCTTCGCCGCCATGATCACCCACTGACGCACCTTCCGGTCACCGACCAGGTACTGTTTGATCGTCTTCGTGTTGTAGTGATCAGAATACCGGCGCAACACGTCACGCGCATCCTCAAGACTGCGGATGTTGTCGGCGCCAAACACACCAGGCCCGGTCGAATACAGCCGCGGGCCAATCAGCGCACCGGTCTCCATCAGGTCCTGATACGTCAGCGCATCTTCCGAGGACGTCTGTGGATCACGCTGCGTGGTCACGCCGTAGGCGAGCTGCGCCAAAAATTGCGACACCTGCGCACGATGCACGCCCCACGCAACCCACGCATGCGCATGCACGTCGACAAGTCCGGGCATGATCGTCTTGCCACGCACATCGCGCACCTCCGCGCCGGCGGGAATGGTCACGCGCCCAGCCGGGCCAATCGCCGTGATGCGGTTATCGGTGATCACGATGTCGCCCCGCGCGATGACCTCGTCTCCTTTCATCGTGATGAGTCGCGCATTCCTCAGCGCAATCACACCCGTCGGCTTGTCTTTGTCCACGATGATCTCGACGTCGACACGATGAGGTTCGTATTCCCAGGTGGGGACCTTGGGCGGTGCTGGCGGTTTCTGGGTGGCGTCTGCGCCGCCGGCAGCGGCAGGGGTCGCCGCAGGTGCGGCTGGGGGAACGGCTGGTTCGGCGTCCGCAGTAGCACGATTGGCCGCGTCCACCTCGGCGGCAAGCGCCAGGTCATGCACGAAGAAGCTGCGACCCATCGAATAAAACGCCGCCGCACTGTCATCGGTCCATCCAACAAAATCACCGCCGACGCGGGTCAACCTCCAGGTGGGGACCGACGATGGCGTGCCGGCGGAGATGGTGGGAACAGCGCCGCCAATGGGCGGGACCGTGACCATGTACACGTTGCGATTGGCGCGCACGAGCGCCCGTTTGCCATCGGGAGACAAGACCACCTCGTCGGGCGCACCGCCTCCACCGCCGGGCAGTGCCGGGGCCGTCACCTTCACGACTGGGGTGAAATCGGTGCCATCAAAACGGACCGACAACACGCCTTCGGAACCCGCCCAGATGTAGATGCGTTCAGGATCAGGGCCGATGTGCGGCGCGTTCCGACCCTGCTGCGTGGCACCACTGGCGACCCATGCGATCCGCGTCGGGGCACCGCCGGCGGCCGGCAGCCAGACGTACTCCAGCTCCGCCGACCCGCCGTGATTGCCGAAGTCCTCGAGCGTGCGGAGCCGATGCATTTTTGAACCACGCACGGCGATCAGTCTGGTCCCGTCACGTGAGTAGACGATCTTGTCGAAGAAGGCTGAGACCGGCGTCAACCGCTGCGGCTGGCCACTGCCATCTGCACGAAGCCGATAAATATCGCCGCCGGCGTCGTCATTCCACGTGACGTACGCGATGTATTGCCCATCGGGCGACCACACTGGCGCATGTTCGACGTCGGTACCTGTGGTGATGCGACGGGCATTCCCGATCATGGCGGGAGCAGGCGGCGGGGGCGCCGGCGTGGCGGCACCAGCCGCTGCGGCTCCGGCTGCCGGTGCGGCGGGTTTCTCCTTCCGCGCGCCCCGTCCCTGGGGCAGGTCCGCGATGTAGAGACGGTCGAGGGCGGTGAACACCACGCGGCGGCCATCGGGCGACGGGCGTGCACCGCGAATCTGCGACACGGTCAACTTCTCGTCATCGATCGGATAATCGAACTTCACCAGCGGTCCGAGTTGCTGGTCCACCTGGGCGGTGAACGGAATCTCGGTCGCCTCTCCCGTCGGCACCGCGACACGCCAGATCTTGCCGCCGTAGCTCGTGATGACCGCCGACGAGTCCGGGGTGAACGCCGATGCGGGATAGACGTCACGATCGCGCGCGCCACCGCCCTCGCTGTCGTCACGCTGCACATCCATCTTGAGCCACCGGTCTTCGCCAGTGGACAGGTCCAGCAACTTCAGGGCCTGGCGCGCGTCATATCGCGTGGAATACATCAGCCATCGACCGTCCGGGCTCGCCAGCGGCCTGAAGGCGCCCTCATGTTCATGGGTACGCATGTGCAGTCGGCCAGTCTCCCGATCCAGCAATGCGATCTGATACGGCCCGACCACACGTGCCGAACTTCGGTTCTGCGTGTGGGGATCAAACTCCGGATCCGCCTCATCGATATGGCGCGTAGCAAAGCCTGTCGGCACGGTGCCCCGCACATTGACCCACAGGTAGCGGGGGTCATTGGCGAAGTCGGGGCCCAGCAGCGCCGGCGCGGCAGACGCTGCAGGACCTCCGGGTGCCGCAGGGGCTGAGACGCCAGTCATCTGCACACCCGATCCGCCGCTTTCGTGATACATCCACAACTGTGCGCCCTTGGCGGCGATCACGTACTCGCCGTCGGGCGTCCAGATCGGCGACATGTAACTGTCGCGCTCGGTCGTCGTCACCGCCCGTGAACGGGTGCCATCAGCGTTGGCCACCCACAAGTTTTCTGACCCGTTGCGGTCGCTGATGAAAGCAATCCGTTTGCCGTCGGGCGAAAACACCGGCTGCATGTCGTAGGCCTGCCCACTGGTGATCCGTGTGGCGTCACCGCCTGTCGCGGGCAACGTGTAGAGATCACCCAGCAACTCGAAGATGATCGTTCGGCCGTCCGGAGACAGGTCAAGCGACATCCACGACCCCTCGGACGTCGTGAACGACATCGTCCTCGACGTGACGAGTGGGAGGCCTTTGAGCCGGGTGGCATCAGCCGCCGCCTTGTCGTTGTCCTGGCGGGACTGCGCGAAGGGACCCGGCACCGCCAGGGTGACCACCGCGGAGAGGATGAGCAGCGCTCGGAAGATTGTGGGCATAGGTCAGGAATCCTAACCCGGTTCTGCCCGACTCTGATCTACCCTGTTGCTCGTGATCAGACACACCCCGGCCGAGATTCGCAAGGTGATCGCCGCGTCGGCCGTCGGCACGATGATCGAGTGGTACGACTTCTACATCTTCGGGAGCCTGGCGACCATCATCGCCCCGCTGTTTTATCCCAGCGGGGATGACACCTGGGCCCTGATCGCCTACCTGTCGACCTTCGCGGTGGGATTTGTCGTCCGGCCGTTTGGTGCGTTGTTCTTCGGCCGCATCGGCGATCGGGTCGGTCGCAAGTATGCGTTTCTGGTCACACTCATCATCATGGGTGCCGCCACAGCCGTGGTCGGAATTCTGCCGACCTACGCGACGATCGGCATTGCCGCGCCAATTGCCCTGCTGGTGATCCGGATCCTGCAGGGCCTCGCGTTGGGTGGGGAATACGGCGGCGCCGCCGTCTACGTCGCAGAACATGTGCCCGACGACCGGCGTGGCTTCTATACCAGCTTCATTCAGATCACGGCGACCCTCGGCCTCTTCGTCTCGCTTGTCGTGATTCTGGTGGTCCAGAACGCACTCGGTGCTGAAGCGTTTCGCGAGTGGGGGTGGCGTATTCCGTTCCTGATCTCGATCGTGCTGGTCGGCATCTCGCTCTACATCCGGCTGAAGATGAAGGAGTCGCCGATCTTCACGCACATCAAGTCCACCGGGATGACGTCGGCCACGCCGCTCAAGGAAGCATTTACGGAGTGGACCAATCTCCGTCGCGTCCTCATCTCGCTGTTTGGCGCAACAGCCGGGCAAGGCGTGATCTGGTACACGGGTCAGTTCTACGCGCTGTTTTATCTCCAGACAATCCTGAAGGTGCATCCGACGTCCGCGAACTACATCATTGCCACGACCCTGCTCCTGGCAATGCCGTTATTCATCGTCATGGGCGCGCTGTCGGATCGGTTTGGTCGCAAGCGGCTGATGATGGCCGGGTGTCTGTTGGCGACCGTGTCGTATATGCCGATCTATCACGCGATGCAGTCGGCCGCCGGCTCCGGCGTGGTCACCGCGATCTCGCAGCGCAATCCGGTGACTGGTGCCATCAGCCTGACGCCGATGACCATGGTGGACGGCGCCCTTGTCCCCGCAAAGGAGGTACTGACGTTCACCACGGTCGGCGCACTGGCGTCGTCTCCGTCGGCCTGGATGCTGGTCGGCCTTGTCTTTATTCAATTGGTGTTTGTGGCGATGGTGTACGGGCCCATCGCGGCGTATCTCGTTGAGGCGTTCCCGGCGAAGATTCGCTACACCGCACTGTCGCTGCCGTACCACATCGGCAACGGCATCTTCGGCGGCCTGCTCCCGCTGATTGGCCTCTCGGTCATCGCCGCGACCGGCAACATCTACGCCGGCCTCTACTACCCGATCGTCGTCGCCGGTCTCACCTTCGTGATCGGATCATTGCTGCTGGTCGAGACGCACCGGTACCGGATCTGGGACGAGGTGGAGCCACGTTAGCCTGGAATTCGGGCCCCTTTTCAACATGGAGGGCATGGGGATCCATAGAGGAAGACTGAGCAGATCCCGATGTCAGTGCCGCCCGAGCATGGACGAGGGATCGAGGAGGCGATCGAGGGTCGCCGCGTCAAGCAGGCCGCGATCGAGGACCACCTGTCGCAATGTTCGCCCGGTCGCAAAGGCTTCCTTCGCCACTGACGCGGCGGCGTCATACCCAATCACCGGATTGAGCGCCGTCACCAGCATCAATGAGTGCTCGACCAACTCCCGGCAGCGCTCCTCGTTGGCCTCAAGCCCATTCACACACCGCTCGGTGAACACACGCGCGGCCGAAGCCAGACACCGAATCGACTCATGCAGCGTGTGAGCAAGGAGCGGAATCGTGACGTTCAGTTCCAAGTGTCCGTCGCGCGCACACAACACTGCCGTCTGCGTCAGGCCCTGCACGTAGAGTCCCACCTGGACGAGCATTTCGCTCATCACCGGATTCACTTTGCCCGGCATGATCGACGACCCGGGCTGCGTTTCTGGAAGGCGGAGTTCACCAAGTCCCGCACGCGGACCTGAACCCATCAGACGGATATCGTTCGCAATCTTGGTCAGGCTGGCGGCCACGGTCGCGAGTACGCCGGCGACTTCCGCGGAGTCATCACGCCCACCTTGTGCTTCGAAGTGATTGGCCGCTTCGCGAAAAGTGATGCCCGTCTCTCGACTGAGGCGGGCACACACCAGGCCTGCAAACTCCGGGTGGCCGTTGATGCCCGTGCCGACCGCGGTTCCCCCAATCGCCAGTTCCCCCATGGCCGCAGTGGCGCGGTGGACGCGCTCAACCGCCTTGCGCACCTGCGCGGCGTAGCCGGAGAACTCCTGACCGAGCGTGAGCGGCGTCGCATCCATCAGATGCGTCCGGCCGATCTTGATGATGGCCGCAAACGCGGCAGCCTTCCCTTCAAGCGACATGGCAAGACCTTCCAGTGCCGGCACCATGTCCCGCTGCAGCGCCACCGCCACACTCACATGCAGCGCCGTGGGCATCACGTCGTTGGACGACTGCCCCAGATTCACATCGTCATTGGGATGCACCGGCCGTTTGGCGCCAAGCGGCTCGCCGGCCAGCTGGCTCACGCGATTGGCGATCACTTCGTTGGCGTTCATGTTGGTCGAGGTGGCCGATCCCGTCTGGAAGACATCCAGCGGGAAGTGGTCCGTGAGATGACCATCGCCTACCTCGCGGGCGGCCTGCTGAATCAGGCGGCTCTTCTCCGCCGGCAACAGCCCGAGCGCCTCATTGGCTTCGGCCGCCGCAAGTTTGATCAGACCGAGTGCTTCGATGAGTGTCGAGGGAAGACGATGGCCGCTGATGGGGAAGTTGAGGACGGCGCGTTGGGTGCTTGCGCCGTACAACGCGGCGTCAGGGACCTCAAGATCACCAAAAGAGTCGCGTTCTGTTCTCATCTCAGCCTCCTGCGCTATCGGACATCTAACGAATGACGATCCCGATCGAGACACGACCGCCCGTCACCGCGTCGCCCTCGGTTTGGTCGAGCAGACCAGCCAGCTGAACGCGCACCCAGGCGCGTGTATTGAGATTGATGTCGAGCCCCCCGGCCAGTTGGCTGGAGAGTCGGGCGTCCTTCTGTCGAATCACCGTGCCGGCCAGCAACTGAAGGAACACTCGTGTGCGAGTGGTCGTAACCAGGGCGAACCGTGGGCCCACACGCGCGTGCCAGTCATTGTGGCCATCCCGGCGGGTGATGGTGCCTTCACCGGCGAGGGCGACCCTCCGACCGTGCAATGCCAGACCAAATCCCCCGCCCGGCCACGTCTTCGACGAATCCTCACGTCGAAGCCCGTGCACAGAGAGTGAACCTTCGAGGCGACCAGGGTCTGCGGGTGCCTGCGCCTGCACCGTTCCAACACTCAGCACAACCAACGTGATGCCTATGATCCAGGACCGCACCCAGCGAAGGTAACATGGGCCTCGGCCGGTCACTCGTCTGATTTGAGCGGTTGCGCGAGCAATAGGCGGTTTTTGGGTGTGATGTCGGCGGGGATTGTCTGCGTCCGCACGTGGTAGCGGTGTGACTCCAGGCGTGTGACGCGCATCACGTCGATCGCGAGGGACGCGTCCATCCAGCCGGTCAGCGACCCGGCGTCACACGAGTCCACGTCGTGGCAGCACGGCAGGACGACCACGCGGGCCCGCACGGCGACGGCACGCGCCAGTACCACATCGGTAAGTGCTCCGCATGCGTGACAGGACACGACAAGGTCGCTCGAGGTCAGCTCTGGTGATTCGACTCCCTGTTCGATGCACGTCACCCGACCTGCGAGCCGCGGCCAGGCGCCCACCAGCGCAGCGTGCAGAACTGCCGCCGACGGAGGAACCACGCGATCGATCACCAGCGCAGAGGGCGAGGAGTCATCGAGCAACAGGAGCATGTGCGCGACCAGACCGTGGCCGCCACCGAGGTCCACGACGCGACCGCCACGAAAGTGACGACGGGTGCGGCGCGCCACCTCCCAGGCTTCGTAGAGTTCCTTGCGAGGAAGACACGACGCCTCACAGACCACACGCGCCATGCGGTCAAACAGCGTGTCACCAGGAAACCGTCCGAGATCGTGCGGCGTCAGGCGGTTGCGCGATGCGGTCGAGAACGTGGGCACCGCCATTCTCACGAAGGTCAGTCCGTATCGCGACCGGCGCCTTTGAACTGATCGCCCTCTTCGGCAAACAGCACGTTGAAGCTGGTCAATGATCCGTAACACCCGGTGATGTACCCCTGCACCTTCATCTTCACATCGTCTGGCAACTCAGAGGCGTTGATCTGCTGTTCGAGTGTGCGGAGTCGGTTGCGCAGCATGACGATCTTGCTGAAGAACGTTTCGATGGGCCACGACTTCTCCTGAAGGCCAGGCGTGCCGGGCTTGAGCACAAGGGTTCCGCCGCGCCACTTGTCGGCAGGCACGGTGGGCGTGAGACCCGTTTCTTCCCGGATGATTCGGCGAAGGAGCAACTCGAGATCGTCAGTGGAACCTGCAGACATGGGGGACGAGATCCTTTCGCGGTCGCTGACGAGCGGGAACGTGTCACGAGACGCACGTGGCGGTGCCGATGCCTCCGGCCGAGTCGCCGATGCGCGATCGCCATCCGGATCAATTCTCGGACCGCCTCGATAGTTGTGTTCGCTGCGGCAGTACCCGCACATCACGCGAATGGGATGACCGGCGCCATCGGTCGCCATCACGTTGTGGATGCGATCGGTCTTGCAGGCCCGGCAGAAGTCTTCAAGGGATTGGCCTGCGCGGTAGGTGCGAACGTCTGTCATATCCAGCAGCTCCGCAGGTTACCACGCCGGTGTCAGCTGGCCTTCTCGCTGAGAAAGACCGAGACGCCTTCGAGACCCGGCACGTGGTCACACACGGCCTTGGTCACCATCAGGATGGGCACCGCCAACAGCATGCCCGCGATCCCCCACGCCCAGCTCCAGAACGCAATCGACACAAAAATGGACACGTGGTTCAGGGAGGCGGTGCGACTGATCAGCATGGGCGTCAGTACATAGCCCTCCAGCGTGGTCACGGCGAGCGTGGCGGCCGCAATCAGCAGCGACATCTGGGCGGAGCCAAACTGCGCAAACGCCACCACCAGCATGACGGAGGTGACAATGAGCGGACCAAAGTAGGGGACCACGTTCAACAGGCCGGCAAACGCGCCCCAGAACGCAGGCTCACGGACACCAAACGCCCACAGGATCAGCGTGGTGACCACGCCAACCACAACACTGGTGAACGCCTGCACCCACAGGAAGCCCTTGATCTGACTGGCGATATCGTGGAGGGTCTCGATCGTGAGACGACGGTCACCTCGCGAGGCCATACGATTGACCAATTTTTGTTTGAAGATATCGCTGTCGTTGAGCAGGAACACCGTCAGGAACAGGATGGTGACAAACTGCCCGAGCATCGCCATCAGTCCGAGGCCGCTGTCCCACAACATGTCGGACGCCCGCCAGGGTTCTCGGACCTCCACACTGATGACGCCGGGCGCGTTGACGGTCGGCTCGCTGGCTTTGGCCGCCGCTAAATCAATGGCCTTGGCGGCCGCCTCGACCTTCTCCAGCGCGGAGTCTTTCGGGCTCCCCTTTCGCGAATTGAGCGTGGCCCTCAACTTTTCCGCACTGGCCGGAATATCCTCGACGACCGCCTCCACCTGCGGCCACAACAGGGTCACACTTACGCCAATCACGGCGACCAGGGCCAGCACGGTCGTGACCGACGCGAGTGGACGCGGAACCCTCCACCGCTGCATCCAGTCCACGACCGGCGACAATGCATAAAACAGGAGAACGGACAGCACCAGCGGCAACAGGACCTGGGCACCAAGTTTCAGCGCCGCCAGCACGGCGAGAATGGCCAAAACGCGTACGGCGGTCGTCACGCATCCATTCTTGGGTGGTGATTGGTCAGAGTGACGTACCCGATTGCACAGGGGCGGTCAGGCTGGCCGGTACGGCAGGTACTCCGGCGTCCACATGCTCATGTCCACGCGGCGTTCAATCTCGTCGGCTGCCAGCGGCGATGCGGCACCGGTGGCGATGAGTGACTGCGCCACCGCAATCGCGACCCGTCGTGACACCTCGCGCAACGACGACAGTGGCGGGTAGATGGCGTCATCGATCCCCGTGGATTCGCTGGTGAATGCAACGAGGGCATCGGCGGCGGCGGTGAACGCCTCGTCGGGCAGCCACCGCGCATCCACTGCCGTGGCTCCCAAGCCCACGCCCGGAAAAATGAACACGTTGTTGCCCTGGCCGATACGGCGACGGGTGCCGTTGAAGTCGACCGGCGGGAATGGACTGCCGGTGCCCATGACCCCTGCGCCGTTGGTCCAGTGAATCACCTCTGCCGGCGTCACCTCAACGCGGCTTGTCGGGTTCGACAACGCCAACACGATCGGGCGCGAGGTGCCGACCAACATGTCCCGGATGATGCCCTCGGTGAATGCCCCCGGCTGGCCGGACGCGCCCACGAGCACATGGGGCGCGAACTGTCGCACGACATCCGGGAGCCGAATCGCCCCATCCGAGGATCTCGGCCAATGTTCGACGTGGCCCGGGTCGGCGGCGATTTCCCGCTTGGCGCCTTCAAGTCCCGATCGGTCCTTCACGATGAGGCCGTTGGAGTCGAGGCACAACACGCGGCGACAAAGCTCAGCCTCGGGCACGCCGGCCTCACGCATGGCCGCACGCAGGGCCAAGGCACACCCGGCGCCGGACGCACCCGCGCCATAAAACACCACGCGCGTGTCCGTCAGTGGCCGACCGACACGTCGCAAGGCCATACGAATGCCCGCAACCACCACGGCACCGGTGCCCTGGATGTCGTCGTTAAACGACAGGAGACGCTTGCGGTAGCGCTCAAGGACGCTGAAGGCATTGCGATTGGAGAAGTCCTCCCATTGCACCAGGGCTCTGGGAAACACCTGGGCGATCGCGTCCACCAGTTCGTCCAGGAGTTCAAAGTACGGCGCTCCGCGCAGGCGCCTGGTCCGATCGCCCAAGTAGAGGGGATCGGCCAGCAACGCGGCGTTGTTGGTGCCCACATCGAGGTCAATCGGCAGACACTGCCCTGGGTGAATCCCCGCACCGGCCGAATACAGCGCAAGTTTGCCGATCGCAATCGGCATCCCGCCGACGCCTTGATCGCCGATCCCGAGGATCGCCTCGTTGTCGGTGAGGACGATCACCCGAGGGTCGGGAATGGTGGAATGTCGCAACAGGTCCACCATGCGCCCACGGTCCGCCGCCGAAACATACAGGCCACGCGCTCGCCTGAAGTTGTGGCTGTACTGTTCGCACGCTTTTCCCACGGTCGGTGTGTAGATGATGGGCACCATTTCTTCCAGATGCGCCAACACCAGTTGGGAGAAGAGATGTTCGTTTCGGTCCTGCAGGTCGGCAAGGAACAGATATTGTCGAATGTCGTCGCCCGCCTTGACGTAGTTGGCGTACGCACGTTCGAGTTGCTCGGAGGAGCTTTGCACGGACGGCGGAAGCAGCCCGATCAAGTCGAGCTGCTCCCGTTCGTCACTGGTGAAACACGTGCCTTTGTTCAAGACCGGATCGTCTTGCAGGGCCGCGCCGCGGGCGTATACCGCCAGGTACCGCTGCCGTGTCAGGGGGTCGACCCGTGCCTCGAACCGCTTCACGTGTGTCACCTGACAGGACTACGCAAGGTCGATGCCGATGCGCGGGCCTGACAAACAGGCGCATCCGAGCCTGTCTGCTGGCGAACGCTCGACGAGTGATGGGGAATAGTCAGCGGCCGGCCAACGACTGGCGGACGAAGGCCTCGATCTGATCGGCCGGCATCGCGCCCGACTTCCGCCCAGCCACCAGACCCGCCTGATAGACCGCCATCGTGGGAATCGACTGAATCTGCAGGCGTGCGGCCAGATCCGCCACGGCCTCGGTATCCACTTTGACGACCAGCCACTCACCCGCATGTCTCGCCGCGACGGTGGCCATCTCGGGCGCCACCATCCGGCAGGGACCACACCACGCAGCCCAGAAGTCCACAAGAACCGGCAGGCTGGACCCACGAACCAGTGCATCGAAGTCCGCACTGCTCCCGGCATCCACCGGCAGACTCGGACTGCCGAGGTCGGTCTGACACTTTCCGCACCGCGTCGGCACACCCAGACGGTCATACGACAAGCGATTGGCCTGCCCACACGATGGGCATGCGACGATGACGCCACGGGAGTCTGAACGGAGTGCGGCCATAGGTGTACCCATCTTACAATTCATGGCAGATGGCAGTGACCGTGAAACGGCCGGATCAGGATGGCGAAAAGCGACCGCTCAAGACCCTTGAGCGTGTGTTGTCGAAAGCCGGCCTTGGCTCACGCGTCGAAGCCCGCCGATGGGTGCACGCCCGCCGCGTCAAGGTAAACGGCACGGTCATCGAAAACCCCGATCACTGGGTTGACCTGGAACGTGATGACGTACGGTTTGACGATGCGCCGCTCGAGCAACGGGCGCGCGTGTATCTGCTGCTCTACAAACCGACGGGTTACCTCACGACGTACAAAGACCCGGAAGGGCGACCCACCGTCTACGATCTCATCGGTGACATCGACACGTTCGTCTCACCGGTGGGACGCCTGGACTTCGACACGTCGGGCCTCTTGTTGATGACCAACGATAGTCAGCTCAGTGAACGGGTCACCAATCCGGCATCACACGTGCCGAAAACGTATCTGGTGAAATCGTCACTCCGGCTCAGTGATGCTCAACTCGATCAACTCAGACACGGCATCACACTGGACGACGGCCCGACGCGACCGGCGACTGTCACCCGACTCCGGGATTCGGAAGAATACACCCACTTCGAAATCACGCTGACGGAAGGGCGCAACCGCCAGGTGCGCCGGATGGTGGAGGCGCTCGGCGCTCACGTGCTGAAGCTCGTCCGCGTCCGCATCGGCGACATCGCCATCGGCCCACTTCAGATCGGCAAGTGGCGCGATCTGACATCTGAGGAAATCGCCACCCTCTGATGGCCTTCAACGCTTTCAGGCGGGGCTGGCGTTCTCTGTTGTCGCGCGGCCTGACGTCGGCGCCCGTCGTGTCAGAAATCAACGTGCTCCGCCGTGCGTTCGCGCAGCAGTCTGACGCCCACCTCTCGGAGGCGGCAAAGACAATCACCACGCTGCCTGAGGTGATTGCCTGCACCGCCGTCATTGCGGCACGGGTGCTCGGGATCGAGATGCACGACGAGCAACTGCAGGCCGCGCTGGGTCTGGCTGACGGCAAGATCGTCGAGATGCAGACCGGCGAAGGCAAGACACTCGCGGCGGTGCCTGCCATCGCCTGGTTCGCGCGTGGGCATCAGGGTGTCCACGTGCTCACGGCCAACCAATACCTGGCGCACCGCGACGCCGAGTGGATGCGCGGAATCTATGAACGACTGGGACTGACTGTCGCGTCGATTCGCCAGGGGATGTCCTCCGAAGAACGGCGCGAGGCCTATCGTGCGGACATCACGTACGCGACGGCGAACGAAGTCGGGTTCGACTATCTCCGCGACGGACTCGCGTACAACATCGACGAGCTCGTCCATCGACCACTGTCGGACGTCACGGCCGTGATCGACGAGGCGGACTCGATCCTCATCGACGAAGCGCGCATCCCGCTCGTGATTGCCGGCGGGTCGGGCGACCAGTCCACACTCCCGGTCGCCGCCGACAGGGCCGTGCGGCACCTCCAGCCCGGCGCGCATTTCACCGTCGAGAACACACGAGCCAACGTCGCGCTGACTGAGGCTGGGATCCGTCACGTCGAACAGTGGATGGGCATCACCAATCTCTTCGAGGCCGAGTACCTCACGGCGAACGCGGCGGTTCAAGAAGCGCTGCATGCACATGTGCTGCTGACCAAAGACATTGACTACGTCGTGCAGGACGACGTCGTGCTGTCCGTGGATGAAATCAAGGGGCGCATCGTCTCGGACCGGCGATGGCCGGCGGGGCTCCAGACCGCGCTTGAGTGCAAAGAGGGCGTGCTCATGCGCACGCAGGGCCGCGTCCTTGGATCAGTAACGGTCGAGAATCTCCTGGCGCTGTACGCACGCATCAGCGGCATGACGGGCACGGCCGTGACCCAGGCCGAGGAACTGCGTGATATCTACGGCCTCTCAGTCCTCCCCATCCCCACCCATCGTCCTCTCGCGCGCACGGACCTTCCGGATCGCGTGTTTGCAACTCGACGTGAAAAAAACGATGCCGTCGTGGAAGAGATTGTGCAGGTCCATGCGACGGGCCAGCCAGTGCTGGTGGGCACCGCGAGCGTCGAGGAGTCGGAGCAGCTGAGTCGTCGACTGGGCGCCGTGCCCCATCGCGTGTTGAATGCGCGTCACGAGGCACAAGAGGCCGCCATCATCGCGAAGGCTGGGCACAAGGGCACCGTGACCATTTCCACCAACATGGCTGGTCGCGGTGTGGACATCGTTCTTGGTGAGGGCGTGGCAGCACTTGGCGGCCTGCATATCGTTGGCACAAGTCGCTACGAGAGCCGACGGATCGACAATCAGCTTCGGGGTCGCGCGGGCCGACAGGGTGATCCCGGCAGTTCCCAGTTCTTCGTCTCGCGCGAAGATTCGCTGTTCACCAAATTCGCCGAGGAGGACCCTGCGGTCGGCGTGGATCAACTGCAGCGCATGGCGGAAGGCCGGAGTCTGGACCTTCGACTCTTTCTGAAGAAATACGAGATGGTGACGGAGGCGCAACGTCTGCAAATGCGTGAGATGCGCGAGGCCGTGCTGGAGCAGTCGGCCGACGTGGAAAATGTGGCGAATGTGGCGAATGTGGAGAATGTGGAGAATGTGGAGGCCGAACGACGCCGCCGGATCACGCTAGAGACGATCGACGACGCGTGGGCGGACTTTCTCGCGTCAGTAGCGGAGCTCCGTTCGGGGACGGTGTGGCTGTCGCTGGCCGGCAAAAATCCACACGCGTCGTATCTCCAGGATGTGCACGCGATGTTCGGCGAGATGACCGCGTCGATCGGCAACGATGTGGAGACCAGGATCGCGTCAGCGAACCCCGCCGACGACCTGCCGCGTCAGCGTGGTGCCACGTGGACGTATCTCACGACCGACGAACCGTTCGGTTCGATGACACAACGCATGTTGCGACATCTGGTGAAACGGTTGCGGCCTTCTACCAGAGGGTCCGGCACCCGTATTGAGTAATCAGCGGATCCGGCGTGAGGATGGTGAGCTCCTGCACGATGGACTGACTGACGAGGAGTCGATCAAACGGATCGCGATGCAGGACCGGCAACCGCGATTGATGGAGCGCGGCGTCCTCCGTGATCTCCAGCGATCGAATCGCATGAGCCTCTCGCTGCGCGGGCACAAAACGCACGGGGTCGGACGGCAGCGGCAACTTGCCGATCGAATATTTCAACGCGATTTCCATGGCCGACGCGGCGCTGAGAAATACCTGGTTGCCGGGAGATCGGAACGCGTCGAGCACCGGTCCGGGCACCTTCGACGGGTCGGTCAGGATCCAGAGAAACGTACACGTGTCGAGAAGCAGGCGCATCGTTATGCGCCTGACGTCTCGGCGACCTTGGTACGCGGGTCGGTCCCCTCAAGACTTGGGTAAAACATCGCGACGACCTCTGGCGACAAGGGTTCGAAGAACGACTCAGGCACCACAAACTGGCCGACCGCGCCTCCCACAGGCCGAGGTGCGCTCGGCGCTTTGGGTTCGGGATCGACGGCGACCAACCGCGCGACGGGCCGATTGTGCCGACAAATCACGACGTCTTGGCCGCCGGAAGCCAGCTCCAAGTACTCCGACAGGCGGGCTTTAGCGTCAGCAATATTGACTACAGTCATGACCTGATTATGGTCACTATTTATCCAAAGATCAATCGAGCCTCGGCGTTGAACTCAGTGCGGCGCTATTTCGAACGAGAATAAGACCATGGTAAAAAATCTCCTCGCACTCGCGGCTGCGGCAGTTCTTTCCGTGACCGCCATTGGCGCTGCATCCGACTGGCCGCAGTGGCAGGGCCCAAACCGCACGCGCATCTCCCAGGAGACGGGACTCCTGAAGGCGTGGCCACCGGCTGGCCCCGCAGTCGTGTGGTCTGCCGGTGGGCTCGGCTCTGGCTTTGGTTCGATGGCCGTCGTTGGCGATCGGGTCTTCGTCCAGGGCACCCGCAATCGACAGAGCGTGGTCATTGCGCTCAATCGCGCCGATGGCAAGCAAGTGTGGTCGAAGGCGCTGGGTGCGGCTGGGACCAACGACCAGGGTCCCGGACCGCGCAGCACCCCGACCGTCGACGGCGATCGCCTGTATGTGCTGACGGAGAACGGCGACCTTGCGTGCCTGAAGACAGACGGCACGGCCGTGTGGCAGCGCAACATCCTCCGCGATTTCGGTGGCTCGCAACTGCAATGGCTCGTGAGTGAGTCTCCCCTCGTTGACGACGCCAGCGTCGTCGTCTCGCCGGGCGGACAAGGTGCAGGCATGGTGAAGCTGGACAAGATGACGGGCAAGACGATGTGGACGTCGAAGGAGTTGAGCGACCGCGCCGGCTATTCCTCCGTCATCGCTGCCGACATTCAGGGTGTGCGCACGTATCTCACGTTCACCGCCTCGGCCGGCGTGGGTGTGCGCGCGGCGGATGGCAAGCTCATGTTCCGGTATCCCCGGGCGGCCAATCGGACCGCGAACATTTCGACGCCGGTGTTTTCAAACAACAAGGTGTTCTTCACGTCGGGTTACGGCACCGGTGCAGGGTTGCTCGACTTGACCGTAAAGGGCGGCGAAGTGGCAGCGAGCGAGGTGTACTTCACGCTCAACATGAAGAATCACCACGGCGGCGTCGTGCTCGTGGACGGCTACCTGTACGGATTCAACGACTCGATCCTGACGTGCCTGGATTTCGCGACCGGCGACGTGATGTGGCGTGACCGCAGCGTGGGCAAGGGCACAGTGAGTTTTGCTGATGGGCATCTCTACGTGCAGAGTGAGCGCAACCTTGTCGCTTTGGTGGAAGCGTCGCCCAAGGGTTACACCGAGAAGGGGCGTTTCGAGATTCCCGACAAGGGCCTCTCGAGCTGGGCGCACCCGGTGGTCAGTGACGGTCGGCTCTACGTGCGCAATCAGGACACGTTGGTGGCGTACCACATCAAGGCCGGCACGACGCCTTGAACCGTCCGGCCGAGCCTGGCTGAAAAGCGAGAACACGGCGCTTGACGCCGTCCCGGTCACCCTGATCACATCGGTGGCTGGGTTGGTGAACGTCGTTGGCTACCTGGACGCCCGCCGCGCTCTCGTCTGAAGCGCGGCGGCGCGCCGGCCGGTGCTGGCGCATGGTCGAAGCGCAGCACATCGTCTCGACGATGACGCTGGTGGACACCATCGCTGAACAGCACCTGCTCGAAGACCTGCTCGAACGCAGCAAGCCTCCCGTGCCACCGGACTGTCGTGATCTCCATTACCTGCTGGCCACACCCTTTCGCTATGGCGCTCCCTATCCCGCAGGGTCGCGCTTCAGGCGCGCCGGTATGACCCCGGGTGTGTTCTACGCATCGCAGGCGCCGGAGACCGCGGTCGCCGAGATGGCGTTTCACCGGCTGTTGTTCTTCGCCGACTCGCCGGGCACGCCGTGGCCGGCGAACGCCAGCGAATTCACCGCGTTCGCCGTGAAGTTCAGGACGGCCAGGGGCCTGGACCTCACCGTCGCACCCTTCGATCGGCAGGCGGCCCTCTGGTCACATCCGACCGATTACGCGGCGTGCCAGGATTTGGCCGGCGCGGCGCGCACGGCGGGTGTGCAGATGATCGGCTACGCCTCGGCTCGCGCGGCGGGCCGCAACATCGCGCTGCTGACGGGCGCGGCGTTTGCGTCTCGCGAGCCGATCGAGCGCCAGGTGTGGCGCGTGCATGTCGGG
>ENA-ORBV01005329-ORBV01005329.1-microbial-mat-metagenome-genome-assembly--contig:-NODE-5329-length-23752-cov-4.207307_pt1 | contig 23752 bp, 21 predicted proteins | sample MGYA00237777_ERZ505514 | MGnify/ENA primary metagenome ERZ505514 (study PRJEB26160, sample SAMN06269048) | microbial mat metagenome | isolation source: Oligotrophic lake microbial mat | place... | reverse complement strand
AAGCAGAAGACGGCATACGAGATTCGCCTTAGTCTCGTGGGCTCGGAGATGTGTATAAGAGACAGGCTCAGGTCAGCGAGGACAAGGAGCTGCTGCTCATCACCGAGCAGGGCAAGATCCTGCGCACGCCCACGGGCGACATCCGCACGATCGGCCGCGCCACCCAGGGTGTGCGTCTGATGGTGCTCGAAGACGGCGACAAGCTCGTGTCGGTGGCGCTGGTGGACAAGGACGATGAGCCCTTGCCTGCGGCCGACGAGTCCACTTCGCCGCCCGAAGAGCCGCCGCCGGGCGAGCCCGAGCCGGTCTAGGGACTGTCACCGAGCCCTCGATCAGGCAGGGACTGTCACCGAGCCCCCGATCGAGCGAGGTGACTGTCCCAGCTACACGCCACGCGTCGCACCCGCTGCGGCGGCACGCTGAGCTGCCGCCCAGCACTGCCACCTCCCTCCGTCCTCGCCAGATCCCCCACAAGCATCTCGGCCTCCGGGAGGAGGCAGCGCCGGGCGTCGACGCAGGTGCCGCCGCAGCGCCAAGGTCGGCTGCCGAACACCTGCCGACGCCCCACCCCTCGCGTGTCCTTGCTCGGCGTGCGTACCCCACGCAGTGTTTCGCCGGTTGGCTGCACTCACTGCAGTCAACGCCGTGGCTGCAGCCAACCACGACCGATCGCGAAGCGAACTGAAGCGCCCATTCGACCCGCGCTGACTTCTGCCCTTGAGGTGCTTCAGCCAGATGTCCTCGTGCTGAATGAATTCGTAGATGGCGTCACACGATCGACACTGCGCGCGTCCCTCGAGCAGTTGGGTCTCTCCCACTCGGAGACCTCGCGTCGCGTCGGTAGACATAACCAAGTCCTCATTGCCAGCAAGTGGCCTCTATCGGCTGGCGAACTCGTGGGACCTGTGATGCCTGGTGGTGCTGGCGAATCGAACTTCCTGCATGTTCACCTTCCCACGAGTGCTCTTGAGATCGTTGGGCTTCGAGCGCCAGCCTACAAGACGCAACTGGAGCCGAGACCAAGCCAGAACTAGACGACTTCGAGCTTCGCGTACTTCGCGCGCAAGGTTTTGGTGCCTACGGTCGTGAACTTCACGACCAGCTTCAGGTCGTCGTCGAGTTCTTCGACCGACAGCACTGTGCCCGTGCCGAACATCGCGTGGCGCACCTTCGCGCCAGATTTGAGACCGCCGCGGCCTGACTGATCTTCGTCTTCGGCGGCGTAGGTGCGCGACGGACGGGCCGCCTGTTCCGGAGCCCGGCGATAGGGATTGGGCGCGTAGCCCCAGCCGCGAGCCGCCGACGAGCGCATCACTTCGGCCCTGGATTCCTCGTGCCGCACCAGTTGCGGCGGAATCTCGTCGAGGAAGCGTGACGGCTCGGTGGACTGGTACTCGCCAAACACTCGACGGCGCATGGCGCTCGTGAGATACAGCTCCTTGCGCGCACGGGTGATGCCGACGTAGCAGAGGCGGCGTTCCTCCTCGAGTTCTTCTTCACTGTCCCGCGCGCGGGAATGCGGGAACAGGCCCTCCTCGAGGCCGGCAATCACGACCACCGGGAACTCGAGGCCCTTGGCCGAGTGCATCGTCATCAGCAGGGCCTGCGCGTGCTTGCTGCCTTCGGGCTTGTCCACATCCGACAGCAGCGCCAGCCGATCGACGAACTCGGCCAGGCCCGCATCGAGTTCCGCGGTTTCGAACTGGCGCGCCGCCGACACGAGTTCCATGAGGTTCTCGATGCGGCCATCGGCCTCTTCGCTGCGCTCCTCGCGCAGGTCGCGCAGGTAGCCGGAGCGATCGAGCAGCAAGCCGAGCACCGTCGACACCGGACCGGTTGCCGCCGCCGCCGTCACGCCGATGATCATGTCGCGAAACGCCGCCAATGGCGCCATCTGCCGCGACGACAGCGACCCGCGCGTGACCGCCTGATCGATCTTGGCCCATAGCGTGTTCGACGCTTCGATCTGCTCGAGTCCAGCGAGCAGCGGCGGCAGGTGCGCGTCGGGCATCGACGTGTCGACCCGCTCGAGCGCGTCCATCACGCCCTTGCCGATGCCGCGCGGGGGCACGTTGATCACGCGCCGCAGCGCCACGTCGTCGTGCGGATTGAGCACGAGCTTCAAGTACGACAGCGCGTCCTTGATCTCTTTGCGCTCGTAGAAGCCGGTGCCGCCGAGCACGGCGTAGTGGATGCCGGCCATGCGCAGCCCGTCTTCGACCGCGCGCGATTGCGCGTTGGTGCGGTAGAGCACGGCGGCGGTCGTGTTGTAGTCGGCCTCGAGGGCTTTGCGGATGACCTTGACGATGAAGTCGGCCTCGTCGAGCTCGTCGGCGCCACGGTAGGTGACAATCGGCGCGCCGCCGGCCTGGTCGGTCCAGAGGCGTTTTTCCTCGCGACCGCTGTTCCGGCTGACCACCGCCGAGGCGGCATCGAGAATCACCTGCGTGGAACGGTAGTTCCGCTCCAGCTTCACGACCATCGCCTGGGGGTAGTCGCGCTTGAAGTCGAGGATGTTCTTCACATCCGCACCGCGCCACTTGTAGATCGACTGGTCTGGGTCGCCCACCACACACAGGTTCTCGTGCACGCTCACGAGCTGCCGCACCAGCAAGTACTGTGGCCGGTTGGTGTCCTGGTACTCGTCGATCATCGCGAACTTGAGCCGGTGCGCGTAGCGCTGCCGCACGTCGGGCGCCTTGTCGAAGAGCTCGACCGCCTTGAGCAGCAGATCGTCGAAGTCGAGCGCGCTGGCGTCGGTGAGCGCTTTGAGATACCCGGCGTAGAGCCGCCCGATCTCGCGGTCTTTCGGATTCCAGCCGTCGACCAACGTCTCGGGCCCTTCCATGCGATTCTTCGCGTGGCTGATGCGGCTCAGCACCATGCGCGGCTGGTACATCGAGTCGTCGAGCTGGTATTCCTTGATCAGCTGCTTGACGACCGACTGCTGATCGCCCGAGTCGTAGATCGTGAAGTTGCGCGACAACCCCAGATGGTGGGCTTCGCGGCGCAGCAGACGGGCGCACAGCGAGTGGAAGGTCGAGATCCACATCGAGCGGCAGTCGGCCGCGAGCAGCTTGGCGACGCGCTCGCGCATCTCTTCCGCGGCCTTGTTGGTGAATGTGACCGCGAGCACCTGGTCGAGTCCGGCATGGCGCTCCTGCACCAGGTGCGCCACGCGATGCGCGATCACGCGCGTCTTGCCCGACCCCGCGCCCGCGAGGATGAGCAGTGCGCCGTCGACGTGTTCGACGGCGGCTCGCTGTTCGGTGTTGAGGGAGGAGAGGAGGTCCAGGCCTCTATTCTACCGTGACGCTCTTGGCCAGGTTACGCGGTTGGTCCACGTCACAGCCGCGCCGCACGGCGATGTAGTACGAGAGCAGTTGCAGCGGCACCGTGATCACGATCGGCGCGAGCAGCGGCGACATGGCAGGCACGGCCACGATCGAGTCGCTGTCACGGTCGAGCAGACGCCACAGCGTGTCGTCGCCGGCCGTGGTGACCGCAATCACCGCCCCGCCACGGGCCTTGGCTTCCTGGATGTTGCCCTGCATCTTCTCGAAGACGTGGTCGTGCGGCGCAATCGCCACCACCGGCATCCGCTCGTCGATGAGCGCGATTGGCCCGTGCTTCATCTCGCCGGCGGGATAGCCCTCGGCGTGGATGTAGGAGATCTCCTTCAGCTTGAGCGCGCCTTCGAGAGCAATCGGGTAGTTGATGCCGCGGCCCAGGTAGAGGAAGTCGGTGCGGTTGTAGAAGCGCGACGCGATGTCTTCGATCTGCGGCGCGCACTTCAGCACCTGCTCGATCTGTTGCGGCAGTTGCAGCAGGTCGGCGATGTGCGTCTTCCGCTGGTCGACCGTGAGCGTCTTCTTCACCTGCGCCATGTGCAGCGCCAGCAGGTAGAGCGCGACCAGCTGCGAGGTGAACGCCTTGGTGGACGCCACGCCAATCTCGGGGCCGGCATGGGTGTAGATGGTGCCGTCGCTCTCGCGCGTGGCCATGCTGCCGACCACATTGCAGATCGCCAGGCTCTTGGCCCCCTGCTGCTTGGCTTCGCGCAGGGCGGCGAGCGTGTCGGCGGTTTCACCCGACTGGGTGATGGCCACCGCCAGCGTGCTGGGACCGGAGAGGGGCCGGCGGTAGCGATACTCCGACCCGTAGTCCACTTCCACGGGTATGCGGGCCAGTTCCTCGATCAGGAACTTGCCGACGAGCGCGGCGTGCCACGAGGTGCCGCAGGCAATGAGCGTGACCCGGTCGATGCTCGTGATGTCGGCATCGGAGAGGCCCGTGTCGTCGGGGAAGATGGTGCCGGTCTCGAGCGAGACGCGGCCGAGGATGGTGTCGCGCACGGCTGCCGGCTGCTCGAAGATCTCCTTGAGCATGAAGTGCTTGTAGCCGGCCTTCTCGGCAGAGATCGGATCCCAGGTGACGCGGGTGGGCGTCTTGGCCACCTCGACGCCGGAAAAATCGGTGAAGACGGCGCCGGCCTGGGTGACGACCGCCATCTCCTGGTCGCCCAGGAACACGACGTTCCGGGTGTACTGCAGGATGGCGGGAATGTCGGAGGCCACGAAATACTCGCCCTCGCCCAGCCCCACGACCACCGGTGGGCCGTTGCGCACGGCCACGATCTTCTGCGGGTCGTCGGCCGAGAGCAGCACGAGCGCGAACAGACCGCGCAGCCGCGTCATGGCGCGGCGCACGGCGCCGTCGAGGCCGTCGGCCTTCCACTCGCGCTCCACCAGGTGCGCCACCACTTCGGTGTCGGTTTCGGTCACGAACGTGTGGCCCTGCGACTGCAGCTCGCGCTTCAGTTCCAGGTAGTTCTCGATGATGCCGTTGTGCACCACCACGATGCGGCCCTTGCAGTCGCGATGCGGATGCGCGTTCTCTTCGGTGGGCCGGCCGTGCGTGGCCCACCGAGTGTGACCGAGGCCGTATTCGCCGGTGAGCGGGTCGGCGGCCAGCGCGGCTTCCAGATTGCCGAGCTTGCCGGCGCTGCGCCGGATGACGAGTTCACCGCTTGCCACCACGGCGATGCCAGCCGAGTCGTAACCGCGATACTCGAGCTTGCGCAGCCCCTCGATGATGAGCGGCACGACCTGCCGGTGTCCGATGTAGCCGATGATTCCGCACATGATCTCTGCTCTCGCTTCTCGTCCGGCGCTACCGGCTCTGTCGTTTGGCGGCCCGGTCGGCTGCCCAGCCTGGCTTGTTGGCCTGACGGGCGCGGGCGATGCCCAAGCCGCCGTCCGGCACGTCCTCCGTGATCGAAGAGCCGGCGGCCACGTAGGCCTCTGACCCAATCGTGACCGGCGCCACGAGCGTGGCATCGCTGCCCACGAAGGCGCCGTCTCCAATCACCGTCTGGTGCTTCGTATGGCCATCGTAGTTGCAGGTGATGGTGCCGGCGCCGATGTTCACGCCGGCACCCACGGTAGCATCGCCAATATAGGACAAATGACCAATTTTAGTTCCGACACCAAGCGTTGATTTCTTCACCTCGACAAAGTTGCCGATGTGCACGCGCTCGCCAACGGCTGAAGCTGGCCTTAATCTGGCAAATGGCCCAATGTCTGCGCCCTCACCGATGGTGGACTGCACGATGACCGAATGGTTGAAGATCCTGACGTGATTGGCGATACTGGTGTCAACGACACGCACGCCGGCGTGAATTTCGCAGTTGGCGCCGATTGACGTGGAGCCCTCGATGAACACAAATGGGTGAATGACCGAATCTTGGCCAATGGTGACGTCAGGGCCGATATAGGCCGTGGCTGGATCGACCAGTGTCACGCCGTCCGCCATCAGCGCCTGATTCGTGCGCCCCTGCAGCAGGCGTCCCACCTCGGCGAGCTCGGCCCGGGTGTTGATGCCGCGAATCTCGTCGGGGTCGGCGACCACCTGCGCGTCGACGGCCCGACCGTCCTCGGCATGGATTCCGACGAGGTCGGGCAGGTAGTACTCGCCCTGGGCATTGGCTGAGCCCACCTGCGCCAGCGCGCCAAAGAGCGGCCCAAGATCGAACACGTAGACGCCGCTGTTGATTTCGTCGATGGCACGCTCGGCTTCCGATGCGTCGCGGTGCTCCACGATGCGAGTGAGGCGTCCGCCCTCCCGCACGATCCGGCCGTAGCCGGTGGGATTCCCCACCAGGGCCGTGGCCACGACCACCGCCGCGCGCAGGGCGGTCTGCGCGTCGAGCAGGCGGCGCACGCTGGCCGCGGTCAGCAGCGGCACATCGCCCGACAGCAGCAACACGCGTCCGCCCTTGCCCTCGAGCAGCGACCTTGTCTGCAGCAGAGCGTGGCCCGTGCCAAGCTGCGGCTCCTGCACCACGAACTGCACGTCCTTCGCCTTGGAGAACCAGGCCCTCACCTCGTCGGCGCCGTGTCCGAGCACCAGGGTGATCGAGCGCGGTTCGAGCGATCGGGCCAACCGCACCACCCATTCGATGAGCGGCAGGCCGCCCGCCTGGTGCAGCACTTTGGGCAGCGCCGACCGCATGCGCGTGCCCTTGCCGGCGGCCAGAATGACGACGTGCAGATCTTCAGAGGCCATCCTTGGCATTCTCGGTTATAAACCGCCCGGCCGTCAGTTCTTGGCGCGCCGCACGATCTCGTAGACCTCATTGGCCGACAGGCCCGTGGCGTCGGCCACGTCGCGCGCGGCTGCACGACTCTTCTTGTCTGTTATTTGACCAAACATGGCAACGACCTGGTCGTCTGAGGGCCGATCCCTGGCCGAGAGATCCTCGACGATCTGCGGCGCCACCAGCGTGAACTCGCCCGCCACCACGGCCAGACCGCGCAGGATTTCGGCAGCCGTCCCCCGATAGACCGTTTCATGCAACTTGGTGAGCTCGCGAAAGACAATCAATTGGTCTTTTGATAGAACGGCGAGTTCTTCAAGGGTTCTCAGCACTCGGTGCGGCGCTTCGAAGAACACGACTGGGCCAAGTGCCCGCGCGGCGACATACCGATCGAACCACGTTTTTCTGTCTTTTGACTTAACTGGTGGAAACGCCAGAAACGTGAACCCTTCACCTTCCACGCCTGCAGCAGACAGTGCCGCCATGACGGCGCTGGCGCCCGGCACTGGCTCCACGCGAATGCCGGCCGCCACCGCGGCGCCGACCAGCTTTGCACCCGGGTCGGAAATGGCGGGGGTGCCGGCATCCGACACCAGCGCCACGGATTCCCCACGGTTGAGCCGGCCAATGAGCATCTCGGCCCGTTGACCCTCGTTGTGCTCGTGCAGGCTGATGAGCGGCACGCTGATGCCGAAGTGGTGCAGCATCAGACCCGTGCGCCGGGTGTCTTCGGCGGCCACAACGGCCACTTCACGCAGCACTCGGACGGCTCGAAACGTGATGTCTTCGAGGTTGCCGATGGGAGTTGCGACCACGAAGAGCGTACCGGCCATTGTGGCGGGTTTTTATTGTACCATTGCCCGATGCTCGATCCCCGAGCGTGCGGACCGAGCGACCGAACGACGTGGCCGAGCCCTTCCAGCATTTCATCGACGACTACCTGGCGTACCTCTACGAAGCGCACCCCACCAGCGCGACGTTGGACGGAAACCACGTTCATGACGACCTGCTCGACGACCTGAGCCGGACGGCCGTCGAGAGCCATCTCGGAGCCCTGGCGGGCTTTGCGCGGCGCCTCGACGCCATTCCCGTGGCCCCGCTCGGCACGGTGGAGCAGATCGAGCACCGGTGCGTGAAGGCCAATATCGACTCGCGGCAGTTCGACGCGGAGCGGATCCGGCCGTGGGAGCGCGACCCCCACTACTACGGGCAGACCCTGGCCGCCAGCCTGGCCTCGCAGGCCATCTTCAGTTTTGCGCCCGAAACCGATCGCGCCCGCCGCCTGCTCTCGAAGCTGCGGCAGGTGCCTCGCCTGGTGCAGGCCGCGCGCGACAACATCAAAGACCCGCCGGCCATCTTCGTGAAGACCGGCATCGACACCTTCCGCGGCATCGTCACGTTCATCGACAGCGACCTGCCGCGGGCTCTGAGCGGCGTCGACGACATGCACCTGCTGGCCGATCTGGCCGACGCATCCACCGAAGCCACGGCCGTCCTGTCGCAATACGCCCAGTTCCTGGAATCCGAGGTCCGGCCCAAGGCCAAGGCGTCGTTCCGCCTGGGCAGCGACCGTTTCGAGCGGAAGCTCACCCTTGACGAGGGCCTGCCCTACTCGTGCGAGCGCCTGCTGGCGATTGCCGAGCGTGAGCTGGCCAAGACGCAGGAAGAGTTCCGCACCGTGGCCGCCAAGCTCGGCAACGGCGACCCACTCGACGAATGGAAGAAGGCCAAGAACAGCCATCCAGCGCCTGGCACCCTGATCGCCACCGTGCGTGACCAGGTGGCGGAGCTGCGTACCTTCCTCGAACGCAGCGGCGTCGTGGCGGTGCCCAACGGCGACCAGGTGCGGGTGGCGGCCTCGCCCGAGTTCCTGCGCTGGTCCACCGCCAGCATGTGGATGCCTGGGCCGTTCGAGACCAGGCAGACGCAATCGACCTACTACCTGACCGACGCCTTGCGCTCCTGGCCCGAGGCGCGCCAGACCGAGCACCTGCGCGACCTGAACCTGCCCACGCTGTGGAGCATCTCGATGCACGAGGTGTTCCCCGGGCACTTCGTGCACTACCAGAACCTGCGCACCGTCGATTCGAAGGTGCGCCGCTCCACGATGCTCGCCCCGAACTCGTACATCGAGGGCTGGGCGCACTACGCCGAGCAGATGATGATCGAGGCCGGCTTCGGCCGCGGCGATGCCACCGTGCAGCTCGGCCAGCTCGCCGAGTCGCTCGTGCGTCTGGCGCGCTTCGTGGTCGGCATCAAGCTGCACGCCGACGACTGGTCGGTGGAGCAGGGGGTGCGGTTCTTCCAGAACGAGGCCTACCTGGAAGAGTCGCACGCGCGCCGCGAAGCCGAACGTGGCACCTTCGACCCGGGCTACGTGGTCTACGCGGCCGGCAAGCTGATGCTGCTGAAGTTGCGGCAGGACTGGCAGGAACAGCAGCCCGGCAAGACCTCGCTGCGCGCCTTCCACGATGCGCTTCTGGGATGGGGCTCGGCGCCGTTCTGGGCGCTGCGTCAGCTCATGCTCGGCAGACCCGCCGACGACCTACTGGAGTAAGCCATGCCGCTCTATGAATACGAGTGCGACGTGTGCGCGCACCGTTTCGAAGTCATTCAGAAGTTCTCGGACCCGCACGTCGAGGTGTGCCCGAAGTGCGGCGGCCACGTGCAGAAGCTGCTGTCGTCGCCCGCGATTCAGTTCAAGGGCAGCGGCTTCTACCTGACCGACTACGGCCGCAGCGGCGCCAAGGCCGACAGCGCCAACGCGAAGGCCGGCAAGAACGACAGCGGGTCGAGTAGCGGCAGCGACAGCAAGCCGTCCGAGGGCAAGTCGTCCGAGGGCAAGTCGTCCGACAGCAAGTCGTCCGACAGCGGGTCGAGCACCAAGAGCGACAGCGGCAGCGGCGGCAGCAAAAGCAGCAGCAGCGACTCGTCGTCGAAGCCGGCCGCGCCCAGCAAGGCCGACTAGTCGGCGAAGTGGCGACGGCGAGCGACCGCTTCCTACGGCCTCGCCAGATCCCCCACAATCATCTCGGCCTTCCGGAAGCGGTCGCCCGCCGTCACCTTCTCGAGCCTCAGTCGAGTGCCTTGATGTCGCGGAGGTACTGCTTGAAGGCGTCGGCCAAGTCGGGCCGGCGCAGGGCGAAGTAGACCGTGGCCTTCAGGAACCCGAGCTTGTTGCCGGCGTCGTGCCGCACGCCGTCCACCTCGAGCGCGTAGAACGGCCGCGACTTCAGCAGCTCCCGCATCCCGTTTGTGAGCTGAATCTCGCCCGACTTGTCGGATTTCGTGGCCTCGAGCGCCGGAAAGATGTCGGGCGTGAGGATGTAGCGGCCGATGATGGCCAGGTTCGACGGCGCTTCGGCGCGCGACGGCTTCTCCACCATGTCGAGGATGCGGTGCACGCGCGGGCCGAACTGCGGGGCGGGTTCCACCGCCAGAATGCCGTAGCTCGAGACGTCGGCCTCGGGCACGCGTTCCACGGCGATGACCGGGGCGTTCACCTGGGCGAACACATCCGCCATCTGCTTGAGCGCCGGCGGATCTGCGTCGAAGATGTCGTCGCCGAGCACCACCGCAAACGGCTCGTCGCCCACGAGGCCTTTGGCCATCAGCACGGCGTGGCCCAGCCCGAGCGGTTCGGCCTGGCGCACCGACGAGAAGTTCACGAGCCGCGACACCTTCCGCACCTCTTCGAGCAGCGCCAGCTTGCCCTTGGCCGCCAGCACCGTCTCGAGCTCGAACGACATGTCGAAGTGGTCTTCGATCACGCTCTTGCCCCGGCTGGTCACCAGGATGATGTCGGTGAACCCCGACGCCACGGCTTCTTCGATGCCGTACTGGATGATCGGCTTGTCGACCAGCGTGAGCATCTCTTTCGGCTGCGCCTTGGTGGCCGGAAGGAAGCGCGTGCCGAGGCCCGCTGCCGGGAAGACCGCCTTACGAATGGGTGAGGGCATTCGTAATAGGATACACACCTACGTGCGCTGCCATGCTTGACCCAGCCTTCGTCCGCGACAATCTCGAGACAGTGCGTGCAGCCTTCGCCAACCGCGGGCTCGCTGCCGATGCGGAACTCGCCGATCTGGCGGCCCTCGAGGCCGAACGCCGCCGCGCCATCCCCGAGCTCGAGGCGCTGAAGCGCGCCCAGAACGACGCGTCGGCCGAGGTGGCGCGGGCCAAGAAGCAGGGCCTCGACGCCACGCCGCTGTTTGCCGCCAGCAAGACGCGGGGCACCAAGATCAAGGCGCTCGAAGCGGAACTGGACACCGTGGAGGCGCGCCGCACCGCCATCCTCACCACGCTGCCCAACCTGCCCCACAGCTCCGTGCCGGTGGGCCGGAGCGCGGCCGACAACGTGGTGGTGCGCCGTTGGGGTGAGCCGCGGCAGTTCGACTTCGAGCCGCTCGCGCATTGGGACCTCGGCCCGGCGCTCGGCATCATCGACTTCGAACGCGCCACCAAGATCGCGCGCGCGCGCTTCGCCATCCTGCTCGGTGCCGGCGCGCAACTGGAACGCGCGCTCATCAACTTCATGCTGCAGCTCCACTCGAGCGAGCATGGCTACACCGAAATCGAGCCGCCGTTCCTCGTGAACAGCGCCAGCATGTTCGGCACCGGCCAGCTGCCGAAGTTCGAGCAGGACCTCTTCAAGATCGGCGGCGACTGGGACTTGTTCCTGATTCCCACGGCCGAAGTGCCCGTGACCAATCTCTATCGTGACGAGATTCTCGACGGCCGCCTGCTGCCCATCAAATACACGTCGTACACCCCGTGCTTCCGCAGCGAGGCTGGATCGTACGGGGCGGACGTGCGGGGACTCATCCGCCAGCACCAGTTCGACAAGGTGGAGCTCGTGAAGTTCACGACGCCCGAGCAGTCGTACGCGGAGCTGGACGCGCTCACGGCCAACGCCGAGGAAGTACTCACACGCCTCGAACTGCCCTACCGCACGATGACGCTCTGCACCGGCGACATGGGATTTGGTGCCGCCAAGACCTACGACATCGAGGTGTGGCTGCCGAGCCAGAAGACCTACCGCGAGATCTCGTCGTGCTCGAACTGCGAGTCGTTCCAGGCGCGGCGCGCCAACATCAAGTTCCGCCCGGATGGCACGGGCAAGGCCGAGTACGTGCACACGCTGAATGGCTCGGGGCTGGCCGTGGGCCGCACGTTGATCGCGATCCTCGAGAACTACCAGCAGAAAGACGGCTCGGTGGTGATTCCCGCGGCACTGCGCCCGTTCATGGGCGGACGCGAGGCCATCACGGCCAGGCCGTAGGCGCATAGCGGCCGTCGACCGTGCCGGGCTCCGCCCACACTGTACCGGGCGGCGGATGCACGTAGCTCGGCTGCACGCTGGCCTCGGCTGCCGCGAGCAGCACCGGCAGATAGGTCGGGTCGATACGGAAGCGTTCGACCAGCTGCTCCCGGCTGTCGCGCTGCACCAGCAGCTTCGTCACTTCGCCGGACGCGCGGCCGTGCGCCGCGGGCAACACAGCCAGCCAGCCGTCGCGGCGGCCCTGCGTCATCCACAGCGGCGGGGCTTCGGCGTGCGCCGACCGCTCGGCGAAGACCTCGAACGGGGGGTTGTAGAGCGCCGGCGCGTGCTCCATCACCCAGCCAGCGACCGCCCGCTGTTCGAGCCAGTTGGTGGGCGCTGGGGGGTCGATGACGAGCACGGCCCCCGACGTGACCACCGACGCGGCCACAATCCATGTGCGCGCGCGTCCGTGCCACGCCTGCGCCACGAGCCACGCCAACATGGGCAACATCCAGACGAGGTAGCGCTGCAAGCCGCGGGCGTCGGTGTTCCAGTTGATCTGCACCTGCACCGCCAGCATCACGCCGGTTACGGCTGCTGCCAGCAGCATGCCCGGCCGATGGCGTTGCGCGACCAGGCGCACGGGTGCCCAGAGCGCCGCGGCCAACAGCACCGGCACATACGGCAACAACCCGGCGTTCAGGTCGACGAGCAGGCTGGCCATGCGTGACCACGAGATGAGCGCGGGGTCGCTGTTGGTGCGAGCCATCACGCCAGGCACGCCGGATTGCAGGCCGTAGTACACGACGGGCCAGGCGGCAACGCTGCCGCCGAGGACGGCCAGCACGGCGCTGCGCCACCGCCGTTCCCACAGCGCCAGCACGATCGGCACCGCCGCCAGCAGTATTAACGGAGGATTCTGCGTGGCCGCTATCGCCGCGGCGAGGGCGCTCAGGGCATAGGCGCGACGGTCGAGGCACAGGAGCGCGGCCGTCACCAGGGCCCAGCAGAACACCTCGACGCCGGTGAAGGTGACGTACCACGCCACAGGTGTCACCGCCATCAGCAGCGCCAGCGCGATACGCTGCGCCGGCGGGCCCTGGCCGAAGAACAGCAGTGCGCCGACGGCCAGCGCGAACACTCCGGCATTGGTCACGACGAGGGCGTTGAATTCGCGGCCGCCAACCGCGCGAAGCGCCAGTTTGGCCGGATACGCCGTGAGGGAGTAGATCCAGAAGTGGGCGGTGTAGCGGCGTCCGTCGGCCGCCGTGAGGAAGCGGTGCGGCAGTTCACCGGCATACACGTCGCGCGCGGAGCGCAAACCTTCGCGGCCGGGGGGATGCGCCGTGAGCTCCCACGAGTCGATGTGCGCGAACATCGCGTCGAGGTCGGCGGATCGCACGTCGGGCGAGCCGTGGCGATCGAAGGCGTCGAGCAGCACGAGGTACTCCCAGCCGTCGCCCTCACGGCCGAAGTCCAGGCGCGCACACCAGCCGATCAGGGCCGCCGCGCAGAGCAGGTAGGCAAGAACGCCCAGACGGCGGGGGGACATGTGGGGAGGGGCGGCGCCAGTATGCCGCAAGATCTCGCGCGGCTCGCGCGATCCCCGGGGGAGATCGCAACTACGGCACGACGATGACGATCGTAGACGTGGGCGGACCCGCGCCCGCCGAAGTGACCGCGCGCACCCGCACGTGGTAGGTGCCGGGCGGCACGCCGGCCGACGCGATTGTCGTGGCGGGCGTCGAGGCCACCTGCGGCAGCGCGTCCGGCTGCAGTCCGGCCTCCACGATGTAGGTGCTGGGCAGCGCGCCCGTGAGCGGCGGTGTCCACGTGAGCGTCACAGCGACGCCACTCACGGTTGCGGCCAGATCGCCCGGGGCCAGGGGCGCGCCGGTGGTGCCGTCGACCACCAGCCGCACGTCGGCGCTGGGCGGGCTCCATCCCCACGCATTGCCGGCGCGCACGCGCACCCAAGACGCGCCGAGCGGCACCATCCCGCTGATGCTGTTGGCGTCCACATCGACGACCGCGAGATCCGTGGCGCCGTGCGCCGTGCCCGACTCGACGCGATAGCTGCTCGCGCCAGGCACCGGCGTCCACCACAGCGCGGCCGTCTGCCCCGCGGCCAACGCGCTGACCGCACCGGGCGCAGCCGGCACCGTGGCGCCGGGGCCGTTGCACGTGACCCGCGCGTCCGCCCAATCCACTTCGTCGTTCACGTTGCCATCGCCAGCATCCGCGACGACCAGGCGCAGTTCGCGCACGCCGGTGAGGTCGACCGACACGGCGATGGGCGGCGTGACGCCGTCGACGAGTGGCGACTGGAACGCGATGCGGCCATCTACCACCACGCCCGCAACTATCGTGCCTCCCCCTTGCACGTCGTCGTCGATGGCCAGCGTGGCGGCAAACAACGTGCACGCGCCGTTCACACGCACGCGGATGTCAGACGGTGCGCGCACGCCCAGGCCCTTGGCGTAGGTGACGCCGCGCACCACGAGGGGTGGGCCATCGCCGCCTGGCGTGTCGCCGTGGCTGCGGTCGCGCTCCACCGGGCCGGCGCCGTTCTCCGCCAGCGTCCAGGCCAGATCGCTCAGATACGACACCCCAGCAGGCGGCGCAAACCGTGCCGTATTCTCGATGTTCGTATCGCCGACGAGCAGCGTGTGCTGCTGCGCGGCACCGCTGGCCCAGCCCGTGAACGACAGTGATTGCTGCGGCGAGAGCGTCGCCACCGACATGTGGCTGCCGGCCACAGCCTGGAACGTGGCCGGCGTGAGCGCGCGCGTTTCGCCGAACACCACGTGCACGCCCGGGGGCTCGCTGAGCAGCGTGACCGTGACGAGGCGCGGATGCACGTCGGTGGAGACGCTCGCCGAGCGGCCGCCGCTATCGGTGGCAGTGAGGGTGACGACGAGGTAGCTGTCGGCCCCGTGCTCGGGAGCGACGATGCTGCCGGTGGCGCCCGCGGTCGTGGTGAGCGGATGCGTGTGGCACACGCCGCCCGGGCAATGACGCACGCTCACCTGCCACTGCAGGCTCGTGAGTGGCAGATCGCCGTCTTCGGCGTCAGTTGCGCTGCCGGAGAACGCCACGACCTGGCCCACGCGGAAGGTCGTGTTAGTGGCTGGCAAGAGCAACACGGGCAACGGAGCCTGGTTCACCACGGGCGGTGTGGTGGTGATGTGCCAGATGTGCGACGAGGCGAGGGCGTTGCCGGCGGTGTCGGCCATTGCCCCCGCGCCACCCACCATCGTGATCCGGTAGCGCGTGCCAGGCGAGAGCGTGGACAGCGGCGACACTTGCACGCGCCTCGCCGCCACATCGTAGGTGACCGAAGCGGGAACGAGCACGCCCGACGCGGCATCCACGATCGTGGCGGTGGCGGCGCTCACGGAGCTCGCGTTCAGCTCCTCCGAGAAGGTGGCCGACATCACCGCGTTCACAGCCACGCCGGTGGCCTCGGGGGTGGGCGTCGTGACCACGACGATGGGCGCCACCGTGTCGCCGCCGGCACGGGTGCACTCGAGCCGCGCGTCGGCCCAGTCCGCGTGATCCCCGGCATGGCCGTCGCCTGCGTCGGTGACGACCAGCCGCAGTTCCTGGCGTGCAGTGATGTCGACGGTGCCGCCAAACGGCGCCTCGCCGCCGCGCATGACGCCAGTGGCGCCCACGCGCACGCCGTCGAGCCACAGCTCGAAGGTAACGCTGCCTTCGCCCATGGTTTCGCCGTCTACGCCGATCACGGTGCTGAAGGCAGTGCACACGCCGCCGAGCGCGAAGCGGATGTCGGAGGGCGCCTTCACGCCCAGACCCTTGGCGTAGGTGTGGCCCCCGAGCGTGAGCGGGCCGCCGTCGCCGGCCGCGCCCGCGCCGTGACTGCGATCGAGCTCCACCGGCCCAGCGCCGCTACTGGCGGAGGTGGCGGTGTTCACGGAATCGCTCAGATACACCGTGTAGCGCGCGCCCGTGTCGGGGGTGTAGCGGATGCGCCGTAGCGCGCCGGTCGTGACCGACAGGTAGACGATGCCCTGCGCGTCTGTTTGCACGTCCACCGGGCCGGCGACGTTCGCGGCAAAGCCCTTGATCGGGCCGGCCACGCCGTCAGAGCCATCCACCGTGAGGTAGTGCAGCGTACCGCGCACGAAGTCGCCGAAGAAGTAGGCGCCGCGGTAGAGATCCGGATACGCATTGCCGGTGTAGAACGCGCCGCCGGCAATGGCGGCCGTGCCGCCCGCATGCGGATAGGCGGCGAGCGGTGCGGTCACGGCGGCAGCCCCTTGCGCGATGAGCGTCAGACACTCGGCCAGCGGCTGATAGCCCGGCTGCGGTGCGGCGCCTTCGTAGCACGGCCAGCCGAAGTTGGCGCCGGCCGTGACCGCGTTCACCTCTTCCCACGCGCCGGCCCCGACATCGGCGACGTAGGGCCGCCCGGTATCAGGCCGGAACGTGAGCCGGAACGGATTGCGGAAGCCGTAGGCCCACACCTTCGATCGCGCGTCGTCGGCGTTGCCCGTGAAGAACGGATTGTCGGCGCGGCCACGGCCATCGCCGCTCACGCGCAGCAGCTTCCCGGCCAGCGAATCGAGTTGCTGCGTGCGCAGCGCGCGCGCGTCCACGGCGTTGAACGAGGCCGCGTCACCGGTCGTGATCCACAGCGCGCCGTCGGGCCCGAAGCGCAGGGCGCCGCCGTTGTGCGACGGCGAATCCGCCGGCAGGCAATCGGCGCCGACCGGCCACGCACTGCACGTCGGGCCACCCGTGGTGCCGAGCAGCACCACTTCGCTCGCTGACGACGCCGTATCGCCCGTGGCGGTCACGCGCACCACGCGCGACGTCTTCGGCCCCGAGTAGGTGAAGCGGTCGTCTTCGTGCACGTAGAACAGATACACGTAGCCGTTGAGCGCGAAGGCCGGGTCGGCGGCGATGCCGAGCAGGCCGCGATCCCAGTAGTCGTTCACCTTCGAGCGCAGATCGATGAACGCGTCGGGCAACAGGCGGCCGGCGCGCACGACGCGCACCACGCCGGCCTTCTCTGCCACCAGGATGCGGCCGTCTGGCAGGGTCGTGAAGGCCACGGGCACCGTAAGGCCGGTGACGACGGGCTCGTCTACGAAGCCGTGCAGCACGTCTTGCGCGGCGGCGGGCGCTGAGAGAGCCAGTTGGGCCAGTAGAACGCAGGTGCGGGTTCGGCCGGGCGACATGAGGTGCAGTGAGCGGTAACGGTATCAGTGGCCAGCCGCCGAGGGAAATGGCGAGGTGCTGCCAGGGCGCCGTGTCCCGGTCTTGGATGGCCACACAATCCTGGTATGGCCATACCGTCGATCAAGGCGACCTACACCGTTGATGTCGAGACCACGCGCACGCTCGATCGACTGGCGGAGCAATGGGACGTGTCGAGATCCGAGGCGCTGCGGCGCGTCATTCGAGAGGCCGCCGGCCGTTCCGCGGTCGCGACCAGGATTGCTGCCGTGGACGCGCTGCAACGCCAGGCTCGTACCCGCGCCGCAGCGTTGTGGTCGGCGGCAAGGGAATCATGCCGCGCACATTCACCTCGCCGCCGAAGAGGTGCATCGGTCCAAACGTCGGCCGACCCAGGGGTCCGGCGTCCACGCCGATCGTTCCATTCACCGAGTAGGCCAGGGGCCGTCCTGACGCAGCGCCGCGGATCGCATCCGCGAGCCGGGGCAGGTCGGCGAAACTTAGAGACAGATCCAGCGGAACCTCCGCGTCCTCGCCAGCTCGCAGCGGGAGGCCCAGCGGAAAATCTCCGGTGGCGGCCCGCGCGCCTTCGAGCTGCAGGTTCGCGCGCAAGGTGCTCAGCGTGAGCCCGAACGGGTTGGGGTTCGAGACCCGTGCCCAGACCCGCAGTGCAGCGCCGCCCAGGGGCCGATCGCGCGACGGGGCCAGCAGGCGAATCTCGTCGCCCCGTTCGGGCGCGTCGGCAAAGCGCGGCGGCTGGACCATGCGTGCGAGCTCGCCGAGCGAGGCACACGCCGCCATCACGCAGGTGCAGAAGACGACGAGCAGAAGCCCCGCCGGTCGCGAAGGGGGCACGCGGTCGCGCGAGAGTGGGGACGAAGACATGACCTTTCGACCTTACCTCATCGCGGCCATGGTCGCCGCTGTTCACCAACGGCATGTCGCCACGCGCTTCGACCAGCGGTCGAGCCAGAAATCGACGCCGCATTCCTGGCCGAGACCGATCGGCGCCAGGATCGGTAGGTGGCGGCATGCTCCGTCGGTGAGTGTTCGCCACAGTCGCGACCACGCGCACGAATTCAGCGCGACCTGCCCTTCGAAGAGCCATATACGTTTGGCATAATCGTGTGGCATGAAGAAGACGCTGCACATCGACGAGGCGCTCCTCCTGGAGGCCCGAGCCGCTTCCGGCGCCCGCACCGACACCGACACGGTCCGACTGGGACTCGAGGCGCTCACACGGCAAGGCGACTACGAGCGGCTCCGCGCTCTGCGCGGCACCGAGCCGCGCGCGTCTAACGTGCCACGCCATCGAGAGGTCGCCGGGCGGTCGAAGTCCAAGCGACCAGCGGCCTGATGGTCCTCGTTGATACGTCGGTCTGGATTCGCTTCCTGGCCGGCCGTAGGCCGTACGCCAACGCGCTCGACGATCTCTTGGGACGTGGCGAGGTCAGCGGGCATGACTTGATCTACGGCGAGTTGCTGCTGGGCGACGCGTCTGGGCGCCGCGCGCTGCTGGAGGATTCTGCGGCCATGCACCGAGCCCCCACGGTCTCGCACACGGAAGTCGTGGCGTTCGTGAAGCAACGTCGTTTGCGTGGCCGAGGTGTTGGCTGGATCGACGCGCACCTGCTGGCCTCGGCACTGGTTGGACGCCTCGGACTCTGGACCGCCGACGCGCGCCTGGCGGCGGTGGCGCGCGAGACTCGGAATCTCGCACGACTGACGCGCGCGGCTACACCGCGCGCAGGGACAATTTCAGGGACAGCCCAGAGGCCCGCTCGGGGACGCCACCGGAATGTACGCACCCAAGGGGCCTGCCGAGCGCATCCGAACGGGAGTTCGAATCGTTGATGGGCCGCGCCCCTACCGCCGACGCTCAGGCGGGCCGCTTCATCCGGCGCTTCGTGGCCTTGGCCTCGTTCAGCGCCGCCTGGAGATCGTAGTCAGCCTGTAGGTGCAGCCAGAACCGTGCGGGCATCCTGAAGCGACGTTCGAGGCGGATGGCAGTGTCCGCCGTGACCGACCGCTTGCCCAGGATCAACTCGTTCAATCGATTCCGGCTGATGTCCAACTCCTCGGCGACGACGCTCTGCTGCAGGCCGAGCGGCCGCAGAAACTCCTCCAACAACATCTCGCCAGGGTGAATCATCGGGCCGAGCACTGGGGAATCGCGCGGGAGGCTCGCCGGCCTAGTGGTCGTCCTCGCAGCAGACGTCGTAGGCATCGTGCCCCTCCCATCGAACGTGATTCGGTACTGGTCGTTCACCTTGATGGCATGGCGACCTGCCTGAGCGCCCTTCAAGGCGTGGAGATCGTTTCCCGGCGGAATCTTCAGGTCATCCAGCTTCGTGACCAGGTCGACCTGCTTCAATTTCCGCTGGGCGGCCCTCCACGCGGTGTTCGGGATGCGTCGCGCAGCCTTGCTGTTGACGCTGCCAAACAGATCGCGGGTCGTGTCGTCAGCGAAAGACCGAATCACCGTGCCACGATACATGATACCCGTGTATCGTGTCAACGCCGAGCCGGTAGCGATGGCTCACGCGCGCTTCTTACCCGGACTCTTCAGGCGTTGGCGCGTATCTCGTCGTTGTTGTAGAGACCGCTCTCGACCTTCCAGTCGACGAAATTCTCGAACTCTGGCGTCAGCGAAACGTTCATGGGCACTCCACTCCAGGTGACCCAACGACCGTAAGCATCGATTAACAGGCTTTAGCAAAGTCTGTGGACGCGACGTCTCCGGCGACGCGAAAGATCCGCTGCTATACTCACCGGCACTATGCTCAAAACTGTGCCGCTCGCTGCGTTAGTCGTCCTCTTGGCCGTCCCGCACGTCGTCCACGCCCAAGCCAGTTCGCTGTTCATCGAAGATCTGACCTGGGAAGAAGTGGCCGCGGCGTTGAAGGCCGGCAAGACCACCGCGCTCTTCTATACTGGCGGTGGCGAACAGAACGGCCCCCATCTGGCGTTTGGCAAACACAACGCGGTGGCGCGCTACGTCGTGGAACGCATTGCGCAGGAACTCGGCAATGCGTTGATCTATCCGGTGCTGCCGTATGCGCCCAGTGGCGACCCGTCGAAAAAAGAGGGCATGATGGCCTTCCCCGGATCCAGCAGCCTCACCGATGAAACCTACGGCATGGTGGCCCGCGATATCGCACTGGGCGCCGCGACCGCCGGATTCCGGGACATCATTCTGATCGGGGACCACGGCGGAGGGCAGGATGTGCTGAAGCAGACCGCCGCGACGCTCGATGCCAGGTTGAAACCCTCCGGCGCCCGGGTGTTCTACTGCGAGGATCTGTACTTCAAATCCCGTGACGAATTTTCCCAGTATCTGCGCGACCACAAGGTGACCGGCGAGGGCCATGCGGGCGTGGAGGATACCTCGGCGATCCTGTATGTGAAGCCCGAATGGGTCCGCAAGGACAAGATTGCGGGTAAGGATCCGGCCAAGGGCGTGGACGGCGATCCGCGATCCGGCAGGGCGGAGCTAGGCAAGGTGCAACTGGATCTGAAGGTCAAGGTTGCCGTGGCCCAAATCCGGGCGCAAGTAGCCGGCCACAACGCGCAATAGCACAACGCCTCGCGTCGAGGCTGCCGCGGCCGGGGGAGGATCGCATCCCGCGCCGAGACTCAGCGCGGCATGGCTTCATGCGGCCACTGGGGACCGGTGTTGCCGGGCTGAGGGGCGAAAGGGCGAGCGGCCGAGTGGTTGACGGCGGTCTTGAAAACCGTCGCGGCGCCCTTTGAAATCTTCGATTTCCTCAAGAAATCTCAGTTTTTTTGCGAATTCGGCCCGCAAACCTGTTGGCCACCGTAGGCCAGAAATAGGCTGTTTTGGTCCGTCGCAGGGACAGTTTCAGGGACAGTCCTACGGTGGCGAACAACGCGATCGACGTCGCGGTTTCGCCGTCGGTCGCGTGAGGCGCCGCGCGGGTCTGGCCGCCGTTCTGACAGTTCTCGACAGCGGTATGATCGCGCCCATGACCGTCACCATCCAGCTGCCCGCGGACATCTGGGCCGCACTTGGCGAGCGGTGGGACGACGTGCCGCGCCGCTCGCTCGAGGCCATTTCGATAGAAGGCTATCGCACGGGCGCGCTCAGTGAAGAGCAGGTGCGCCGCGCGCTCGGACTCGAGACGCGGTTCCACGTGCACGCGTTGCTCAAGGAGCATCACGTGCCGCTGCGTTACACCACCGCAGATCTCGACGACGACCTCGACGCGCACCAGGCGCTCGGCATCCTGCCTGGTCGACCGTCGTCGCCGACAGCGGGCCCTTGCACGACCTGATTCTGCTCGACCACGTCGGCCTGCTTCAGCGTTTCTACAGGCACGTCGTGGTGCCGGACGCGGTGGCCGCCGAGCTCGTATCGACTGGTGCCCCTGACGCGGTGCGCGCGTGGGTGGGGCAGCCGCCGTCGTGGGTCCAGGTGCTCCCGGTCGCGTCCGAGGCGCTCGAGGCCGTAACCAACGACCTGGACCCGGGCGAGCGGTCGGCGATTGCCCTGGCCGAGATGCTGCACGCGGATCTCTTGCTCATCGACGAGGCCGCCGGTCGCGCCGAGGCCAAGCGCCGGCACCTGCGGGTGACCGGAACGCTTGGTGTGCTGCGGGCCGGCGCCGAGCTGGGACTGGTCAATGTGCCGGATCTGATTGCGCGTCCTCAAGCGACCAGTTTCTGCGTCGACGAAGCGCTTCTGCAGAGAGGTCTTCCCCAGCCAATCCCTTTCGAGATGGTCGATGTCGAACGGTGACTGGACGCGCGACGAAGTCGAGGCGACCGTCGCCGACTACTTCGTCATGCTCGAGGCCGAACTCCGCGGCGAGGCCTACAACAAGGCCGGGCACAACCGTCGTCTTCAGCAGGTCATCGCCCGCAGCAAGAGCTCCATCGAATTCAAGCACCAGAACATCAGCGCCGTGCTGATCAACTTCCGCCAACCATTCATTGCTGGCTACCTGCCGCGGCAGAACTACCAGATACTGCTCGAGCAGGCGGTGCTCGAGTGGCTGGCGGCTGACCCGAGGTTCTTTGCGCGTGTCGCTGATGGACCGGTGTTGGCGCCGACAGTCCTGCCACGCGTCCCCGATGAGGTGTTGCCTTCGCGACTCATCGAGCCTCCCCCGCCAGGAGCGGTGGAGGCAGATGAGGGCGACCGCGTCGGGTCGACTCCACGGTTCTACCGGATGGACTTCGTGCGTCGCGATGCCGAGAACCGGCGCCTGGGCCGGATGGGCGAGGAGTGGGTCGTGGAGTTCGAGCGGCGCCGGCTCCACGACGAGGAGCTGCGCCCCGATCTGGCCCGCAAGGTGGAGTGGATTGCCGATACCCGGGGTGACGGCGCCGGCTACGACATCGCCTCGTTCAACGCCGACGCGTCGTCGCGATTGATCGAGGTGAAGACGACTGGGCTCGGCAAGTATTTCCCGTTCATGGTGACGGCCAACGAGGTCCGAGTGTCAGAACGCGAGGCCGAAGCCTACCGGCTGTATCGGGTGTTCGACTTCTCCAGCCAGCCTCGCCTCTATGTGCTACCCGGGTCGCTCAAGACCTCGTGCCGGCTGGAGCCGACGCAGTATCGAGCCCGGTTGGGACCAGCCCCCAAGGCTGTTTAGGCTGAGGTTCCTCTGGCGCGGGGCCAGCCTGCGGACCGAAGGTACGCTCCCCTATTCCAAACCGGTCATTGATTCCTGGATTCCGACACGGTTGTGACGTCTGGTTGGTAGGCGGCGGCTTCTCGAGACGCGACGTCCCTCTCCCAATCTCGCAGAAACAGGCGAAAATCACTACGGTTCCGTGGGATACGTGACCCTTCACGCCGCCTCCTCAAGTAATCGTAGCGGCAAGTATAGCCACGGGTGTGACGGATAAGGGCACACCCGCCCCCTCGCACGGCCCTGCGCAATCCCGGCTATCCTTACCCCAGTGGACCGTGACGAAATCCTGCGCGTGCTCCGAGCCTTCGAGTCGGCGGGCCTCGAGTACGTCCTGATAGGGGCGACGGCCATGGGCTTCCACGGCAGGCGATCCGTGCCGTCTACGACAACGATCCGAACATCGACGAGATCTCCGAGGCCGACCTCCTCGGTGAATACCCCGCGCTTCGATACTACCCGCCGAGCGGTGATCTCTACTTCGACGTGATGACGCGGCTCGGCGAAATGGCCAGCTTCGACACGGTCGATGCTGAAACGAAGCTGGTGGAAGGCACGCGAGTCACCGTCGCCACGCCACTGGCGCTCTATCGCCTGAAGAAAAGCACGGTTCGCGCGAAGGATCACGAGGATGCCGCGGCGCTTCGGCAGCGCTTCGAACTGGAGGACGCGCCATGAGCACCGCAAACCGCGTGCAGAAGTTCAGGTCCATCGAAGAGATGAACGCCGCCGTGCCGGTCGCGCGCGGCGCGGCGGACTTCGATCGCTTCCTCCGACACTGCGCGCGCTACTTCGTGATCTCGCCCCGTGTCTACCCGCGGGGGGTGTTCAAGTTCCGGAGCATCGAAGAGGCCGAGCGTGCCCGGGAACGGCACATCTACCTCCCGCCGGCGCAGACGGCCTCCTCGCCCCTTGTCACGGAGGGAGAAGCGCGGAGAATCGCGCTCGACTCGTAGACTGCGACCTCATCCCGAAAGTGGTCGAGGTGGGCGCAAGTCATGGGGCACGAGAAGAGCACGTTCGAGC
>ENA-ORBV01005328-ORBV01005328.1-microbial-mat-metagenome-genome-assembly--contig:-NODE-5328-length-23752-cov-6.860824_pt1 | contig 23752 bp, 27 predicted proteins | sample MGYA00237777_ERZ505514 | MGnify/ENA primary metagenome ERZ505514 (study PRJEB26160, sample SAMN06269048) | microbial mat metagenome | isolation source: Oligotrophic lake microbial mat | place... | reverse complement strand
TCGAGCAGAAGTGTCACCACCAAGACCCCAAGAACCGTCACCGATCTATTGAGGCAGAACTGTCACCGATGTCCTGATACATAACAGAACTCCAATGTGGCCGTTTTCTGTGCAACTGACGTAGGCCTATGACAGTGGGTCCTGGGTTTTCTGTTTGAGGCGTTCTTAGGGGGTGCTGCCTGCGAGGGCGCCGTGTGGTCGATCGTAGTTGTAATAGTCCTCCCATTGCTGGAGCTTGTCGTTGAACAGGTTGACGTCGTCGATGAGTCGGCCTTCGAGGAGTCGGTAGAACTCCTCGGAGTCGATGCGGTGGGAGCGTTCTACCTTGCCGTTGAGCCTGGGTGTGGCCGGTTGAATGTAGACGTAATTGATGCCCTTGTCGAGGACGTGCCAGTGGAACGACTGCCCGAACTCGGACCCGTTATCGGTCTGGACTTTCTCGACCTTGAACGGCAGTTTCGACAGGACGCGGTCGATGAACTGAATCGCGGTCTTCAGGTCGTGCTTCGGATAAGCGCGAAGCACCCGCACTCTCGTGCAGTCGTCGATGGCGGTGTATTGCTAGTAGCGCTTCTTCTTGCCGGTCTGGCCGAGCGGCTCGATGAACTTCACATCGACTTGCAGTGCGTGCCCGGGTCGTTGCTTCTCGTAACGCTTCCACCGGGTGTCTTTGCGTTTGTAGCGCTGCGATGCTGGCAGCCTGCCTAGGCCGACCTTCTTCAGGATTCGCCACACACCCGAGGAGCTGATCGTGATGTCGTGGTAGCGCTTCAAATACATTGCGATCTTCTGCGGCCCGAAGTGGTACTGCTGACGCAACCACAGGATCTTCTCCACCACCTCGACCTGCGTTGCTCTGGGTGAGTAGTGCGGAGCGCTAGAACGGTCCCGAAGCCCCCCGCGCCTTCGGCCTCGTAGCGTTTGAGACAGCCGTAGTAGGCCTGGCGGCTGATGCCGTACTAGCGGCAGGTCGCCGAAACGCTGCCGCTGACTTCCTCGACGTGCAGGATAACTGCGAGCTTGTGTTTTGCCCGGCGTTCCAGCTCACGCAGGGCCGCGGCAGAGGTTTTTGATGTCATGGGACCTTCCTTCCAAATGGAAGACCCAACTGTCAAGGAGGTCCGTCAGTTTTATGATGTGGCCGTTTTCGTGATGCATCAGGACATCGGTGACACTGCTGCCTCAGGACAGGGGTGACACTTCAAAGGTTCCTAGGGGTCTGCCGGAGCCGACGTATTTGACTCCCGGTTTTGGCCAGACCTGCTGACGGCGCACTGACCGCAGTTCACGCGTACCGTCGACCTCGGCGAGGTTATCAGGGCGGCCGTCGAGCGCTAGACCACCGGGTCGGCGAGAACCTCTTCGAGAACACGGTCGGCGTCGGTGCCGTCGGTGATCGCCGCCTTCCAGAGGGCCTATCCGCGGGCGCGCGCCCAGGTGTCGGCGTCGTGGGCGACCTCGGCGGCGAGCATCCGGCGCTCGTGGGGAGTGAAGTAGGTCCAGGCGATCGCGAGGTCGCAGGCCGGGTCACCGACGCCGCAGGTGCCGAAGTCGATCACTGCCGCGAGACGCCCGTCGCGGAGCAGGATAGTGCCCGGCGCGATGTCGCCGTGAAACCACACCGGTTCGTGCGGCCACTGCGACTGCGTGACGCCTCCTGCTTCGGCGTCATGTCCGGCAGCTCTAGCGGCTCCATTTCACGCCTCCCAGCAACTCGCTGATCCGCCCATGCTCGCGAGGACGATTCCAGTCGGCCAGATCCGCGAGCACAAGCCCGAGCGGAATCGGTCGTGACGGAAGATCCTCGACGACGTGCAGTCGAACGTTGGGAGAGTCGGAGGCCACGAGCAGGTTCTCTCGTGTGAATGACTCGAGACTGCTGACGGTCACGTAGCCCTCGAGCTCTCGAGCAGACGACATCCCGGATCGTTCGTCGCTGATCCCGGATGCAACCATCCGCTCGTCACGAGCGATCTCACCAAGGTCGGCCGGGTTGGCCGAGAGGTTCTCGACTCGGAGTTGGCGCGACTTCATCCATGAACTGAGCAGGGCTGCAGGGTTGGAGATGACGGACATCGGCATTGGATCCGCCATGGATTCGGCCGGCTACTCTGCTATGATCGCGAGCGTTTCGGCGACCCTGTGGCGTAACCCTGGCGACAAATCTGATCCGGTGAACCTCGCTGAGCCATAAGACGAGACCTGGCGGACGGTGCCCATCTCGACGAGACTCACCCTGACTCGCAGGGTATTGGTAAGGTGATTCAGTGACTGAAGTTGTGATCGTCGACGACTCGGAACAGGCAGGAGCGCTCGTCGCGGGTGCCATGGTTCGTTTGATCACGGAGAAGGCCGATGCGGTATTCGGGCTGGCAACCGGTTCGGCTCCGCTTCCCGTGTACACCGCGCTGGCAGAGCGGGTTTCTCGCGAAAGGATCGATGTATCCCGCGTTCGCGGATTCGCACTCGACGAGTATGTGGGTCTGGATGTGGCCCAGCCGCAGAGTTACCGGTCGGTCCTTGTTCGGGAGGTCGTGGAGCCGGTCGGCTTCGATCCTCGGCGGGTCCACGTGCCCAACGGTGCGCTGGACACGATTCAAGGCGAGGGTGAGAGGTACGAGAAGGCAATCACTGAGGCAGGTGGGATCGATCTGCAGCTGCTCGGGATCGGTACGAATGGTCACATCGGGTTCAACGAGCCCTCGTCATCGTTCGCCTCCCTCACGCGCATGAAGACACTTAGCCGCCAGACCCGAGAAGACAATGCGCGGTTCTTCGATTCACCCGATGACGTGCCGATGCATTGCATCACGCAGGGCCTCGGCACGATTTTGAGAGCGCGCCATCTGGTGTTGCTAGCGTTCGGGGAGGGCAAGGCGTCCGCAATCGCAAGGGCGGTCGAGGGGCCGCTCACCGCGAAGATCCCGGCATCGGCGGTCCAGCTACATCCACGCGCAACGGTGATCGTCGACGAGGCTGCTGCGAGCCAGCTGACCGATGTTGAGTACTACCGCTATGCTTGGGACAACAAGCTGGAGTGGGAGAAGATCTGACCCGGCCGACTGGCCCAAGCAGAGCGGGCCGGGAACGTGGAGATGGTTTGGGTCAAGCCGGTCAACTATTGGCACGACCTTGGATTTCGGTCGACTTCATCTCGATCCACGTGCTTACGCCAGTAAGAATCGGTTCGTTAGAAAAGGCGAGCTTGATTCCGCCCAGCAGCGCTCCCCCCGCACCCTCGAGAAGCGATGCACCGGGCGCGAGTCGAGAGAGCTCGCGGGCAAGCGGCTCCCAAAGGACTGCTCCCACATCGAACAAGCCCCCAGCGGTCGCCACGGGGAAGGGAACTCCTAGCAGGCCAGCGGATCTTGCCGCCGCGACGGCGCCTTCGGCCAGGTCTCTCGCGGCTTGTTCCCAGATATAGACGGCAGTTGGGTCGCCAAGGGCCGCCGCGTGGGCCACGCCGCGACTGAAGGACGCGATGACCTTGGACGGATTTGGGCTGGTGTACACCGCCGCCATTGCTTCCGACGTGCCACCAAAAGTCTTCACTACCAAGGCGTGAAGTGCCTCCGAACCACGCATTCCATCAGCGAATCGAAGTGCAGAGTCCAGCCCTCGTCGACCGATGTCATATCCGCTGCCCCGGTCTCCACAAAGCGGACCTGACCCATCAACGGGATGGGGTGACCCATCGTGACCCAGCGCGAGGATCACCGAACCGGTACCTGCAGCAATGACTACACCGGCGGTCACACCCAGCGCACCAATGTACGAAGTCACGACATCGCTCGTCACGATGTAGCGTCGGGATTCGCTCACTGCCTGTAATGCGCCGAGAGCCAAAGCGGTTGCGTGCGGGCCCGCGCGGAGTACCCCATTGAGACCGATGCAGGAGGTGTGCAGCCTCTCAGGTATTCCGAGCCCGCCAACAGTTTCGCGCAGGCTGTTCGTTACGTCTTCCAGGCCGCCCGGGCTCTCTATGATGGCCAGTCCTGGTCCAGTGGAACGCGCAATTTCCACACCATCTGCATCCGTGACTACGGCCTCGGTCTTTGACTTTCCACCGTCGATTACCAGACGTAGTTGAGAAGTATTCGATTTCACCACAGTTCCAGACGGTCGCAATTTTAGCTGATGATGAAATGCGAGTTGGAGAAGGTTCTATTAGCAAATGCGCCCGAGGGCTCACGGTCGCTGTTGGTGTCGGTGACTTTGTAAAACCGATACTTGTCACCTCGGTAGATGGCTTCGGTATACTCAACAACCCGGTCGTCTTGGTCCGTTTTTGTCGTTGTGACGAAGAATGCAGGCGAGTGAACTGGGACTCCCAACAATTGAGATTCCACCTGATCAACAGTGGCAGCCCTCAGCACTTGGCTTGATCGTGTCACCTTCACATCGAACTCGGTTCGATAAAGTTCATTCATGTCGAAGCTGGTGAAATGTTCCGAAGTCAGGTTAGGAAATATATGACTTGGAAGGTGGAGCCTTTCGATCGCCACTGGTTCATCGTCCACCCGACACACGCGCACTACCTTGGTGACTCTAGCGGATGGCGCCAACTGGAGTCGAAGTCCGATCCGTGAACCTGTATCTTCTTGGACGATCTCCAGCGTTCTGGCTTCAGCCTTCGATGTTCCATCTACGGAAAAATGCGCAAAAGGGCCCATGCTGTTGGCATGGAGAACCTGGGAACGCATCACAAATGTGCCTTTTCCCGCAATACGGCGGAGGTACCCTTCGTCGATGAGAAGATCCAGTGCTTTGCGCACCGTCATTCGAGCTGCGCCAAGGCGTTCAGAAAGCGCTCGCTCGGGCGGCAGGCTTTCGCCATCTTCTATCGTAGAAATCAACTCAAGAAGAGAGATGCGGATTAACTGATGCTTTTGAGCATTAGTAAGTTTCGGATCGCGAAGGATCGCGGGGTCGTACACGGAACCCTGCGATTGCATACCGCAATTATGCACCAACGGTCTATCTAGTCAATGCTCCGCTTTGAATAACAAGAAGCCTTCACTTAGCTGCTGTTCGTTGCCTCATTTGATGTCGTCCGCTTGGTCGTGCGGCAGTCAGTGGTGAGTGTCGGGCCGGGATACGCCTGTTTCCATGGAGCTCACGATGTCGCAACGGCAAGCGGTCACGAAGAAGAAGGCACTGGCGTATCGCAGCGCGAGCTGGGCGGCGAAGTTGCGGATTCTAGACGAGCATCGACTCCGACCACGGGTCGGAGTTCATCAGCGAGCACCTCTACCGGTAGTGCCTGGACAACAAGATCACCTTCACCAGGGTTAGGGCCCGATACTCCAACGACGGCGCCCGAAACCTGCGCCGAGCTGGCGGTCCTGAACGAGATCTGGGAGGCGCATCGAACGTTCACGGACTACTTGCTGCCACGGCAGAATCTGGTGTTCAAGCACCCGTACTGGCGCGAAGTGGTCAAGAGATACGTCACCGCGACCATCCCGCACCAGCGGGCGCTCGCGTGGCCCGGGATGCGAAAGAGGCCCATCATCCGCATGCGAGCCGAATACAAGACCTCCAAAGCCGCGGGCGGTCTCACGACACACCCTCACCCTCACCGGGCAGCTCGAACCGTCGCCCTCCGGCTCCGGACGTCATTCAGTCGCGTTCGTCTGGAGTATGCCGCCGGGTGCTCGCCATCGCCTCGAAGTCGGCAAAGAATTGCTTGCGGCCAGCGAGCGGGGTGGGCTACGATCTCAGATCATGGCCTAAAGGTGTAGACCGATGGATCAGGATGCACTGATAGTGTCGTGTTTTTCGATCACATTCGAGTAAGGAGAAGAGACGATGAAGTCAAGAATCGCCCCGGTGGCCATTACGGTGGCAGCGGTAATGATGGCGCTTGCAGGATGTTCCGGAGGTTCCGGAGATTCAGGGGGTGGATCTGATCAAGTCACTCTTCAGTTCGAGAGTTGGCGGCCTGAAGACGCGGCAATCTGGAACTCGAAGATTATTCCTGTCTTCGAGAAAGACAATCCTGGAATCAAGGTTCAGTTCGCGCCGACAAAGGCCACCGAATACGATGCCGCTCTCAAGACGCGTCTTCAGGGTGGTACCGCAGGCGATCTGATCACCTGCCGATCTGGTGCACTTAACAGGGAAAACATCGAGGCGGGATTCATCGAGCCGTTGAAGGGTTTCACGGGACTATCCAACTTCGATGACCTGTCGCTTTCGTACTGGGCCTCGACGAACGGGGACCCCTACTGCGTGCCCGTTGCTTCCGTGATGGCGGCGTTCTTTTACAACAAGGACATCTTCACGGAGTTGAATCTGAGCGTACCGAAGACAAATGCTGAGTACATGAGTGTTCTGCAGGCCATCAAATCCAACGGGAAGTACGTGCCATTGGCGTTCGGCGCGACTCCAGGAGATGCGTGGGTTCTCGCATACATGGGACTCTACAGCGAAGGTCCAAACTATTGGCACGGAGAGGAAGGCCGACAGGGCCTCATCGACGGGAGCAAGAAGTTCACGGATCCGGAGTTCGTTCAGGCGCTGGCGGCACTCAAGTCTTGGACTCCTTTCATGCCCGATGGACGGGCAAGCGTGACGTATTCTGATGCAACGCAACTTTTCGCTCTCGGAAAAGCCGCGATCTTCCCGAGCGGTTCATGGGATATCAGCGCGGTTACCGGGTCGACCGGTCTCGACGTCGGTGTCTTCGCACCGCCGCTGCCCAAGGCAGGGGACCAGCTCTACGTCCAGAGCCACCCCGACATGGGTATTGGCATCAATGCGGCTTCCCAGCACAAGAAGGAAGCACAGGTGTTCCTGAACTGGGTCGCGTCCCCCGCCTTCCAGACCATTTACGCCAATGCTCTTCCGGGATTCTTTGGGATGGGCAAAGAGCCGGCGAAGCTCGACAACCCTTTGGCGCAGGCTTGGGCCGACCTTAAGGTTGGCGCCGAACTCACGCCTCGGGTGGAGGACATTCTGAGCGGTGGGAACCCAGACTTCGAGACGACGATCGAGAACTCGTTGCAACTCATGATGACGACAGACAAGTCGCCTGAGGCCGTTGCCGACGAAACTCAAAAGGGTCTCGAGAATTGGTACAAGCCTCAGATGAAGTGACAGGCAGTGTAGTGCCACGCTCGACTTGCATGGTCGAGCGTGGCACCGACATCTCCTATCGGCACACACTGGAAGGTTCGTGCGAGTGCGTACATCTAATTCGATTCACAACGCTGCAACGAAGTACCGCTACTTGATGCTTTTTACGCTGCCGGCTCTTATCTTCTATGTGGTGTTCGCGGTTTATCCGCTGTTCGCCACGTTCGTCATCAGCCTGTTCCAGACAACCAATGGGGATGGTTCCTTTATCGGCCTGGACAACTATGTCTATCTTTTTACTGATCCGACGCAGAGTGGACATTTCTGGCACGCATTGCTGAACAATCTGGAATTCTTCGCTATCCACCTGATCGTGCAGCTCCCCATCGGACTGTTGCTGGCGGCTCTAATCACCTCCGATGCGGTGAGGCGGTTGACAGGCTTCTACCGGACAATCCTCTTCATTCCTGCGACGCTGTCCGTCGTTATTGTCGGATTCATTTGGCGCATGATCATCAGCCCTTTGTGGGGGATCATCGGGTTCCCGCTGCTCGGAACAGAGGCAACTGCGTTGCCGACTTTGTCCCTGATGTCGATTTGGCAGTGGATAGGGATTCCTATGATCTTCCTCTACACGGCACTAATCGCAATCCCCAAGGACATCCTCGAAGCTGCACGTGTCGACGGCGCATCGGGGATGCGAACATTCTGGGCGATCAAGTTTCCACTTATCACGCCCCAGTTCGGGTTAATCACGATCCTGACGTTCATCTGGACGATGAATGGTTTCGATCTCATCTACTCGCTGATGGGCGGTGCACCTGGTCCCAATTACAGCACCGATATCCTCGGAACCTTCTTCTTCCGTACATTCTTCGGATTCAACAACGTTGTCGGTGACACGGATTACGGCGCCGCGGTTGCAACAGTGATATTTCTATTCATTCTCATTTCTACCGCTGGCTACTTCTTCGTACTCCAGCGTCGACTTAAGCCGCACGAGCTTTAGGGATCCTGACAATGTCACAAGTTTCAGTTTCACGTCGACAGGCAACCCGCACCGCTCCGGACGAGAGCCGCGAGGCACGCCGACGAAGGAGAATGTCGCCGAGCGTTTTTCTGGTTCACGGCGTGCTCATCTTCTTTGTTGTGATGGCACTGGGGCCAATACTCATGACAATTATGAATTCGCTCAAGACGCAGCAGGGCATCTTCAGCGGGCCATTCCAATTGCCTACTGCCACTACCTTCAGCATCGACGGATACCTCCGGGTTACCCAACTCGGAGATTTCGGCACTCTCTATTTCAACAGTGCAACGGTGACCATCGTCACCACAGGCCTCACTGTCGGATTGGCGACCATTGCGGCATTCGCCATTGTCGAGTACAAGATCAAGCTCGCACCTGTGTTGAGCGGATTCTTCATTATCGGGATCATGCTTCCGGTGAGACTGGGCACTGTCAGCCTGTTACAGATGATGTCGTCCTGGAATCTCGTCAACACAACACTGGCTTTGATCCTCGTGTATACCGGCATGAGCCTTCCGTTGGGGGTAGCCCTGATGGTCACCTATTTCCGCTCGGTCCCGCAGGAGCTCAAAGATGCCGCGCGGATCGACGGAGCCGGTGAGGTCCAAACGCTCTCTATCGTCACACCGATGGTGCGCCCGGGTCTTGGCGCGGTTGCGGCCCTAACGATGTTGCCCATCTGGAATGATCTTTGGTTCCCGTTGATACTTGCTCCTGGCAGATCGACACAAACCGTGACACTCGGTGTTCAACAATTCATGGGCCAATACGACAGTGACTGGCCAGCGTTACTCGCCGCGCTCACTCTGGGGACAATTCCGCTGATATTGCTCTTCCTTATCTTCTCAAAGCAGTTCATCAAGGGTCTAAGTGAAGGGTATGGAAAGTGACAGATTTTGATGTGGTTCTTAGCGATGCTCGCATCGTGACGCCCACAGGTGTTGTAAACAAGGGCTGGATTGGAATCCTCGGCGGAAAGATCAGCGCAGTCGAAGAGGGTTCCACTCCACAATTGGCGCGATCCGTCGCCTCACACAGCCTCAATGGCGCGTGGCTTGGACCAGGTTTCATCGACGTTCACGTACACGGATCCGACGGAATCGACGTCATGGAGACCGATGAAGACGGATTGCGAAGGCTCTCTCGTTTCTTCGCAAGACATGGCGTCACATCATTTCTCGTGGGCACCTACACCTTGGAACGCGAACGCATTCTCGAAACGCTTCGGTTGGTAAAGAGAACGGGAGAACGTGTTTCTGGCGGTGCCAATATCGTCGGTGTCTACATGGAGGGTCCGTTCTTGAACCCCGAAAAGAAGGGCGCACACCCCGAGGAACTCTTGCGCGCGATTGACCGTGAAGAGGTAGTGGAGTACCTAGATACCGGTGTGGTTCGAGCATTTGTTATTGCGCCAGAGCTGACGGATGCAGATTGGCTGATCCACGAGTTGGATCGCCGTGGTATCACTGCGGTCGCAGGCCACACGAACGCGACGTACAGCGAACTCGAGCACGGGATGGAACAGGGTGTCAGGGCAATCACTCACACATTCAATGGGATGCGAGGACTTCACCACAGGGAGCCGGGCGCCGCAGGGGCAGCACTGCTTCTCGACGACCTAACGTGCGAGCTCATTGCCGACGGCATGCACGTAGCACCGGAACTTATACCACTATTTTGGCGGATGAAGGGACCAGACAGGATTGCTTTGATCACTGACGCTGGCCGAGCGGGAGGGCTTCCGGATGGCAAATATAGCAGCGGTGATCGCGACTTCGTGGTGAAGGACGGAGTCGGACGATTACCGGATGGCACGATCAGTTCCAGCGCTAAAACATATGACTATGACTTCGCCTTGTTCTGTCGATACGCGGGAGTGTCGTTTGATGAAGCCTGGCCGGCAGCAAGCAGCACGCCCGCTCGAATCGCCGGAGTTTATGAAAGTAAAGGGAGTATCGAAGTGGGCAAGGATGCAGACATTGCTGTGCTTTCAGAGGACGGGACGGTCGTTGGTACCGCGGTGAACGGTGAATGGCTTCCCACCAGTGGGAGCTCATTGTGAGTAAGCGCCGGGTAGGAATCATCGGAACAGGCTTCATGGGCGGGGTCCATGCCGAAGCATGGCAGGGAACTAGTGCCTCACTGGTAGCAATCCTTGAGCACAGCACGGAGTCGCGAATTGGTGATATGGGTCGTTACGGCGCGACAATCTACACGGACCTTAAAGAATTTCTGGCCGCCGTCGATGTCGTTGACATCTGCGTCCCAACATACTTGCATGCCCTGTTTGCGATAGCGGCGGCCAAGGCCGGCAAACCGACTATTTGTGAGAAGCCCCTTGCCCTTACCGGCGCTGAGTCGCTCGAAGTGCTTGAGGCTTTCAGCAGCCGAGGCATTCTTCTTCAAGTGGCGCATGTGCTTCGCTTCAGTCCGGAATACTCGGCTGCACGCAGCGCAGTACTTTCGGGGCGGATTGGGGACCTCGCGGCCATTCGACTCCATCGATTGTCGTTCGCACCGAAACGTGGACGGAATAGCTGGTTCAACGATGAGACCAAGTCGGGGGGTATTGTGTTCGATTTGATGATTCACGATTTTGACTACGCGCTCTGGCTTGCGGGCGACGTTGCATCGGTCTACGCGAAGTCCGCCTCCGGAGGGCCAGGACACGCTATTGCGATTCTTCATCACGCGAACGGTGTCATCAGTCACATCGAGGGATCGTGGTCCGAGCCCCAGCCGGTCTTTCGCACGAAGTGCGAGATCGCAGGGTCGACGGGCGTGATCGGATTTTCATCCGATGACAGCTCGCCGATGACGTTGCGGTTACACGAGTCGATTTCGGAGGCAACCACGGGAATGGATGACCATGTGGTTGGCGCTAACCCGTTCGAATTGGAATTGCAACACTTTCTGGACATCATCGACGAAGATGTGGAGCCGATCATCACAGCGTTTGAGGGGCATCAAGCGGTGAGGTTGGCGGAGGCCACGCGCCAATCCGTAGAAACCGGTCGCCCGGTTCGCTTGGCCGCAACCGGGAAGGGCGAGTAGTCGTGATCAGAATTGGGATTCTCGGTGTCGCACACCTCCATGTCGACTCCTACGTGAATAGCCTTCGCGTTGCAGATGTGGATGTTGTCGGCGTCTACGACTCAGACTTCATTCGTGGGCAGGGGTGGGGAGCGAAACACGGAGTGAAATTCTTCGAAAGCCTCCAAGGCTTGATTGCCGCAAGTCTCGACGGGGTCATCATTTGTTCGGAAACGTCCAGCCATGTCGAACTTGTTGATGCTGCGGCACATGCAAAGCTCGCCATACTCTGCGAGAAGCCGTTGGGCGTCTCCGTGCAAGACTCGCAGAGAATCGTGGATCTGTGCCGCGAGAACGACGTCAACCTGATGACGGCCTTTCCGAGCCGGTTCGAAGCGTCGCTCGGAGAGGCGCGTGACCTGGTGCGATCCGGCGTACTTGGACGGATCCGTGCACTCTCCGGGACGAATCAGAGCGTAATGCCGATGCGGGAGAGATCATGGTTCGTGGATCCCGTCCTCGCCGGAGGCGGGGCCATCATGGATCACGTTGTTCACCTTGCAGACGTGTATTCTTGGCTGCTCGGGTCTGAGCCGCGGTCGGTTTATGCCGTGGCGAATCGGATTGTCCACAATGAAGTCGTGTCGGTCGAAACATCCAGTATGGTCATGGTGACGTACCCCGGCGGAGTATTCGGGTCGATCGATTGCAGTTGGAACAGGCCGTTGAGTTATCCAACGTGGGGTGGGTTTGCCTTGTCAATAGTCGGTGACGGTGGAACGCTGGATGTGGAACCGATGCGGCAACGTTTGGTGCAATTTGGCGGCGAGACGACCTACTCATGGATCCAGTTGGGACCCGACTCCAATCAGTCGATGATTCAGAACTTCATCGAGTCAATCACCGATGCTCGCCCAGGCCTCTCCACTGGCGACGATGGTAATCGAGCCACGCGAGTCGCTCTTGCTGCGTTGGAATCGGTGAAAACCGCCGAACCGGTGGATCTCTAATCAGCTTGGTACATACCGGCGAGATGGCTGCCGAATGGGGCAATACGGCAAACCATGGGATGTCGTTCTGAACGCTGGCCGAACGGGACGCCGAAGACCCGCTCGACGCTCAATCTACGGTCGCGTCCCGTGGTGGAGTGGAGTGTGATTTCTCTTCTCCGTGTCGGTCAGGGGTCCTAGCTTGGCCTTGACCCCGTTTGGTGGACACGGTTTATGCGGCTTTGAGTTCCGCGGTCTGGTTTGAGTATTGCAGTTCGAACTGAACTGGTGTGATCTGTCCGATCGAGGCGTGTCGGCGGCGCCGGTTGTAGCGATCCTCGATCCAGGCGCCGACCTCGATTTTTGCCCGTCTCCTCGTCGGCCAAACGCGGCGGTAGTAAAATTCGGTCTTCAGTGTTGCGAAGAACGACTCGGCCATCGCGTTATCCCAACACACCCCCGGTGCGTCCCATCGACCGGGTCACCCCGTTCGCTTTCGCAAAGACCGTCACCTGCTCAGAGACGTATTGTCTAGATTCAACCGGTGGATGCAACACCGGCTTGTTGGAGTAACAGTAGTTGCTGGTTGAATGCTTCGGCGGGGGTCTTCCAGCCGAGGGTTTTGCGGGGCCTGGTGTTGAGTGCGTGGGCGACGGCTTCGAGCTCGTCGGCGCTCCATCTGGAGAGGTCGGTGCCCTTGGGGAAGTACTGGCGCAGAAGCCCGTTTGTGTTCTCGTTCGTGCCGCGCTGCCAAGGGGACTGCGGGTCGGCGAAGAACACCGGGATCCCTGTCTCGATTTTGAACTTGGCGTGAGCGGACATCTCTTTGCCGCGGTCCCAGGTCAGCGACCTGGCGAGTTCCTTGGGCAGGGTTGACATCGTGTCAGCGAGGGCGTTCTTCATCGAGATTGCCCCGTAGCCACCTAACGCGGGACCATTCTTCGTCCGAGGTATCACCCCGTATCCCTCTTCGCGTGGCAGGTGCACGAGCATCGTCAATCTGGTCGTGCGCTCAACAACAGTGCCGATCGCTGAACGCTCTAACCCAATGATGAGATCGCCCTCCCAATGCCCGGGGACGGCTCGGTCCTCGGCTTCGGCAGGCCGCTCGCTCAGCAGCGCCTCAGGGGTGACGTGTGCCCATGTCTTGCGGCGAGAGCGGGCTCGGGGAGCGCGCAGCGCGCGACCGGTGCGAAGACACAGGATGAGTTCGCGTTTCAGGGCGCCGCGGCCCTCAATATAAAGCGACTGGTAGATAGCCTCATGACTGATGCGCATGGACTTATCATCAGGGAAATCCAGCCTGATCCGGTTCGAGATCTGCTCCGGGCTCCACGCCAGTACCCAGCCGCGATCCTTGCGATGCGGCTTATTGCGGCCCGTCCACTTCCCCGTCGCCGGCCCGACAATCACAGTCCCGTCAGCTCGACTGATCTGGCCAGATAACCGCCCCTGGACGTATGCGTGCAGCCGCGGGTTGGCGACCAGCTTCGCAACTTTCGGGCGTCGGGCCACCATGTCAGCCTTCCACTGAGCAACTGATGCCCGGTAGTCGACCGTATGGCCGCGCGTGGCTGCGTTGCGGCGCAACTCACGAGAGATCGTGGCCGGATCACGCCCGATCTGCCTAGCGATCTCACGCACCCCCTTCCCCTGAACTCTGAGCAGCGCGATCTCCTCACGCTCACGAAACAACAGATACCGGCCAGAGGGCGGCTTCGCATCGAACGGTCGCATGCCGCCACAGTGACGGAACCAACGGCCCCCCACGGGCTGTGACACGCCGACGACAGCAGCAGCCTCTTCAGGCAGCAACCCTTTAGCGATCTCGTCCCAGAACAACGTCTCGACCTTGCGCTGGAACTTCGGATGACCAGGCGACCTCAACTTCGCACGCACCGCCCGGTCTGCGCCCTGCTGACGACGAACCATCAAACACCTCCATAATCACGAGGTGTTGCGACAACCAGTTGAATCCACCCAGGCAGCGCCTGTGGGAGTGGGGCCGGTCGTGTCATCCCTCGGTGATAGCCGAGTTGCGGATGCCGCGGCGCACCTCTGACGTCGCTGTGGAGTACCGGCGCGCACTCGTCACATTAGGGAGCAGTATTTCTGGCCAGGCCACGCCACGCCCTGTCTGCCACGCCGCTCGCGAGTGGTCACTTTGTGTCGGCTCGGGGGAACGGAGGCGACACAAAGTGACCACTCACGGGAGAAGGTGGGGGGAAGGAGGCGGGGGAAGGGTCAACAAAGGTGCGGCTACTCGGGGTCGCCGATTCGCTCAAGCGCGTCGACCACGAGAGCCCAGAACTTGGCGTGGTCGAGGCCGCGCGCAACATGTGTCGTGCAGTCGGCGGGGGCTGGCGCTCGGAAGTCCGCCACGGTCATCCCGAGTGTGAGGGTGCCGCCGAGCTCGATGTCGAGCGGCACCCGCGTCGCCGACATGACGCTCCTGTCAATCACGAAGGCGACCGCGCACGGGTCGTGTACGGGCGGGAATTCGAAGCCTTGCTGATCCTTGTATGTCTCGCCGAAGAACTCCAAGAGCTCGCCAACGAAGCGCGCTGGTCCGGTGCCGACCGCGGCGATGGTGGCAGCGACATCCGGCGTGGCGAGCGCCTCGTGTGTGACATCGAGGCCGACCATCGTCAAGGGCCAGCGCTCGTTGAACACGATGTGGGCGGCCTCGGGATCGATCACGATGTTGAACTCGCTCGTTGCCGACCAGTTGCCGCCGCCGACCGCCCCACCCATGAGCACGACCTCGCGAACGCGCTCGACGATGCGCGGCTCCTTGCGCACCGCCATCGCGATGTTGGTGAGCGCGCCAGTCGGAACGAGGGTGATCTGCCCCGGCTCAGCGGCCATGATCGTATCGATGATGAAGTCGACGGCGTGGCGCGGATCGAGTGTGATGGTCGGCTCGGGCAACACCGGCCCGTCCAGTCCAGATTCGCCATGGATGCTGTCGGCCACTTCGACCTCGCGCACGAGTGGGCGGTGTGCGCCACGCGCGAACGGCACCCCGGTGATGCCAGCAACCCGAGCGACAGCAAGCGCATTGCGCGTGACCTTCTCAATCGCCTGGTTGCCCATAACTGTCGTGACGCCGACCAGTTCGATGTCGGGATTGCCCCAGGCAAGCAGCATCGCGATCGCGTCGTCGTGGCCGGGGTCACAGTCGAGAATGATCTTCGTCGCCATGGCACCAGCCTAGTGGTATCCGACATATATGAAAGCGTCGTTCATATATGTAGAGTGTGGTCATGACTTCAGAACTTGCTGCTCGAGGCTCCGCTCGGGTCGAGTGGATTCGATCTCGCATGCCGCTGCTCGCTCGGACTCGCTTGGACTTTGCCGAGACGCTGCCATTCGCAGGACATCGCATTGGGATGTCCCTGCACCTTGAGCCAAAGACCGCAGTGCTTCTCGAGACCCTCGCGGCCGGGGGTGCGGAACTGGTTGCGACCGGCAACCACGGCTCAACGCAAGATGATGTTGTCGCGTACCTGAAGACACTCGGCATGACCGTGTTCGGCGCGCGCGACGACGACCTGACGCAGCACCTGGGCAACGTGGCATCCGTCATCGACTCGAAGCCCACGATGCTGCTCGACAACGGTGCTGACCTTGCGGCGATCATTGCCAGTTCGCCGGAGACCGCAACCGACGGCACCGGTGACGCCGGCGGCCTAGGTGGCACCGGCGGTCCAGGTCCCGCCGCCGGCCCAGCCATTATCGGCGGAACAGAGGAGACCACCTCAGGCGGCTTGCGCTTGCGAGGCGAGCTGGCTGGGCGCATCCCGTTTCCGATGATCGTCATCAACGATTCACCGCTCAAGGCGATCGGTGAAAATAAGCACGCGGTCGGGCAGAGCGTCGTCGAGAGCTTCATGCGCATCACCAACATGATGGTCAACGGCCGCAGATTCGTCGTTGCTGGCTATGGCTGGTGCGGACGCGGGATCGCGCACTACCTGCGGGCTTTCGGCGGCAAAGTCGCAGTCGTCGAAGTCGACGAGCTCAAGGCGTTCGAGGCGGCGATGGACGGCTTTCGTGTGGACACGGCTCTGAACCTTGCTGGCTGGGGCGAGGTGTTCTTCACGGCGACGGGACATCCGCAGATCCTGTCGACCGCGTTCTTCGAGCGGGTCGAAGACGGCGCCGTACTGGCCAACTGCGGGCACTTTCCGTGGGAGATCGACGTGCCAGCATTGCGCGCACTCGCAACAGGCAGTCGAATGCTGGATGACGCGATCGAGCGCATCGAATTGCCTGACGGTCGTCACGTGGTCCTGATTGCAGACGGCCGCATGATGAACCTCGCCGGCCGCGAGCCGAAAGGCAATTCGCTCGAGGCGATGGACCTCGGCTTTCTGTTGCAGACGCTGTCGCTCGAGCGAGTCGCGACCGCGCCAGGGACGCTCACACTGGGAGCGCAGCCCGTGCCGGACGACCTCGATCGTGAGATCGCGCGACGAATGGTGGCGGCGATGAACGCCGAGCGATGAACGCCTACCCCGCTCCAGCTCTCGATAAGGGTCTCGACATTCTCGAGCTGCTCGCCGAGACGGCTGGCGGACTCAGCCAGTCCGAGATCGCGGAGGCGAGCGGTCGCAGCGTCGGCCAGATGTTCCGCATGCTCGCCACCCTCGAGCGTCGCGGGTACGTGCTGCGCGACGCGCAGTCTGGGCTTTATTTCAGCTCGATGAAGCTCTTTGATCTGGCTCACCGGCATCCACCGCTTCGCGCGCTCGTGACCGCGGCGATGCCTGCAATGCGTTCGCTCGCCGAGACCGTGAAGCAGTCATGCAACCTCAGCGTGCTCGACGCTGACCGAGTTCGGGTGATCGCGCAGGTCGAGAGCCCTGCCGACTTCGGGTACCGGGTGCGGGTCGGTGCGCTGTTCCCGGTCGACTCAACAGCGACCGGGGCAGTCCTGAGCGGGCGGGGGGCTCTCCTCGTGCGACCGGACCCACTCCAGGCCGGCATCACAGACGTTGTCGCAGCCATCCGCGATCCACGGGATGCCACAATCGCCACGATCACGGTGCCATACGTCTCGACGACCTTCAGCGGCATCCCGGTCGATGATGTCGCCACAGCGGCCGCTGCCACCGCTAGCGAGATCACCGAACGTCTAGCAGGTCAGTCCGGCCCAGCCGACGACGCAACCCGATTTCAAGGCCTGCGCGCTGAGCCAAGCGCTAGATTGGACGCATGAACGCCGCCAATGACGAGTACCTCATGCCAGGAGGCGGCGCAAGCATCACAGCGCTCCCGAAGGTCTCCCTTCACGATCATCTCGACGGTGGGTTGCGACCTCAGACCATCATCGAACTCGCCTCCGAGATAGGGCATACGCTTCCAGAGGCGGATGCCGCATCCCTCGGGTCTTGGTTCGCTGAGAAGTCTGACTCCGGTTCGCTCGTCGAGTACCTCAAGACCTTCGACATCACGACGGCGGTGATGCAAACGCACGCGGGGCTCGTGCGCGTCGCGAGGGAGTTCGTCGAAGACCTCGCCGCTGACGGTGTCATCTACGGCGAGGTGCGATGGGCGCCTGAGCAGCATCTCACTCGCGGGCTCAGCCTCGACGAGACGGTCGAGGCTGTGCAGCAAGGCATCGAGGAAGGCATCGACCTAGCCAGCGGCAGTGGTCACACGATCCGCATCGGTCAGCTCGTGAGCGCGATGCGCCACGCTGATCGCGGCCTCGAAATCGCCCACCTCGCTGTGCGCCACCACACTCGCGGGGTCGTCGGTTTCGACATTGCCGGCGCCGAGGCGGGATTCCCGGCCAGCAATCTGCGGGATGCCTTCGACTACCTCGCCCAGAACTACCTGCCAACGACTGTCCACGCTGGCGAAGCCGACGGCATCCATAGCATTCGCGGTGCGCTCTTTGACGGTCGCGCTCTGCGGCTCGGGCACGGCGTGCGAATCGCAGAGGACGTCATCGTTGCCGACGAGGATGATGAGAACACCTACGTCACGCTCGGCCCGGTCGCACAGTGGGTGAAGGATCGCGAGATTGCGCTCGAGCTCAGCCCGTCGTCGAATCTTCAGACCGGCGCGATCGCCCAGTGGGGTGACGAGATCGAAGATCACCCGTTCGATCTTCTGTACCAGCTCGGGTTCCGGGTCACCGTCAACACCGACAACCGCCTGATGAGTTCAACGAGTCTCAGTCGCGAGCTCTCAATTCTCGCCGAGGCGTTCGGGTATGACCTGACGGATCTGGCGGTCTTCCAGTTAAATGCTGCAGCATCCAGTTTTCTGCCGCTTGATGACCGCGAGGAGCTTGCCGACCGCATCACCGCGGGCTTCGAACATGCCTAGGATTCTGCGCGCGTGAAGATCGTCACAATCTGCGGCGCTGGCATCGGCAGTTCAGGCATCCTCAAGGTGAATACCGAGCGTGTGCTCGCCAAGCTCGGCATCGAAGCGACCGTGGTCGCGGCTGATGAAGCATCTCTCGCGACCGCGATGGGCGATGCGCAAGTGGTGCTCGCCAGCGCCGAGTTCGTCACGTCAATCGGCAAGACCTTCGCCGATGTGATCGTGATCGACAACTACTCCGATGCCGCCGAACTGTCAGCAAAGCTCGAACAGAGTCTGGGCTAACCGCGAGTTCGCCGCCGCCGCCGAGGAGGACGTCGAGGACGTCGCCGAGGACAGACTCAGAGGACAGGCTCAGCTCGGCGCCAGCAGCGCGCGCATCCCACTATCGAGCTCGGCAATGACTGCCGCGGCTGCTGACTGTCGAGCCGCGGCATCCCCCTCGGTGCTTGACGCGTCGAGGTAGACCTTCAGCTTGGGTTCGGTGCCGCTCGGGCGCACGATCACCCGTGCGCCATTCGACAGATGGATGCGGAGGATGTCGCCAGCCGGGTACTCCCCGAATCCGTCGATGAAGTCGTCAATGGTCGCGACTGGCAGCGTGCCGACACGGGCCGGAGGGTGCGAGCGCAACGCGGTCATCATTCGGTCGATTTCTTCAATGTCTTCGATGCGAAGCGAGATCTGGCCGGAAGCGAACGCGCCGAACGTCGCGGCAAAGTCATCGAGGTGGTCGAGGACCGTCTTGCCAACGGCCTTGAGTTCTGCGGCAAGCGACAAGAAGTCGACCGCGGCCGAGATGCCGTCTTTGTCACGCACCTTCTCCGGATCGACGAGGTACCCGAGCGCCTCCTCGTAGCCGTAGCTCATGTCAGGCACGCGTGAAATCCATTTGAAGCCGGTGAGGGTCTCGTGGTAACTGAGTCGATAGGTTCTGGCAATCTCTGCCAGCGCCGGTGACGAGACGATGGATGCCACGAGGCTTCCCTTCTCCGCGCCGCTCGCCCGGAGCCGCTCAGCGGCGCGCCAGCCCAGCAGGTACCCGACCTCGTTGCCGCTGAGGCTTCGCCAAGCGCCATCGCGTCCCGGAATCGCGACCGCGAGCCGATCGGCGTCCGGGTCATTGACGATCGCAAGGTCGGCGCCGACAGCGATCGCCTTTGCGAGCGTCAGGTCGATGGCGCCCGGTTCCTCAGGGTTCGGAAACGCGACCGTCGGGAACGCGGCATCCGGCTCGATTTGTTCTTCGACGATGGCTGGGCGCGCGAAGCCCGCGGCCTCGAAGGCGCGCGCGGCTGTCTCCCAACCCACCCCGTGCATGGCCGAGTAGACGAACGAGATTGGCGCGACGGCGCGACCGAGTTCGGCAGTGCGGCGTACATACTCGTCGATCACCGCATCGTCGGCGACCTCGAACTCGGTCGAGCGCGGCAGATCGACGATGGAACCGGCGGCGACCCTCTCAATCTCGGCAGCGATCAGTGCGTCAGCAGGCGCGACGATCTGGGAACCGTGGTCGAGTCCGCCGAGGTAGACCTTGTATCCGTTGTCGCGGGCTGGGTTGTGGCTCGCAGTCACCATCACGCCGGCGCTCACCGCGAAGTGGCGCACGGCAAAGGCGAGCACAGGAGTTGGAAGCGCTCGAGGCAGAAGGATCGCCCGCACGCCTGCTCCGGCCATGATGACGGCAGTGTCGCGAGCGAACACCTCAGAGTTGACTCGACCGTCGTAGCCGATCACGATGCTTGGTTGATCGTCGCGATTGCGCAAGAACGCCGCGAACCCCGCCGCCGCCTGAGTGACCAGCACCCTGTTCATGCGAGTTGGGCCAGCGCCGAGTTCGCCGCGCAGGCCAGCCGTACCGAACTGCAGTCGACCCGCGAATCGTGCCTCAAGGGGCTCGGTTTCACCAGCCTCAGCGGCGGCGATCAGGCCAGCGAGTTCGGCTTTCGTGGTGTCGTCAGGATCCTGGTCGAGCCAGGCTCTCGCTTGGTCGAGCCGGGCTCTCGCTTGGTCGAGCCGACTCACAGCTCCGCCACGATCTTCGCCAGCAGGCCGCTGATCCGTGTTTCGGCCTCGCGACCGGCCTCAAGTACTTCTGCATGACTGAGCGGTGTTTTCTGGATGCCAGCAGCGAGATTCGTGATGAGCGACATCCCGAGAATCTCCATGCCAGCCTGCCGAGCCGCGATCGCCTCGAGCGCGGTCGACATACCAACGATGTGGCCGCCGATCGTCTTGGCCATCTGGACTTCGGCGGGGGTCTCATAGTGCGGCCCGCGGAACTGGCAGTACACGCCCTCGTCGAGCGAAGCATCCACCGACCGGGCGAGGTTGCGCAAACGCAACGAGTACAGGTCGGTCAAGTCGATGAACGTCGCACCCTCAAGCGGTGAGTCTGCGGTCAGATTGATGTGGTCGCTGATGAGTACCGGGCTGCCCGGGGTCCAGCTTTCCTTGATTCCACCGGCGCCGTTGGTGAGGATCATCGTGGTTGCGCCGGTCGCAGCAGCCGTACGCACCGAGTGCACAACCCGACGAACTCCGTGGCCTTCGTAATAGTGGGTGCGGGCGCCGATCACGAGCGCGCGCTTGCCGCTCGGCAGCAGGACAGAGCGGAGCGTGCCGACATGGCCATCGAGGGCCGGTTTCGAGAATCCGATGACGTCGCCCGCTTGGATTGTTGCGGTGGTCTCGCCGATCAGGTCGGCAGCCTTCGCCCACCCGGAACCCAGCGTCAGAGCGATATCGTGCCGCTCGACGCCGGTCAACTCGGCGAGTTGCTGCGCTGCGATCGTAGCGATCTCGAACGGGTCGGCCAGTGGGTCATCGAGGGGATGCGCGTGCTGAGACATCCCCCCACTCTATTGGCCGATTGCCGCCGCGCTCAGAGCGCCTGGACTTCCTGCCTTGCTAGGCTGCACCGACTCCTCAAATTTCAAGCGATACTCGTGGGGTGCGATGAATCAGCCAACCGATGAACCGAACGCGTTCGATCACGTCGCTGAGCAGTATGACGAACTCCACGGTGCGACATTAGCTGCAAGTGGTGAGCCTGTCGGGTACTTCGCGCGCTACAAGATCGACCGGATGAAGCGTCTCGGCGGGCCGCAAGCCACGGTTCTCGACTACGGGTGCGGGATCGGCAATCTCACGGCCCTTCTTGCCGAGAGCTTCGACCACGTGGTCGGCTTCGATCCGTCCTCGGTGAGCCTTGAAATCGCGCGACGGCGTCTCCCGACTGTTCCTTTCCACAGTGACGAAGCGCTGATCGCTCCGGCAGTTTTTGACGTTGTTGTCCTCGCTGGGGTCCTCCATCATGTCCCGCGCCAAGACAGGCGTCGCGTGCTGAGCAACGCGATGCAGAAGGCGAAGCCCGGTGGACGAGTGGTTGTGTTTGAGCACAATCCGTACAACCCGCTCACTAGGAGCGTCGTTGACCGGTGCGCATTCGATGAGGACGCGGTGCTGCTACGCCCTCGCGAGATTCGACAGCTGCTCGAACAGGTCGGTGCCGCGAAGGTAGATCAGGGCTACATCGTCTTCTTTCCCAGAGCCCTCGCCCGCCTACGGGTGGTCGAGCCCGCCTTGAGCTTCCTGCCCTTTGGCGTTCAAACCATGACCGTTGCGACAAAGGAATGGTAGGGCTCCTTCGGATCCGGTTGTGATCGCGATGTCACACCAGAGACAATTGGCGCATGGCTTACGAATTTGAACGGACTCAGCGCATCGCCATTCTGGGCGGCGGGCCTGGCGGGTATGAAGCGGCGCTCGCAGGTGCACAACTCGGTGCCGACGTGACGCTCGTCGAGCGAGAGGGCGTCGGCGGGGCGGCGGTACTCACCGATGTCGTGCCATCCAAGACTCTTATTGCAACGGCGGAGGCCACGAATAGCGTCCGGGAGGCAGCGGACCTCGGGGTGCAGTTCTACATGCGCTCAGATTCGGGCAGAGCGGTGCGGCCAGAGGTGGCCGTCAACCTCTCGGCCGTCAACGCGCGGCTTCTGCGGTTGGCGCGCCAGCAATCCGATGACATGAAGTCGCAACTTATCAAGGCTGGCGTTCGCGTTATCGAAGGTGAGGGGCGCCTCGACGGCCCGCAGCGCCTCGTTGTCTCAACGAGCAAGGGCAAGTCGGGTACGGATTTCGATGAGGTCGATGCTGACACGATCATCGTTTCGGTTGGGGCGAGGCCGCGAGTGCTTGCGAGCGCGAAACCGGACGGCGAGCGAATCCTCAACTGGACCCAGTTGTACCTGCTCGACGAGACTCCAGCGCACTTGGTCGTCGTCGGGTCCGGCGTCACGGGAGCCGAGTTCGCCTCGGCCTACCGCGCGCTCGGCTCGCAAGTCACGCTCATCTCGTCCCGCGATCAGGTTCTGCCGGGTGAGGATGCGGACGCTGCCAGGGTCATCGAAGATGTCTTCAAGCGCAACGGGATGACCGTGCTCTCCAAATCAAGAGCCGAATCCGTCAAGCGCACCAAGACCGGGGTCATCGCCACCCTTGCCGACGGGCGAACAGTCGAGGGCAGCCACTGCCTGATGGCGGTCGGATCCGTACCGAATACCGAAGGAATCGGACTCGAAGAGGCGGGCGTGCAGCTCACCGATTCTGGGCACATCCGGGTCAATCGCGTCGCGCGCACCTCGATGCCGATGATCTACGCGGCTGGTGACTGCTCGGACTCGCTGCCATTGGCATCCGTGGCCTCGATGCAGGGACGCACCGCCGTCTATCACGCGATGGGCGACGGTGTCACCCCAATCGAGGTGCGGAACGTGGCATCCAACATCTTCACTCAACCGGAGATCGCGACCGTTGGCTGGTCACAGAAGCAGATCGAGGACGGCATCACTCCCGGCAATATTTACAAGCTGCCGCTCGCGTCGAACCCCCGCGCCAAGATGATCGGCATCAAGGACGGGTTTGTGAAGCTGTTCGCCAGCACCCGCTCGGGCACCGTGATCGGCGGAGTGATCGTTGCGCCGCACGCCTCGGAGCTGATCATGCCGCTCGCGCTCGCGGTCGAGCACCGCCTGACGGTCGACCAGCTGGCCCGCGCCTTCCCGGTCTACCCATCGCTCAGCGGCAGCATCACGGATGCCGCGCGAGCCATGCACATCGTCGGGTAGCGGGCGCGGGCTCCCGCACCGGCCTGAGGGCCGCCTGCGCCCCCGCTGGGCGGGCTGCGCCGAGGGGGGCCTGCGCCGGCCGCCCCGCGGGGGCTCCCGCAAACGGCGCTCATCCTGAATGACCTCCGCCTCGAGTTGGCTGT